>Ga0315912_10001716_pt1 | contig 25728 bp, 24 predicted proteins | sample VfabasoilMG_FD_204469 | JGI IMG/M metagenome (GOLD analysis project Ga0315912, IMG submission 204469) | Garden soil microbial communities collected in Santa Monica, California, United States - V. faba soil | ecosystem: Environmental > Terrestrial > Soil > Garden | place: USA: California... | reverse complement strand
TGGGGAGGATCCGCGTCCCATCACGGTGCATCGCGGACCATCGGGCTTGACGTTCAAGGCGGCGCAGCCCGGCGCCGTGGTAGTGCTGGCGGACCCGGAAACCGGCGCGCCCCTGCTGGTCGGCACCCTGAAGGGCGATGGCCAGGCCATGGCCGGCCAGCGTCTGCTGCCTGGCTTCGCCCTGCCGCCCACCTGGCTCGGCCTGGTGGTGGAACCGCAGTCGGACGCGCTCAGCCTGCGGCCAGGCAAGGACGGGTTCCTGCTCGCCGCCGGCGCGGACGGGCTGCCGCTGGACCTGGACGAGGACAGTGTCGCCCGCGTTTCCGCCGCCGGCGGCGGGAACCGCCGGTTCGATTTCCCGGCGCTGGACACGCCGGCCCTGCTGCACCGGCTGCGCGCCCTGTCCGTCAGCGTCGCCAACCGGCCGCCACTGGCGCGCGGGCCGGGCAGGCGGGAACTGGCACAGGGCATGCTGGCCCTCGGCCTCGCGGCGGAGGCGCTGACTGTGCTGCAGGCCGCCGCCGCCGACGATCCGCGCGAGGCCGAGGACGCCGACCACGCGGGCCTGACCGGCGTCGCCGCAGTGCTCGCGGGACGCTGGCAGGAAGCCGGCGGGCTGGATGACGCACGGCTGGACGGCGATGAGATCCGCCTTTGGCGCGCGCTGCGCGCCGCCGCGCGCCAGCCCGCCACGCCGCCGGATACCGCGTCCCTGGAAGCGCTCGGATCCAATCTGCCGATCCTGCTGGCCTACCCGGCGGCATTGCGCACCCGCGTGCTGCCGCTCGCCGCCGAGGCTCTGCTGGGAGGCGGTCACGTGGATGCTGCCCGCCGGCTGCTGGTCCAGGCCGGGGAGATACCCGGCCTTGCCTACGCCCGCGCCCTGCTGCTGCAGGCGGACGGGGAGGCGGACAAGGCTGCGGAGGCGCTGGCCGCGCTGGCAGCCGGGGCGGATCGTCTGCATCGGGTCCGTGCCGCTGCCCGCATGGTCAATATCCGGCATGCCGCAGGCACGCTCACGGCCGCACAGGCAGCGGAGGCTCTGGAAAAGCTGGTCTTCGCATGGCGCGGCGATGCGCTTGATCTCGGCCTGCGCCTGCAGGCCGCCGAACTGCGCGGCCACGCCGGAAACTGGCGCCAGGCACTTGCCCTGCTGCGGGATACAGAGGCCGAGTTTCCCGACGAGACCATCGCACTGCGCGCGCGCATGCGTGCCCAGGTCGCCGACATGCTGCGCGCCGATGGTCTGCGGGCCATGCCGCCGCTCGATATCGTGACCCTGGCGGAGGAAAACGCCGATCTCCTGGCGGCAGAGGACGCTGACAGCGATATCACAGCCCGGCTCGTCGAGCGCCTCGCGGTCCTGGACCTGCCGCGCCGCGCGACGCCGCTGCTACGCAAGTTGCAAGTGCGGGCACCACCCGGAGCCACGCGGGCCCGCTACGGTGCCAGCCTGGCCGCGCTGCGCCTGCGGGAAGCAGACGCCCAGGGCGCCCTCTCGGCCCTGTCGGACAGCAACGCCGACAACCTGCCGCCCGACCTGGCGGAGGAGCGCGCCATCCTGTCCGCCCGAGCAACCGCCCGCGCCGGGGATGTGCTCGCCGCCACCACCCAGCTTGCCAACCTCACCTCGGATGCCGCCTTGTCCGCCCGTGCCGGCATCCATGAGGACGCGCGGGATTGGCCGCGCGCGGCGGAGGCACTGGCGACCCTGCTGGCGCGCAGCCTGCCGGGCGACGGCGCGTTGGACGATCGCCAGCAGCGCGCCATTCTACGGCTGGCCACCGCGGCCAGCCAGGCCGATGATGCTGCCCTGCTGGCCCGTCTCCGGGCGGAACATGGACCGCGCATGCCGCCCGGCGCGGTGGGAGACCTGTTCCGGCTGCTGACGGCGGAGGCCGCGCGAGACGTGGCGGATCTTCCCCGCACGGCGCGCGAACTGGCGTTGGCCCGTGCCATCTCCGCCGAGGCGCCGCGGCGTTAGGGGCCCCGGCGGGGGATACGCGCCCAGCGGGCATCGGAATTGCGCCCCGGAGGTGAAATTGCCACTTGCCAGGGGGGCCGCGTTTGCCCATTTTCCGCGACCTCGGAGCCGGGCGGCGACGCGATATGCGCGCTGCCCGGATTCGTGCGCACTGCCAGCAAACCTGCCGTGGGAAGGGTTCCTGATGGACGCATTGACGCCCCCCGAACTGATCGACGCCGACCCGGACGAACAGAAGGACTACTTCGTCGAGAAGGACGGCGTGAAGTTCGCCGGTACGCACCTGCTGATCGATTTGTGGGGCGCCAACAACCTGGCGGACCCGGACCTGATCGACCGCGCGCTGCGCGAGGCGGCGGAGACGGCGGGGGCGACGATCCTGCACAGCCATTTCCACCACTTCTCGCCCAACGGCGGTGTCTCGGGCGTGATCGTGCTGGCGGAAAGCCATATCTCCATCCACACATGGCCGGAACGCGACTTCGCGGCGGTGGATATCTTCATGTGCGGGGCGTGCGATCCGTACAAGACCATCCCGCTGCTGAAGGCGACGTTCAAGCCGAGCTTCGTGAACCTGAACGAGCAGCGCCGCGGCCTGATCGTCTGAGTTTTGTCCGTACCGCCTGAACCACGGCCCGGGCCGATTGCCTGGGCCGTTTGCTTTTCTGGAGACCGAAGATGGCGACTGATTCCTGGATCAATGAATCCCTCTACTCCGACTGGGGCCAGCGCTTCCTGGTGAAGCGGGAACTGGCGCGGGTGAAGAGCGAGTTCCAGGACATCATGATCTTTGAGAGCTACAGCCACGGCCGGGTGATGGTGCTGGACGGAGTGATCCAGATCACCGAGGGCGATGAGTTCGTCTACCAGGAGATGCTGACCCATGTGCCGTTGCTGGCGCATGGCGCGGCGGAGAACGTGTTGATCATCGGCGCGGGCGACGGCGGGGTGCTGCGGCGGGTGTTGCAGCATCGCGGCGTGAAGCGGGCGGTGATGGCGGAGATCGACGGCGAGGTGATCCGGCTGGCGAAGGAGTTCATGCCGGGGATTGCCGGGGATGCGTGGAACGACCCGCGCGCCGAGGTGATCGTGGGCGATGGGATCGATTATGTGCGCCGGGCAGCGGATGCGAGCTTCGACGTGATCATTGTCGACTCGACCGATCCGATCGGGGTGGGCGAGGTGCTGTTCACCGACGAGTTCTATGAGAACTGCGCGCGGATCTTGACGGCGCGCGGACTGGTGGTGAACCAGTGCGGCGTGCCGTTCATGCAGGCGGACGAATTGCGCGACACCAGTGCCCGGCGGAAGAAGTTCTTCCCGCATGTCTCCGCCTTCGTGGCGGCGGTGCCGACCTATGTGGGCGGGTTCATGACCCTGGGCTGGGCGGCGAAGAGCGAGGATCTGGAGACGAAGTCCGTTGCCCGGGTTGCGGAGCGGGCGCATGCGGCGGGGATTCTGGGCAGCACCCGGTACTGGACGCCGGAGATTCATGCCGGGGCGTTCAACCTGCCGCCGTATATCGCCCAACACCTGCCCTGAGCGGGGCGTATTTGAGAGCGGGGCGTATTTGATTTCATCTTCCGCGACCAACCGTCTATAAACCGGTCCGCACGCCCGTGCCTTAACCCGGGCGGCGGCAAAGGGAGTGAGGCGGCCGCTGGTAAGAGGGTGACCGCGAATGGCTCGACGACCCCACTTGGCGCGGCTGCGCTCGCATCTGGAATGCGAGACGCCGCAATTCGAACGCGTCGCCCTGCTGCTGCAGGGTGGCGGTGCGCTCGGCTCTTATCAGGCCGGGGTGTACCAGGCACTCGCGGAAGCCCGGCTGCTTCCGGATTGGATCGCGGGCATCTCCATCGGCGCCATCAATTCCGCGCTGATCGCCGGAAACCCGCCGGAAAAGCGGATTGAGCGACTGCGCACGTTCTGGGAACGCATCACGGAATCCCCGCTTGGCGTGCCCAGTTTCCTGGGCGTGCCGATAAAGGGCGACATGGCCCATGCCGCGATCAATCAGATGCGTGCGTTCGGGACGATCCTGGGCGGCGCGCCGGGCTTTTTCACCCCGCGCATGCCGCCGCCCTACCTGCATCCGCAGGGTAGCCCGGAGGCGCTGAGTTACTACAGCGTGGACCCACTGCGGCACACGCTGGAAACCCTGGTTGATTTCGACCGCATCAACAACAGCACGGAAATGCGGTTCAGTGTCGGCGCCGTGAACATCCGCAGCGGCAACTTCGTGTATTTCGACAATGCTACGCACCATATCAGGCCCGATCATATCATCGCCAGCGGCTCCCTGCCGCCAGGGTTCCCCGCCACGGAGATAGACGGGGAGCATTACTGGGATGGCGGCCTGGTTTCCAATACGCCACTGCAATGGGTTCTGGACAGCCGCCCCCGTGCCGACACGCTGGCCTTCCAGGTGGACCTTTGGAATGCGCGCGGGGACTTGCCGCGTGACCTGCTGGAGGCCGAGACGCGGCAGAAGGACATCCGCTTTTCCAGCCGCACGCGCGCCGGCACGGATCAGTTCAAGCGCCAGCAATTGCTGCGCCGCGCGGCGCATCGCCTGCTGGCCCAATTGCCGGAGAAACTGCGCGATTCCGACGATGGCGTATTGTTGAGCGAGGAAGCGGACGCCACCGTCTACAACATCATCCACCTGATCTATCGTGCCCGCCGCTACGAGGGCGCGTCCAAGGACTATGAATTTTCCCGCCGCACGATGGAGGAGCACTGGCAGTCCGGCTACACCGACGCCGTACGCACACTGCGCCATCCGGAAGTGCTGCAACGCCCTCAAGGGCCGGATGGTGTCTTCACCTTCGACCTTGCCCATCAGGGGCGCGAGTAGGCCTGCTCAACATCTCTAACCGAAAGCTCAGCCATGAAGATCGCAGACGTACGCCGCAATGCCTTCGCCATGCCGCTGAACGACCCCGCTTACCCCCGGCCGCCCTACAAGTTCTACAACCGCGAATTCATCATCATCACCTACCGCACGGATATCGACATCCTGCGCTCCGTGGTGCCGGAGCCGCTTGAAGTCGCGTCCGACACCGTCGCATATGAATTCATCCGCATGCCGGATTCCACCGGCTTCGGTGACTACACGGAAACCGGCCAGGTGATACCCGTGCGTTTCAAGGCGGCGGACGGCACGGTGCAGGAAGGCAGCTACGTGCATTCCATGTACCTGGACGACCATTCCCCCATCGCCGGCGGGCGGGAGATCTGGGGTTTCCCCAAGAAGCTGGCCAGCCCGCGGATTACCCATGAGGGCGAGACGCTGGTGTGTACGCTGCACTACGGCAGCGTGCTGTGCGTTTCCGCCACCATGGGCTTCAAGCATCGGGAGCTGGATCCGGCGCCCCTGCTGAAAAGCCTGGCGAAGCCGAATTTCATGATCAAGATCATCCCGCACGTGGATTGCACGCCGCGCATCTGCGAACTGGTGCGCTACCACGTGACGGACGTCACGCTGAAGGGTGCCTGGAGCGGCCCGGCGGCCATACAGCTTTTCCAACACGCGCTGTGCGACGTTGCCCGCCTGCCGGTTAAGGAAGTCGTCTCCGCCACCCACTTCATCTCCGACCTCACGCTCGGCCTGGGCGAGGTCGTGTTCGACTACCTGAAGGACGCCTGACGGCGCCCCCCATTTTCCGTGCAAGGAGACTCCCGCATGAGCAAGTTCGACGGCAAGGTTGCCATCGTTACCGGCGCCGCCAGCGGCATCGGCAAGGAAATCGCCGAGCGTTTCGCCGCCCAGGGTGGCATCCCCGTCATCGCCGATCTCAATCCTGACGCGGCGGAGGCCACCGCGGCGCAGATCCGCGGCACCGGTGCCGACGCCTTCGCCGTGGCGATGAACGTGACGGACGAGGCGGCGGTGGACCAGGGCGTGGCCGCCGTTATGGCGAAATACGGCCGCATCGACGTGCTGGTCAGCAACGCCGGCATCCAGATCGTCAGCCCGATCGAGAGCTTTCCCTTCGCGGACTGGAAGAAGCTGCTGGCCATCCACCTGGACGGCGCCTTCCTGACGACGCGCGCCTGCATCCGCCATATGTATGCGGCCAAGTCCGGCAGCATCGTCTACATGGGCTCGGTGCATTCCAAGGAAGCCTCCAAGCTGAAGGCGCCCTATGTCACGGCCAAGCACGGCCTGATCGGCCTTTGCAAGGTGATCGCCAAAGAAGGCGCCGCCTACAACGTGCGCGCCAATGTCGTCTGCCCCGGCTTCGTGCGCACGCCGCTGGTGGAAAAGCAGATCCCCGAACAGGCCAAGGAACTCGGCATCAGCGAGGCGGACGTGATCCGCAACGTGATGCTAAAAGACACAGTGGACGGCGAATTCACCACCACGGCGGATGTGGCGGAGGCAGTGCTGTTCTTCGCCGGCGCGGAGACCAACGCGATGACCGGCCAGTCCCTGGTCGTCAGCCACGGCTGGTTCATGCAATAGGGATCATCCGGAACAACGGCGCGGGGGCCGATAGCGCATGGAATTCGATCCCGTCTTTCTCTCCCGCGTCCAGTTCGCCTTCCTTGTCAGCTTCCACATCATCTTCCCGTCTTTTACCATCGGCCTGGCCGCCTGGCTGGCGACGATCGAGGGAGCGCGGCTGGCGACCGGCGATCCCGTCTATCGCCGGGTATTCGACTTCTGGCTGAAAGTCTTCGCCCTGTCCTTCGGCATGGGCGTCGTCTCCGGCATCGTCATGGCGTTCCAGATCGGCACCAACTGGAGCGTGCTGGCCGAACGCTCCGGGTCCATCCAGGGCCCGCTGCTTGGCTATGAGGGGTTCACGGCGTTCCTGCTGGAAGCCACCTTCTTCGGCGTTATGCTGATGGGGCGGGACCGCGTGCCGCCGTGGTTCTACTTCGTCTCCTGCTGCATGGTCTCGCTCGGCACCATGCTCTCGTCCTTCTGGATCCTTTGCAACAATTCCTGGATGCAGGTTCCGGTGGGCCACGCCATCGTCAACGGCCGCATCGTGCCGTCCGACTGGTGGGCGATCGTGGCGGGCGATGTGATGCGCGTGCGCTGGCCGCACATGCTGCTCGGCGCCTTCCTCACTAGCGGCATGAGCATCCTGGCCACCGGCGCCTGGCATCTGCTGCGCGGCGTGCGCAACCGCGAATACGTCGTCATGCTGCGCTGGGGCGTCTGGCTCGCCGCGGTGATGGTGCCGCTGCAGATCTGGATCGGCCACCTGACGGGCGACTATGTGCACCGCCACCAACCGGCCAAGTTCGCCGCCATCGAGGCGCGGTGGGACACGGAACAACCGGCGCGCGAGGTGATCATCGCCATCCCGGACGAGGCCAACCAGCGCAATCTGTTCTCCCTGGAAATCCCGCGCCTGGGCAGCTTCATCGCCAGCGGCACCTGGGATTCGAAGGAAGTCGGGCTGAAGAGCTTCCCGCCGGAGGACCGGCCGCCTGTGCTGATCCCGTTCTTCACCTTCCGCGTCATGGTCGGCATGGGGCTGGCGATGCTCGCCATCGGCTGGCTGGGCGGCTGGCTGGACCTGCGCGGCAAACTGGCAACCGCGCGGCGCTTTCACTGGGTCGCGTTCTTGGCGTTCCCCACCGGCTACATCGCCGTCCTCGCCGGCTGGTTTACGGCGGAGGTCGGGCGCCAGCCCTGGGTGATCTACGGCATGCTGCGCACGGCGGACGCGGTGACGCCATCGCTGCGCACTGGGGACGTGGTGTTGTCCCTGGTGTTCTACAGCGCGGTCTACGCCGTCGTGTATTCCTATGGCCTGTTCTACATCTACCGCCTGCTGCGTGGCGGCATCGCGCCGGAGCAATTGCCGCCGCCGGGGATGACCCCCGCGCGTCCGCTGGCGCTGGCGATGCAGGGCGAAGGAGAGGACACGCCATGATCGCAGACGCACCCTCCGCCCTGGCGCTGTTCTGGGCCGGCGTCGTCGGCCTCGCCATCCTGATCTACGTGATCCTGGACGGCTTCGACCTCGGCGTGGGCATGCTGTTCGGCGTGCTGCGCGACGATATCAGGCGGGAGGAAATGATCGCCTCCATCGCCCCGTTGTGGGACGGCAACGAGACCTGGCTGGTCGTTGTCGGCGTGACCCTGTTCGCGGCATTTCCCGCAGTGTACGCCGTGTTCCTGCCGGCGTTCTACATCCCGGTGCTGTTGCTGCTGGGCGGGCTGATCTTCCGTGGCGTCGCTTTCGAGTTCCGCATCCACGCGGGCTCCCGCCGCCTGTGGGATACCGGCTTCGCCATCGGCTCGGCACTGGCAGCCTTCGTGCAGGGCGCCGCGGTGGGCGCGATGATCCGCGGCATCCCTGTTTCCGACGGCCAGTTCTCCGGCGGTTCGTTCGACTGGCTTTCGCCGTTCCCGGTGCTGTGCGGCTTCGGCCTCATGCTCGGCTACTGCCTGCTGGGCGCGGGCTGGCTGGTCATGAAGTCGCACGACCCGCTGCGCGCCTGGTGCCACTCCCATATCCCCTGGCTGATGGCCGCCGTTCTCGTCGTCGTCGCCATCGCCTTCCTGATCGCGGCGGACAGCCGCGCACGGTTCGAGGTCATGCTGGCGCAACGACCCTGGGGTGCGGCGTTTCCCATCGCGGCGATCCTCGCCGCTTTCGGTGTCATCGCTACGTCCCGCCTGCGGCATGAGACATGGCCCTTTGCACTGACCGTGTTGTTCTTCGTGCTGGCGTTCCTCTCGCTCGCGGCGTTGTTCTGGCCGTACATGATTCCCTACTCGGTCACCGTGGCAAACGCCGCCGCGCCCGAGGAATCGCTCTCCTTCCTGTTTTGGGGTGCCGGCATCGTCGCGCTGCCAGCTGTGCTGCTCTACACCATCGCCGTCTACTGGGTGTTCCGGGGCAAGAGCCGCCATCACGGTTACTGAGCGTGGCGGCTCAGGTGCCGGGAACGAATCCCTGCACCAGCCCGCCGGCGACCAGCCGCCAACCGTCCACCAGCGCGAAGAAGATCAGCTTGAACGGCAACGCCACGACGGATGGTGGCAGCATCATCATGCCAAGGCTCATCAGCACGCTGGCCACCACCATGTCGATCACCAGGAAGGGCAGGAACAGCAGGAACCCGATCTCGAATCCGCGGCGCAGTTCCCCCACCATGAATGCCGGCACCAGCGCGCGCCACGGTGCCTGGTCGGGCGCGGTCGGAGCAGGCAAGTTGGCGAGGTCCAGGAACAGTTGCAGGTCGGCCCCGCGCAGATTAGCCGCCATGAATTTGCGGAACGGCTCCGCGGCCTGCTGCAACCCATCGAGCTCGCCGATCCGGCCCTGGCTCATCGGCAGTAAGCCGGCGGTCCAGGCCTGTTCGAATACGGGCTGCATCACGAACCATGTCAGGAACAGCGCCAGTCCGATCAGCACGGAATTCGGCGGCGTGCCCTGTGTTGCCAGGGCGCTGCGCAGCAGGGACAGCACGATGACGATCCGGGTAAAGGCCGTCACCATTACCAGCATGCTCGGTGCCAGGGACAGCACGCCGATCAGCGCGGTGAGTTGAACCAGCCGGGACGTCGCGCCCGCCACACCACCGGCACCCAGGTCGATGGCGACCGACTGCGCGGCGGCGGGAAGCGCTAACAGCGCGTCTGCCAGGAAAACGAGTGCTGTCAGTATCCCTGTCGCGGTCCGGGCCATGCGCTCACCTTTTTGGTTGTGCGTAAAGTCATGTCGGCCGTGCCCGCACCAGAACCGCCAGCGCCTCCAATTCCACCAGAAGCGTGATCAGGTCCGGGCGCAGCCGCCGCCCCGGCTCCGTTGGCAGGTCCAGCACACCGGCGCAAAGCCGGCCCACCTGTTCCTCCAGCCCGGCCAACTCGACCGCGCGACCTTCGCGCACCAATGCCTGGGCCACGCGCAACAGGCCGTGCAGGTCACGCGCCCCTGCACAAAGCGCGGTGGCGGGATCATCATTCGGCACTGGCGTTGGGTCGGGCATGCGCGGGCATTAGACCAGCCCGACATTACGCAATCCTTTCCCGCGCCATTCACGGGCTGTTCACCAACCCGCCCTAATGTCCGCACGGACGACAACAGGGGCATTCCGGGCCATGGACCCGTCACGCGCCGGATTCTTCGACCTCGCCAGCAAGCGGCTTGCCTGGCTGGACCAGCGCCAGCAAGTGCTGGCACAGAACATCGCTAACGCGGATACGCCCGGCTGGCGGTCGCGCGACCTGCGACCCTTCGCTGATGTGCTGGCGGATGCCACCGGCGTTGCTCCGGTCCGCTCCAGCATGACGCACCTTCCCGGCACGGTGGACCCGCTGCGCAACCGCACCATTCCAGCGCCCGGCCCCACCCGTATGCCGGATGGCAACGATGTCGGGCTGGACGACCAGTTGATCCACATCGCCAACACGGAAACGCAGCAGGCGATGGTGACGAGCCTGGTGAAAAAATACGCCGGCCTGTTTCGCCTCGCGCTCGGGCGCGGCGCGTAGGGGAGGGGCGCAGCATGGACCTCGACAAGGCCCTCGCGATTTCCGCGCGCGGCATGGCGGCGCAGACCACGCGGCTGCGTGTGATCGCGGAAAACCTTGCCAACCAGGACAGCACCGGATCCACCCCTGGCGCCGATCCCTACCGGCGCAAGACCGTGCAGTTCGAAAACCGGCTGGATCGCGAGCTGGGCACCAGCACGGTGCGCGTACGCAAGATTGACCGCGACCAGTCCGACCTACCTCTGCGCCACGATCCCGCCAACCCTGCCGCCAACGCGCAGGGCTATGTGAAAACGCCCAACGTCAACAGCTTCGTTGAGATCATGGACATGCGCGATGCCCAGCGAACCTACAGCGCCAATCTCTCAGTGTTGGAAGTCAGCCGCGGCATGCTCACTCGTGCGATCGAGATGCTGAAATGAGCATGCCCCCCATCGCCGTCCCGCGCCTCAACCCCACGGCCGCCACGGAAGCATATGGCCGCGTCGCGCGTGGGGAACAGGGCAATGCGGCGGACAACTTCACCGCCGCGTTGCGGGATGCGCTCTCCGGCGTCGTGGAAGCCGGCCATGCCGCGGACGCGCAGGCCATCAAGGCGGTTTCCGGTGAGGCCAACATCACTGATGTCGTCACCGCCATCACCCGCGCGGAACTGGCCCTGCAAACCACCACGGCGGTGCGGGATCGCGTGGTGCAGGCGTACCAGGACATCATGCGCATGCCCATCTAGGCGGCGCAGTTCCAACCCGGCAAAAGGGCAGCGGGCACATGGCGGAATCCGATGTCGCGGCGGTCCTGCGCGACGCCTTGTTCCTCACCGTCAAGCTGGGTGCCCCGCCCCTGCTGGCGGCACTCGTCGTCGGCCTGCTCGTCTCCCTGCTCCAGGCCGTCACCCAGATTAACGAGGCAACGCTCGCCTTCGTGCCCAAGGTGCTCGCCATCGGTGGCGCGATGGTCATCTTCGGTGGCTTCATGTTCAGCGCGCTGGCGGAATACACGGTCGCGCTGTTTGGCCGCATCGTCGAATTCGGCAGTATATGAGCATGGCCATCGCCGATCTGCCCGCGCTGGCCTTTGCCTTTGTCCTCGTTCTCGCCCGCATCGGTGCAGCCGTCATGCTGCTGCCTGGCGTGGGAGAGACTGAGGTTCCCCCTACCGCCAGGGCCGGCTTTGCGTTGACGCTGTGCTTGCTGCTGCTGCCGATCCTGCAACCTGCACTGCCGGCGGAACCAAATTCCATTGCCGGCCTTGGCGCGCTGATAGGCGGCGAGTTGCTCATAGGTGCCTGGATCGGCTGGCTCGCGCGCCTGGCCACCTGGGCGCTCGGCATGGCCGGGCAGATCACGGCCTTCATGCTCGGCCTGTCTTCTGTGCTGTTGCCGGACCCCATGCTGGGCGCGCAGTCCACTGCGCTGGAACGCCTCTTCAATCTTGCCGCGATCGTGGCTTTTCTTGGCGCCGGGCTGTTTGAACTATCGTTGCGTGCCCTCCTCGGCAGCTACGCGCTGCTACCGCCCGGCGCGCCGGTGCCGCTGGAAGACGGGATCGGCAGCATCCTGGGCGCCGTGGCCGACAGCTTCGCCCTCGCGCTGCGTCTTGCTGCACCTTTTGTGCTGCTCGCCACGGTCTGGCAGGTCGCCCTCGGCCTCCTGTCCCGCCTCGTCCAGCGTCTGCAGGTCTATTTCGTCGCCATGCCCGGTCAGATCCTCGGCGGCTTTCTCGCGTTAGGGCTACTTGTGCCCGCACTGTTGGCTGCCTGGCGGGATGCCGCGGAGCAGTCCCTCGCGCGCCTGCCGGGCCTGCCCTGAATGTCGGACAGTACGGAACAGGAAAGCCGCACGGAAGCCGCCACACCGCGCCGGCTGCAGCGTGCGCGGGAAGCCGGCCAGGTGGCGGTATCTCGGGAATGCATCGCCCTTGCCGTGCTCGGCTCTGCCGCGCTGGTGTTACTCATGCTGACAGCTCCGCTTGCCCGCCCGTTCGCCGTCGCGCTCACCACAATGCTCCACCATGTGGCCGATGACGGGCAGGCGGCGTCCGCTGCCCATCCCCTCGCCCTGGCGGGCCGCGCGATCCTGCTGGGCGCCGCGCCCTTTGTCTTCGCGGCCCTGCTGGCGGGTGGCGCCGCCGTGCTGCTGCAAACCGGCTTTCTGGTCTCCGCCGCGCCGTTGCAGCCCAAGCTCTTCCGCCTTAATCCCTGGTCCGGCCTCAAGCGCCTGTTCGGTGTGGAAGGCTTGGTGGAGGCCTTGCGCGCCATCGTTAAGCTCGCCGCCATGGCCACCGCGCTCTGGCTCGCCGTGCGTGGTGAGCGCGCCGGCCTTATCGCCGCCATTTCCTGGCCTGTGCAGGCGCTTCTGGACCACATGCTCCGCCTCATCCTGCGCGTCCTACTCGCCGTCCTTGCCGCACAAACCGTCATCGCGGCGGCGGACCTGTTCTGGGTCCGCTACCGCCACGCCCGCTCCCTGCGCATGACCCGCGAGGAGATGAAGGAGGAAACCAAGGAGACGGAGGGCGATCCCCGCATCAAGGCGCGCATCCGCCAGATCCGCCAGCTACGTGCGCGCAGACGCATGCTGGCGGCGCTGCCCACCGCCACCGTCGTCGTCACCAACCCCACGCACTACGCCGTCGCCCTGGCCTACGACCGCATGCAACACGCCGCCCCGCGCGTGGTGGCGAAAGGCGTGGACGCGATGGCCGCGCGTATCCGTGAAGCCGCCGCGGAACACCGCGTGCCCATGGTCGCCAACCCGCCGCTGGCCCGCGCCCTGTATCGCGTGGAACTGGACCACGAGATTCCCGCGGAGCACTTCAAGCTGGTGGCGGAGATCATTGCCTATGTCTGGCGCCTGGATCGCCGCGTGGCGCGCACGATGGGCCCCCGGGGCGGGCAGGGGGGCGCATCATAAGCCTGCCCGAAACCCTTCTGCGCGCCCTGCTAAGCGATTCCACCACCGGCAAGCTTATCGCCAGCCCGTCCGGCGTCGTGGAGGAGGCCAACCAGGCCCTGCGCGACATGCTGGCGGCGGAGGTGGCCCTGGCACCGGGTACGGATATCGGTGCCATCTTCGCAACGCCGGAGCGGGCCGAGGCGCGGGCGGTGCTGATGCAGGTCTTCGAGGACCGCCAACCGCGCACCGTCATTGCCCGCCTGCGCCCAGCCGTGCCGGACCCGCACCATGCCGCCACCATCACCGCCCGCCTGCTGCGGCAGGAGGACGGGCAGGTCCACGCCCTGGTGCGCATTACGGATATCACCGCCCAGCGCCGGCTGGAGGCGCAGCTTGCGCAAAGCCAGAAGCTGCATGCCGTCGGTCAACTCGCGGGCGGCATCGCGCATGACTTCAACAATTTGCTCACCACCATCTCGGTCACCACCGAGTTGATGTTGGAGCGCCCGACGCTGGATCCCGCCGCGCGCGACGACCTCGCCGATGTACAGCGCGCCGCGCGCCGCGGTGCCGACCTCGTGCGCCAGCTTCTTGCCTTCGCTCGCCGCCAGACCCTGCAGCCGCGCGACATCGACATCGATGCCGCGATCGCCGACGTCGCCGTCCTGCTCCGCCGCGTGCTGGGAGACCCGATCCGGTTGGACCTGGACCTGCGCGCCGGTGGCCGCACCGTGCATGTGGACCCCGCGCAGTTCGACCAGGTGCTGATGAATCTCGCCATCAACGCGCGGGATGCCATGCCGGATGGCGGCACGCTCAGCTTGCATTCCGGCCATATTCATCTTCACCGTGACCTCACCCGCGGGCTGGAGCGCATTCCCGCCGGGCGCTACGCGATGATCGCGGTGCGCGATTCGGGCCGGGGCATTCCGCCGGAGATATTGCCGCACATCTTCGAACCCTTCTTCACAACGCGGCGGGATGCGGGCGGTACTGGTCTCGGCCTCGCCACGGTGCACGGCATCGTCCATCAGTCCGGCGGCTTCCTGGCGGTGGACAGCGAGCCTGGGGCAGGTACCGCCTTCCGCATCTACCTGCCGTTGGCCATCGCCACCGCCACTTCCGCCACGGTCAGGCGCGATGCCGCCCGGCCCGCCCATCCCGCCCCGGATGCCGCTGGCCGCATCCTGTTGCTGGTGGAGGACGAGGATGCTGTTCGCCATGTCACCACCCGCGCCCTGGCCCGGCACGGATGGGAGATTCACGCCTGCGACTCGGCCGAATCTGCCCTTGCCCTGCTGGATTCCAACCCCGGGCTGGTGCCGGACATCTTGCTGTCGGACGTGCTGATGCCGGGAATGGACGGCCCCAGCCTGGCCCGCACCCTTCGCGTCCGCTTCCCCCGGCTGCCCGCGCTGTTGGTTTCCGGCCACGCGGACGACCGCCTGCGCGATGTCCTGCAATCCGAGAAAATCAGTTTCCTTGCAAAGCCTTACAGCCTGGTGGACCTTGATGGGCGGCTACATGCCCTGGCCCTGGCGGGAGCCCCTCAGGAACCAACGTGCCAGCCAGCCCTGGCCTGACGCGTCAGTTTCCTGTTTTGTTCTTTTTGACTTGCAAGTAATGAGAACAAATTATAAACAAACTCTTAACGCCGCGCTGCGGGGTCTGTTCTCACTCTGTTCACAAACTTGCCGGAGTGTGGCTCGACAATCATAGCGCGAATGATGATCAATTAACGCGCCAAATAGTTGTGTTTTGGTTAACCTGCGGATCCGGATAGCGCGCCGACGGGACTCGGGCGCCTCCGCTAAACAGGGCACCGGAAACAGCTTCCAGGCCGCCGGCCCAAGGCGAACAGCGAGGATGCAGATGGACAAGAACAAGGCTCTCGACGCGGCGCTAGTGCAGATCGAACGGGCTTTCGGCAAGGGCTCGATCATGCGCATGGGCGCACGGTCCGGTGACGAACAGATCGCGGTCATCCCGTCCGGCTCGCTGGGCCTGGATCTGGCGCTCGGCATCGGCGGCATGCCGCGCGGGCGCATCGTTGAGATCTACGGGCCGGAAAGCTCCGGCAAGACCACGCTGGCGCTGCATGTGATCGCGGAGGCGCAGCGGCGCGGTGGCACCTGCGCCTTCATAGACGCGGAGCACGCGCTCGATCCCATCTACGCCCGCAAGCTCGGCGTGGACGTGGACAACCTGCTCATCTCCCAGCCGGACGCCGGGGAACAGGCGCTGGAAATCTGCGACACGCTGGTCCGCTCCGGCGCCATCGATGTCGTGGTCGTTGACTCCGTCGCCGCCCTGGTTCCCCGCGCCGAACTGGAAGGGGAGATGGGCGACAGCCATATGGGCCTGCACGCGCGGCTGATGAGCCAGGCTCTCCGTAAGCTCACTGGTTCGGTTTCCCGCTCCAACACCACGCTCATCTTCCTCAACCAGATCCGCATGAAGATCGGCGTGATGTTCGGCAACCCGGAAACCACCACCGGCGGCAATGCGCTGAAATTCTATGCATCCCTGCGCATGGAAATCCGTCGCATCGGCCAGATCAAGGAACGCGACGAGGTGACGGGCAACCAGACCCGCGTGAAGGTGGTGAAGAACAAGCTCGCCCCGCCGTTCCGCCAGGTGGAATTCGACATCATGTATGGCGAAGGCATCTCCAAGGTTGGCGAGTTGCTCGATCTCGGCGTGAAGGCCAACGTGGTGGAGAAGTCCGGCGCCTGGTTCAGCTATGACAGCCAGCGCATAGGCCAGGGGCGGGAGAACGCCAAGCAGTTCCTGCGCGACCATCCGGAGATCGCCAACACGATCGAGGCGAAGATCCGCGAGCAGGCCGGCGTCGTCGCCAACGCCATGCTGGCCGCGCCCGAGGAAGGTGAGGAAGCCGAGGCGGCGGACTGACCCACGGCGTATCGACGGCACGGTGCGGTGCAGCAAAAAACACCGCCCGGCCGCCATTACAGGCTTGCCTATTCGCCCGATCCGGCCGACGCTTCCGCCATGGCACCGTGCCCCGGTCCCGCCCGGCGGCAGCACCCCCACGGAACGGACGGAGGCATTCGCATGACCCAGATTTCCCGACGCCAGCTTCTGACCCGCGCAATGACCGGCGCGGCGGCCGCCACGCTGCCCTTCGCCGGTTTCACCCGCATCGCCGAGGCCGCGACACCGAAGGACACCGCGGTATTTGCCAAGCAGATCGACGACATCGTCACGCTGGACCCGGGTGAGTGCTACGAGCTTTCCGGTATCGAGATCGCCACCAACCTGTATGACCGCGTTCTGCGCTACGAGGCCGAGGACCTGAACAAGCTGGTCGGCGGCGCGGCGCAGAGCTGGACCGTCTCCGCCGACGGCAAGACCTTCACCTTCAAGCTGCGCCAGGGCCTGAAGTTCCATTCCGGCGCCCCGGTCACCGCCGAGGACGTCGTTTTCTCCCTCCAGCGCGTGGTGCTGCTGAACAAGACGCCGGCCTTCCTGTTCACCCAGCTGGGCTGGAGCAAGGACAATGTGAAGGACCTCGTCACCGCCTCGGATGCCGGCACGGTGATAACGAAGATCACCGCCGATTTCGCGCCGTCCATGGTGCTGAACCTGATGACCTCCATCGTCGCGTCCGTCGTGGAAAAGAAAATCGCGATGGCGAACGAGACGAATGGCGACCTGGGCAATGCCTGGCTGAAGACACATTCCGCCGGCTCCGGCGCGTTCAAGCTGTTCGCCTGGAAGGCGAACGAGAGCGTCAGCCTGGAAGCCAGTCCGGATTTCCGCATGGGCGCGCCGCACATGAAGCGGGTGATCGTGCGCCACGTGCCGGAACCCTCGTCGCAGCGTTTGCAGCTGGAAAAGGGGGACGTGGACTTCGCCCGCGACCTGAGCCCGGACCTGATCCGCGCCATGACCGGCAACAAGGACATCAAGATCGAGGAGTTCAAGGGCGCCAACACCTTCTACGGCGCCATGAACCTGGCGTTCGAGCCGTTCCAGAACCCCAAGGTGCGCCAGGCGATGAAGCTGCTGGTGGACTACCAGGGCCTCGCCGGCACGGTGCTGAAGGGCAAGTATTTCGTGCAGCAGAGCTTCCTGCCGCTCGGCTTCTTCGGCGCCATTCCCTACAACCCTTTCAAGCTGGATGTCGCCCGCGCCAAGGCACTGCTGGCGGAAGCCGGCTTCAAGGACGGCTTCACGGTGAAGCTCGCCGCGCCGAATTCCTTCCCCTGGACGGACGTGGCGCAGTCCATCCAGCAGACGCTGGGTCAGGCCGGCATCAAGGCAACGCTGGAGATGTCGGAGCGCAAGACCGTCACGGGCAACTACCGCGCCCGCAAGTACGAGATGACGCTGACCTCCTGGGGGCCGGACTATTTCGATCCGCATACCAACGCGGACACGTTCGCGCACAACGTGGACAATTCCGACAACCCGAAGATCCGGCCGCTCGCCTGGCGCTGCAGCTGGCTGATCCCGGAGATCACGCAGGAAATGCTGGCCGCGGCGAAGGAACTGGATAGCAAGAAGCGCGAGCAGATGTACGTGGCGCTGCAGAAGAAGGTGACCGACGAAGGGCCGTTCATCTTCCTGTTCCAGAACAACAACCAGATCGCGCGGCGGACCAACGTTAGCGGCTTCACGCCCGGCATCACCGAGGACCTGGACTTCTACCGCACCATCCGCAAGAGCTGACCGCGCCCTTGGCCACTGTCCTCCGCCTGCTGCGCGGCGCCGCCCATGTCGCCGCATCAGTGGTGCTAACGTTCCTCGGGCTCACCTGCGTGACGTTCCTGATCGGCCGGGTGATCCCGATCGACCCGGTGCTGGCGATCGTCGGCGACAAGGCCTCGCGCGACGTCTATGAGCAGGTGCGCCGGCAGATCGGCCTGGACCAGCCGCTGGCGGTGCAATACTGGCGCTACCTGAAGCAGGTGGTCAGCGGCGATTTCGGCACCTCCGTCCTCACGGCACGGCCGGTGCTGGAGGATCTCGTTCGCGTCTTCCCCGCCACGCTGGAACTCTCCGTCCTGGCGTTGTTCATCGGCGTGGTGGGCGGCATCCCGATGGGCGTGTATGCCGCTACCCATCGCGGCCGCTGGCAGGATCAACTGATCCGCTTCGCCTCCCTGCTCGGCTATTCCATGCCGGTCTTCTGGCTCGGTCTTGTCGGCCTCCTGCTGTTCTACGCCAAGCTCGGCTGGGTGGAGGGTCCGGGAAGGCTCGATGTCGCTTACGAGGACTTCGTGCCACCGGTGACGGGCCTGATTACCGTGGATTCCCTGCTGGCCGGCGAATACGACGCGTTCTGGAACGCGCTGGGGCACTTGGTGCTGCCGGCCGCCATCCTGGGCTATCTCTCGCTTGCCTATGTCGCGCGGATGACACGCAGCTTTATGCTGAGCCAACTGAAGCAGGAATACATCCTGGCCACGCTGGCCAAGGGGCTGTCGCCGCGCCGCGTGGTGTGGGTGCATGCGCTCGGCAATGTCTGGGTGCAGCTTGTCACCGTCATCGCGCTGACATTCGGCCACCTGCTGGAAGGCGCGGTGCTCACGGAAACCGTTTTCGCCTGGCCCGGCCTCGGCCTGTATATGAAATCCTCCTTGTTCAACGCAGACCTCAATGCCGTGCTCGGCGGCACGGTGCTGATCGGCGTCGTTTATATCGGCCTCAACATGCTGTCGGACGTGATCTACCCGCTGGTGGACCCGCGGGCGCGCACGCCATGAGCGGCGTGTTGAAATCCAACGCGCCGCTGGCCGGTACCTGGCGCGCCTGGCTGCTGGAAGCCGCGCCGGAAAGCCGCATGCAGGCCCGCCTCGGTGCCTGGTTCCGCGCTTGGCTGGCGCTGCGGCGCAACCCGCTCGCCATGACCGGCCTTGCCATTGTCGCCGTGCTGCTGCTGATCGCCGCCTGCGCCCCGCTGCTGGCGGACGCCCGTGCCGCGACGGACCAGAACCTGGAAGCGCGCCTGTTGCCCGCCAGCGCGGAACACTGGTTCGGCACGGACGAACTTGGCCGCGACATCTTCGCCCGCATCGTCTGGGGCTCGCGCATCACGCTGACCATCGTCGCGCTGGTCAGCCTCATCGTCGTCCCGGTCGGCCTCGGCATCGGCCTGCCCGCCGGCTATTTCGGCGGCGTGGTGGACGCGGTGCTGATGCGCATCACTGACATCTTCCTCGCCTTTCCCCGCCTCGTCCTCGCGCTCGCCTTCGCCGCCGCCCTCGGCCCGGGGATCGAGAACGCGGTGATCGCCATCGCGCTCACCGCCTGGCCGCCCTACGCCCGCCTGGCCCGCGCCGAAACGCTCACCCGCCGCAACGCGGAATTCATCCAGGCCGCCGAACTGCAAGGCGCCTCCAACCTGCGTATCATCGCTACGCAGATCGTCCCGCTCTGCCTGCCCAGCGTCATCATCCGCCTGACGCTGGACATGGCCGGCATCATCCTCACCGCCGCCGGGCTCGGCTTCCTCGGCCTCGGCGCGCAGCCGCCCGCGCCGGAATGGGGCGCCATGGTCTCCTCCGGCCGCGGCGTGCTCCTGGACCAGTGGTGGGTTGCCACCATCCCAGGCATCGCCATCTTCATCACCTCCCTCGGCTTCAACCTGCTGGGTGACGGATTGCGCGATGTGGGGGACGCCCGCGGATGAGCGACCTGCTGCGCGTCCGCAATTTGCGTGTGACTTATCCGGGAGACGACGGCGATTTCCACGCCGTGCGCAATGTCAGTTTTTCCCTCGGCCGCGAACGTCTCGGCATCGTCGGTGAATCCGGCTCCGGCAAGTCCACCACAGGCCGCGCCATCATGGGCCTTGTCCCTCATCCCGGCCACATCACGGCGGACGAAATGGCGCTGCTCAACGACAAGGGCGGCATGACAGACCTGCGCCACCTGTCCGAACGCGGCTTCCGCGCTCTGCGCGGCCGGCGCATCGCCATGGTGCTGCAGGACCCGAAATACTCCCTGGACCCCGTCATGACCGTCGGCGAACAGATCGCCGAAACCCACCGTACCCATCTGCGCAGCTCGAAACATGCCGCCCGCAAGGCCGCGCTGGACATGCTGGAAGCCGTGCAGATCCGCGACCCGGAACGCGTCTACCGCATGTATCCGCACCAGGTCAGCGGCGGCATGGGCCAGCGCGTGATGATCGCGATGATGCTGATCGCCGACCCGGAGATCCTCATCGCGGACGAACCCACCTCGGCGCTCGACGTCACCGTGCAAACCCAGGTCCTCGCGATCATGGACGATCTGGTGCGCAGCCGCGGCATGGGCCTGATCCTGATCAGCCACAACCTGCACCTCGTATCCTCCTTCTGCGACCGCGTGCTGGTGATGTATGCCGGCCAGGTGGTGGAAACCTGCCAGGCCGGCCGCCTTGCCGAAGCAACCCACCCGTACACGCGCGGCCTCCTCGCCGCCCTGCCGGAACTTGGTCATCGCCGCACGGAACTGCCGCAACTCCAACGCGACCCCGCCTGGCTGGCAGACATCCACGCATCATGATTCGCGTCGAGAACGTCGGCATCGCCTACGGCAGCGGCAGAACCCGCCTGCTCGCCGCGCGCAATATCAGCCTGCACGTTCCGGAAGGCGACGCCTTCGGCCTCGTCGGTGAATCCGGTTCCGGCAAGTCCACCGTGCTGCGCGCAATCGCTGGCCTCATCCCGCATGAAACCGGCCGCATCCTCCTCGCTGGCGCGGAAGTCGGCCGCAAGCGCAGCACGCCGCAGCGCAAGATGGTGCAGATGGTCTTCCAGGACCCCTACGGCTCCCTGCACCCCAACCAGACGGTGGACCAGATCCTCGCCATGCCCATCGCCATCCACCGGCTGGACAACGGCGAAACCCGGATTGCCCGCGCACTAACGGAAGTCGGTCTCGGCCGAGAGCACCGCTACCGCTACCCGCACCAACTCTCCGGCGGCCAACGCCAGCGCGTCGCCATCGCCCGCGCCCTCATCCTGGAACCGCGCATCCTGCTGCTGGACGAACCAACCTCCGCGCTGGATGTCTCCGTGCAGGCGGAAATCCTCAACCTCCTCGCCCGCCTGCGCCGGGAACGCGGCCTGACCATGCTCATGGTCAGTCACGACCTCGCCGTCATCGCCCATCTCTGCGAACGCATCGGCGTGATGCGCGGCGGCGAACTCCTTGAGATCACCACCGCCGACGCCATGGCCCACAACCACGTCACTCACGACTACACCCGCGAACTCCTCCACTCCAACGCCGGCTACGACCGCAGCGCCGCCGGCACCGGCTGAGGTTCTGCATTCCAGGGGACGGTGGAGTTCGATGAAGCGAGGAAGACAAGGGGGCTTTGCCCCCCTGAGTCCACTTTTGCCGAACTTAAAAACAAGGCGCAGAACATTCATGTTCTGCGCCTTGTTTTCCGCGAACGCTGCTCCGAGGCCTGTGGCCTTGAGCATGGCCACGAACTCGCCCACCACCTCGATGATTGGGGGATCGCCGTCGTTGCGCGATGGGGAGATGACGATTTGCTCGATAAGTTCACGTGCGGCCTCCATCGCTTCGGCATCGTCTGGCCCGGCCAGGGCATGCCGCAGCCTTGCCACCTTGTTGCGGTAGGCCTCCGCCAGATCGGGGGCATAGGCGGCAAAGGAGTCACCGCTTGCGAGAGCTCGGCCTGCAGTGCGATCCGGCGGTTCTCCAGGCCGGCCAGCCGGGCCTGCAGGTCGAATGACCGAATACCCTCGCTTAGCGCATCAATGAGATTGCTGACGTTCCGCTCCACGGCCTGGAATTCCCGGCGCAGCGTCTCGTCACTGGTCGCATGTTCTGCGGTCAGCCGATCCCATTCCGCGCTGAAGGTTGCGGCAAACTTCGCCACCAGATCGGGAGCCATCATTTGCCTTGCGAGAACCTCGAGGACATGCGCCCCAAGACGGCTGCGCCGGACAAGACGGACGTTGTGGAATGCACGCTGCCTGGCCTGACGGCAGCCGACATGATCCTGCCCCAAGGAAGGAAAGAGCGCGCTGCACACCCCACACACCACTTTACCGGTCAGCAAATGCTTTGTCTGACGCCGCTCCCAGAACCGGTAAGTCTGCCGATCCGCTGGCAATGCGTCGGAGAGATCAAGAAGCAGCGCTACGTCTACTACCACTGCACCAGGTTCCGGGGGAAATGCCTCGAGCCGTATGTTCGCGAGGAAGTCCTGGAGCGCCAGTTCAGTGAATTGCTCGGACAACTGACATTCGACAACGAGATCCCGGCATGGGTGCGGGATGCGCTCCGGGGAAACCAGGCGGATGAGGAGCGCGAACACGTCGCAGCCATTGAGCGGCTACAGTCGGAATACAATCGGCTCCCAGGCAGGATTGACGCGATGTATGTGGACAAGCTCGATGGACGGATCGATGCGGGTTTCTTCGACCGAATGTCCGCCCAATGGTGCGACGAGCAGGCCCGCTGCCTGCGAGATATCGAACGACATCAGAATGCCAACCAATCGTACCTCGACGAAGGTATTCACCTGCTCGAACTGGCTCAGACGGTCCAACGGCTATTCGAGCGGCAGGATGCGCGGGAAAAACCGGCGCTTGCTCGATTTCCTAGTTTCGAACTGCTCGTGGAAAGGTGGCGTACTGGTCGCCAAATACAAGCAACCCTTTGATATGCTTGTATCTACGACGATCAAGGTTGTGATGGAATACGACGAATATGCCGCCCAAACGCGGAAAACTGAGATTTGGCTGACGACCCAGTCCAAAGCGAACCCCTCTCGGGCCCGAATTCCCTGTTTAACAGGGAAAAAACAGGGAAATCTGCGGAATTCAGCCGCGGAGGCCAGGAAAGCCACCCAAAACAGGCCTTGATTACAGAGAGCTACCCGGGAATTCCCTACTTACCGGGACAGGGAATTTAATTGCTCGAGCAGGGAAAATATTTGGCGGAACAGGGAATATTGTCGCGTTATCAGGGCAGTGGCCTATCAGCCCCTCGCCCAAGGGCGGGATGGTGCCAGAGGGGTTACAAGCGCGTAATGCCCGCCAGGCATCGTGAATTGGAACTTCATGGTGTCCGCATGCCCCGAGCGCGAATGCGCACCGCCCCTACTCAACCGCGCCCCGGGCCGCTGCCGCTTTCCGCTATGAACTCGGCGCCGGCGGCGTCCAGTGTGGGGCGGGTTGGCGGCGAAGGTGCAGGATTTCAATTACTCTCCCCGCTACAGCTTGGCGACCGTGTCTGCGGATACTCCTGTGGCCCCAGCCAGCCCTCGAACCGGGAAACGGCCACGCGGCCTGACCCCGACGCCTGGCTACAGCAGCGACCGAGGGGCCTGTGCACGGCCACCACAATCGGTGACCGCCGTGCAGAGGTTCCGGTCGCCGCTCAGAAGCGTCACGTCGATCTTCATCGCCGTTTCCGCGATCAGGACATCACGCATCTGGCTGAGATGCGCCGCCCGTGGCTTGCTGCCACCCCGCAGATCATTGAAGACGTTCGTGTCCAGCATACACGGCTGGGTCATTGCCGCGTCGGTCAAACGCAGCAACCTGGCACTACACGTCGCATCCCTCGCCGGCCATGCAATCCCGTGGCAGCTAGGCTCTCTTTACGACCCTTAGGATCGCCAAAAGCACAACCGCCCCTACGACGGCAGAGATGAGAACCCCGAGTATGCCGATCGCGAGTATGCCCACTGAGGCGAACAGCCATCCACCGATGAAGGCACCGATGACGCCTACTACCATGTCGCCTACCAGCCCAAACCCAGCGCTTCCCATGATCCGGCTTGCCAGCCAGCCCGCCAGGAGGCCGATAAGCAGAAAGATGACGAGAGCTTCTACAGTCATTGGTCTCACCCCGTTAAGGTGGAAACGATGGTGCGGCCGTCGATCTCATCGGCGCTGCGCGCATTGTCCACTCCACGCCCGATACCAAATCGACTCGCGGCATTGCCAGCACTTTCACAAAGACAGTCGCCGCATGCCGGGTTCTGGGACAGCACCGATCGACACATCGCAGGGCGCCGACGACGCCCGACGATAAGGCGGCGCTGACACATATAGGTCACGTCAGATCGGATGGAGTTCCCAAGTGAAAGCGGCGTGCGATCTAAACTGGCTCCGGATTTAGGGTAACGACGAAGTGCCCGGTTGCAGAATCCTGATCCTTGTCGCGGAGGAGGAGGTCAAACGCAACGTCGATCGGATCTCCGGCCTCGCCGCCAACGGTGAATCCGCCAATTGAGAAGGCGTCCTGCTTTCTGGTATCGACATTCTCAATTTCCAACCGAGAGAACCCGTCTGCCGTGCTGACAAAGATCTGGTCCCGCTCCGTAGTTCCGGGAGCGTTCATATTATTTACTTTGACGCCTCCGTGGCCGTCACTGTTCCAGATAATCTTGCCGTCGGCAGACACCCCTCCGACTGCGTCTGCCAGCAAGTAGGTAACAGCCAGGTCCGTCGAGCCGTCGATCACGGTGACAGAAACTATCGAATCTTCCGTGCCGGCCAGGAGATCAGAATTGATTGTCGTGCCATCCGAGCCATTAATGTCACGGGCGGCATCGATAGCACGAACTTGGATGTTCACCCCCGCAGCCTCTCCCTTGCTCTCCATCACGGTGAAACCAACGTCGTTGACAAGGTAGTGAGTTCCAATTGGGATGTCAGTGAGGTTGCCGGTGCCGCCAGTGCTGGTGATACCGTTCACAAAGTCCAAGCGAACATATTCATTTGGTGCACCTGCCGACTGCGATGGGTCGATCCATTGGTTGTTGCCGCCGATATCGTCGGAATCATTGTTCACTGATGTGATCCCTGGAATACCTCCCGTTACGAGTAGATCTTTCGTCGGGTCAGACGCTCCTCCAGCAACACCTAGCCAATAGCGCAATCCTGCCGGCCCGCCGCTGAAATCGCTGAATGAAATTGCGCCGTTATCCACTGCGGCATACATGTGTACGCTGTACTGACTTGTTGCCGGATCAAGAGTAACTGTAAACACAGTGGTTCCGTCGGCACTGGCTGTCAGGGTATCTGTGCCGAAGCCGGTGAGGGTGATCGGTGCGCCACCGGAAGTGAGTTGTGACCCACCACCTGCTGGAAGCAGGGGATCGCCATTAGTGCCGCCCTGGAACACCAAACTGCCAAATTGGTCCGTTCCGAGATAATTCGCGAGAATGTGGTCGGTATCGAGGAAGAAACTCGCTACCTGTCCAGGTTGATCGAGTATCGAGCCAGCTTCGGGTGCAATATTGCTCGGCCCATCGTCCTTGAAGGCGAAGGCCGTGGTGATGTTCTGCTGCTGGCTGGCAACGTCCCCATCCTTGTCCGTCGCCGTCAACTTCACCGCGATCGTGCTGCCGGTGATCGAGATCGCCTCGTCCGGGT
>Ga0315912_10001715_pt1 | contig 25729 bp, 21 predicted proteins | sample VfabasoilMG_FD_204469 | JGI IMG/M metagenome (GOLD analysis project Ga0315912, IMG submission 204469) | Garden soil microbial communities collected in Santa Monica, California, United States - V. faba soil | ecosystem: Environmental > Terrestrial > Soil > Garden | place: USA: California... | reverse complement strand
GCGAGACCGCCCTTCTCCTGAACCTTGAGCAGCGCCGCGGTCAAAGTCGTCTTGCCGTGATCGATGTGACCGATCGTCCCGACGTTTACGTGTGGCTTCTTGCGTACGAACTTCTCTTTGGCCATGGCTTCTGTTCCTCGGTCGACTGCTCAGCTTCCTCGCACCCGGGCGACGATCTGCTCTTGTACTGAATTGGGCACAGCCTGGTAGCTGTGAAACTGCATCGAATAGGTGGCGCGCCCCTGCGTCTTGCTGCGCAGGTCCGTGGCATAGCCGAACATGGTGGCCAATGGCACCTCGGCGTCAATCACCTGGCTTTGACCGCGCTGGCTCATGCCCACGATCCGGCCGCGACGGGCGTTCAGGTCTCCGATGACGTCGCCCATGTTGGCTTCCACCGTCACCACCTCGACCTTCATCACGGGCTCGAGCAGGTGCAGGCCGGCATCCTTGGCGCCGTCCTGAAGGGCCAGGGACGCAGCGATCTCGAACGCGGGCCCCGACGAATCCACCTCGTGGAAGGTGCCGTCGAGCAGCACGACCCGGACGTCGATCAGCGGGTAGCCGGCCAGGATGCCGCGGGTCAGCGCATCGCGAGCCCCCTTCTCGATCGACGGGATGAATTCCCGCGGGATCGTGCCGCCGACGATGTCGTTCTCAAAAGTGAAGCCACTGCCGCGTTCGGCGGGCTCCAGATCGAAGATCACGTGGCCGTACTGGCCGTGACCGCCGGTCTGCCGCACGTACTTGTGCTCGCAACGGACCTTCTTGCTGATGGCCTCGCGGTACGCGACCTCGGGCTTGCCGACGTTGCACTCGACCTTGAACTCGCGCTTGAGCCGATCGACGATGATCTCGAGGTGCAGCTCGCCCATGCCGGCGATGATGGTCTGGCCCGTCTCCTCGTTGGTGTAGGTGCGGAAGGACGGGTCCTCGTAGGCGAGTTTTTGCAGGCTGGTGCCGAGCCGGTCGATGTCGCCCTGCGTACGCGGCTCAATCGCGATCGAGATCACCGGGTCCGGGAAGACCATCTTTTCGAGCACGATCGGGTGCTTTTCGTCGCACAGCGTGTCGCCGGTGCGGGTGTCCCGAAAGCCGACCGCCGCGTAGATGTTGCCGGCGAAACACTCGCGCAGCTCCTCGCGCTTGTTGGCGTGCATGCGCAGGATGCGCCCCAACCGCTCGCGCTTGCCACGGATCGAGTTGTAGACGAACGAGCCGCTGCTGACGTGCCCGGAGTAGACCCGGAAAAAGGTCAGGTTGCCCACGAACGGGTCGTTGGCGATCTTGAACGCCAGCGCAGCGAACGGAGCCTCGTCACTCGGATCGCGAGTGATGACCTTCTCGCCCTTGTTCGCATCCACGCCTTGCACTGGCGGAATGTCGAGCGGTGAGGGCAACAGCGAACAGACGCAATCGAGCGCCAGCTGCACGCCCTTGTTCTTGAACGCCGAGCCGCACAGGACCGGCACGAACTTGAAGTCCAGCGTACCCTTGCGCAAGGCGGCGTAGATCGCCTCGTCGCTCACGCCGCTCGTGTCATTGTCGAGGAACTTCGCCATGATGCCTTCGTCGACATCAGCGCACGCCTCGATCATGGCCTCACGCCGCGCCTGGCACGTGGGCAGCAGATCCGCCGGGATATCCTCCCAGTGGTACTCGGTGCCCTGGCTGTCTTCGTCGTAGATGGCGGCGCGCATCCGGATCAGATCCACGACGCCTCGGAACTCATCCTCCTGCCCGACGGGCCAGGTGATGGGCACCGGCACGCAGCCCAGACGATCGCGCATGGAATCCAGGTTCATCTGGAAGTCTGCGCCCGTCTTGTCCATCTTGTTGACGAACGCGAGCCGCGGCACCTTGTAGCGGTCCGCCTGACGCCACACCGTTTCGCTCTGCGGCTCTACGCCGTTGCCGCCATCGAACAGCGCAATCGCGCCGTCGAGCACGCGCAACGAGCGCTCCACCTCGATCGTGAAGTCGACGTGGCCGGGCGTGTCGATGATGTTGATGCGGTGCGACTTGTCCTGATACGGGCCCGACGAAGGGGTCCAGAAGCAGTTGGTCGCAGCGCTCGTAATCGTGATGCCGCGCTCCTGCTCCTGCTCCATCCAGTCCATCGTGGCAGCGCCATCGTGGACCTCGCCAATCTTGTGGCTGGTGCCCGTGTAGAAGAGGATGCGCTCGGTGAACGTGGTCTTCCCCGCGTCAATATGGGCCATGATGCCGATATTGCGCGTGCGCTCGATGGTGTATTCGCGGGCCGCCATGGGAGAGTCCGTTCGCCACTCGGTTTCGACGTGTACTCGGAGTTCCACCGGACCCTCCCCCCAGGAGGGGCAGAGAGGGTCAGCTCGCGCGGCAAACGTTCTGCCTGGCTAAGCTATCCGGCGCTCCTGTCTCGTGTACCCGCGATCCTCTCCCGAAAAGGCTGCGTCCCTTACCAGCGATAGTGAGCGAAGGCCTTGTTGGCGTCCGCCATGCGATGCGTGTCGTCCTTCTTCTTGACGGCACCGCCACGCAGCTGCGAGGCGTCCACGAGCTCGGCCGCCAGGCGCTCGCGCATGGTCTTTTCACCACGCGTACGAGCCTGCTGAACGAGCCAGCGCATGCCGAGCGCCACGCGACGCTCCGGCCGCACTTCCATCGGCACCTGATACGTGGCGCCACCCACTCGACGGCTCTTCACCTCGAGCTTGGGCTTCACGTTGTCGAGCGCCTTGCGGAAGATATCCAACGGATCTTCCTTGAAGCGGGACTTAATGATGTCGAAGGAGCCGTACAAAATGCCTTCGGCCGTCGACTTCTTGCCGTCCACCATCAGCGAGTTGGTGAACTTGGTCACCAGCTTATCGCGATAGATCGGGTCGGGAATGATTCTGCGCTTGGGGACTTCTCGCCGGCGGGGCATCGGATGACTCCATCTATGGCGGGGGCAGTGCCTCCGCTTAAAAAACTATACGGGTAGGGCTCAGGCCTTCGGGCGCTTGACGCCGTACTTGGAGCGCTTGGCGTTGCGGTTGGCTTTGTTGGTGCTGGACGGGCCATTGGCGCCCGACGAGTCCAGCGTGCCGCGGACCACGTGGTAGCGCACGCCCGGCAGGTCCTTGACGCGGCCGCCGCGGATCAGAACCACGCTGTGCTCTTGCAGGTTGTGACCCTCACCGGGGATGTAGCTCGTGACCTCCATGCCGTTGGTCAAGCGGACGCGGCAGACCTTGCGCAAGGCCGAGTTCGGCTTCTTGGGCGTCACGGTATAGACGCGAACGCAGACGCCGCGCTTCTGAGGACAGGAGCGGAGGGCGGGTGAGTTCGTCTTGAAGCTGGCCGCGAGGCGACCCTGCCGAATCAGCTGCTGAATGGTAGGCATAGCGTTCGAAGGTGAGGACCGGAAAGAGAGTGTAAACAGGCGGAAAAAAGCAGGGTTTGGGGCCCCGCGAGGGAATCTAGTGCAGGGGTTTGGGGCCCCCGCGAGGGAATCTAGTGCAGGGGTTTGGGGCCCCCGCGAGGGAATCAGTCAGAGAGCACCCGCGACAGGAGTGCCTGTCTCGAGACCGGGCCAGTCCGGAAGGCAGCCTCGTTGGCTACCTCGACGACGCGGATTTCGACCCCGCAGGGGCCCCCCGGTTTCAGGGGAGGTGGAGGATAGGCAGCGCGGTCCGCTTGTCAAGGAAACCCTGGCGCGGACTGCAGTATCAGTGAGGCTAAGACGAGACCAGGGCTTCACACGTTCAGCAGCAAAGGCCTATGCTGCGCGCTGGGGAGGTTCGTGTGCGCGCACGCCGACGGGGAGCGGCCCTGGACCGGCGAATCGGCGGGCTTCAGCCGAGCGGTCCCGTCCCCGGTCGCGGCACCGGCGGCGGCGGGAACGTCTGCGCCGGTCGGGCCGCGAGGCACGCCGCTACCCCCCCGGTCAGCTCGGCCGGCATGCCTTCCGGCAGCTGCGGCACCCCCATGATCGGGAGCATCCAGCGCGCTGCGGGCAACCAGACCCGGCTGGCCCGACCCCTGAGGTTGGAATAGGGCACTCCCCCACCCGCTCCGTGATGCCAGCGCCGGGAATCCAGGCTGTCGTTGCGGTTGTCCCCCATCACGTAGACCTCACCGGGGCCGACCAGAAATGGCCCCTCGGTGCCCGAGTCCACCTCCTCCGCATACAGCGTCAGGTACGCCAGGTCGCCGAGGAACTCGACGTCCAGCTCGGCCCACTCGAACGGGCGCCCATCGTTCTTGCCGTATTGATAGCGCCCGGCGCGGCAGTAGGGCACCGGCCAGCCGTTGATGATCGGGTGACCCTGGTTGGCCTCGAGCACGTCCCCGGGCAGAGCAATCACCCGTTTGACGAAATCCTGGCGCTCATTTCGCGGATCGTCGTCGGGGAACTCGAAGACGATCACGTCGGCCCGCTCCGGCGGCAGCCGCGGCAAGACGCGCAGGTCCGTGAATGGAAGCCGCGGCCCGTAGTGCAGCTTGTTCACGAAAATGTGGTCGCCGATCTGCAGCGTGGGCAGCATCGAGCCGCTCGGAATGCGAAATGCCTCGAACACGAGCGCGCGCAAGGCCAGCGCGAGCCCGACCGCGGCGAGCAGGGACTCCAGGGTGCGGCGGGATTCACTCTTCCTGTGGCCGGAGAGGTGTTGTTGCACGGCGCCTTGCGCCGCTCGAAATGCCGTGCGCGCTGCCTCGCGGTCAAACGGCCGCGCGGCGAGCGAGGAGCGCAGGTCCGCCAGACAGCGAGCGATCAGCTCGTGCGCCGAGGGGGGCAGCTGGCGCGCGAGCTGGCTGCGCTTTTGCCTCAAAAGCCGCTCGGTTTGCTCCAGAAATTGTACGGCGTGATGGTGCTCCTCGCGCACCTCGCGCCCGAGCCCGGGGGGGCCCAACGCCGCGACCCGCCCCGCAAACGGCAGCCAATACCGGAAGTGGTAGAGCAGCATCTCTGCCAGCGTAAAAAGGACGATCGCCGCCGGCACGCGTTGATCGCGCACGCTCACCGCCAGCTCGGCAGCCCACGCCCCGGGGCTGCCGCACCAGGCAAACAGCGCCAGCACCAGCGCCGCAGGCAGCAGCACGAACCAAAAGCCGCCGAAGCAATACCCCGCCAGGGAGGCTTTCAAAGATGCTGCAGAGGTGCGCACGGCTCTCGGCAAGATGGTAGTGCCCAGGGCCGGAAAGACAACCGAAGGGGAAGCCGTCGAGCGCTCGGGCTCCCGGTTCCGGTGCAGAGATTCGAACTCCGATTCAGGGATTCAAAGTCCCTTGTCCTACCCTTAGACGACACCGGAAAACGCCGCGCAGCTTAGCAAAAAGCGGCGGGCGGTCAGCTATTAGTTGGCGGCCCCTGTTCGGGCCGGGAGCGTTACTACCTGGCGGTCAGCGTGTGCACGAGGTCGGTCACCTCGGTCACGGCCGAGGGCGGCGTGTGCGGGAAGATGCCGTGGCCCAGGTTGAAGATGTGACCGGGGCCGGGCCCCGCAGCGCGGAGTACCTCACGCACGCCGGCGTGCAAGCGCTCCCGCGGCGCGCTGAGCAGATGCGGATCCAGGTTGCCCTGCAGCGCGACGCCGCTGCCGAGGCGCTGCCTCACCACGTCGAGCGGGATGCGCCAGTCGGCGCCGATCACGCTGCCGCCCGTCTCCTTCTGCAGCTCGAGCAAGGTGCTGGTATCCGTACCGAAGTGAATCACCGGCACACCGGTGGGCTCCAGCGCGGCAAAGACCGGACGCAGATAGGGCTGAATGAACTCGCGGTAATCCGCGGGGGAAAGCTGGCCCACCCAGGAGTCGAACACCTGCACCGCCTGGGCCCCCGCTTCGATCTGCGCGAGCAAATAGCGGCGGATCACCTCGCTCAGCTTGGTCATCAAGAGGCCCCAGAGCGCGGGCTCTCCGTACATGAGGCCCTTGGTGCGGGTGAACTGGGAGCTCTTGCCGCCCTCGATCAGATAGCTGGCGAGCGTGAAGGGCGCGCCCGCAAAACCGATCAGCGGGGTCTTGCCGTCCAGCTCTCGACGGATGCTGGTGACCGCTTCGAGCACATGGCCCAGGCCCTCCCTGGGCTCGATCACGCGTAGCTTCTCGATGCCCGCCCGATCGCGGATCGGCTCGAGAATGCGGGGCCCTTCACCCGCTGCAAACTCGAAGGGCGCGCCCATCGGCTCGAGCGGCAACAGAATGTCGGCGAACAGAATGGCCGCATCCACGCCGTGGGTTTTCACCGGCTGCAGCGTGACCTCCGTGGCCAGATCCGGCTGCTTGCAGATTTCGAGCAGCGTGTAGCGCTCGCGAATCTTGCGGTACTCCTCCATGTAGCGCCCGGCCTGGCGCATGAACCAGACCGGTGTCGCGTCTACCGGTTCGCGCCGACAGGCGCGCAAGAATCGGTCCCACATCTGGGGGCGGATGCTGCCACGAGCGCCGAGCGCTAGCGAATGCCTTCTGACTCGCTACGCGCCGGAATGAAGTCCGGCTTCGGCCCGCCGCCGCCGTGCTGCGGCGCCTTGCCGCCCATTTTATCTGCACTTTCGCGCATTTCGTACTTGGACGGGCACTTGGCGAAAATCTTGGTTGCCTGCAGATGACCGTCGGCGGCCAGGCGCCCCTCGGCGGTCACCTCCACCTCGACGCCCGCCACGTCCCGGAAGGTATCGGGCACCACGCACAGCGGGTATTGCACCTGCAGCGGTTCGCTCGTCTTGTCCCCCGCCTTGCGCATCAGGAAGCGGTACTCGCAGGGGTTGTCCCGCTTGGTCAGCGTGCCCGAGACCAACAGGCCCTGCACGCGCAGCTGCCGCTCGCCGAGATCGGCGGCCTGCGCCTTCACCTCGTCCACCTGATACGAGTACACGACCGCCTCTTGGCCGCCGTTGAAGACGAGCGCCAAAACCCCGCCGCCGAGCGCCAGGAGCGCCGCCAGCAAACCCCAGCTGCGCTTGCGTTCCTGCGCGTCTGCCACGACGGGCCGCGCCTCATCCGCAGCACCGGCGCGCGATCTCGAAGGCGCTCCGGATCGTACGCCGGAGGATGATGCTCCGGATGATACCGTGGGTTGCGCCGAAACGGCACTCCCTCGGGAGGCAGCTGCCGACGCCGTCTCGGTGGCGCTCGTGGGGGAGGCGGCCTCCGCATCTCGTAGGGCCTGTTCGAGTTCGTCGTCTATGCGGCTCATCTTGCTTCCATCCTAGCCCCGTAGGCGGTCCGGATCCAGCTTCGGGGACCGTAACCGCTCGGGAATTCCAGCAACTACCGACTGTCCTGTTGCATTTGCCATGGCTCGTCAGGGCGCAGAAGGCAACGCCAGGGATTTTTCCACGCTCACTGGTCCGGCCCGAATTAACGCAGTGCCTGAGAGCAGGTGGTTTGGAGCTTGTGGCGTGGAGGCTCCCGCGGCAAGTCCCGAGCATGGGTTTTGACTGGTCTCCGATCGAACTCGATCGCACGCTGGCACGGGCAGCGGGCCAGTGGCGGCGCTGGACGCTCCAGATCCGCACCCAGCCGGCCTCCGAAGACCTCGACGACGACCCGCTCGCCTCGTTCCGGCCAGTGACGGGCGCGGCCCTGTTCCGAGAGGTGCGACAGCTGCCCGCGTACGATCCGCTGCGCGAGCCGCTGCAGCGCTGGGTGTATCGCCTCGCCGAGCAGCGCATCAACGCCGGCCTCTTGCTGCGTCTGGAACGCGAACGGCGGCAGCCCCGAGCGCTGCCGGATGCTCCGGTGAACGCGCGCGTCAGTATTGCCGAGATGGTGGAACGCAGCCTGTCGGACGCGCCGCGCCGTGTTCGCTGGATGCAACTGTTTCTCGACCAAGCGGCACCCGTCTCGGCGCTGACGGTGGAGCTGTGGCAGCGGCGGCGCGAGATCGCCCGACGCATGGGGCTGGACGAGCCGCGCCAGATGGAGTCGGCATTCGCTCCCGTCGCGCCCACGCCGGCAGCCGCGCCCGGCGAGTCATTACCGCCCCCTCTCGTGCTGCCGAACCTGGGAGCGGATCCCCCGGCACCGGCTAAGCCGCCCGGGTTGGCAGAGCTCGGGCTACGGATTTCAAAGCTGACTCGCGAACGGATCCACGAACTTTCGCCGGCATCGCCAGCGGAGCTGCTCGGCATCAGCGCCGGGCACGACATCCCCGGGGATTGGCCCGGTCGTCTGACGCCGCAGCGCATGCTCGATTATTTCCGCGACGGCGATCTGTTGCGTTCGCTCGAGCTACGGCCGGATCCGTTGCCGAGCGCGCTGGGCGCGGCGAGCTTGTGCCGCGCGCTCGGTATCCTCGGTGCCGCCTGGCTGGAGGCGCTCGCGCCCCAGGACCAGCCGTTTGTGGTCGCGCACGATCCGTACGGGCTGCGGCGTCATGAAGCTGCGGGGCTGTTCGCGCTCTTGCCGCTCAATCCGAGATTTCTGCAGCGCCATTTCGAAGTGTCGCGCCTGGCCAGCGCCGACGTGCAGCGCCGGCTGGCGCAGCTCTGGTTGCTCGATCTGGCCATGGCGGGGCTCAAGCTCCGGCTGCGCCCGCCCGCGCTCGGCAGCGAACGCTCGTTTCGCGAGGAGTTCAGGGAGCTGACCCATCAGGAACTCGGCGTGTCGTTGCCACCGACGGTGGCGGGGGCCCTCTTTCGGCTGGAGATCGAGGACGAGCAACAGATGATCGGGCGCCTCTTGGCCGTGCTGCGCGAGCGCGAGCTCACCGAGGCGCACGACGAGGACTGGTTTCGCAATCCGCGTGCCATCGAGCAATTGCGCGCCGAGGCCCAGCGCCCCCCCGAGGTGTACGCCACGCCCGAACGAGTGGAGGCCGCCGTGCTGGAGGTGGGTCAACGCCTGGAACGCTTGCTGCGCTGAGCGCCGCAAGGCTCGCGTCCCGAATCGAGACGGTGGCCCCGGGACGCTAGTGCCGAGCGAGCCAGAGCCAGAGCACGCCGCTGGCGGCGGCCGCGGCCGACCCGATGCTGACCAAGAAACCGACCAGCAACACTCGCGTGAAGCGGTTGGAGTACCATTCTGCGAGCGAAGACACCTGGCTCAGCCCCTCTCGATCGGAGAGCTCCGGCGGCCGAGAGCGGGCCTGCACGAACGCCGCCCACTGACCCGCGTCCGCGCGCGGGATGAAGGCCACGAGCGGCGACGCCAGCACAGCCACCCCGAGGGCGAGGGGCGACGCCCGGGCGACGCTGCCGAGAGCCACGACGCACACCAGGTGAATGGCAAACAGGCCAATCAACATCTGCCGCCAAACCTCGACCGGGCGCTCCGCAGCGCCGAGCGCGAGGGCCAACACGCCGAGCGCCGGAACGAGCCAGTGGGACACGCGGCGCAGCCACCCCGGCGGCGGAATTTGGCTGAGCGCGTCGCGATCCACCGGAGTGTGCAGGTACCCCACCATGCCGCCCACGTGACCGGCACCCACCACCGCCACGACACAGCGCCCCGGCGCTTCCCGAATGGCGCTCATCAGAAAGCGATCACGCTCGTCGATCAACGGCCGCTGGAGCCGCGGCATCACCTCGGCAAACTCGCGCACCAGCTCACTGATCGTGTCGCGGTCTTTGAGCGCTTCGACCTGATCGGCCGTGATCTCCGCCTTGGCAAACAAGGAGCCTCCGAGCGTGCCGATCAGCTGAATGCAGTCCCACAGGCTGAGGGCGGCCCAGGTGCGCTTGAGCGTGGCGGCGATGTCGCGATCGGCCAACACCAGCTTCGCTCCGACGCTGGTGGCGTGCTCGATGGCGGCCAGCATTTCGGCCCCCGGCCTCACGCCGAGCTTTTCTCCGAGGCGGCGCTGGTAACTGCTGAGCACCAGGCTACTGAGCAGAAACGGGATGCGGCGATTCCGGATCACCTCAAAGATGTCGAGATTTCTCCAACGTTTCGGATCGACCAGCGCCTGGTGCCGCGTGGCGTCGAGCTCCACACAGACGGTGTCCGGCGACAGCGTACTGATCACCCTGCCCACGTCCGCGACGCTGCGCTGAGAGACGTGCGCCGTCCCAACGAGATACAGGTCGCGCCCCTCGTAGGCGAGGTGCGTCACGCAATCTAGCGAAGCAACACTCATCGCACAATCCGCAGCACCTCCGAACTACTCGCGGTGGTCCCCTAGCGCAAGCGAGACCGCTTGCGGTCGGACCGTATCAGTTGAAGACTGCGCCTCGAGTGGTGAAGCTGTCCCAGCGCAGTGCCATCGACGCCTTGCCCAGCCGCCTGGCAGCGGCCCTCGACGCTTGGCCCCGCCAGCATCCAGAAGCGGTCGATCTGACGCTGTCCAACCCAACCCGAGCTGAACTTTCCTACGCTGCCTACGGTTGGCAATCCCCGGCGCCGCCGGCAGGGGAGCTGCTGTATGCGCCCGACCCGCTCGGCGACCTGCGGGCCCGCGAGGCCATCGCGGCTCACTGGCCTCGGCACGCTGCGCCACCCTCACCGGAACAGATCCTGCTCTTGCCGAGCAGCAGCGAGGCCTATCACTACCTGTTTCTGCTCTTGTGCGATCCCGGCGACGAAGTGCTGGCGCCCGAACCGAGCTATCCACTGCTCGCGCACCTGGCGCAGTACGCGGGCGTGAGGCTGCGCCCATACCGTCTCCGTTACGACGGCGCCTGGCATATCGATCTCGATTCCGTGCGCCACGCGCGCGGGCCGCGCACTCGCGCCATCATTCTGATCAGCCCGAATAACCCGACGGGCTCGTACACGCGCCGGGACGAGCTCCTTCAACTCGCGGACCTCGGCTTGCCGCTCGTCAGCGATGAAGTGTTCGCGCACTACGCACATCGGCCTGACCCACGACGGCTGTCGAGCGCGCTCGGAGCGTCGCAGGCCCTGACATTTTGCATCGATGGGCTGTCGAAGTCGGCGGGCTTGCCCCAGCTCAAGCTGAGCTGGATCGGAGCGAGCGGGCCGGAGGCCGCCGTACGCGAGGCACTGGACCGGCTCGCCTGGATTTCCGACACCTATCTCTCGGTGGGTACGCCGGTGCAACGCGCGCTGCCCCAGCTGTTGGAATGCGCGCCGCGATTTCGGCAAGGGCTGCTGGCGCGGCTACTCGAGAATCGGAGCACGCTCGAGCGCTGCCTCGCTGGTGGGGCCGCCTCGGTGCTCGACTGCGAGGGCGGGTGGTACGCAATCGTGCGGCTTCCCGATCTGGCAGAGGAAGAGGAGTGGGTGTTGAGCCTGCTCGGCCGCGGCAACGTAGCCACGCATCCGGGCTATTTCTACGACTTCTCCGCGCGAGCGCCGCATCTGGTGCTCAGCTTGCTTTCCCCGCCGGAGGCCTTTGAGCGGGGCGCGACAGCGATCGCTCGCGAGGTCGAGCGGCGCGTGGCCAGCGGCTGACGCTGGTTGACGAAGGCGAGCTAGGAGAAACCCGAAGTCCGCGCAGGGTTTCGACCCATGAAAAGGCCTAGTTCGGCTTCTGCTCGTGCGCGCCGAGCGCGTTCTCTACTTTGTCGCCGGCCCGGTCGAGGCCGCCGCCCGCCTTGTCCAGCGTCTGGTTCAGCTGCCGGCCGAGCTCCGCGATGCGCTGCTCGAGATCCTGCTTGGCCTTCTGCCACTCGGAGCTACCGTCCGCCTTGAGCTGCGCCAGCTTTTGCCGGGTCTCGCTGATCTGATCTTCCAACTTCTGCCGCGAGCCATCCAGATCGCCCTCGGCCTTGGCCTTCAGCGACTGGACCGCCACCGTCAGCTGTTCGAGCTTGGCTTCCGCTTGTGTCTTGAAGGCGCCGACGTCCCGCTCGAGCGCCTGCTTGGCCTCGCCCGCGCTCTCTGCCGCGCGCTCGGTCGCAGCCTTGGTGTCTTGCTCGATGCCGTCCGCGGTGTTCTTACAGGCCCCGGCGCCCAGGAGCAGCAGACCCCAGCACCAGGATTGGTTCAGCAGCAAACGATGGTTCATGGCAGGGCTCCTTGGACGCGCGCCGTGTTGCACGCTCGGAGGCGCGGGAACGCGGAACGCCGCAGCCTAGCAGCTCGGGGCCGGGCCGGAGAAGCCCCTCCCTGCCCCCGTCAACGGCAGCGCGAGTGGATTCTACAATCCGCGGCCGCGCCCCGGCGCTCCGCTCGAGCGCCGTGCTGTAACTGGCGGCACGGGGGCAGCCCGCTCGCGCCGGGGAAGCGCCAACGCAGCGGATTTATGGTCGTCAGGCGCCTTGCCAGGGGTTAGCCTAGGCGGCCCGAAACCACACACCCTGGGGGGAGCTTCCCTATGACCGCAGTCGAAACAACGGACACCCCGGCGGGCGACGGCGCGGAGAACCCCGCGCCCCCGCAGCGTTCGCGCCTGACCAAACAAGAGCTCGTCCACAAGGGGGCGCGGCTCATGTACAAGGTGCTCGACTACGGTCAGCGCAAGTATCACCGCGCGCTCGGTCACGCGGCAGCCGCAGTGCCGGAAGGTCCCGTGGGCGGGCTGTGCGGAGTCAGCGCCAGGTTTCCGTTCACGTCCGAGCAGATCCTGCTGGGCTACGCGCAAGGCCTGTTTCCGATGGACAAGGGTGGGCGCATCTACTGGCATTGCCCCGATCCGCGCTGTGTGCTGCCGCTCGAGAAGCTGCACGTCCCGTCTCGCATCCGGACCTACCTGCGCAAGGGCTTGTTCGATCTCTGTTTCGATCGCGATCCGGCGGCGGTGCTCGCCGCCTGCGGCGACCGCAAGGGGACCTGGCTCACCAAGCGGGTGCAGGACGCCTACCAGGGGCTGTTCGATCTGGGGGCCATGCACACGGTCGAGGCCTGGAAGGGGGAGCGCCTGGTGGGCGGAGCGTTTGGCGTCGCCCTCGGCACGGTCTTCACGGTAGAGAGCATGTTCAGCCTCGAGGACCATGCCAGCAAGCTGGCCTTCGCCTACCTCTGCCAGCACTTGATCGACCGCGGCTTCACGCTGGTGGACTGCCAGTATCAGCAGGACCACTTCCAACGCTTCGGTGCCATCGAGATGTCACGGGACGAATACCGAAACCGTGTTGCCCTGGGCTTGATTCATCCTCCAAGCTTCAACGTGCCGAAGGCGTCCTGAACTCATGAAAGAGAGAAAATCTGCCGGGGGGTCCGCCCCGCCCGAAAACACCGAACCGGGCCGGAGCGTCTTTGGGCGCCCGCTCGCCCCGTGCAGTAAACGGCCGAAGACGGGGTTCTTTCGCGACGGTTGCTGCAACACGGCACCGGAGGACGAGGGCGCGCACGTGGTGTGCGCGCAAATGACCGAAGAGTTTCTGGCCTTCAGCCGCGCCAGTGGCAATGATCTGAGCACGCCGGCGCCGCAGGCCGGGTTTCCTGGACTGGTACCGGGGGATCGCTGGTGCCTGTGTGCGGCACGCTGGAAAGAGGCGCTCCTGGCGGGCTGCGCACCGCCCGTGTATCTGGCCTGCACGCACGAACGCGTGCTCGAGTACGTGACGTTCGATGCCCTGCGGCAGCACGCTCTCGATTTGAATTAGCGGATTTGAACTAGGTGCGGTGGCTGGCCCGGCGCCGCCGCCGGGCCACGGCGAGCGCCACGCCGGCGCCGAGCAGCCCCCAGCCCGCTGTCGGTGACGCAGGGTGCGGCGACACGGCACACGAACGTGCCGTGCCGTTCGGCGGATCGAGGAGCGGCGAGATGCGCCGCGCCGCCTCGGGCGGTGGCTCATTCACGGGCTTTGCCTCGGCCAGCAAGGCCGGGGATTCATCGAGCCCCGTCACGCAGACGACCTCGGAGGTGCAGAAGGATTGGGGCGCGCAGTAGTGGCCCTGATCGTCGCAACAGGCGGACCCGGCAGGCACACAACCGGGCCCACAGGGCAGGTCAAAGCCCGGGCAGGTCACACCGCTCGCGTTTCCGCATTCACTGGGCGACGAGGCGCACGTGCCGTCACCGCAGCAGAACGGAGTAGCGGCGCCGCAGCAGCCCTCGGCCAGGCTGGGGCAGCAGTGCTGCGAGTTCAGGCAACAGCCGCCGTTATCACACGAGCCGTAACCGCTCGGGCAGCTCTGCGCCTGCGCCGGCAGGGACGCGCTGCCCAGCAGCAGGAATACCAGGCAGAAGACGCAACCGTGGAGCACGCGCATCGCCAACCTATTGCACCTTCGAGCTCATGGAGACCGACCTTCAGACAGCATCAGTAGAAAACGACGCCCAGACCCAGACTGAGGGCCGTGGGTAGATTCCCGATGTACGGCAGCCAGGTGAGCGATGCCCGCATGCCCGGCACCAGGCCCTTCTTGGTGAGCGAGACGCGGCCCCAGTCGACCGTCACGCGCATGCCGGCGACGTGCATCTGGCTGGTTGAATCGAAGTCGCTGCTGCCAAACAGGTGCACATAGGTGGGCAGCCAGGCCAGGCCAAAGACCACGCCGGACCACGGCGAGCCCGCGCTACCCCAGCGGCCACTGGCGATGTGCGCTCCGAGAATGAGCGACAGCTGATTCTGGGTGAAGTCCGTCTCATTCGGCGCCCCCTCTTTCCAGCTGACCGAGTGGATGGAGTCGGTCACTCCGAGTTCGAACTCGGTCCAGCGCACGGTCGTGCTACCGCCGAGCGACGCCGGGCCCCGGAAGTGCAACGAAAGCGAGCCACCTCCACCCCAGCCCTCGCCGCCGTACCAGGCGCCTTGCCCGCCGACCGTGTAGTGCTTGAAGAGCGATACACCCTCGACGCGCAGGTCCCAGCCCAGGGAAACGGCGGCCCAATCGTCTGCCCCGGGCTCCGTCTCTTCCTCGTACAGGACGTCTTCCGTGCAACACGGAGCGGGCGGGCTCGCGCTCGACGCTGCCGCGGCGCTAGCGGCCCGGTCGCTGGCACTCTCCACGCGGGAGACCGTGCGCCACGGAATCGTGCGTACACCCTCCACGCCGAGGAGCAGCACGTAGTTGCCCTTCTCTACGCGCAGCACCGTCCCGCGCAGCTGCGTTCCGTCCTTGAGCCAGACGCTGTCGCCGAGCCCGGGTTTCGGCGCCGCTGCGGTGGCGGCCGCCGCGCCTGAGGGCTCCGCAGCCAGACCGGGCCGCGCGAGCGTGGACAGCGCCACGAGCGATAGAGCCACCCGGGCGAACGCCGGCAGGCATGCCGGCAGAGAGCGCGCGAGTCCGAAGCGGCGGAGTGTCATCGTGGCCGAACGACGAAGTTGCAAGGCGCGGGGTTTTCGGGGTGAAGCTCGATGACGGCGCGCTCGAAGCTCTGCGACCAGATGCCCGTGTCGGGCGAGCGCTCGGGAGCAGCCACGGGCACACCGAGCTCGTCCACGCCGCCCAGAGCGTGGAACGCAACCCACATGCGGCCGCAGACCTCGGCGCTACGATCGGTGCCGACGGGGACGTCGAAGGCTTCGCAGCCCCAGTCCTTGTCGGGTACGCAGCTGTTGTACAAGGCTGGCCCCGGCGCCAGATCGAGGCTCGGGCGCTGCCAGCGCCACTGCACGTAGTGCTCGATGGTCTCGAACGTATAGCCCTTCGCCACCAGGCCATCGATGATCTCGGGCAGCACGTCGCGCGTCACGCTGTGGGTGTCGTGCATGAGTACGATCATGCCGTCACCGGTGGCCGTGGCAGGGGCATCGACCACGGCCTCCTTGACCCGCTCCAGCTTCTCCTCGTACGTCGGCGCGTCCGCCGTCGTGGCGGGCCGGCTGAAGCGCGAGTAGGCCTCGTCCTGCGCCCAATCGGAGGCGTCGGTCGAGGTCACGGTCCACATGATGTTCAGAGCGTGGCTGGCGATGCGTTCCGTCGGCGAAGGGTCGATGGGCCCGGCGATGCCGGTAAACCAGGGCGACCCGTACGGCGGGCGAAACAAGGTGAGCACCTCGGGCAGCGCGCCCGCCCGCAGCAGCGCCCGGTTCACCAGCAGCTCGTTTTGTTCGATCTCGCTCGTGAGCTGCTCCCGGGTGATGCGCCCGATGTCGGCGTGATTGACGGTGTGGTTGGCGAGCTGGTGCCCCTCGTCCACTTCGCGCTTGAGCAGATCGCGGTAGACGACGGTGGTGCCGCTCGCGTCGATGAACGTGCCGTCGAGGCCCACCGGACCCTTCAATTGCTTGGCGGTCACGAAGAACGTCGCCTTGACGTTCTTTTCCTTCAGGATATCGAGAAACCTCGCCGTCCATTCCGACGGCCCATCATCGAAGGTCAGATACGCGACGCCACGCGGCAGCAAGTTCGGCCCTCCGGGGTAGCCGACGCCCAGCGGACGGATCGGCGAGTACCACTCGTCGATGCCGTTCGGCCGCGGTGACGAGCACTCTTGCTCGGCGCTCGAGCTCGCCTCGGCGGGCACCAGGGCCGCCTCGGCGGTGACCCGCTGCGGCCCGCAGCGCCCTCCCTCGGGCAACACGATTTCGATCTCGTCGAGATTCTCCGGCGGCTCGACCGCTGGCACCGGATTGAGCTTGGGCCCAGAGCAGGCCCAGCTGCCGCACGCCAGAATACCCAGCAGACCCGAGCGGACCAGCCCAGGGGCCCAGCCGCCCCGCCCACCATGCATCGCTGCCATCGTCCGCATCTGGCCTTTCACGGCGACGCCGGGGGGCGTGCCCAGAGCCGCACATCGAACTGCCCGTTGTCGGAACGAATCCCCACCGGTCCGTCAAAGCCCAACGCGGCCGGCGGCAGACGCCCGACCCAAGTCCTGACCTTATCCACACTCACCACGAGCTCTCGATCCGATAGCACTGCCGCCAGCAGATGCCGCTCACCCTTGCGAACGGGGGGCGCGGCGTGCGCCTGCTCGGGCGTCAGCACGGTGTACCCTCGGTCGCCGCACTCTCGGTGCCGGCTCTGCCCGGGGTTGTTCTTGACCGACACGACGATACCCCGCTCGGGCTCGACGTGCCACATCACGTACACGACGTTGCAGCTGTCCTGGGCGCGCAGCTCGACCCCGATCTGGCGGCGCAGCTGGCCCGAGGCGAGCGGGGCGGCCTGAACCGTCGCGCCGCGATACACAAACTCCATCTCGACGGCCGAGCGCGGCGTGCGGCCGACCCAGGCGCGCAAGGTGGGCTCCCGGATCTCGAAAACTGCGGGGCCCACACCGCCGGGCTCCGCACCCGGCGCGGGCTGAATGCTGCCGGCGGTGACGAGGAGTTCCCCCGGCGCGATCGGCGCGAGACTCAGCGGCGTGATCGGCGCGAGGCTCACCGGCGCGGGCACCGGCGCCGGAGGCTGCGCTGCCGCGGGACCCGGCGCAGCGGGCGGGCTGGGAGCCGAGGGGCTCGCCGTGCACGCGCTCAGCCAGAGCCCCAGCAGCGGGAGAAGGCTAGGGATTGCCATCGCCCCCGGGGCTGCGCGGCGCGCGGCGGAACCACTCCGAACGCGGCGGCACGATCGCTCGTTGCTTCTTCTTGCTGGTAAAACCCTGGAAGCCGCTCGAGGTCCAGTGGGTCTCGCCCCAGCCGAACCAGAACTTGCCGAACGGCACGTCCCCCACGAGCACCGAGCGCGTCGCGAGCAACACGGCCCGGCGCACGCGATAGAGCAGCGCAATGCGGGAGGACCCGCCCTTGATCAGGGTCGACTCGGGAGCAAAGCCGGTCACGTTGCCAAACAGGAATACGTCGTGGACGATACCGACGGCGGCCGGCACCCACTTGAAGACCAGGGTGTAGACGGGCACGAGGGGCAAAGCAAACGCCAGGCGCCAGTACTGCGCCTCACCGTTCATCAGCAGCGTCACGAAGGTGAGCATGCTGGCGCTCAGGACCTGCGTAAAATACGCGAGCACGATCAGCGTCAGCGTGCGCGAGTCAAAAAAGAACGCCGGCAAGATCAGGTATGCGACCACGCCCAGGAGCAGTGAGCGAAACATCGACGTCTTGATGATGATCGCCGGCAGCCCGAGCGTCCAGTGGTACCCCAGCGCGCGCCACATGCGCCCGGTGAGCTCGAGGCGCGACGTGTTCCAGCGCCGGCGCTGCTTGAAGAGCGCCTTGATGGTGGTCGGTGACGAGGTGTACACGCGCGCCTCCGGCTCATATTTGATGGGCCGATCGAGCAGCAAGCCGCGCAGCATGTAGACGAGTGCGTGCCAGGGCGTGCGCGGAGGGTCGAAGGTGAAGCGGCCATTTTCATAGCGCGCCACGGCAGCCGTGTAGGCCGTGACGGTGTCGTCGGTATCACCCGCGACCAGCTCTGGAATGGGCTTGGCCCGCGACTCCGAGAACTTCGGTGCCGCCACCCCTGTCCACCAGCGCCACCAATCCGACCGACGCAGCGTGCGCAGGTAGCCCATGAAGCGCGGGATCTCGAGGAAGATGGCGGTCCAGGTGCAGTAGAACGCGCCGGGCACGCCGGTCACGGGCATCAGGCGAATGTTGTAACGCCCGACGTTCGACACGTAGTAGTCGCGCGCAACCTGCAGATTGAGCTGGCCTGCGATGGAAAAGTAATGGCCCCAGCCGCGCCAGAAATCGTCCCCGCGCACGTACAGGCCACCGGCAACGGCGCGCGCGGGCGCGCCCGTGATCGGGTTCTTGCGCTGCAGGCGGGCCACGATGCGCTCGAGCGAATGCGGCCCCAGATCGGCGTCGGCATCCGTGCTCACGTAGACCTCGGGAAATGCGGGGTGCTCCCCCTGGCGCACGAGCTCTTTGACGAACTCCATGGCGTGGTCGATGGCCATGGGTTTGCTGCGGCGCTCCACCGTGCCCGTCACATACAGGAACGTGTGATCATTGTAGGAGCGCCCCTCCGCCCAGCTGCGCAGCTCCTCGTACAGCTTCGGGGCCGCAGCGATGCCGTCGATCGAGAGCACGATCAACAGCCGCCCCGGGTAGCCGTTGCTGGCGACGCTCTCGACCGTGCTTTGCATGCTGCGCAGCTCCTCCTCGATGCGTAGGAGCGAGGGGATGACGACGAGCGTGGACAGCGCTCGGGCCGGCGCCGGGCGGCGCGGGCGCAGCGCGCGGGAGACCAGCAGATACAGGAGCAGCAGCGGGTAGTCCCAGAACACCAGCAGGGTGAACGCGAGCACGAGGGCGATGGGCGCAAACACCGAGAAGCCGTTCAGCGTGCGCAGGTTCCAAAATACGGATTCCATGCTGGGCTTCTCCTTCGGACCTGGACCAGGAACTGGGCTGGACGCGCGCGCCTAGCCGCGCGCCCGTGCTGCGAGCGACTCCAGCGCTCCCAGAAAACTGCGCAGAAAGATCGAGTCCGACTCGACCGACACCTGCTCGATCGCCAATAGATCGCGAGCCTGCGCCGCGCTCTCCGCCTCGGACTGCTCGAGCGCGAGGCGCGTGGCGCGCAAGATCTCGAGCGAGTGCTCGACGAGGCCCAGATCGCGCCGCGCCTGCTCCAACGCCGCCGCGGTCTGGGCGCGGAATTGAGCCAGCCGGGTCTCGACCCCGTCGCGGGAAAAGCGCAGCGTCTCCGAGCGGCTGTCGATGTAGCGCTGCTCGTGCTCGCCCTTCACCAGGCCACCCAGGCTAAAGCTCAATTCGAGCGTGCCATACCAGTCGACGGGCGCGATCGGCACCACGCCACCCGTGATCTGCAGCTTCCAGTCCTCCAGCCGCCGGACCTTCGATGCTTCCTGCTCGAAGCGCATGGCCTCGCGGTAATATTGCGAGGCCAGGGCATGCACGGGCGCTTGTTTCTCCGCTGCCTTCTCGGGGGTAGCGGACGGACTACCCGCCGTATTGCCAGCGGCAGCACTACCCGCGGCGCTCGGGAAGGTCCCCGTGGCGCCTAGCTGGCGTGCCTGGAGCTGCCCGGCCTCCCCTTCTACGGCGACGAGTTTGTGCTCGAGCGTATCGATCGAGCGCTGCACGCTCGTGAACTCCACCACGGTGATGATGCGCTGGGATAGGCGCGCCGCTGCCTTTGCCCCGAGCGCACGCCAATCTTCGGTGCGCGTGCGCAGAAATTGGCTCTGCTCTCGCAGGGCCGAGAGCCGCGCCGTCTCTGTGGCGTGCCCCAGCACCTCGTCGAGTTCCTGGCCCGCCTCATGCCGGCGGCAGTCCGCATCCCCGACGCGCAGGACGCTCTGGCCCTTGTAAAAGTCGACCGGCGAAAACGTGAGCCCGGTCCGTACCTGATAGCCGTTCTTGCTCGTGGAACCGGTATCGAACTGCTGCGAACCGCTGGGGAAGTGAATGCCTTGCACCATGACCCGGGGGGTCATCAACAGATCGGCATCGCTGGCCGCCCTGGCCCGGACCTGCCTGCAGTAGGCGGTGTCCTGGGCAGCCGCAACGGTGGGCAGGAAACTCGACGCTAGCGAAATGCAGAAAAGGCCGCGCGCAGAAAGCAACATCACAGACCCTAGAGCGTATCCCCGGACCTCCGGAGCAAGCTAGAGATCCCGAGGCGGGAGCGGGGAAACAGACGAGCGGGGGGCGGGGCCCCGCGGGGAAACAGCGCGGAGCCGCCTACTTGGCCGAGACCGCGGTCAGGTCGGGCTTCTGACCGCCGTTCCAGGAACGAATGCGCAGGGTCTTCGCGTGAGCTGCTTCGTGATCGGTGAGGTCGAGCACCACGTACTCGCCGCGTGTGGAGCTGCCCCAGGGATCGGATTGCACCACCTCACCGGGCACGCGCTCGGCCACCTTGCCCACGGAGTGGCACCACACGACACCCCAGAGGCAGTCATACACCTCCGCGCCGGCCGTGATGCCGTCGAGCTGGGTATAGGGGACGAAGGCGAGCTCGAGATCCTTATCCAGCGCCTGGAAGGTGGGACGTTCTTCGATCTGCTCCACCATCTCGTCGATCTGCGCGATGCGTTCGACCAGCGCGTCCCGCTCCGCAGTCTTCGCGCGCTTCTCCGAATCCAGACGGACGACCTCGAGATCGACGCGGATCAGCTGCTCCTGCCGGTTCACGAGTTCCGGCATCTGCGGCGCATCACTGCGCGTGAGCGCTTGCTGCGCCAGGCTCGTCTCCACCTGCGCCGACTCTCCGCGCACCTGAGCGCGACCGTTATCGAGTACGGCCAGGCGCATCTCGTTGAGATACTGTTCCTGCCGCGCATACTCCGCGCGCGAGATCAGACCGGCCTCGAAATCCTTCCGGGCCTTGCTGGTCAGATCGCGCTGCGACGCCAGCATGTTGGCGAGCACCTGCTTCTGATCCGACAGAGCGGACAGCTCCGCCGCGCTCTCCCTGGCCTTCTGCGAAGTGATGCGGGTGGTCCAGTGCCGCGCGCCGCCGGTCGTGCGCTTCAGCTCCAGGAGCTGCGCGAGCGCTTGATCTGCTCCGGACAGATCGGCTTCTACTCCCTCGAGCTCGCCCACCGCCCGCACGCGCTCCACGCGCAACTCACCGAGCCTCAGCTTGGTGGCAGCGACCGCGTCGCTCGATGGCGAGAGGATCGTGGGGACCACGAACGCATCCCGCGAGGCGGTGTACACGGAATAGATGCCGTAGCCCATGCCGAGCACCACGGCGCCGAGCACGGCCAGCGCACCCATGCGCGTAGAAAACGCAGCGTCCGGCTTGGCAGTATCGAGCGCGGGCAGCGAAATCAGCTCGCGCGGACCATCGGCGCGCGCTTCCACGCTGTGGGGCGAGTTGCTCTGGGGTGAAGTGGTGCCTGGAGAGCTGTCGCCCCGCGGCTTCCAACCCTGGGGTTTGACCGGGGTTGCGCGCGGCAGCACGAGCGTCGTGGCGGTTACCGAGACTAGCTTACGAGCAGTCGACACAACTGGTTACCTCGGAGAGTCCTCCGCCAGGCGGAGGGTATTGGGCAGCGAATATGTCAGATAGGAACCCACCTGTCGAGCGCCGCCTACGCCAGAAAGTCAAGAAATCGGGGGGGCCTCGCACGATGCTTCATCCTCTTCATTGAGCGTCTTCATTGAGCTGGTTCATCGGGCTGGTTCATGCGGGGTTCATGGAGCCGGCGCTCGGGTCCCCAGGTCAACCGACAGTACGTAGTTCCACGGGAGTACTTCCGTGCAACTCCCTCCCCCGTGGCTCCGCGCACCGTTGCTAGCCCGGGTTGCTAGCCCGGCGTTGCCATCCGGCCCTTGGTAGCTCCCCCCTGCGTCTATCCTTTGATGGCTCCCCCAGCGCGGTCGTTTGGCTGCTCTCGCAGCCCAGGGCTGGGTTGCTCTTGCAGCTCAGCCCTGAGTGGCTCACGCAACATCCGTACCCGCACCCCGTACGTCGATGACGCCCCCAGCTCCTTGCGCGCGTTGCTTCCGCGACGCTGTTGCACCCCATGGCGCCTGCACTCCTGCCACGCGCATGTGCCACACGCCACGCGCTCGTGCCACGTCTCATCCCCCTCTTGCCTTCGAATCCAGCTCGCGTCCGGTTTTTGTCCGCCAGTGATCCGTCCCCTCTCATGCCGTACTGCCGAACTGGTTATCTGAGTTGCCGAGTTACTAGCGCTACCCAGCGGAGTGGTTCCTCTGGCGGCGCTGCCTGCCGATGTCGTGATCGCCCCCTGGTTTTGCCAGGCGTCTTCGCGCCGCTGTTGCGACGCGCCCCGCTGCTTGCTGCTGGTGGTCATGAGCGTATCGAAGAAGTTCTGGGATCGTGGCGGCGCGGCGATCCAAGCGAGGACGAGGGTCAGCCGCGAGGGTCGCGAAGGTTAGTGTCCGCTGCGTGACCGTTTGGGGCTGAACCGGGAGTTGCAGTGCGAGAAACGGACGGTGGCTCGACGCCTCGACGCCCATCCGCAGCTCTCGGTTGCCCAGAGGGAAGCTCCGCCGCCAGCGCGCGACGGCGCCTGGACGCCGTCACGCAGGGGCTACACCCGGCGCAGCGTCTCCAGCTGGAGCGCCGGCCCGCCCCTACCTTGCCTCTGCCCCCTGCTCGCCCGATCAGCCGCGGCCGATGAAAGGCATCTTCGTGGCAAGGACGGTCAGAAATTGCACGTTGGCCTCGAGCGGCAGGTTGGCCATGAAGAGGACGGCCTGCACGACGTTCTCGATCGCCATCATCGGCTCGGGCTGTAGCGTCCCGTTGGCCTGCAAGGTGCCCGACTTCATCCGGGCGGCCATGGCCGTCTCCGCGTTGCCGATGTCGATCTGCCCGCAGGCGATGTCATAGGCGCGCCCGTCCAGGGACGTGCTCTTGGTGAGGCCGGTGATGGCGTGCTTGGTGGCGGTGTACGCGGCCGAGTAGGGGCGAGGGGCCGACGCAGAAATCGAGCCATTGTTGATGATCCGCCCGCCGCGCGGCGTCTGGGCCTTCATCAGGCGAAACGCCCATTGGGTACAGAAGAAGGTGCCGTTCAGATTCACGTCCACCACGCTGCGCCACTGCTCGACGGCCAGTTCTTCCAGCGGAATCGCCGGCGCGCCGAAGCCAGCGTTGTTGAACAGCAGGTCGAGCCGGCCGAAGCGTTCCTTGGTGCGGGTGAAAAGGGCTTCCACCGCCGCCGGGTCGCTCACGTCCGTCGGGATCGGCAGACACCCCGCCGACGCCTCGCGGGCGGTTGCCTCGAGTTCGGCAACGCGGCGCCCCGCCAGAGCCACCTGGTAGCCCTGGCCGGCGAGCGCAATCGCCACGGCTCGCCCGATGCCACTGCCCGCCCCCGTCACGATCGCGACCTTGCTGCTCATGCCGCGAATCTACGCGGCCCGGTCAGCTCGGCGCTAGTGCCTCGCGCTGCGCTGGCGTGCAGCGCGCGCCAGGGTGTCGAGCACCGGCAGCGTCTCGTCCCAGGCGAGACAACCGTCGGTCACGCTTTGGCCACGCGTCAGCTCGGCTCGCGGGCGCACGCTCTGGCTACCAGCCAGCAGAAAACTTTCGAGCATCACCCCCATCACGCGCCGGCTGCCCGCCTCGATCTGGGCGGCGAGCTCGGCCGCCACCATGGGTTGGCGCCGCGGATCCTTACCGCTGTTGCCGTGGCTGCAGTCGACCATCAGGCCTTCACCGAGGTCCGCCTCGCCGAGGGCCGCGGCTGCCGCCGCCACGCTCTCGGCGTCGTAGTTGGGTTTGCCACCCCCGCCGCGCAGGATGAGGTGCGTGTGCTCGTTGCCTCGCGTCTCCACGATCGCGGCCAGGCCTTGCTTGGTGACGCTGAGAAACTGGTGCGGATAGCGGCTGGCACGGATCGCGTCCACGGCCACCCCGATCGAACCACCGGTCCCGTTCTTGAAGCCCACGGGCATCGACAGACCACTCGCCAACTCGCGATGCACCTGGCTTTCCGAAGTGCGAGCGCCGATCGCCCCCCAGCACACCAGGTCCGCGATGAATTGGGGGGAGATGGGGTCGAGGAACTCGGTGCCGGTCGGCACCCCCGCTCGCGTCACCGCGAGCAGAAACTCGCGCGCGATGCGCAACCCGCGATTGATGGCAAAGCTGCCATCCAGATCGGGATCGTTGATCAGCCCTTTCCAGCCGACCGTGGTGCGCGGCTTCTCGAAATAGGTGCGCATCACGATCAGGAGATCGTCGGCGTAGCGCCGCAGCGCCCCTTCGAGCCTGCCCGCATACTCCAGCGCCGCCTCGGGATCGTGAATCGAGCACGGCCCCACGACGACCAGCAGGCGCGCGTCCCGCCCGCTCACGACCTCACCGATCGCGCGGCGCTGCTCCTTGACGAAGCTCGCTTCGGCGGGGCCGAGCGGCACCTCTTCGAGCAGGATGGCCGGGGGAATCAGCGGGCGCAGCCGCTTGATTCGAACGTCGTCGGTACCGAAATCCATGGCTCGCCTGGCTTACCACCCGCGCCGGTCCGGCGCACGCGGGAAGACCCGAACGAGGCCGGGGGAGCGGCGCGCCGCGCCCCGCCCCCCACACCGAATTCTCAGACCGGAGGCTTGAACGAGAAGTCGCCGTAGGCCTGTTCGGTGGTGCCGAACCAGCTGAACATCTCCTTGCGAGCCTTGTCCCAGTGCTCGAAGATCTTCTTGTAGCCGGCTTCCTTGGCGGCCTGCTCTGCGTACAGCTCGTCGGACGCCGTGCGCGCGACGCGCAAGATGTCATCCGAATAGCGCTGCAGTTTCACGCCCTGCTGGAGCAAGCGACCGAGCGCCTGCGGATTGCGCTGATCGTAACGGTTCTGCATCACGACGCCGGCATGGCTCGCCGCGATCTCGAAGATCTGCTGATACTCCTTGGGCAGCTTGGCCCACGCGGCCTGACCCACGAGCAGGCTCAGCCCGGCACAGGGCTCCCACCAGCCCGGGAAGTAGTAGAGCTTGGCCACCTTGAAAAAGCCGAGCTTCTCATCGTCATACGGCCCGACCCACTCGGTCGCATCGATGGCACCACGCTCGAGGGCGGGATAGATGTCGCCCGCAGGCAGGACCTGCACGGTGGTACCCAGCCGGCTCATGACTTGCCCGCCGAGACCGGGGATGCGCATGCGCAGACCCTTGAGGTCGTCGGGGGTCTTCACTTCCTTGCGGAACCAACCGCCCATCTGCGCGCCGGTGTTGCCGCAGGGAAAGTTGAGCACCTTGAAGTCGGCATACAGCCCACGGATCAGCTCGAGACCACCGCCTTCGTTCAGCCAGGCCAGATGCTGGCGAGCGTTGAGCCCGAACGGCACGGCCGTGTCAAACGCCAGCGCCGGGTTCTTGCCGGTGAAGTAGTAGCTTGCGGTGTGCGCCAGCTCCACGCTGCCCTGTTGCACCGCGTCCAGCACCTCCAGACCGGGCACGATTTCCCCAGCGGCGTGGACGCTGATCTTGAACTTGTTGTCGGTCAGCGCGGCCACTCGCTCCGACAGAACCTCCGCGGCGCCGAAAATCGTGTCGAGGCTGCGCGGAAACGACGACACCAGGCGCCAGCTCACGTTCTGTCCGATGGCAGCGGGCGCTGCCGAGGCAGGCGTCGCTGCGGCCGTGGTAGTGGACTCTGCCGCC
>Ga0315912_10001714_pt1 | contig 25730 bp, 21 predicted proteins | sample VfabasoilMG_FD_204469 | JGI IMG/M metagenome (GOLD analysis project Ga0315912, IMG submission 204469) | Garden soil microbial communities collected in Santa Monica, California, United States - V. faba soil | ecosystem: Environmental > Terrestrial > Soil > Garden | place: USA: California... | reverse complement strand
CCGGCATTCATCCCGACCACCATATCATCGTGGCCGCGTCAAATTTTGACAGCGCCCTCAACCCGCGCGTTTACTTTGGCAATGACGGCGGAATTTATAAAGCCGACAATGTGTATACGGTGGGTGACACCAGCGCCTGGCAAGAACTTAACAACCAGTTGGGCATCACCCAATTTTATGGCGCGGCGGGCAATGTTAATAGCGGAGTAATGGTTGGCGGCACGCAAGATAACGGCACATTGCGCTATGCGGGCAACACCGAAGATTGGGCGATGATGTTTGGCGGCGATGGGGGCTATGCGGCGGCTGACCCTACGGACCCCAATTATTTTTACGGCGAATATATCCGTTTGCAACTCCACCGCAGTCAAGATGGCGGCCAATCCTCTGATTTTATCTTCATCGGGATCAGCGACGCTGGGACGAATGCCAACTTCATCGCGCCCTTTATCCTCGACCCGAACAACCCCAAAACTTTGTTAGCCGGTGGCTCGAGTTTGTGGCGGAGCACCGACGTGAAAGCCGTCACGCCCAGTTGGTCGGCTATTAAAGCGCCCTTGCTCAGTGGCAGTTGCCGGTCTTCTGACACCTGTATCAGCGCCATCGCTGTCGCGCCCGGCAACCCGGATGAGATCTGGGTGGGGCATAACAATGGGGAGATTTACGTCACGACGAATGGCACGGTCATTTCGCCGACCTGGACGCAAATCAGTAGCCAGCTCCTGCCGCGACGGATGGTGACGCGGATCGTGGTTGATCCGAAAACACCCGCTACAGTCTACGTAACTTTTGGCGGCTTCGCGGCTGACAATGTGTGGCGCACCACCGACCATGGGCAAACTTGGTCTGATCTCACGGGCACAGGCGCGAGCGGTTTACCCGATGTGCCGGTGAGATCCTTAGCGATTTACCCTGACAACTCACAATGGCTGTTCGTGGGAACTGAGACTGGTATTTTTTCTAGCGAGGATGGTGGCGTGACGTGGCGCGTGCCACACGACGGCCCGGCCAACGTCTCGGTGGATGAACTCTTTTGGCTCGACTCGCAACAACTGGTGGCGGCTACCCATGGGCGCGGGCTGTATAAAATCAACCTCGGCACGGCGCTCGCAGTGGTGCGGCAAAGCTACGCAGAAGTATCGGGCAATCGCAATGGCTTTATTGATCCCGGCGAGACGATCTCTCTGACAATTGACCTCACCAACGAAGGCACCCGCGCGGCGACCGTCCTCACCAGTACACTGGAATTAGTCCGGGGCGCGTTGACGATGTTCACGGCTAATTCGTCCTACCCGGATTTAGTTAATTCAGCGCAAGCCGGGAATACGACGCCGTATATGTTTAAAGTAGACACGGCGGAGGCGTGCGGGGCGCAACTCGAATGGCAACATCGCGTCTTTTTCAACCTAAATGAAACATTCACCCATACGGTGAAACTCAACGTCGGTCAATGGGTCACCGAAACAGCAACGACCTTTACCTATGCGGGCGACGCTGTCCTCATCCCCGACAATTATTCTGAGGGCGTCTTGCTCGATCTGCCAATTAACCAAACGGGGAGCATTGGCGATCTGGAGGTGATGGTCAACGTAGAGCATACCTATGCAGGAGATTTGATCTTGCAGTTGATCGCGCCTAATGGCTATACCGTCACCCTCACGCAAAATCGCGGGGGCGATGGCGACAACTATTCGGGCACCACCTTCGACGATGATGCGCCTCTCCCCATCGCCAATGGCAGTGCGCCGTTCGCTGGGCGCTTCCGCCCTGAAACACCGTTAGCCGCTCTGCTCGGGCAACCGCTCCAGGGTCTGTGGCACCTGAAAGCGATAGACACGGCCCAACTCGACACCGGCAAAGTGCTCGGGTTCGCCGTCCAAATCGTGCCACAAAATTTTGTTTGCCAAGACGCGAGTACACCGACCCCGACGGCCACCGCCGCCACACCGACTGCGACACCCACGCCGACTCTGACTCCCACGGCCACCAAATCACCTACGCCGACCCCCACCGAAACGGGAACACCCACGCCCACGCCGACCGCAACCCCGTCCCCATCGGCCACCCCGGATAATGTTCCGACCGTAACGACTACGCCCATTATCGTGGACACGCCTACTGAAACGCCAACCCCCACCCCCACGCCAACTTTAGAGACACCGGTTGATACCGTCACGCCTATTCAACTCGAAACACCTACTGACACACCCACCCCGACCGATGGGCCTTCCCCCACGCCCACTGAGACTCCAACGCCCTCTCCGACCGACGAGCCCTCAGCCACGCCAACGGAAACTCTAACCCCAACTCCCTCGGAGACTGCGACGGAGGGGGCTTCCCCGACACCAACCGAAACGCCCACACCGACTGCCACCGCCACCGACGACCCCTCGCCAACCCCAGTGATCTTAGAAACGGACACCCCGACCGTGACGGCCACGCACACTCCGCAATTGCATCAGATTTATCTCCCATTGTTGTTAAATCTGCCATAAACGCCTCAGTGCATTGATATAAGTTGGAACAAGCCAAAATGGTATGATGTGGCCTATGACCCTCATCCCACATCCTTTTTCCACCGCCAACGATTTGCGGGCGATGACCGAACTCGTCCAACGCTTTCCAACTGATAACATCCATATCATTGACTTGCCATATCGTTTAAGTTCTTGGGCGTTAGATCACGCCGAGAACAGTTGTCTTTGGCGCGATGCGGCGGGGACACTCCTGGGGTGGGCCGTGTTGCAAACGCCCTTTTGGACGATAGACTATGCCCATCACCCACAGGCCGAAGCCAGTTTGCATCGGCAAATTTTAGCGTGGGCGGATCGGCGCGCTCAAGAAATTCGCCATGCCCCCGCAGGGCATCCCGCGTGGTATGTCAACGTCTTCTCTGATCAAACCGAGCGCATCCACGATTTAGAGGCGTTGGGCTTCGCTTCGCAAGCCAATGTCGGCGACAACTCATGGTCGCAAGTCCTCCTCCAACACCCGGGAGAACTTCCGACTTCGGCCGGGTCTCTGCCAACTGGTTTTTCTGTGCGCTTTCTCAACGGCGAAGCGGAGATCGCTGCCTATGTCGAATTGCATCGGGCGGCTTTCAACAGCAAAAACATGACGCTTGAATGGCGCCAGCGCATTATTCACAGCCCAGACTATACGCCCGAACTGGACGTGGTCGTGGTAGCACCCGATGGTCGTCTCGCGGCATTTTGTGTCGGCTGGCTAGCGCGCGACCCAGCCCCCGCAGGGAAAATTCACGGGCAGATCGAGCCGCTTGGCGTCCATCCAGATTTTCGTCGCTTGGGGTTGGGGCGCGCGGTTTTGTTGGAATGTTTACGCCATATGCAGCGCCTAGGGGCAGAACACTTCTATGTGCAAACGGATAATTATCGGGATGCGGCGTTTGGGTTATATACGGCGGCTGGCTTTCGCGTGGCGAAAGACGTATGGATGTTCCGCCGTGATTACCCTGAAAATGAATAAGTCCGGCCAAAGTTTGACGCTTCGGGCTGAGGGGTGTAAAACGCAGGCCCCTCACAGCTAGTTCAGGAAACTTGATCATGAAAACCATCACTCGTCTCCTCACCTACCTCGGCCTCGGCCTGCTCAGCCTCGCGCTCCTCCTCGGTGGCTTTGGCGTTTACACCGTGCGCCGCGCCTTCCCCCAAACGAGCGGGGAAATACAGTTAGCGGGTTTGCAAGGCGCGGTAGATGTATATCGCGATAGTTATGGCATCCCGCATGTCTATGCCGATTCACAACACGACTTATTCATGGCCCAAGGTTATCTTCACGCCCAAGACCGGTTTTATCAGATGGATTTTTGGCGGCACATCACCGCCGGGCGATTGTCGGAGTTGTATGGCGCGAGTCAATTGGAGACCGATCAGTTCCTCCGCACGCTGGGTTGGGCGCGCCTCGCCGAACAAGAGTACGCGCTATTAGACGCCGACACGCGCTCCATTTTGGAAGCCTATGCCGATGGGGTCAACGCCTATCTCAGTTCCCGCTCCGCCGCCGACATCAGTTTGGAGTATTCGGTGTTGGCGCTCAACGGCCTCAGCAACTATCAGCCTGAACCGTGGACGCCCGTTCACACACTAGCCTGGGCAAAGTCTATGGCGTGGGATTTGGGTGGCAATATGACCGATGAAATCAAGCGCGCGATGCTGATGCAATTGATCGGCCCGGACAAGACGAACGATTTTATGCCGCTCTATCCGGCCGATCATCCAGTCATCTTGCCCGACCCGGCGGTGGGCGCGTTGAACTTTGCGCCAGCGGGCGAACGCGCCGCGGCGGTCAGCGCATTGCTGAGCCCATTGCGCGAAGGCTTAGGATCAAATGATTGGGTGATCGCCGGGAGCCGCACTACGACCGGCCAGCCCTTGCTTGCCGATGACCCGCATCTCAGTATTCAGATGCCCTCCATTTGGTACGAGATCGGCTTATACTGCCGCACGGTGAACGCCACTTGCCCGTATGCAGTCACTGGTTTTTCTTTTGCCAGCGCGCCGGGCGTGATCGTCGGCCATAACCAGCGCATCGCGTGGGGTGTGACCAACGTCGGCCCCGATGTGCAAGACTTGTTTATTGAAAAGCTCAATCCGGCCAACCCCAATCAATATGAAGTGAATGGACAATGGCTGGATATGTCAGTACAACAAGAAACGATCAAGGTGAAAGGTGGGGCAGATGTACCGCTCACCATTCGCACCACACGCCACGGCCCGCTCATCTCTGAAATCTATGCGCGGGCGACGGCGCTGATCACCCAGTCCGTCAAAATCAGCGACACGCAATTGGACACGAACTATGCGTTGGCGTTCCGCTGGGCGGCGCTCGAACCGATCTATCCGTTCCGTGCCGTGCTCCGCCTCAACCGCGCGAAAAATTGGGAAGAGTTCCGCGACGCACTCCGCGACTTTAGCGCGCCCTCCCAAAACTTCGTCTATGCCGATGTGGACGGCAACATTGGTTATCAAGTGCCGGGCAATATCCCCATCCGCAAACAAGGTGATGGCCTGTTGCCGGTGCCGGGCTGGACGGACGAGTATGAGTGGACAGGGTACATCCCCTATGAAGAGTTGCCCTATTCGTACAACCCGCCGCAAGGCTACATCGCCACCGCCAATAATGCAGTAGTAGATAGCACGTATCCACACTTGCTCACGCTGGAGTGGGACTCGGGTTATCGCGCCGAGCGGATTGTGGAATTGATCGAAGCCCAACCCAAAATCTCGGCCGAGTATATTCAACAGATCCAAGGCGATGATATGAACTTGGGCGCGAAAGAGCTCTTGCCCTATGTCTTGACGCTGGTTTTTCACGACCTAAAACTCGAGCAAGCCAGACAACAACTGGCGAGTTGGGATTTTCAGATGCGGATCGACTCGCAACCCGCCGCACTCTACGCCGCGTTCTTTAAGTCTTTGCTGGATGCCACCTTTCACGACGACTTGCCCGAACAGTATTGGCCGTCGGGGGGTGGCTCCAATTGGCTGACGCTCCGCAATATCGCCGCCGACCCGAACAACACGTGGTGGGATAACACCACCACTTCCGCTACCGAAACGCGCGATGAGATCATCCGCCAAGCCTTCCGCGAGGGTTATGCCTTGCTCGAAGCGCGGCTTGGCTCAAATTCTAATTTGTGGACGTGGGGCGCTTTGCACGGGTCGGTCTTTGCCAATCAAACTTTGGGTCGGTCGGGCGTTAAGCCGATTGAGATGTTGTTCAATCGCGGCCCGGTGGCGACGAGTGGCGGCGGCTCCATCGTCAACGCCACCAGTTGGAACGCCACGCGCGCCGACCCCTTTGCCGTGACCAATGTGCCGTCCATGCGCATGATTGTAGACTTGGGCAACTTCGCCAATTCGCTGACCATGCACACCACCGGCCAATCGGGCCATGCTTATCACCCGCACTATGACGATATGATTGACCCTTGGCGCTTGATCCAATACCACCCGATGCTGTGGGAGAAGAGCGCCGTGGAAAGCGCGGCGCAAGAACATTTGGTATTGAAGCCCTAAACGAACGTTAAAACAAACCCTTTGCACTGGAGACCCCCTTATGCGCGACCTCGCCCCTCAAATCTACCGCCAACGCACGCTCATTGAAGGCATTTACCACCGTTCGGTGAGCGAAGCCGACATCGCCGAGTATTTCCAATTGCTCTTGCGCGAACTGAATTTGCGCAGTTACACCGACCCCACCATTCGCTCCTCGGCGGCATTGGGCATCGGCAAGCCGGAGAATCAGGGTTTTGAAGCCTTTATCCCGCTGATCGATTCGGGCATCGCGCTCTACACTTGGGATAAAGACCACTTTCTCTCACTCATCATCTACACTTGCAAAGCCTATGATGCCGCGCATGCCGTGCGCTTGACGCAAGAGTTTTTCCAACTCGACCCGCTGGAACAGTTGCCGTTTTGAAACGCTGGTTCACACCACCTGCTACCTATAACGCTATCGAAAGCCGGTTTTTTCGGGTAATGGTGGTCGCCTATCCGGTAGCGGCCCTAGTCCACCTAGCGGATATCAGCGCGCAACTTTACTGGGGGATCCCCGCCCTCGCTTGGTACGATGTATTCAGCGCCGTCATCTATATCGTCATTGCGGTCATCAGCCGACAACGTGACAAGTTTGTACTAGGGACGGTCATGGCGCTGATCGAGTTCAGCACCTACACGTTTGCCACGATCTATTATTTAGGCTGGGGGCTTGGGGTTCAGTTTTTTTTTACCCCGTTTTTAGTGGGCATTTTGCTCCTGCCCGAACGGACCCGGATCAAACTCCTGCTTGTAAGCGGAATACTCGCGGCTTTCGTCGGGCAATACGCCTTTGCCCGTTGGACAACGCCGCAACTGATAATACCTACGACCGAACTTGAGTTGATCAGTTTCGTGAATATCTCTATGGCGTTTGGCTTGGCGCTCCTGGCCGCGTTATATTTCACGCGGCTGATCCAACAGGCGGAAACCGCGTTGGCCGCCGCGCATGCGCGGAGCGAAGCGCTGTTGTACAACGTCTTGCCGGTGACCATCGCCGAGCGGCTCAAACAGCAACCGGTTGTCATCGCCGACCACTTCCCCGGTGCATCCATCCTCTTCGCCGATATTGTCGGATTCACCGCCCTCTCGCATCACATCGCCCCGCAAGCGCTCGTCCAACTACTCAATACGATCTTCTCGCGTTTCGATGTTTTAGTGGCGCAATACGGGCTAGAGAAGATCAAGACCATCGGCGATGCCTATATGGTGGCGGCGGGCGTGCCCGTGCCGCGCGCCGACCATGCCGAAGCCGTCGCGAATTTAGCCCTCGCCATGCGCGAGACCTTAGCGGCGTATAACCGCGAAACTGGCTCGACCTTACAAATGCGGATCGGCTTGAACACGGGGCCGGTGATCGCTGGGGTCATCGGACAACATCGGTTTCTGTATGATCTATGGGGCGATAGCGTGAACACGGCCTCGCGCATGGAATCGCACGGTGTCCCAAATGAGATTCAAGTCGCTGAACCACTAGCCGTCTTGCTCCATGACAAATTTGTTTTAGAAGACCGCGGCGAGATCGAGGTCAAAGGGCAAGGCAAACTCCGCACCTATTTTTTGCGGGGACGGTTGGGGTGAAGTTCGCTCAGCTGTGTCTATTGCTCGGCATGCTAACCGCCTGCGCCGCACCGCCTCCGCCGACCACGCCGACCTTCACTTTCTCCCCGCCCGCTACCTCTACCGCCGCCCCTATTGTCAACCCGCCTTCACCGATACCCCCGCCAGTCGGCGTTCTAAAAATCTGTTTAGCCACTGAACCGCAATCGCTCTATCGCTACGCCTTTCCCGAAGCCGGGCGCACCGCGATTTTAGCCGCACTTGAGGCGGAGGTGATTGCGACGACTCGGCCTCAGATTGAATCAGTCACGCTACACGCTGGCGACCGAGTGGTGGACGAGATCGGGCGGGTGGTGACGCTCACGGCCGGTGTGGCGGTCAACCTGCCCAACGGCGAAAACTCAACGTATAGCGGTGAAGGCGATTTCACTGTCCCGCAAATGGTGGTGACGTTTCACCTCCAGCCCAATGTCGTGTGGAGCGATGGCGAGCCGCTCACCGCGCGTGACTCGGTCTTTGCCTTTGACGTAGCGCGCGACCCAGAATCATTTGATCCACAACGCGCAAAGGCCGAGCGCACCGCATCCTACACGATGCTCGATGATCGCATGGTGGTCTGGACGGGCTTGCCCGGCTACCTCGACCCGGAATACGCTCTCAACTTTTGGCCGCCCCTCCCGCACCATCGCTACCCTTCGCTTACGCCAGTCGAAATCGCCGAGAGTGCCGAAGCGAATGACATGCCATTGGGTTGGGGGCCGTTTGTGCAGACGGAATGGATCAAGGGTGAGCGGTTGACGTTAACGCGCAATCCTTACTACTTTCGTACCAGTGAAGGTTTGCCACGCTTAAGCGAAGTGACTTATCGCTTTGTGCCATCCGATGGCCCGGCCTTGGTGACAGCCTTACGCAATGGCGACTGTGATCTCGCCCCCGAGGTTGAAATGTTTTCCGACCTTGCCACTGTGCCCAGCGATTTGCAAACCTTTGTCGCGCCAAGCACCCAATTGCGCTTTCTTTTGTTTAATGTATCGCCCGCTGAAGGCTATCAACCGGCCATCAATTTTTCCGAGCCCAAGTCCCGCCGCGCGCTAGCCGTTTGCCTTGATCGGAGGCGCTTGGCTTCTGACGCTGAATGGTTAACCTCGACCTACAGCGCCGATCCGCTGGCGGCTGAAAACAGCGCGCGCTTCGAGCCATTAAATTTTGATGCGGCGTTTGGGAAAAGCCTTTGGACTGAATTGGGTTGGGCCGATACCGATGGCGATCAGTTGCTCGACCAGCACAACCAACCGCTCAGCCTGACCCTCGCCAGCCCGACCACCTTATTGCCACTCGCCCAAGCGATACAAGCACAACTCGGCGCACAGTGTGGCCTCGGGATCAACGTGCGTGAGTTGACCCAAGACGAAGCTTATGGCGATTGGCCGGAAGGCGTGATCTTTGGGCGGCGGTTTGATCTGGCGTTGGTGGTGTGGGACACCAGCGGGGCCTCCCCCTGTGAATTGTTCACCTCCGCCCAAATCCCCGCCGACTCAAATCCGGGTGGCGCGAACGCTACCGGCTATCGCAATGCCGAATTTGACACGGCCTGCCGCAAGGCGCGTTTTACTTTTGACCTGGCCGAAGCGCAACACTGGGAATTAGAAGCCCGCGCCCTCTTCGCGCGCGACTTGCCGGCCGTGCCGTTGACGACCAACGGGTTTAGAACGGCTTGGGCCCGCTCGGCGGTGCAGGGTTTTGATTTGGAAGAAGGGTTACAAGTGATTGAAGCGATCACATTGAAATAGTTGCCGCCTCCACTAAAGGGTCTATACTTCACCTCTCTTTTTCGATAGAGGTGGATATGAACTTCATCAACAATCTCCCCGAATGGTTAAGCCCCAACTACGCCGGTGAGCGCTTTGTGTTGTTCAACGCGGTGCATTGGACTGCTCTGGCGTGTGTGGCGCTGTTCATCGGCTATTTTGCTTGGACGCGCCAATCGCTCAGCCCCTCCGCCCGTCGCGGGTGGCGCTATGGCATGGCGAGCGTGATCTTGCTCAACGATCTGGCGCGACAGATTTGGTATTGGGTCGTCGGCGAATGGTCGGCGCAAATTATGTTGCCGTTTCATCTGTGTAGCCTGATGGCCTATGTCACTGCCTATATGTTGATCACACTCGACTATCGGGCGTATGAGTTTATGTACTTCACGGGCATCGCTGGTGGTTCGCAAGCCCTGCTCACCCCACCGCTCGACCAATATGGCTTTCCCCACTTTCTCGCTTGGCAAACGTATATCTGGCACGGGCTGATCGTCATCGGGGCGCTCTATATGACCTTCGTTGAAGGCTATCGTCCCACTTTTCGCTCGCTGATTAAGGTCTTCATCGGCCTCCATATTTTGATGATCATCGTCAGCATCGCCAATTGGTTTTTGGGGAGCAACTATATGTTTCTGGCGCACAAGCCAGAGCAAGCCTCGGCGTTTGACCTGCTAGGGCCGTGGCCGTGGTATTTGTTGAGTATGGAAGCCGTCGGGCTTATTCTATGTGGCTTGCTGTATTTGCCGTTCGCCAAGCGCCCCGCTTCAACTCCGGGAAGTGCTACACCGGCTTAAATTGCTCAAATGATTGCTGGCACGCATGGCAATAGTGGATCGCGCGGCAGAGGGTGGGGCCAAAGGCGCTTTCCATGGTAGTGTCGGCAGAGCCGCAATAGGGGCATTCGACAAAGGCGATTTGAATTAAATCTACCGCGCCTGTGTAGGGCTTGGGCGGGGCTAACCCAAACTCCTTCAGTTTGCGCCGCCCCTCGGGGCTGATGCGGTTCGAATCCCACGGTGGGTCAAAGGTGATCTCGACCTTCACCTCTTCAATTCCTAATGCGCGGAGGCGCTGTTCCGTTTCCGCGCGCATCACCTCTACGGCTGGGCACCCCGCAAAGGTGGGCGTGATCTTCACCCGCGCGCTCCGCTCATCCACCTGCACGTCCGCGATGAGGCCCAGCTCGACAATCGAGACGACGGGGATTTCAGGGTCTTTGACCTGTTCGAGCTGTTCTAAAATCTGGGAGGGGGTGATCTGGGCGGAAGCTTTCATTTTACCACCCCGCCTCGGGTTCCATCCGAAACACCAACTGCATATCGTTCAATAATGGGGTGAGGTGCTCGGTGTGTTGCCCAGCGCGCCCACCATACACGGGCGTGGCAGCGGGCAAGGCCAGCCCGGCCTCAGCCAACACGGGGGTGATAAGCGCTTGCCACGCCGTTTGCAGTTCGGCTTCGGGCGCGCATAAGTTTTCACTCACGATGGCAGCATCAGCGGCGGTCGTTTCAAACAAGCCTAGGGCATAAGGATACGCTTGTTTGAGCCCGGCTTCCAAGCGCGCGCGACTCTCGCCCGTGCCCTGCGCCAAATGCGTGATCCACGTTTTAGCGTGCAACCAATGATATTTTTCCTCACCCGCGAATTTGCGCGCGGCTTGCGCGAGGGGCGCATACGCGGATTTGCTCAAGGCGGCCAAGCGCACGCTTTCCGCCGCGTCGTAGAAAAATTGGCGCGCGACGCTAAACGCCCAATCGCCGCGTGGCAACTCTACGAATTGCGCACACTGGAACGCCTGTGCCTCGCGCAAGAAAGCCAACTGGTCGGGATTGGCTTCGCCGAGGTCGTGCAACAGCGAATAGTAAATCTGCGCATGGCCGAGTTCATCTTGCGCCATCGAAGAAAACGCGATGTCCTCTTCCAAGATCGGGCCGTGCCCTGTCCACTCGGTGTTGCGATGCCCGATGATCACTTCATCGTCGGCGAGGCGGTAGAGGAGGGTTTTGAGGGCGATGGTCATAAAGGGCTTAGTCCTGAGGCAGATAACGAATAACCAATAACCAGTTATTGGGGACACATATCATCACTCACTTGCTTTCCCGCGCATCTTCTTCACCACTTTATACCCATATGCCTCGCGGTAGCTTTTGTCAGTGGCATGCGCGAACATATCTTGATCGGCGTAGTCGGTGGCGTGGATGTCGCTGGCTTTGACCACCCACAAGTTAACGCACGCCATCCGGCGGGCATATTGCTCTTTCGCCATCACCAACGCCATCTCTGGGTCGGTGGCGTGCACCGCGCCGACGTGGACGTGATGCTCACCACGCGCTTTTTGGTGAAAGACTTCGTACAATTCCCATTGCGTGTCAGACATAACTCTTATCTTTCTAGGGAGCAGGGCAAACACCCGCCGCGGGGCATGGTAATAAAAAGCGTTCCGGGTCAACTTCCGTGCCTTCGGCTATCCAGCCGGCTTGTTGCGATTTTTCCACAATGACCTGCCACCACAGGTGATTGTCGCTACAGACGGGGGCTGGGTTGTCAGACGACAATTGCACCAAATCACCCGGCGCGAGTTGTTCAATAACCTCGGCGTTCAAGTTGGGCCCTTGGCGTAAACGCGGCATCCGGGGTGGGTTGAGGCTGGCAAAGGCCTTCGCCGTGTTCATCAGCCCACTCCGCAAACACAAAAAGTCACCCGCTTCGGGCGAAACAGATTGAATGGTTCCTGGATCAATCCTAAGCGACTTGCTCAACGTGTCTAACGTGTTTAAGTCGGGTTCTAATTCCTTGACCGCCTCGGTGTTGAGCTTGGTGTTGATGGCGCGTAAGTAGTCCACGTATTGCGGATCATCAAAACTCGTCGAGGTTAAGGTCGGGAAAGGGACCCCGCCTTGTGGCAGGTCGCTCTTAAAGTTTAGCGGCAGGAAAGGGATGCGCACGCTCAAATGGGCCACCACGTAAAACTGCCCATCATTGGTCACCCCCACATAGGTGTAAGTGATTAACTCGTTGGAAAACGGCGCTGGCATCTGAGCGTAGAAGGGGATAAAGCGCACCCCGCGCCCATTTTGAAAATCCACATAACTCACTTGCGCGCGGCTCACTTGTTTCGCTCCGCTTCGGGAGGCATCTAAGATAGCGTCTGGTGCGGCCGGTTGCGTCGCCAATAGTGTTTGGAGGGCCTGAAATTTCGCTTCGAAGTCTGGAAAGGCTTTCACATAATCGGCGACAGCATAGATGAAGAGGCTGGCGTCGGTGTCTGGAGTCACCGGTGAATAGTTTTGTAAGGCAATTTTGTAGAAGGGCAGAGGCGCGACCGCTCCAGCGGCTGACATCAAAGTGCGCCCTTCTGCACCATTGACTCCTAACCCATCGGGGACAAGCAAATGGATGTTTTCATAATCCACCGCCAAAGCTATTGGGGAAGGCACGGCTGATGGCACTACCGTCGGGATTGGTGCAACGGTCAGCGTTGGCAACGCGGTAGGTTGCGGGGTGGCACTTGGCGCGCGGGTAGCCGTTGCGGCTGGGGGCGGTTGGGTGGAAACGGGCGTTGATTCAGGTGAGCTACACGCCGCCAGAGTTAACATGGCTACTCCAATTAGCCAACGCAAAGCTTTCATCGTTATTTAAGCCCTCATTAACGCCGCCCGCACCCACGCCCCTTCTTCATGGGCGATGCGGCGCACCATGAGCCGTTCCTTGTTGCACGGGCCATCACCGTTGATGACGCGCTTGAACTCGTCCCAATCTGGATCAGAAAATTCCCATTCACCAGTGGCCGGGTTCTTCTTGAGATTCGGGTCGGGCACGGTGAGGCCGAGTTCCCAAATTTTGGGCACATATTGATCAAGGAACTCTTGGCGCATCGCGTCGTTGGTCTTGATCTTCACCTTCCAGCGCATGAGCGTTTCGGTGTGCGCGGAAATTTTGTCGGGCGGGCCGTGGAAGTGCATGATGGGCCGCCACCAGCGGTTGAGCGCGTCTTGCACCAACGCGCGTTGTTTAGCCGTGCCGGTCGCCAGCGTCACCACCGAGTCGTAGCCATATTTCAAATGAAACGACTCTTCATAACAAATGCGCTTGAGCGCGCGGCAATACGGGCCATAGGAGCCTTCAGCGTTTGCCAACTGATTGATGATCGCGCCCGCGTCAATCAGCCATGCGATGACAGCAGTATCCGCCCAAGTGGGCGTGGGGTAATTGAAGACATTGGAGTATTTCGATTTGCCGGAGAGCAGGTCTTCCAGCATTTGCTCGCGGCTCTTGCCCAGCGTTTCGGCGGCGCGGTAGAGCAATTGCGCGTGGCCCACTTCATCTTGCACTTTTGCCACCAACGCCAGCTTGCGCCGAAAGCCGGGCGCGTGCGGAATCCACTTGCCTTCGGGCAACGCGCCGATGATCTCGCTGTGCGCGTGTTGCTCGATCATGCGGATGAGTTGCTTGCGATATTCGGCAGGCATCCAATCGGGCGGCTCGATCTTCTCGCCACGTGCGATGCGCGCTTCAAACGCCGCCAGTTGTTCCGGGTCTTCGTTAGCGGTGGGGGATTTAACGTCGGTGAAAGTAGTAGTGCCGTACATAATCAATCTCCAATCAACAATACTGAATACACAATACACAACCCGTGTTTCACTCAATTGTGTCTTGAGTATTGTGTCTTAATCACGCCGTCCGATATAACCCATTCAACAACATATCCGCCAGCGTACTGCCCACTTCTTCCGCCGTCATTGGGCCATCGGGCTTGTACCATTGATGCGTCCAATTGAGCGCGGAGAGGACGAGGCGCGCGGCGAATTTTTCATCTACCGGTGCAAAGAGGCCTTCGTGAATGCCTTGTAGGAGCAATTCGCGGAACAGACCTTCATATTCATCGCGGCGCTTGGCAAAATTCTCGCGGCGCTTCTTGGCGAGATGCCGCCATTCGTTGAAGTACACCGCTGACGCATCCAGATGGCGAGTGATGACGCTGACATGGGCGATGATGGCCTTACGGAGTTTGACCGAGGTGGGGGCGTTGAGCGCACGCACTGGTTCCAGAGCGGCGAAAAACTCATCCGCTGCGCCGCTGGCGATCGTCCACAACAATTCTTCCTTGCCGCCGATGTGGTGATAGAGGCTCGCGCCCTTCACTCCCACCGCCTTTCCGATGTCACGCACCGATGTGGCAAGATAGCCCTTCTCGCGGAACAAGCGTTCGGCGGCGGCGAGGATTTGCTCTTTGCGGGGAAGGTCGTTTTTTTGTTTCGGCATATCAACCTAACAAGCGTTAGTTACACGACAAGGGTAATGGAAAACGGGGTGGCTGTCAATTCGCCCATAAAAACCAACAGGCCGTGACAATTGTCACGGCCTGCTCACTTGCGCTATTTAGTTGTTGAAGGGTGTCTACGCAGTATGCACTGGGTAGGTGATTGGCTTGGGCTCGCTCTGCGCGTTGCGCCACGGCGTCCCCAGCCAGCGCAGCAAGAAGTAATCCGCCCCGATGTACCCCGCCACTTTCCACCCCAAAATCAGCGCCACCGCGATCACGAACAGGAATGGGTTCGTGCTCGCCGACCCCGCCATCATAAAGTTCCAGTTCATGAACCCACCAAAGAACGCCGCGATGCCCGTGAACGCCCCCACAATCAGCGCGATGCCGATCAGCACTTCGCCCACTGCCACCAACTTAGCGAACCAGGTGTACGACTGCGTGTCCAACATGAATTGCAGGAAGGAGCGATACCAATCGAACGTGATCGCCGGGCGGCCCGTCTCCGGGATTTTCACCGCGTTGAGCCAGAAGCCTTTGAGCGCTTCGCCGGTTTCCATCCATTTGGCGTCGGTCACTTTGTGCTCCCCGGCTTGGAACCATTGCCAGCCGAGCCAGATGCGCGGCAAGACGAAGAGCCAACCGGCCCAGGCTTCATTGAGCAACTTCTGGATGAAAAGTGGTTCTTGGACGATTTCCCCTTTGCGTGTCACGATAGTATTCATTCTAGCCTCCTTCAGGCTGAAAAGTAGGATTGGATGCTGGAACTATACAATGGCCCTGCGGCGAGAAGCAGGGTCAGATGTCATGCTTTTAGGAGGATGTTTGACCGGATTTGAAAGATATAGCGGTTTCCTATTGCATCAACAACGTTCGCCCTGAGCGTGCGGCGCGGTTTTCGTCACGCAGTCGAAGGGGCGTTGTAAATCGAAAAGGAGACCACTATAGGTTGCTTGCCTTGTCGTTTCAGGTGGGCTATAGTAATTATTGGAAACAACGTTATGAGCCTTCGTGAATTCCCCTCGTTGCGCGTGACCAATTTGCCTTTGGCCGAGGTATTAGCCGAAGCCCAACACGGCTGTGTCACCGCGGCGCATCGCCAATTTATTGAACAACTTTAGCCAGCCGCATGTGTCCTAGCCCGATGACCCGAGTATCCTAAACTTGGAGGTTGTGCATGACCGCCGATTCACCTACCTCCGTCACCCCGCCCCCTCTCCTCAGTTTCAGTCAATCCGCGCTTAAGCAACTTCGCCAGGTCTCGGCGTTCTTCATCCGCCCGCTCGTCATCTATCGCGAATATAATCGCGCCGATTTGCAGGCCGACTTTTTTGCTGGGCTAACGGTGGCGCTGGTCTTTCTGCCTCAAGCTATCGCGTTTGCCTTGCTGGCGGAACTGCCACCCCAAATGGGGCTATATGCCGCGATTGTCGCCTCCGTCGTCGCGGCCTTGTGGGGGTCATCGCGCCATTTGCAAAGCGGCCCCACCAATACTTCGGCGTTGTTGGTGTTCTCGACGTTGGTGCTTGTGGCCGCGCCCGGCACCCCCGAATATCTCGCGGCGGCAGGCTTGCTCGCCGTGATGGTCGGCCTGTTTCGGCTGGCGATGGGCTTGGCGCGCTTGGGCATCCTCGTCAATTTTGTCTCCGATTCGGTGGTGGTCGGCTTCACGGCTGGCGCGGGGGCGCTCATTCTCGCGGGGCAAATCCGCAATCTGTTGCGGCTGGACATTGTGTCCGCGCCTGATTTGTATGACATTCTTGTTGAGGTGAGCCGGCACATCACCGAAACACATTGGATCAGCGCGGCGCTCGGCTTCGGCTCGATTGTGGCGGTGCTCCTCACGCGTAAGATCAACCGAAAATTGCCAGGCCCGCTGGTAGCGTTGGCGTTGTCCTCGCTCATGGTGCTCGCCTTCAACCTCACCGGACAAGGGGTGAAAGTGATCGGCAAGTTGCCGCAAGGCTTCCCGCCCCTCACGCTCCCGCCCCTGCTCGATCTGAATCTAATCGGCGCACTCTCACCCGGCGCGCTCTCCATCGCCGCCATCGGCTTGGTCGAAACTATTTCCATCGCGCGGGTCTTCGCCGGACAAACCGGCCATCGGCTCGATAGCAATCAAGAATTTGTCGGGCAGGGCTTGGCCAACATCGCGTGCGGCTTTGTGAGCGGTTACCCTATCTCTGGTTCGTTTACCCGTTCGGCGCTTAGTTTTCAGGCCGGGGCGCGAACGGCGTTGTCATCGGTGTTCGCGGGTCTCTTCCTACTGATCGTCACCGTCGCCTTTGCGCCGGTGGTGAGCTTCGTGCCGATGGCCTCGCTGGCGGGCGTGTTGATGGTGATCGCCATCGGGCTGATTGACCGCAAGGAGATCGCGCGAATTTGGCGCTCGTCGCGCAGTGAGCGCAACATCATGTTAGTCACGCTCGCCGCGACGCTCTTTCTGCCGTTGCACTTTGCGGTGCTGGCGGGCATCCTCATGTCGTTGACGTTCTATCTGCTCAAGACCAGCGTGCCACAAATTTACGAAGTGATACCCTCGCCCGCTTTTGAAAATCTTTTGCATCAACCCGACCGCCCGTCGTGCCCGCAACTGGGCATCATCCAGATCGTGGGCGACATTTACTTTGGCGCGGTGCAATATGTGGAAGAATATCTGCGCGCGCATCGCGAACAACATCCGGGGCAACGTTATTTACTGCTCCGCACCAACGGCGTCCATCAAATTGACGTGAGCGGGGTGCACATGCTCGAAAGCCTCACCCGCGCCTATCGGGAACAAGACGGCGATGTGTTCATCACGCGTTACCACGACCCGGTGCGTCACATCATGCGCGGCACGGGCTTCTTGGGGATGCTCGGCCCGGATCATTTCTTCAACACCGACAAGACCGCGATCAACCACCTCTTCTACAAAACGCTCGACCCGGCGATTTGTATTTACGAGTGTCCGCATCGCGTATTTAAAGAATGCCAGAATTTGCCCAAGATGACGTATGAAGGCCAGATCCCGTTCATCAGCAAACTACCCACCGACCCCGAAGCGTTTATCGAAGCCGCTGAATTGTGGGAGGCGATGCACTCGGACAACCCACCCTTGATCATTGACGTGCGCGAACGGCGCGAATATCGGCAGGGGCATGTGCCGGGCGCGCTGTTGTTCCCCTTGCCCATCCTGGCCCCCGGTAACGAGCGGGTGCCGCGCGATCATCCGGTGGTGTTTGTGTGTCTCGGCGGGCGGCGCAGTGCGCGCGCCGTGGCGCTGTTCCGCGAATGGGAATATAAAAATGTGCGCGCGCTCAAGGGCGGTCTGCTCGCTTGGCGCGCCGCTAAATTTTTGGAGGGGGTGGAAGACTATGACGCCTGACGCGCCTCATCACAATTTTGGCTTCGACCTGCTCCGCGCGACCGAGGCCGCCGCACTCACCGCTGGGCGTTGGATGGGCAAGGGCCAAGCCGCCGAGGCCGACCGCACGATTACCGCCTCGATGCTCACGGCGTTGAACACGTTGGACATGCAGGGGCGGATCATTGTGAGTGAAGAAGGCAAAGGCACCAGCGCCGATCCGGCCACTCCCCAAACGTGGATGGGACAGACCATTGGCACTGGGAACGGCCCGCTGGTGGATGTGGTCTTTGATGCCGTAGACGGGCGCTCCTTGTTGGCGCGAGGCGCGTCGGGTGTGGTGAGCGTCGTGGCCGCGGCACCCCACAACACGTTGTGGTCACCGGCCCCGGCCCGACACATGGAAAAAATTGTCGTAGACCCCGAAGTAGCCCCGGCGCTCGTGCCAGAATGTATGGACGCGCCCGCCGCTTGGACGCTGGCGCTCGTGGCGCGCGTCAAACGCAAAAAGGTGAGCGACCTCACGGTGTTTGTGTTGGATCGCCCACGCCACGCTGACCTGATCAACGAAATTCGCGCCGCCGGAGCGCGAGTGATGATCCGCGCCGATGGTGACATCGCAGGCTCTCTGTTGGCGTGCCTCTCCAAACGCAATGTAGATTTGCTGATGGGCGTCGGGGGGGCAGTGGAAGGGCTGATCTCGGCTTGCGCAGTACGGGCAGTGGGCGGTGGGATGTTGGGACGCCTCGTGCCGCTGAACGCTGAGGAGAAGGCGGTGATGGAAGCCGCTCAATTAGACCGCCATCGCATCCTCACCGTCAACGAAATGGCGACGCATCAGAATGTTTTCTTCGTCGCGACCGGCATCACCGAGGGGCCGCTCCTCACGGGTGTGCAATTTGATGCTGGCCGAGTCTCGACCAATTCCCTCATTCTGCGCGGCGAAACGCAAACGCATCGCCGCATCTTAACCGAACATGCGCTGGGAGTGGGTGCGGGGTAGTCTAAGTCTGAATGGACCCGGTCGCCCTCGCCCAACTCCTCCAACGCCTCCCTCATTGCCTCGGCCGCGGCGATTGGCCCATCACGTCGTTGTCGGGCGGCATCACCAATCGCAACTATCGCATTGACGTAAACGCCGAGTCTTTCGTGTTGCGCGTCAATGGCGCAAACACGGATTGGCTCGGTATTCAACGCGGACAAGAACATCTGGCGACGCGCCACGCGGCGGAGGCCGGCATTGGGCCGGAAGTGGTGTATGTGCTTGAGCCGGAAGGCTATTTGGTGACGCGCTTCATTGCTGGGCAACCCATCCCGCCGGAGCAAATGCGCCGACCGGAGAACCTCCAGCGCGTCGCGCAGACGTTGCGGCGCGTCCATGCCCTTCCGCCCATCGCCGCGACGTTTTCACCGTTTCGGATTGTAGAAAGTTATGAGGTGACCGCGCGACGGTTTGGCGTCACGGCCTTTCCTGACCACTACGCCGAGTTGCGCGCTTACGCCAATGAAATCGAACGGACATTTCTCGCTGAGCCGTTCGCCCCCGCGTTGTGTCACAATGATCTGCTCAACGAAAATTTTTTAGACGATGGCGCGTTGCGAATTTTGGATTGGGAATATGCGGGCATGGGCGATGTGTTTTTTGACTTAGCGAATTTTGCTGTCAATCACGGTCTCGATGAAGATCAAGACCGCCTATTGCTCGACGCCTATTTTGCGCCCGCCACATCTCGCCACTTCACGCGGCTCAAACACATGCGCTGCATGTCCGACTTCCGCGAGGCGCTGTGGGCGTTGGTGCAACTTGGCGTGTCACAACTCGATTTTGATTTCAAGGCGTATGCTGATAAACATTTTGCGCGGTTGACAAACGGAATGGCAACAGATGGCTTCGCCAAACGGATGTAACGGATAGATCCATTTTTAATGGGTCTCGTTTTTTTCTTCCACTCTTCTTACCTCGACCATCCGTTAAAATCCGTTACCAAATCCGTTGCCACTGGAGTCTTTATGTCTCAACTTCCTTCTCACGCACAAGTCGTCATCATCGGGGGTGGAGTCGGTGGGTGTAGCCTCGCCTACCACCTCACCCAACTCGGTTGGCGCGACGTGGTGGTGGTGGAACGAAGCGAATTGACCAGCGGCTCGACGTGGCACTCGGCGGGCTTGGTGGGCACGCTCCGCACCAGCTCCAACCTCACCAAACTCATCCGCTACAGCACTGATCTCTATCGGCGGTTGAAGGATGAGACCGGCGTTGACCCGGGCTGGCACGAAGTGGGCAGTTTGCGGCTCGCGTCATCGGCGGCGCGCATGGAAGAGTTGAAACGCCTCGTCGCCGTGTCGCGCTCGTTTGGCCTGCCGCTGGAGCTCATCAGCCCGCACGAGGCGCAAAACCTATTTCCGTTGATGACGTTGGACGACGTGCAAGGCGCGGTCTACTTACCCACCGATGGCTTTCTCGATCCGAGCGGCCTCACCAACGCGCTAGCGGCGGGCGCCAAAGCCCGGGGCGCGCGCTTCTTCACTCAAACCACGGTGCAGGACATCACGCTCAACGCTAACCGCGTCAGCGCCGTCGTCACCGATCAAGGCACCATTCAAACAGAAATTGTCGTCAACATGGCGGGCATGTGGGCGAACGAGATCGCGCACATGGTCGGGCTGAGTCTGCCCATCGTGCCGATGGCGCACCTCTATCTCATCACGCGCCCGATGGCAGGCGTCACCTCACACATCCCCACCATGCGCGACCCGGACTTATTGGTTTACTACCGCGAAGAAGTCGGCGGGTTGATCGCGGGCGGCTACGAACGCCAGCCGGCCCCGTGGGCCTTGGATGGGATTCCCAAAAACTTCAGCCACAAATTATTGGAGCCGGATTGGGAGCGCTTCACGCCGTTGATGGAAAACGCCATCAAGCGCGTGCCAGAGTTGGAGCGCGCCGAAGTGATCATGTTGCTCAATGGGCCGGAGGGCTTCACGCCCGATGGAGAATACTTGCTCGGCCCGACGCGCGTCAAAGGCTTTTGGGTGGCGGCGGCGTTTTGCGCGCACGGCTTGGCGGGCGCGGGCGGCATTGGCAAAGTGATGGCGGAGTGGATCGTCGAGGGGCACCCCGAATGGGATATGTGGCGGCTCGATGTGCGGCGCTTCGGCGCGAACTATGCCAGCCAAAACTATGTCGTGGCGCGTACAGTGGAGACCTACTCCAAATACTACGACATTCACTACCCCAACGAAGAGCGGCAATCGGCGCGGCCTCTGCGCCTCTCGCCCGCTTATCACCGCCTGAAAGACTTGAGCGCGGTGTTTGGCGAGAAGACCGGTTGGGAGCGCCCCAATTGGTTTGCGCGCTATGAGGCCGAAGCGACCCACGGCTACGAGCCGCGCGGGTGGGCGCGGCATCATTGGTCGCCTGCTATTGGTGTCGAGCATCTCGGCACACGCCACGCGGCAGGGCTGTTTGATGAAACGTCGTTCAGCAAAATAGAAGCGCGCGGCCCCGGTACGTTGGCGAGTTTGCAATACCTGTGCGCGAACAACGTGGACAAACCTATCGGCAGTGTGATCTATACGTCTATGCTCAATCCGCGCGGTGGCATCGAATGCGATCTCTCCCTCACGCGCCTCGCGGTGGATCGCTTCCTCATCATCACTGGCACGGCTTTTGGCGAACACGATCTATCGTGGATGCGCTTGAACTCGCCCGACGATGGTTCGGTGACGTTTGAAGACGTGACCTCGACGCGCGCTTGCTTTGGCTTGTGGGGGCCAAAGGCGCGGGCCATCCTGAGCAAAGTGGCGCGCGGCGATCTGTCCAGTGCCGCATTCCCCTATCTCACCGCGCGTTCGCTCACGGTGGGGGATGTGCCCACGCTCGCCCTCCGCGTCACCTATGTCGGCGAACTCGGCTGGGAACTCTATTGCCCGATGGAATATGGGCAACGTTTGTGGGATACAGTGTGGGAAGCGGGCACGGGCGAAGGCTTGGTGGCGGGCGGTTATCGCGCCATTGACACCTTGCGCTTGGAGAAAGGCTATCGCTATTGGAGCGCCGACATCGGCCCCGACTACACGCCCTTTGAAGCAGGCTTGGGTTTCGCGGTGAAACTCAACAAGGGCGACTTCATTGGGCGGGAGGCGTTGCTTAAGCAAAAGCAAACCGGCTTGCGTCGCAAACTGTGTTGCCTCACACTGGCCGATAGTACCTTGGTCGCCATCGGTAATGAACCGATCCGGTTAGGCGAAAAGGTGATCGGTTGGGTGACTTCGAGCGGCTATGGCTACGCTGTGCAAAAGAGCATTGCCTATGCTTACTTGCCGCTCGAACACGCCACGCCCGGCACGCGCTTGGAAGCAGAAGTGTTTGGTGAGCGGGTGGCGGTGGAGGTGGTGCATGAGCCGCTGTGGGATGCGCAGGGGGAGAGGGTTAGAGGGTAAGAGACATTGCTTGCACGCGTTAAGCGCCAAAACGCCGATAAGAACTCAACTCGTGGCATTCGTTATAATTCGTGCAATTCGTGATAAATGTTGCGTTTTCAAATAAGATTCTTTGGTCACGAATGACACGAATTTAGGCGAATTGTACGAATGGTATACGGAGCCAACATGACCCCCGATCCCATCCTCACCCACGCCTCACCTGCCGAGCTTGCCGCAACGGTGGAGGGCAACTTGTACGCCTTGTTTCGAGCGATGGCCGCCGTCTTGCCCGATGGCGAAATCAACGTGACCGAGACGCTCAGTCGGCATCTCACGTTTCCGACGAACCCGATGTTCAAAGGGGTGTGGGGCACACGGCTGACGGCGGATAAAATAGACGCGGCGATTGACGAGAACATTGAATGGTTTAAAGCGCGCGGCGCGCCATTTTTCTTTTGGTGGACTGGCCCTAGCACCGAGCCGCACGACTTAGGCGAGCGACTGATCCAGCGCGGGCTGATCTCCATGGAAGAACAACAAAAAGAATTGGCGCGCGGCATCGTGCAAACCGCCGCTGGCGCGCCCGTCATGGTGGCCGATCTGACCCAGATGAACGCCGCCGTGTTGGAGCAAGTGCCGTCCGGTTTTGTGATCGAAGAAATTCGGGACGAGGCGGGGCTGTACGACTTCAAGCGCGTGTTTGTGGAAACCTACAGCATTCCCGAATGGGCCGGGCAAGCTTGGGTGGACGCCGCCTTGCGCGTGGGCATTGGGCAAACCCCATGGCGGATGTATGTTGGTCGGCTCAACGGCGAGGCGGTCGCGACCAACATGCTCTTCAATGGTGGCGGCGTCGCCAGCGTATATGGCGTGGCGACACTTCCGTCTGCGCGCGGGAAGGGCATCGGCGGCGCTATCACGCTCAAGCCCTTGTTGGAGGCGCGCGCGCAAGGCTATCGCTACGCCGGGTTGTTTTCGAGCGAGCTGGGCATTAAGGTCTACGAACGCATTGGCTTTAAAATGACCGAGGCTCGGATCAACCGTTACATGTGGCGCAACCCAGCGCTGTAAGTTTCTCTCAGCCAGAGATACCTGTACCTGATTCGTTCTAATCAAGAGGCTAAAAACTATGCTCCCTTTAGGTCGAAGTAGTCTGCAGGTGCCACGCCTCGGTATTGGTGCGATGACGTGGGGCGACCCAACGGGTCTTGCCCGTTTGAGCCCGGCCAAACTCGCCTATGGCGGCGCGCATGGGTTGGACGAAGAACGGCGCGCTTTGGAGGCCAGCCTGACGGCGGGCGTCACGTTGTTTGACACGGCGGCGATGTATAGTGGTGGTGCCTCTGAGCAACGCTTGGGCGAATTAGCGCGCGGCAAAAATGTTTTGATCGCCACCAAGTTTCCTCCCAGCCCGTTTTCCAAAACCGAAGAACTGCCACAAGCGCTAGAGGCGAGCCTAGCGCGGCTGGGATGCACGTCAGTGGATTTGTATCAACACCACTTCCCTTCCAACCGCGTTTCGATTCCCAAACTGATGGACTTAATGGCCGAGGCGGTTAAGGCGGGCAAGGTCAAGACCGTAGGCGTGAGCAACTACTCCGCTGACCAAATGCGCGTGGCCCATGCGGCGCTCGCGCAACATGGCCTCCCGCTGGCCTCCAATCAGGTCGAGTATTCTCTGCTAAACCGCCACCCCGAAGTAAACGGCGTGTTAGACACTTGCCGCGAGTTGGGCGTCACGCTGATCGCTTATCAACCGCTCGCCAGCGGCGCGCTGACCGGCAAATATGGCCTCGGCACCCACCCGACGGGTCTACGACGCTTCCTCGGCTACTTTCGCGGCAAAGGGCTGGAGGCCGCGACGGAAGTGGTCGCCTTGTTGCGTGAGATCGGTCAACGTTACGCTAAGACACCCGCACAAGTCGCGCTCCGCTGGCTGATCGAAAATGAGATCGTCTTGCCCATTCCGGGGGCGAAGAATGGGAAACAAGCCGCCGATAACGCTGGCGCGCTTACCTTTCAGCTGACACCGGCCGAGATCGAGGCACTTGATCAGGCGACACGGGCGTGGCGGGTCTAAGTATGTTCAGCATTCAGGATCGGGAGCGGGTGCGCGAGCAGGTGCTTCAATTGGCCGCCACGGATGGGCGCGTCGTCGCGGGGGCGGTGGTGGGTTCGCTCGCGCTCAGCGAGGGGGATCAGTGGTCTGATCTTGATCTCACCTTCGCGGTCGCCGATGACGCGCCACTGCTCACCGTCTTGGAGGATTGGACGCGCGATCTCAGCCAGACTTTCGATGCGGTTCAATTGTTCGATCTGCCCAGCGGCGCGTCGCTCTATCGCGTGTTTCTGTTGCCCGGTTGTTTGCAGTTCGATCTCTCCTTTACGCCCGCCGCCCACTTTGGGGCCACCGGCCCAAAGTTTAAATTGCTGTTTGGCGACGCGGTTCCCAAGCCTTTCCCCGCTTCTCCCCCAGCGCCCGAACTCTTTGGTTACGCTGTGCATCATTTATTGCGCGCGCGCTTTTGCATCGAACGCGGGCGCTATTGGCATGCCGCATACTGGATCAGTGGCGCACGCGACTACGCCCTCAGCCTCGCTTGCCGGCGACGGGGCTTGCCCACCGCGCACGGCCGCGGCTATGACGACTTACCGCCCGAAGTTCACACGACATTTAAGGACACCTTCGTCACTGCGCTCGACAGAGCTGAACTTTTGCGCGCGCTCGGGGGTGTCATTAACGGGCTGTTAAGCGAAACGGGTGACGTTCAAGCGTTAGCGCGCAAGGTTGAACCACAATTGCAGGCATTGCTGACAGATTAAGAAAGCTCACCCTCACCCCTTTAAAACTTACCTGTCGTTTGGTTTATCAAAATTGAAGGCTGAGTTAACATTGCGTTACACTCAGCCTAACATCTAGCACCTGAACCCGCTGAAAGAACCTGCACGATGAAATGCCCCTATTGCGCCGAGGAAATCAAAGATGAAGCCGTCATCTGCCGCTATTGCTCGCGCGATTTAACGAGTATTCGCCTTCACCTCCTTGAAAACACAGTGAAGCAACGTTTGGCGATCTTTGAAAGCAACCAGCAAATCCTACTGGACAAGATCGCCCAATTGGAAATTCAGTTGGGGAGTCTTCCCATTAATCCAATCACACGAGAACGGGTAGGGTCCTCTAAAACTAGTCTGCGCTATGGGTTGGCGTTTGTGGTGGGCGGTCTCTTGCCGATTAGTAGTGTCTATTTCTATTTTGAAACGCAATGGCTGAC
>Ga0315912_10001713_pt1 | contig 25747 bp, 21 predicted proteins | sample VfabasoilMG_FD_204469 | JGI IMG/M metagenome (GOLD analysis project Ga0315912, IMG submission 204469) | Garden soil microbial communities collected in Santa Monica, California, United States - V. faba soil | ecosystem: Environmental > Terrestrial > Soil > Garden | place: USA: California... | reverse complement strand
GAAGTCGGCCGAGGCCGTGCGCACGCCGTTCGTCTCGGTGTACACGCGGTACAGGCCCGGACGCTGCACGTCGAGCGAGGCGCGGTACAGGCCCGGGTGCTCGGGCACGAGCGTCAGCTTGAGCTCCTCCTGCGCGCCCTCGGGGCCCGAGAGGTGCGCGTCCACGGTCTGCGCCTCGGAGGGGCGGTAGTCCTGGTCGAGCACGCGGCCCTCGATCGTGATGCGCTCGTCGAGGTTGTAGCGCGAGCGCAGCGCGTCGAGCTGCACGCGCCGGTCGCCGCTCTTGAGCCGTCCCAGCGCGACCCAGCGCAGCGCGTTGCGCCAGAAACGCTCGTGGTAGCGGTCGCCGAAGCGGTAGCGCCACATGAAGGTCGAGTCGACGGCCAGGAACAGCGTGCGCCCGGCGGGGAAGTAGCCGCTGACGATCAGCGGATATTTGCCCTGTGCGTTGTGCGCCTCGGGGTGGCGCAAGAGGACCTGGGCGCCGGGCTTGGCGCGCAGCACGGGGTAGAACCAGGTGAAGCCGCGCAGGCCGGCCTCGGTCTCCCAGAGCGTGCGGTTCTGCGCGGCGTCGGGCACGAGGCGCACGACCTCGTGCGCGTTCGACGCGTCCTCGAGCCGGCCGCGGAACTCCTCGCCGTTCGAGAGCTCGCCGCTCGAGACGCCGGTCGGGTCGACCACGACGGGCAGCAGCTCCTCGAGCGGCGTTCCGAGGTAGGCGCGCGGGTTGTCGATCTCGCCGGCTTGCGCGATCAGCCCGCCGCCGCGCTCGACGAACTCGTGCAGCGAGGCCAGGAACTCCTCGCAGCGCAGCGGATCGGGCGAGATCTTGTAGGGGTTGACGTCGCCCAGGATCACGACGTCGTAGCTGTCGAGCAGCTGCTTGCGGTTCGTGGGCACGGCCGCGAGCGGCGCGAGGCCCTTGGTGGACTCCTGGATGAAGTCCGGCGTGGCCGAGAGCAGGAAGCACTGCACTTCGAGGTTCTGGTCCGAGCGCAGGAGCAGGTTCTTGAGGTAGCCGTACTCCCAGCGCGGGTAGCCCTCGAGCAACAGCACGCGGATCTTCTCGGGGGTCACGTGCACGCTGAACTCGACCGCGTTGTCGTCGCGCAGCGTCTCCTCGGGCACGGGCGGGATGCGCACGCGGAAGCGGCGCTCGCCGCCTTGCGCGCCGCCCTCGATCGGCGGCGCGAGCAGCGCCACGCGCCGCCCGTTCTCGTCGAGCTCGACGTCCTCCTCGGCCAGCGGCCGCACGTCGCCGTCCTGGGCGAGTTCCTCGAGCACGACGCGCGCGCGTGTGCCCGGCGGCAATCCGCGCCCCGCGACCCGCACGCTGAGCTCGATCTCGTCGCCCTCGAGCGCGCTCGAAGGCACCTCCGCGATCTGCACCAGCGCATTCTTCTCCGGGCGCGTGTCGCCCACGACCAGCGTGTGCACCGGGATGCCCGAGGAACCTGCGGCGCGCGCGACCTCCAGCGGCGGCGTGCCGGCGTTGTTGCGTCCGTCGGAGACGATCACCACGTCGCTGACGTTGCGGCCGCGGTGGCTGGCGAGCACCTGGCTGAGCGCCGTGCCGATCTGGGTCGTGCGCCCGCGGCCGGAGAGGTCCTTCAGGTCCGTGATCGGCTCGAGCGTGTCGCCGAAGCGGAACGTGCGCGCGACGTACTTCCTGTCGGGGTCCGTCACGAACTTCGTCAGCTTCTCGACGCCTGCGCTTGCGAGCTCGAGCCGCTTCTGCGTCTCGGGCGGCTTTCCGGTCAGGTCCTCGAGGTCGGAGCGGCGCGATCCCGGACCGGCGTAGGAGTCCTGGCGCAGCATGCTGGCCGAGTCGTCGACGAGGATCAGCACCTCGGCCGGCTTGATCTCCACGTGGCTCTCGACGTAGACCGGCCGGAAGAGCACGACGCACAGGAGCAGCAGGGCCGCGAAGCGCAGCAGCGTCAGCGTGCCGCGCGCGCGCAGCGTCAGCTTCTCGCGCGAGTAGCACAGCCAGGTCAGGAGCACGCAGCCGGGCACGATCAGCAGCACGACCACCCAGGCCGGCGGCACGTCGAGCAGCTTGAGCGTCTCGCGCAGGCCTTCGCCGCCGGCGGGCGCCTGCAGCGCGTCGAGGAAGAGCGCGCTCATGCGACCCTCCGCTTGCGGCCCAGGTACGCGGCCCAGATGCTCTCGAGGCACAGACAGGCGAGGCACGCGAGCGCGATCTGGCGCCACAGCTCGCCGCGATCGGGGCGCGCGGGGTCATGGCTCGCGGCCGCCTCGCCCTGCGGCAGCAGGAAGACCGACGAGAGCTGCTGCGCCTCCTCGCCCGGCAGGCGTTCGAGATCGCCCTCGCGCGCATCGAGCTGCACGGCGAAGGGGATCGCGCTCGCGCCCTCGCACTCGATCTTGTAGGCGCCGATGCCCTCGGTCTCCTTGCCCGGGATCGTGGGCAGCTTCCAGCGCCCGCCGACGATCTGCACCACATCGCCGTCGAGCGGGCGGCGCGTGCCCTCGGGCGTGACCAGCACGAGCTTGCTCGGGAACGCGCCCGCGACCTCGACCTGCAGCGGCTCGCCGGGGGCGAGGTTGCGGCGCGGCACCTCGGCGCGTGCGCCGTAGCGCAAGAGCTCGTGCACCAGCGGCACGAGCGTCGCGGGCGAGTCCGGGATGTGCGTCCAGGCGTTGTCGATCGTCGTGGTCCAGAGGATCACGCGCCCGCGCAGGTAGGGCCGCTCGATCAGGAAGGCGCTCTGCGCCGGATCGTCGAGCCGCGCCAGCACGCGCGCCTGCGGCAGCGCGTGCGTTCCGAGCACGGCGTAGATCGGCGCCTCGGTCAGCAGCAGCTTGAAGCGCTCGTCGGCGAAGAAGCCCAGCGCCGGATGCTCGGCGTCGAAGTTCGCGACGCGCCAGTGGGCCTCGTTGCGCAGCGGCACCTCGAGCTTGCGCCCGAGCTCGGCCGGCAGCAGGCAGTCGCCGTCGGCCTTGTACAAACGCTGGTTCCAGTTCTGGACGTCGAGCGCGTCGCCGCAGCTGACGACCAGCAGCCCGCCGGCCGAGACGAATTTCTCCAGTTCCTCGGCCACCGGCTGGCTGACGCGGTCGAGGTTGGCGATCCAGACCGCGTCGTAGTTGGCCAGCGTCAGGTCGCTCGCGCGCAGATCGTCGGCGCGCACGATCGTCGGCTGGAAGGGCGCCGGCCCGTTCCCGCCCGCGCTCGAATCGTCGCCGGGCGGCTCGAGCACGGCGCGCAGGAGGCCGACCTCGTCCTCCTCGACCAGGCTCGAGGGCTGGCCGTCGACGAGCAAGACGCGCAGGCTGTCGGGCACCTCGAACACCTGCGCGCGCTCGTTGTCGATCGCCAGGCGGTCGCCCTCGATCGAGGCCACGACCAGGTGCTCGCCGCTCTTCGCGAAGCTGACCGGGAAGACGACCTCGCCGCTCGAACGCGGCTCGAGATCGAGCATCTGGCTCGGCCGGCGCTCGCCGTCGACGCTCAGGCTGACGCGCACGCCGGGCCGCGCCTGCGCGCCGTGGTTGGCGACTCCGACGGCGATCTCGTTCGGCAGCCCCGCGGCGTAGATCTCGCCCAGCGCGCGCACGCCCTCGACGCTGACGTTGGGGGGTACGCGCTCGCCGCCGCACATGTCCTCCAGGATCACGTGCACCGAGAGCTGCGACAGGCCCGCGAGCACCTCGTCGAGCGCGCGCGAGCGCGGGTCCTGGTCCGACGCGCCGCCCTCGTAGGGCAGGAAGGCGCGCCGCTGCAGGTCGGTCAGGAGGTGCACCTCGAGGTTGGCCGAGCCGCCCGATTGCGTGTCGTGCGCGAGCCGCAGCACTTCGGCCAGCGCGCCGGCGAGGTCGAGCGGCTCGCCGCTCGGCGTGTCGACCGTCTCGAGCAGCGAGAGCGCCTGTTCGGGCGTCGTCCAGGAGAGCAGGCGCGGGTGCGCGCCGGCGAGGATCAGCGCCAGCCGGTCCCCGTGCGCGCCGCTGAGTTCGCGCGCCAGGGAGCGCGCACGCTCGCGCGCGCGTTCGAAGACCGTCTCGACGCCGTCGCGCTGCCCGGTCGAGGCCGAGGCGTCGAGCACGAGAACCAGCTCGCGGCGAGTCTCGGTCAGGCCAGCCAGCGGGCTGTCGCGCCCGGTGAAGGGACGCGCGAGCGCCATCGCGAGCAGCGCCACGGCGCCCATGCGCAGCAGCAGGAGCAGCAGGTTCTCGAGCTCGACGCGCCGGCGCGTCTTCTTGTAGGCCGCCAGCACGAAGCGCATCGCCGCCCAGCGCACGGGCTTGTGCCGCTGGCGATTGAGCAGGTGGATCAAGAGCGGCAGCGCGACCGCCGCCAGCCCCGCGACCAGCGCCGGGTTGACGAAGCCTCCGATCCAGCTGCCCATCTAGCGCCGCCTCCCGCCGCGCACGCGCGCCATGCGGTGCGCGAGGTAGGTCGAGAGCGCGCCCTCGAGCGGCGCGTCGGTCGGCAGCTGGATGAAGTCGAGCGCCAGCGCGCTGGCCGCGCGCGCCAGCGCGCGGTTGTGGTTCTGCACCTCCGTGCGGTAGGCCTCGGCGATCGCGCGCGGGTCCACGCGCTGCACGCCCGCGTTCTCGAGTCCCTCGAGGCGCAGCTGCGTGTCGAACTCGAAGGTCAATTCGCGCCGGTCGATGACCTGCATCAGGATCGGCTCGTGGCCGCCGTGCACCAGGCGCCGCAGGCCGTTCTGGATGCGCTCGGGATCGTCGAAGAAGTCCGAGAGGATGCACACGATGCCGCGGCGCTTGAGCTTGGGCGCGACCCAGTCGAGCACGGAGCCGATGTGCGTCGGTCCGGTCGGTTCGGCCTTCTCGAGCGTCTCGAGGATGTTCTTCTCCTGCAGCGCGCCGCTGGCCGGGCGCACCTTGGTGCGCATCGTCTGGTCGAAGACCACCAGACCCGCCGTGTCGCGCGCCGCGAGCACGAGGTGCGAGAGCGCCGCCGCGGTCCAGCGCGCGTAGTCGAACTTGGTCCAGTCGCCCGAGCCGTAGGCCATCGACTCGCTGGCGTCCACCAGCAGGTGGCAGATCAGGTTCTCTTCCTCGATGTACTGCTTGACGACCAGCCGGTCGAGCTTGCCGAAGACCTTCCAATCGACGCGCCGCAGCTCGTCGCCGGGCACGTACTCGCGGTGCTGCGCGAACTCGACCGAGCTGCCCACGTGCGGCGAGCGGTGCTGGCCCGACATGAAGCCCTCGACGACCGTGCGCGCCACCAGCGCGAGGCTGGAGAGGCGGTCGAGGATCCTGGGATCGAGGGCCGAGCTCTTGGTGGCCATGCTGGTTTCCCGGCCGTTCGCGTGGCGCGATCGCCTCAGGCGCGCGGAACGCCCGGTACGCCGGCACCGACGCCTGCGCCCGGTTGGATCTCCTTCAGCAGCCGATCGATGATCGCGTCGGACGTGATGCCCTCGGCGGCGGCGGAGAAGCTGGTCAGGATGCGGTGTCGCAGCACGGGGTGCGCGACCGCGCGCACGTCCTCGACCGAGACATGGTTGCGGCCGTTGAGCGCGGCGTGCGCCTTGGCGCCCAGCACCAGGAACTGGCTCGCGCGCGGACCGGCGCCCCAGGTGACCCAGTCGCGCAGGAAGGGCAGCATCGAGTCCGAACGCACGCGCGTCCCGCGCGTGAGCGCCAGCACGTAGTCGCTGACGTGATCGGCGATCTGCACCGCGCGCACGGACTTCTGGACCTCGGTCAATTCGGCCGCGGTCACGACGCGCTGCAGCGTCACGCTCTCGCCGCCGGTCGTGCGGCGCAGGATCTCGCGCTCCTCCTCGGCGCTCGGATAGCCGACGTGCACCTGGAACATGAAGCGGTCGAGCTGCGCCTCCGGCAGCGGGTAGGTGCCCTCCTGTTCGATCGGGTTCTGCGTCGCCAGCACGAAGAACGGATCAGGCAGCTCGTGGCGCTTGCCGGCCGAGGTGACCTGGCGCTCGACCATCGCCTCGAGCAGCGCCGCCTGCGTCTTGGGCGGCGTGCGGTTGATCTCGTCGGCCAGGATCACGTTGGCGAACAGCGGTCCCGGGGCGAAGCGGAAGGCGCGCGCGTTGGTCGCCGGGTCGATCTGCAAGAGGTCCGTCCCGGTGATGTCGCTGGGCATCAGGTCGGGGGTGAACTGGATGCGGTTGAAAGCCAGGTCCAGCGTCTTCGCCAGGCTGGAGATCATCAGCGTCTTGGCCAGGCCGGGGACGCCCACCAGCAGGCAGTGCCCGCGCGTCAGGATGGCCAGCAGCAGCTGATCGATGACCTGATCCTGCCCGACGATCGCCCGGGCGAGCTCCTTCTTCATCGTGGCGTGGACGTGGCGGAGACGATCGAGGGACTCTTCGGGCATGGTGTTCCTTTCGTCGGATTCGGGGGCGGCTCGCCCGCACGCCGAGAATAGCTGATAGACGAGCCAATCCTCACGGTTCCGAGCAAAACTCGGGTTGTTTCGTTCAGTGCAGGCGGAAGGCGGCGAGCGACGCACCGACCGCGCACCAGATCCGCTCGCCGCTCGCGAGCAGGGCGCCCGAGCCAGCGGGTGCTCCATGCGCGGCTTCAGGCAGGCGAGCGCGCGCGACGAGGCGCGCGGGATCGCGGTCGTCGAAGCAGTAGAGAGCGCGCCCGGTCGCGAGCGCGAGGACCTCCGGACCCAGGGCCAGGATCGCCTGCGCTCGCTCGCCCAGTGGCAAGGCCACGCCCGTACGCGCGTTCGGCGCACTTGTGAGGCGCGATTCGATCCGCACGTGGCCGAGGCTGTCCCGGATGTACCAGCTGCGCCCGCCCGTGCGGGCGACCTCGACCGAGCCATCGCTGGGCTCGAACTCGAATCCAGCGCCGGGCTCGGCGCGGTAGCACCAGTCGGACGCGGCCGGCTGCCAGGAGCCGCTCGGAGCGACCATCAACGCGCGCGTGCCGACTCCCTCCGCGTCGAGTCCGGCACGCCAGGAGCCGAGCACCCGCCCCGCGGGCAGATCGACGAGCGACAACCATGACAATCCCGTCGAACACCAGAGCCGGCCGTCCGCGAGCGCGAGCGGGTCGGCCGGGGCGCAGAAACCGCGCGCTTCCGGGCGCCGCGCCGGATCGCGCGTCGCCGGGTCGGCCCCCTGTCCCAGTCGGCGCTGCCAGAGTAGTGCGCCGTTCGAGCTCTCCAGAGCCAGGCACCAGGTCTCGGCGTGCAGCTCGTCGACCTGCAACTGCGCATCGGGCGCGGCCACGTAGCGGCGTGCGAGCAGGTAGACGCGCCCGGCGCTCTCGCAAGCTCCCGGCTGGTATTCCCAGAGGCCAGCGGGGAGTGCACGCGAAGATTCGTCCTCGCCGAGTCGCAGCCCGCTCGCGCACCAGGCCCAGGCCAGCTCCGGCCGCGCGATCGCGGCGAACTCGAGCGCCGCGAAGACGTTGCCCTCGCTACCGCGCGCGCGGCCGAGCAGTACCAGGGCGCGCGTCCCGCGCGCGATCAGCGTCGGCGACCAGGGCGAGGCTTCGTCGCGGAAGGGCGGGATCCAACTCCAGCCGCTCGCGGGCGAGAGCGCCGCGAGGTCAAGGGTCTCGAGCTTGCCGGCGCCGTCGACGGCGCGCAGCGCGCCGGCCGTCCACCACAGGATCCGTCCATCGCCGAGCTCCGCGAGGGCCGCGCCGGCGCGACGCGGAGCGGTCCAGTCAGCCTGCGCCTCCTCGGGCTTGAGCTCGAGCTGGAAGAGCGCCTCGAGCTGCGGCCGCGCGCGGCTCGGCTCGGCAGGTCGCGGCAGCCCGCGCCGCTGCAGCGCCGCTTCGAGAGTTGGAACGAGTGGGCCCTGCGCGCGCGCGCGCAGCAGCGCGGCGCGTGCTCCTTGCTCGTCGCCGCGCTCGCGCGCCAGATCGGCGAGGCGCAAGGCGGCGCGCGCGGCGGAATCGGTGCCCGCGTGTGCGGCGACGAAGCGTTCGAGCGCGTCCTCCGCGTTGGGAGTGCGCGCCAACTCGCCGCGCGCGAGCTCCTCGAAACGCGCGCGCCAGGCATTCCAACCATCCGCGCCGAGTGCGCCGAGCCTTCGCAGCACCGCCAGCTCCGCGCACTCGCCGCCGCGTTGCGCTTCCGGAAGCGGCGCGAGCGTATCGGGAGCGGCTGCGCCGATCAGAAGCGCGTTGCGCCAGGCGTCGAAGGCCTGTGCGGAACCCGCCGGCAGCTCGTCGCCGCGCGCGAGCTCGTCGCCGAGCTCCTTCGAGATGCCCAACACGCAGTCGTTGCGCAGCGGCAGGTCGTTCGCGCGCCGGGGCTCCTGCGCGAGCGCGACGAGCAGGGCGACCGCGATCATGGCGCGCTCGCGCGAGGGTTCAGCGGCCGTCCGCGGGGTAGAGTCGCAGGCGGCGCAGCCGTTCCTGGTAGATGGGATCCGCGCGCGCGCGCAGTTGCAGTTCGAGCGTCGCGCGGGCCTCCTGCGCGCGCGCCAGGCGCTCGAGGACCGCGGGTTCGGCCGCGTCGAGCCGGCGGCTCTCGGCCAGCGCCGGCCGCAAGCCCAGGAATGCGATCTCGGCGAAGAGCAGCATCAGCGCGAGGACCGGCAGCCAGTAGCGCAATCGGCGTCCGACCGCGAGCGCGGGCGAGTCCGGCACGATCGAGGCCTCGTTCACGCGCCGGCCAGCTCCCTGCCTGCGTACTTGGCGTGACGCCCGAGGTCCTCTTCGATGCGCAAGAGTCGGTTGTACTTCGCGACGCGATCGCTGCGGCAGGGCGCGCCGGTCTTGATCTGGCCGCAATTGGTGGCCACGGCGAGGTCCGCGATGGTCGTGTCCTCGGTTTCGCCCGAGCGGTGCGAGGTCACGCAGCGGTAGCCGTTCTGGTGCGCCAAGGCGATCGTGTCCAAGGTCTCGGTCAGCGTGCCGATCTGGTTGAGCTTGATCAAGATGGCGTTTCCGGCCTTGGACTGCATGCCCTCGCGCAGGCGCTTGACGTTGGTCACGAACAGGTCGTCCCCGACCAGCTGCACGCACGAGCGCCCGGAGGTCGTCATCGTCGCCGTGAGCGCCTTCCAGCCCTCCCAGTCGTCCTGGTCCAGGCCGTCCTCGATCGAGAAGATCGGGTAGCGCTCGCACAGGCCGACGTAGTACTGGACCATCTCGTGTGCGCTCTTCGACTTGCCCTCGAAGCGGTACTTGCCGTCCTGGTAGAACTCCGAGGCGGCGACGTCGAGCGCCAGGCGCATCTCCTCGCCGGGCTTGTAGCCGGCCTTCTCGATCGCGGTCAGGATCAGCAGGATCGCCTCCTCGTTGGAGCCGAGCGAGGGCGCGATGCCGCCCTCGTCGCCGACCGAGGTGTTGAGGCCCTTTTGCTTGCAGACGCTCTTCAACGCGTGATAGACCTCGGCGCCCATGCGCAGGCCTTCGCGGAAGGTCGGCGCGCCGAACGGCAGCACCATGAACTCCTGGATGTCGACGTTGTTGTCGGCGTGCTGGCCGCCGTTCAGGATGTTGAGCATCGGCACGGGCAGGACGTGCGCGGCCGCGCCGCCGATGTAGCGGTAGAGCGGCAGGCCGGATTCCTCGGCCGCCGCCTTGGCCAGCGCCAAGGAGACGCCCAGGATCGCGTTCGCGCCCAGGCGCTTCTTGTTGGGGGTGCCGTCGAGCTCGATCATCGCCCGGTCCGCCCCGGCCTGGTCCAGGCCTTCGAGGCCGACGAGCTCGCGCGCCAGCTCCTCGTTGACGTGCCCGACCGCCTTCTGGACGCCCTTCCCGCCGTAGCGCGTGCCGCCGTCGCGCAGTTCGTGGGCCTCGTGGATCCCGGTCGATGCGCCGGAGGGGACGCAAGCGCTGCCGCGCGCGCCGCTCTCGAGGGCCAAGTCGACCTCGAGCGTGGGGTTGCCGCGCGAGTCGAGGATCTCGCGCCCCTGGATGTTGAGGATGGAGCTCATCGGGCGAGATCCTACGGCGAGCGCGGGGGCGGGGGAACGGGGAAGAGGAGGCATGCGAGGAGGAAAGCGGCTACTTTCTTGCGCCCGCCTGCCGGCCGCTCCGGAATCGAGCGGGGCCACCCGTGCGCAAGATCCACCTGCTGCCGAACCTGCTGACGCTGGGGAACTCCTTCTGCGGGCTCCTGGCGATAGCCAAGGGCATCGACGCCCTGGTCTACTCCCAGACCGATCCGGCGCTCTTCTACACCAAGATGGAGTTCGCCTGCTGGCTGGTCTTCGTCGGCATGCTCTTCGACGCGCTCGACGGCAAGGTCGCGCGCATGGTGGGGGGCTCCTCGGCCTTCGGGGCCCAGCTCGACTCGTTCAGCGACATGCTCACGTTCGGCGTGGCACCGGCGCTGCTGACCAAGATCCTGATCGAGCACGAGGGGCCGGCGCTCGGGTACACGGTGCACCTGCGTCTCGACTTCGTCGCGGCAGCCGTCTTCGCGATCATGGCGATCCTGCGGCTCGCGCGCTTCAACCTCGAGAACGAGCCCGACGAGTCGGCGCACAGGTACTTCAAGGGCCTGCCCTCGCCGGGCGCGGCGGGGGCGATGTGCGCCACGATGCTGATGTACCTGGCACTCAAGGACCCGCACCCGGACGGCTTGATCGGCGAGCTGCAGCACCAGTTCCCGGCGCTCGTCCAGAAGCCGCTCCTGTACTGGTTCATGCCGGCGCTGGCTTGGATGCTGCCGCTGCTCGGCCTGCTGATGGTCAGCCGCGTGCGCTACGTGCACACGACGTCCTTCCTCTCGGGCCGCAGCCAGTTCGTGACGCTGGTCCTGCTCGTGGTGGGCGGGTTCTGCTTCTACATCGAGCACGTGATCGCGATGTTCCTGGTCTTCAACGTCTACGTGATCGTGGGCCTGGTCCTGGCGCTCCGGCCGCGCCCGCAGCCCGAGCCGGAGGCATGAAGGCGGAAGCGGTGCTGGCGACCGTCGCCCTGGGCTCGAACCTGGGAGACCGGAGCGGGACGCTCGACTCCGCGCTCGAACGCCTGTGCGCCCTGCCGCGCACACGCCTCGTCACGCGCTCGCGCTGGCGCGAGACCGAACCGGTCGGCGGCCCGCCGGGCCAGCCGCGCTTCCTGAACGGGGTCGTGCGCCTCGCGACCGCCCTCGGTCCGCGCGAGCTCTTGGCCGAGCTGCAACGCATCGAACGCGAGTCCGGCCGCGCGCGCGAGCGCGAGGTGCTGAACGGCCCGCGCGTGCTCGACCTCGATCTGGTCTTCTTCGGCGGCCTGCGCCTCAAGGAGCCCGGCCTGGAGCTGCCGCACCCGCGCGCGGAGCAACGCCTGTTCGTGCTCGAGCCGCTGGCCGAGTTCGCGCCCGACGAGATCCTGCCCGGCTGCGGGATCAGCGTGCGCGAGCGCGTGCGCGAGCTGCACACGGGGATCGGGGCGTGATCGCGCTCTCCGCTCCCGGCCCGGCGCAACACTGGTGTGCGGGGCAGCTCGCGCAGGGCCGAAGCCTGGGCTTCGTGCCGACGATGGGGGCCCTCCACGAGGGCCACCTGGGATTGGTGCGCCGAGCAACCGCCGAGAACGACGATGTCTGCGTGAGCATCTTCGTCAACCCGCTTCAGTTCGACGAGAAGAGCGACTTCGAGCGCTACCCGCGCGAGTTCGAGAGCGACGCGAAACTCCTGGCCGGAGCCGGCGCACGGATGGCCTTCACGGGCACGCTCGAGGGCTTCTTCCCGACTGCCCGGCCTGCGCTCGAGGATCCAGGCCCCTGCGCGCAGGGCCTCGAGGGCGCGCTGCGCCCGGGCCACTTCGCCGGAGTCGCGACGATCGTGCGGCGCTTGTTCGAGATCGTGCAGCCTTCGCGCGCCTACTTCGGCCAGAAGGACTTCCAGCAGACGCTGGTCGTGCGCGATCTGGCGGCGCGTCTCGGCTTCCCGCCGATCGTCGTCTGTCCGACCTCGCGCGAACCCGACGGCCTCGCGCGCTCGTCGCGCAACGTCTTCTTGCAGCCCGCCGAACGCGAGCTGGCCGCGGCGATCCCGCGCGCGCTCGCGCTGGCGCGCGCAAGCTGGGTCGAGGGCGAGCGGCGGCCGGCCGAGCTGGCGCGCGTCTTGCGCGATGCGCTCGATCGAGCTCCGTTCGCGCTGCAATACGCGACCGTACGGGATCCGGCGCGCTGGACTGCGGAGGAGCCCAGCGTGCCGCTCGCGCAAGCGGTGGCGCTCGTCGCGCTGCGCCTCGGCGCCGTGCGCCTGATCGACAACCGCGCGCTGCACACCGAGGACGGCGGCCTGTGAGTCCGCTCCCCGAGCGTGTGCGCGTGCGGGCGCCGGCCAAGGTCAACCTCTCGCTCTCCGTGCTCGGCCGGCGAGCGGACGGCTACCACGAGGTCGACACACGCATGCTGGCGCTCGAACTCGCGGACGAAGTGGAGCTCTGGCGCGAACCCGGTGGCCGTGTGCGGGTCGAACTCTCGGGCCCGTTCGCGAGCGCGGACATCCCGGCCGACGAGACGAACCTCGCTGCGCGCGCAGTGCGCGAAGTCCTGCGAATCGCCGGGCGCCTCGAGGGGATCGGGCTGCGCCTGACGAAGCACATCCCGACCGGCTCGGGCCTGGGAGGCGGCAGCTCGGATGCCGCGGCGGCCTGGATCGGCGCGGCGACGCTGCTCGGAGTCGACCCCGCGTCGCCGGCGGGGGAGGCGGCGCTCGCAGCCCTGGGATCCGATTGCGTCTTCTTCTGGAAGGCTGCGAAGACGGGCTATGCACGTTGTCTCGGGCGCGGTGAGCGCGTCGAGCCCGAGGCGGGACCCGCCAGCCCGCGCTGCGTGGCCCTGGTGGTGCCATCGGTCGCCTGTCCCACGGCGCAGGTCTACGCCGCTTTTCGCGCTCGCTCGGGCCTCGCGAACGATCTCGAGCCCGCCGCGCTGGAAGCCGTGCCGGAACTGCGCACATGGCGAAAAGCACTGGATTCCTGCGGCGGAACGCACTGGCAGCTCTCGGGCAGCGGCTCGGCGTTCTTCGCGGCGCACGACGAAATCAGCGCCGCCGAGGCAGATCTCGCGCGCGTCGAATCTGCCCTCCGGGGGCGCGGACTCGTCCCGCGCGGGGCCCGGATTTCGCGGGCGGCGGGGCACGGGGCCGAGATCCTCACGGTTGGTTGAACCACGCCGAGGTGCGACTCCGGAATCCCGGGTGCGCGGCTTCCCCGCCGTGGGCACCCATGAACATCACCGAGATCCGCATCAAGCTCTTGTCCAACTCGCGCGACAAGCTGCGCGGCTTCGCGAGCGTCACGCTCGACAGCCTGATCGTCGTACGCGACATCAAGATCATCGAGGGCGGCAAGGGCCTGTTCGTGGCCATGCCCAGCCGCAAGCTCTGCGACCGTTGCCCCGCGTGCGCGGGAAAGAATCCGATCCGCTCGCGCTACTGCAGCGATTGCGGCGCGCGCCTGCCCGAGAGTCGCGGGGACCTGGACGAGCGCGGCCGGCCGCGGCTCTACGCCGACATCGCGCATCCGATCAACCAGGAAGCGCGTGACTTCGTGCAGTCCCAGATCCTGCAGGCGTACTTCGACGAGTTCGAGCGCTCGAAACAGGCCGGCTACGTGGCCAAGAGCTTCGACGATCTCGACTACAACTACCTCGACGAGCATTCCGCCGACGCTGATCGCTAGTATCGTCGGCCGTGAGCGACACCCGGCCCCTGCGCGGCGAGAGCGTGGCCCTGATCGGGGCCGGAGGACTGGCGCAGGCCCTGGCGCCGGCGCTGACCGCGGCCGGCGCGCGCGTCGTGATCGCAGCGCGGCGGCCCGCGATCGCGCGCGCTCTGGCGCGGCGCGTGCGCGCGAGTCACGCGCCGGACGCGGCGACGGCCGTGCAGCGCGCGACGCTCGTCTTCCTGTGCGTGCCGGACGACGCGCTGGCCGAGGTCGCGCGCTCGCTCGCGCGCACGAGTCCCGGGCGCGGACGCGCCGTGCTGCACGCGAGCGGCTTCCAGGGCGCAGGAGCGCTCGCGCCGCTGGCCCGCGCGGGCTGGAAGACGGACTGGTTGCACCCGCTGCTCCCGCTGCCACGATCGGCCGCCGCGCGGCGCTTCGAGGGCGTCTGGTTCGCGACCGGCGGCGCCGCGTCGCGCAGGCTCGCGCGCGCGCTCGGCGGTCGCGAGCTCGCACTGCGTCCGGGTACCACGGCCGACTACCACCTCGCGGCGACGCTGGTCTCGAACGGCTCGCTGGCGCTGTTCGAGCTCGCGCGCCGACACTTCGAGCGCGCCACGCGCCGGCCGCAGGACGCACGCGCCGCGTTCGCCGCGCTGCTCGGGGCGACGGCCGCGAACCTCGCGCGCACGAGCCCGCGCGCGGCGCTCACGGGCCCGGTCGCGCGCGGCGACCTCGCGAGCGTGCGCGGGCACCTCGCACGCCTTCGGAAGCCGGCCGAGCGCGAGCTCTACTGCGCGCTCGCGCGCGTGCTCCTCGAACTCTCCGCGCCGCGCCTCGCGCCCGCCCGGCGTCGCGCGCTCGCGCAGCTGCTGGCGAAGTCGCGTCCGCGATGAAGCTCGTCCTGTCCCACAAGTCGACGAGCTTCGAGGCGCTCGCGCGCCAGGCCGAGGCGCACGTCGCCAGCACCGAACTGATCGAGTTGCGCCTCGACGGCCTGCCCGCGCCGAGCGAGGCCGAGCTGCGCGCGCTGATCCAGCGCCTCGCGAAGCCGGTGATCGTCGCCGTCCACGGGCCCGAGGCCTTCGGGGAGTTCCGCGACGGCGACGCCGAGCGGCTCGAGCTCCTGCGCACGGCGGCGCGCGCCGGCGCGAGCTACGTCGACGTCGAGCTGCGCCTGGCTTCCGCGCTCGGAAGCCTGCCGCCCGCGTGCCGCTGCATCGTCTCGCACCACGAGCTGCGGGGCATGCCCGAGGAGCCGGCCAAGCTCCTGCGCGAGCTGCGACTGCTCGCGGGCGAGCGCGGCCTCGTGAAGCTCGTCGCGCACGCCGAGTGCGCCGAGGACGGCCTGCTGCTCCTCAACGCGCTGCGCGAGGCGCGTGGCGCGCGCATCGGCTTCTGTTCCGGGGAAGCCGGACGCTTCACGCGCGTCCTGTGCGGGCTGCACGGTTCGGAGTGGACCTACTGCGCGCCGCCGGCGCTCGCGCCGAGCGCGCCGGGACAGCTCACGCCCGAGGAGCTGCGCGCGCAGCTGCCCGCGAGCGGGCTCTCGACGAGCACGCGCGTCTTCGGCGTCGTGGGCCACCCGGTCCGGCATTCCTGGTCGCCGCGCCTGCACGCGCTGGCGCTGCGTCGTCTGGGCGCCGACGCGCTGTACCTCTCCTTCGAGGTGCGCGACATGCAGCGCTTCCTCGGGCTGCTCGCCTACCCGAGCTACGAGGGCTTCTCGATCACCGCGCCCCACAAGGAAGCCGCCTTCCGCTCGCGCGCCTCGCCCGACGAGAGCGTGCAGCGCACGCGCGCAGTCAACACGCTCGTGCGCCTCGACGGCATCTGGCACGCGCGCAACACCGACGTGATCGGCGTGCGCGAGGTCCTGCGGCGCGCGTTCCAGCGCCCGCTGGGCGGTCTGCGCGTCCTGGTGCTCGGCTCGGGCGGCGCCGCGCGCGCCGCGGTCGAGGCCGTGAGCAGCGCAGGCGGCAGCGCCTTCGTCGCCGCGCGCAACGCGAAACGCGCGGCCGAGATCGCGAGCGAGCTCGGGGCGCGCGCACTGGAGATGGATCAGCTCGCCGACCTCGCCTGGGACGCGCTCGTGCACTGCACGCCGCAGGGGTCGCTGGCCGACCCGGGCAAGCTGCCGATCGATCCGAAACTCCTGCGCCCGGGCGCCGTCGTGGTCGATGCCGTCTACCGCCCGCGCGAGACGCCGCTCGTGAGGCTCGCGCGCGAGCGCGGCTGCCAGGTTTTCGGCGGCGGCGAGTGGTTCGTGCTGCAGGCGGCGCAGCAGTTCGCGCTCTTCACCGGCGCAGGCATCGGCGGCGCCCCGCGCTTCGGCCGCACGCTCGACTCGGGCGAGGTCGAGCAGCTCTTCCGCAAGACGTTAGCGCAGCTCTACGCGGAGGCCGGCGAATGAGCCCGCCCATCCGCGATCCGCGCGCCGGACAGGACCAGACGAGCTCGCCGGCGAAGATCGCGCTCGTCGGCCTGCGCGGCAGCGGCAAGACCACGGTGGGGGCGCTGCTCGCGCGCGAGCTCGGGCGCGAGTTCGTCGATCTGGATCTCGAGATCGAGCGCCAGCACCCAGGGGAGCGCGCGGGCGAGATCCTCGCGCGCGTCGGCGAAGCGGCCTTTCGCGAGCTCGAAGCGCGCGCTCTCTCCGAGGTGCTCGCGCGCAACGGTCCGCTCGTGCTCGCCTGCGGCGGCGGCGTCGTCGTCAGCGAACAGAACCGCGCGCGACTGCGCGGCAGCGCCTGGGTCGTCTGGCTCGAAGCCCCGGTCGAGGAACTCTCGCGGCGATTGGCGGGCGATCCGACGCCGCGGCCGGCGCTCACCTCGGCGGCGCCCGGAAGCGTCGAGGAACTCGCTGCCCTTCGCGACGCACGACAGCGCTGGTACGAGGAGGTTTCGCACCTGCGGATCCGGACCGAAGGATTGACTCCGGCTGAGGTTGCGCGCTTCCTGCGCGGAGGGCTCGGAGCTGCGCAGGCTTGAAGGCCGGAGCCTGCGCGGTCATACTCTCTGCCTGAATCGCGGGGTGGAGCAGTCTGGCAGCTCGTCGGGCTCATAACCCGGAGGTCGCAGGTTCGAATCCTGCACCCGCTACCAATACCGAGAGAGGATCTTGGCCCTGTGGCCGAGGTCCTCTCTGTTTTTTTCTTCCCCCGTAAGTCGTCGTGGCAGACGCGCCTGCCAGGGTGACCGTTGGTTGTCCGTTGGTTCACCGATTTCGGCCCCTCGAAAATCGCGCTCGAGGCGTGACCGATCCTCCAACGATCGGGAGGAAGCGAACTTGCGGCGGTCACCACTCCTCGAGCGCCGGTCACCTCCCGTTCGTCGGTCACCTTCCGACTCGATCGCTCACGTCGGAATCACTTACGTCAGTTCAGGCCAGTCGGGGTACTTGACGCGCGGCGCACCGTGGGCGAGATTCGATGAGCGGCGTCAATCTCCAACGCATCTCCACGGGTCGACTTCGGCCCCACTTGACCACTGATCTCCACGACGCCTCGCAGCTGGGTCATCCCAGCGGAGTGTGGTTATGGAATCTGTCTTGGAGATTGCGTGGGTCCCGATCGCGACCCTTTTCGTCAGTCCCTCGAACCCGCGCTTCAACGACGAAGCGGTTCCGCACGTCGCGGCCTCAATCAAGCGCTTCGGCTGGCGCCAGCCGATCGTCGCGAAACGCTCTGGCGAGGTCATCGCCGGCAACACGCGGCTCAAGGCGGCGCAGCAGATCGGGCAGCAGCATGTGCCCGTCCACTGGTTCGAGGGCACGGACCTCGAGGCGACGGCCTTCGCGATCGCGGACAATCGATCGCACGAGTACTCGAGCTGGGATGAACCGGCGCTCGCGAAGCTCCTCAACGACCTGCGCGCCGAGGACGCGCTCGAGGGCGTCGGCTACTCGCCGGACGACATCGATGAGCTGATCCGCTCGATCGCGGCCGACGTCGAGCCGCGCGAGGTCGAGGACGAGGGCCCCGAGGCGCCGCCCGAGGCTCCGGTCTCGCGTCGCGGCGACCTCTGGATCCTCGGCGATCACCGTCTCCTATGCGGCGACTCGACGTCGGCCGAGGACCTCTCGCGCCTGATGAATGGCAAGCGAGCCGCACTCCTCTCGACCGACCCGCCCTACTGCGTCAACTACACGGGCAACGACCGGCCGATCCACGACGGCAAGCCCAGCGGCAAGGACTGGTCCGCCCTCTACAACGAGGTCGACATCAAGGACCTCGGGAAGTTCATGGACGGGGTGTTGGGCGCCTGCCTCCCGCACACCGATCCAGCAGCAGGAATCTACGTCTGGCACGCGCACGTGCAGCAGCCGACGATCGCCGCTGCGTTCGAGCGGCACGGTCTCCTGCTGCACCAGGTGATCGTGTGGGTGAAGCCGACCGCGACGTTCGGGCACTGCTACTACCGCTGGCGCCACGAGCCCTGCGCGTTCGGCTGGAAGCGCGGCCACAAGCCCGACCACGGTCACGGCGCGCTGGAGACCGTCTGGGAGCTCGACTGGGAGGGCAAGCAGCGTGTCGTCGGGAATGAGCACCCGACCCAGAAGCCGACGCGCCTCTTCGAGATCCCGATGGAGCAGCACACGCGCGCTGGTGACATCGTGCTGGAGCCCTTCAGCGGGAGCGGCAGTCAGCTCGTCGCGGCCGAGCGCCTCGCGCGCCGGTGCTACGCGATGGAGATTCAGCCGGCCTTCGTCGATGTCGCGATCCGGCGGTGGCAGAAGGCGAGCGGCAAGCTCGCGATCCTGGAGGGCGACGGCCGCTCCTACGACGCCATCCAAGCCGAAGGGCGGCAGCCGTGAAGAGCCGCATCCCGCCCGAGGCGTTCGAGTACTACGTCGGACTCGGCGCGACCCGCAGCTACGAGGCGGTCGCGAAAAAGTACGACGTCTCCAAGACCGCCATCGTCAAACGCGCGACGCGCGAGGACTGGCAGGCTCGCCTCTTGCGCGTCGAACGCGAGGCAAAGCAGCGCGGCGAGGAGCGCGCCGTCGAGTCGATCGAGGCGATGAACGCCCGACACCTGCACATCGTGCGGGTGATCCAGGGCAAGGCGCTGGAGGCCCTGAAGCTGATGTCGCTCGAATCGGCGATCGACGCGGTGCGAGCGCTCGATCTCTCGGTACGGCAGGAGCGCCTGATCCGTGGCGAGCCCTCCGAGCGCACGGAGGTCTCGACCGAGTCGATCTTGCGCCGGGAGTTCGAGAACTGGATGCGCGAGAGCCCGAGCGCAGAGGACGGTGAGACGGAGGACTGTGAGGAGCAGGCTTCGTCTGCAGCCGAGGCTGATGCAGTGGACGCCGATCCCGAGGAGCCGGAGGCATGAAGACCTTCGACAAGTTCGCGCTGTTCAGGGACCTCGGCTACACGCCGCACCCCGGCCAGGTCCCCGTCCACCGCTCGCAGGCTTCCAGACGCGTGCTCGCCTGCGGCGTGCGTTGGGGCAAGACGCGGCTCGCCGCGATGGAGGCGATCGCTGCCGCGATCGAGCCGCGCAACGAGTCGCGCGGCTGGATCGTGGCCCCGACCTACGATCTCGGCCAGAAGGTCTTCCGCGAGATCGTGGAGATCGCAGGTGCGCAGCTGCGACATCGCGTGCGTGAGCTGAAGGAGAGTGAGCGCACGCTCACCCTCCTCAACCTCTCGGGCGGCCGATCGGAAATCCGCGTGAAGTCGGCCGACAACCCGACCTCGCTGCTCGGCGAGGCACTCGACTGGGTCGTGATCGACGAGGCGGCACAGCTGAAGGCCTCGATCTGGCAATCCTACGTCAGCCAGCGCCTGCTCGACCGGCGCGGGTGGGCGCTCATGATCTCGACGCCGCGCGGGCGGGGCTGGCTCTACGACCTCTACCGGCGCGGACAGGGACACGACCCCGACTTCGAGAGCTGGAACGGTCCGAGCGCCCAGAATCCAAACCTCGATCCGGACCTGATCGAGGCCGAGCGAGCACGCTTGACCTCCCGGAATTGAAGCTGGGGGTGCTTCACAGTCCACACAAGTCGCTCGCCGTCACTCTCCAGTTCGTCGGTCGGTTCGCGCGGACGACGGCCGCGAATACTGGAAGCGCAGGTTTCCTTGCGATTCCATCGGAGATCGAATCCGAGGCTCAGGCTCTGTTCGTGCCTGGAGCTGAGTGGAACGAACTCATTGAGGCCGCTAGCCGCCAACGGATCGATGCGGAGCGCGATACGCGGGAGGTGCTGGAGACTTTCCAGCGGCCAACCGCAGTCGCTTCAGATCTAGCAGCCGATCTGGAAGAGGATGTTGACCTGGCGAGCATTGCTCCGTACTTCCACGTCAAGGTCCTTGAGGTCTCAGGAACAGTGGACCTGGACCTACCTTTCGTCCCGCCTGTCGAGGGCGACACTATACTCTTGCGGCGAAGTACTGAGCATCAGGCGCTCGTCTGCGTGACTCGCGATGCATCGCCCTGCCGGTGGACGCGCGGGGATCAGCTCGTGGATGTCAATCACGATCTGTTCGTTGTGTTCTTCGACGAACCCTCTAGCCTGCTCTTCGTGTGTACGACTCGTCGAGATGTCGCCGTCTACGACGAGATTGCGAACCAGCTGGCGCCAAATCGGACGCGCAGGCTCGTGCCGGACGAACTGAATCGGGTGCTCCGAGATGTACGCAGTCAGGCGTTCTTTTCAGTCGGCATGAGAAACCGGTCGGCGTTCGGGTTCGGTGAGTCCTACCGAATGATCACTGGAAAGGCTGCGGACAAGGCGATCCAAAAGAGCGACGGACGGTTCTACGACAGAGGGCATTGCTTTGGGCGTGGCGAGGACCAAGGATCCACCATCACGATTGGATTCAGCAGCGCCTCAAAGGTCTGGGCAAACCGCTGGGACACCCTCCCTCTGCTCTTCAAGTGGTGCAGGCACCTCGCAACGAAGCTAGTCGACGCTCGAACCGTGAAGACGACATCGGGCCTCGATCACCTGCCGCTAGGCAAGCGGGTGAAGACATTCCCCGAGAAAATTGTCGCAATCGACTGGAACGAGGAGGTGTATCGGCGTGAGCGGCTCGCGCTGCTCATGTCGGACTCGGAAGCCGGCGCTGCGCGCGTGCCGCTGCTCGACCTTGCGCTGCGACCCGTATCGGTGTCGAGCGAACAGGTGATCTATGCGATCGAGGGTCAAGGAGTCGCAATAAACGTTGAGTATCGACTTGACCGACATAGGTGGTTCGCATCTCAATCAACGGACAGTGTGTCATCGGATGAGGACGGTCGACGAGCGTCTACGCTCCTCGCGTTCCTTCACGAACATCCCCCTTCCTTCTACGCATCTGACTTGTCGCGGATCGATGGCGACACGCTCTCTTCATCTCCACAGGACTCCGGGGAGCCGTTTGACGCAAGTGCCATCGAAGAGGTGAACTGGAAGGACGCAGGAGTAGACCCACTGCTTGAGAAGCCCAACGGAACGGCGTCCGTGTCCCTCTTCGAATGGCTCCAATCCCGACTGATCGCATCCTCTGCAGAAGTCGTGTTCAACGACGACGGCCCTGGTGAAATAGCTGACTTCGTTGCGATTACGCCGAGCCCGAATGGACCTCATCGCATAGCTCTCTATCACTGCAAGGCGGCCTTGCGAGCGCCAATTCCTGGCGACCGAGTAGAGGACCTGTACGAGGTTACCGGCCAAGCGGTCAAGTCCGTAAGATATGGGGATCCGGCCAGCCTCAGGAGACATCTCCTCCGCAGGATCACGGCAACGGCCGGTGGATTGGAGAGACTTGTGAAGGGCACGCAGGAAGGGCTCAATCGATTACTCGCAGATGGGGCAGGCGCGACTGTATCCATCACGATCGTCCAGCCGGGGCTCGGTCGGGCCCTTCGAAGTCCGCAGTCCAACCTACTTGCCGCAGCCAACGCCTACATGATTGCGGGACAACTCATGCCGCTGGCTCTCGTGGGCTCGTCACCCTCGCGACTCCCACGGCGACCGTAGATGCAGGGCACTGACCCAGACCCCTGGATACTTATGGCGGTCAGAGCCGCGAAGGGGGGAACCTGGCGCGGGAAGTCGATGAGCGGCGTCGGGAGAGTCGGGAGCCGCTGCGGGCGCCGCCCGACTCGGTCCAGCGCCGTCGATACTGAATCGTTCATCTGGCCGGGTACATCTGGAGTCGGAACCGTCTATGCGCATCGCGCCGGGATGCGTGGAGCCGAAGTGAGTATCCGCGCGTGCCAGTCGCCCCGCACGTCAACTGATTCACGAGGAGCTCGAACCGGCGCTGTGTCTGGCCGAGAGGCTCCTAGTCCGTGTCAATCCGTCCGGCCACAAGTTACTTGCCATTCGCCGCCGTGAGTCGTGCACGCGACCATGAGGCCCATGAGGAGTCAGTCGTTCCGAGCGCAATCGCCTCCAGCCAGCCACGTAGTCGGGGTTCGTCTCGGCTGGTGCGGACAGCGAGACTTGCGAGTCCCTCGATCGCGGATAGATCCTCTGGGGCGATCTCGAGCGCCGTTTCGTAGGTCTTGAATGCCTCGTCCAAGCGCCCGGCGCGCTCCAGCGTCAGTGCCAGGTTGACCCGTGGGTCGGGGTTGCCAGGCAGCAGCTTGCGGGCCCACTCGAACTCGTGCGCAGCCTCGTAGAACTTCTGCTGGTGCAGGAAGACGACGCCGAGGTTGTTGTGGGCGGGGCCGTAGTAAAGGTCCTTGGTGAGCGCGTCGCGAAGGAGCGACTCGGCCTTGGTCGGGTCCTTCTCGATTAGGTCGGCGGCCTCGCGGTTCAGCTTCTCGGCAACGCTTGTTGCGCGGTCGGCCTCGCTAGGGACTTGGTAGGGGCTGACCGAGCCCTGCGTGCGGCAGCCCGCGAGCAACGCCAAGACGACCAGAGTGAAACGCAGCCTCATCGGATGATCCTAGGTTGCACCTTCGGCCAGCCATCGTCGAGCTTCGCCGCTGCGAGGTCACCGGCGCTAAGGTAACGCAGGTCCTCGAACGTCTGGCTGCGCAAGACACTCGTCTTCAGAAACACGTAGAAGTGGCTCTTGGTCCTCGTCTTCGACTGGCTAGAGAACAGCGCCCCCAGGATCGGGATCGAGCCGAGGAAGGGCACGCGGCTGCTCGACATTCCCTCCGTCTCGACCTCCAGGCCCCCGACCGCGACTGTGAAGCCGTCGGGGATCGTGGCCGTCGACTTCAGCATGTTCTGCTGGCGGGGCGGGGGCAGCGCGGGACTCGCCGCATCCCCGACGAAGGACGAGAGCGTGATCGTGTAGTCGAGCGACAGCTCGTCGCCCTCGGTGATCCTCGGGGTGATGTCGATCTGGGTGCCGGCGTCCTGCGTCCCCCCAAAGCTTGTCGTCGCGACAGTCGTCGAGGCGTTCGTGCTGGCGAAGGGCGTCTGCAGCACGGAGTTGAGCTGAGCCGACTGCTGGTTCGTGACGAGGACCTTCGGAATCGTCAGCGTGCGGCCCTCGTTGACTGTTTCGAGTGCCTTCACGAGCGCTGAGAAGCTGCCCGGGTCGAGCACGACGCCGACCGCGCCCGTGCCGGCGAGCGCCGGGATCGTGGGCTCGCCGGGGGAGATGTTGCCGAGGCCGAACAGGCTCCCGAGCTTGTACTGCACGTCGCCGTTGACGCCCTGCTTCTGCAGCTCGATCCCGAGCGCACGAGTCTGCGTGTCGCTCAAGCCGACGACTAGCGCCTCGACCATTACCTGCGGCTCGCGCACGTCGAGCTCCTGGATCAGGTGTTCGAGCTGCTCCAGCACGCGCGGGGTGCCGAGCGCGATCAGGCGATTGGTGGACTTGTCGGCGGTCAGGACCAGTTCGTCGCCGAGCGAGCTGGTCGAGTCCGAACGTGGAGGAGTCTGCGCGGGGATCGGGGCGGTGACGCCCTGCGCCTGCTGGTCGCCAGGAAGTACGCGATCGACGACCTGCCCCGTCGGAGCGAGCTTCACGTCTGGCAGATCCTTCAGGGCCCCCTTCTCCAGCATCGAGACGAGCAGGTTGCGCAGCTCCTCGACGCCGCGGTGCTTGATCGGGAGGGAGCGCATCGGCCGGCGCGGTCCCTTCTCGCTGCTCTCCAGGCGATCGAAGAGATCCTGCACGACCCGGTGCTGGCTCGGCGTCGCCGTGATCACGAGCGTGCCGGTCAGCTCGTCGGTGACCATGCGCCAGCCCTCGCCCGAGGTTTGTGGGCCGAGCGTCTCGAGGATCAGCTTCGAGGTCTCGCGCACGCCGAAGCGCCTGGGGGAGTAGTTCTGCGTCTGGACCGGGTCGGCGCGGTCGAAGCGCCGCACGAGGTCCTCCCAGACGTCGCGCTCGATCGCCGGGGCGACGATCAAGACGCTGCCGCCCTCGGGGTGAGCGAGCACCGTGCCGCTCTGCTTCTCGCCCAGGACCGTCTTCTTCGTCTGGCTGATGCGCTCGAGAAGCGCCACGAGGGAAGCGGGGCTGGTGTGCTGCAGCTTGATCTCGAAGACGTCGATGTTCGTGAAGGGTCCGTCGATCCTGCGCGCCACGTCCAGGGCCTCAGAGACGTTGGGCTTGAGGTCGCTGATCAAGAGCGTGCGCGTGTCCTTGAAGCTCACCACGCTGCCTGACTTGGAGAGCACGAGCTTGATCGCCTCGCTCACGCCGTCCGTCCGGTCGTGCTCGAGTTCGAGCAGCACCTTGACGAATCCCGCCCGCGCGCCGCGCAGACTCTTCTCCTCTAGGCGCGCCAGGCCCGCTGCTTTGTCGAGACTAACGACCGTCAGCCCCCGGCTGCCCGGCATCTGGACGGTGGTCAGGTTCTTCGCGACGAGGTTGCGGTGGACGAGGTCGAGCAACTCCTCGTCGCGGAGCGGGGCGACAAGTCGCAGCGCGAGCGGGCCGCTAACGGCCGCTCGGTCGAACTCGATCGGGATGCCGAGGATCGCCGAGGCCGCGCCCAACAGATCGGCGAGGTCCTGCTCCACGCCGACCTTCCAGCGCGCCGCATCGACCGTCGGTTGCTGCTGCGGCTTGGGAGTCTCGGGGGGTACGGGCTCGCGTCCCTGCCCGAGGGCTCCTGGGGCGAGGTAGGAGAGAGTCGAGACCGCTGCGCAGACCCGCAGGCCGCGCGCGAGGTGAGCTCGGACGACCGAGGACACGGGAGATCTAGTTCCCGGCCGCGGTATTCCAGGCGCTGGTGATCGAGGCCAGCGCACTCTGGATGTTGGTGCGGGCAGTGGAGACCGCCGAATCAGCGCGCACGGTCGCGAGCAAGGAGACTGCCGACTCGCTCAGCGTCTCGGGCAGGTCGACCGCGATCCGTTCGTTTGCGAGCGCGTCGCGCAGCGCGACCCACTCCTGCTCGGTGCGGTTCACGACCAGGTACTCGACCGGCAGCTCCCAGGACTTGTTCGCGCGGATGTTCGCGAGGGCGGTGCGCTGGTTCAGGGTGAGGTTTGCGATCGCATTCGAGAAGTAGCCGTCCAGGACGGTCTGGCGCGCAGCCGCGGCCGACTCGAGCGCGGCCTTCGCGGCCGGGTAGCTCGCGACCTCTTCCTGGCTAGCCTTGCCCGACTGGATCTTTGTAGCGAGGGCGTCAACTGCGACGCGCGCGGTGGCGCAGCTCGACCCGGCGCTCTCGAGCGCCGACGGGGCGGCGTTCATCCGGTCGGCTGCCGCCTGCAGCGTCGGCAGGATCGATTCCTGCGCGAGTCCCGCCGCAGCGAGTGAGCGCGGGTCGAGGCTCGCCATGATCAACTTCGACTGGAAGTCAGCGGGCAACGGGAATACCGCGAGCTTCGCCGACGGGCCTCGCGCCGCGGAGACGTCAGAGGCTTTGTCGCCCCCCTTGAACGGAGTCTCCCCTGCACGTGCGACCTGTCGCCCGGCGAACCAGATCCCCGCGCCGAGAAACACCATGAGGAGCAGAGCGAGCGAGCTGCGCGTGCGTGCCTGGCGGGACATGAGGAGCCTCCAGAGTCTTTCGGCGGGGAAGGTCGTGACGGTGTGTGAAGCGAGCGAGCGCGACTGAGCGTCCATCGCTCGCATTCTCTTCTGAGAAGATAGCGCGGTGAACCCTCCGAGCTACCGATCGTTTCGTACCAACCCCGAGAAAGCTGGTGTAGCGAGAGTGCTACGTCGGAGAAAGCGAATGCAACCTCGCACGTGGGGGAGTCTGACCGCGACGGGCTCGACGAGCCGAACGAAGCTTCCGAGCATTTCCCGGGAAGTCGTCGCTTCCACATTGGCGA
>Ga0315912_10001712_pt1 | contig 25767 bp, 25 predicted proteins | sample VfabasoilMG_FD_204469 | JGI IMG/M metagenome (GOLD analysis project Ga0315912, IMG submission 204469) | Garden soil microbial communities collected in Santa Monica, California, United States - V. faba soil | ecosystem: Environmental > Terrestrial > Soil > Garden | place: USA: California... | reverse complement strand
GGGCCGTAGAGCCCAATCAGGCCCGGAGGGCCGTAGAGCCCAATCAGGCCCGGAGGGCCGTAGAGCCCAATCAGGCCCGGAGGGCCGTAGAGCCCAATCAGGCCCGGAGGGCCGTGACGCCCACTCAGGCCCGGAGGGCCGTAGAGCCCACTCAGGCCCGGAGGGCCGTGACGCCCACTCAGGCCCGGAGGGCCGTAGAGCCCACTCAGGCCCGGAGGGCCGTGACGCCCACTCAAGCCCGGAGGGCTGTGAAGCCCTTTGGGTCGCGACTTCGGGTGAACACGTCGTGTTGTGGGACTTGCGGGTGCAGGAGCATTGTAAGAAGCCCGAGTCGGCCCATATGGATGGCGGCCCCGTACTCGTCGGCGACAGTGTGTTTGCCGCGACGCGAGAAGGACCGATCTGCGTGTTCAATCACCAGGGCGAATACGAGGGGTTGCTCGTCGGTCATCGTGGTTGCGTCATGGATATTGCATTGGTGGGTGCAGACCTATTGGTCACGGGTGCACATGACGGTACCATTCGGCTGTGGAACACGACGACGAAGACCCAGCTCAAAGTGTTTTATGGGCACACGGCGGCGGTCTCATCGGTCTGTGCAGTCGACGAAACGATCATCTCCGGTTCGTGGGACCAGACCGTACGGTGCTGGGACCTGGACGGTAACGAGATTCGCCGCTGGAGCGTGGAGTTCGTGATCTTATCGGTCGCAGCATCGCCCGATGGCTCGATGATTGCGGTCACCGGTCTCGATGGAAGCGTCCAGCTGCTGGCGGTCGAAGGGGATGACGTATGGACACTTCCCTCCGAACAGATTCAAGTCTGGGGAGCCGCCTGGAGTCCGTGTGGAAAGCGGCTTGCGTGGTCGGGCAACAAGGGTGACCTGGTGGTTTGGGATCGGACGACCGCAGCCATTTCCTGCCACGCGGGCGCGGTCCCCCGACCTGCGTTTCGGTTGAGCTTTCATCCCGATGGGCGGCGCATCGTGATCCCCTTCGTCGACGGCACCCTGCGTCGCGTCGACCTCGATACGGCGGCGACGGAGGAGATCTGCGCGTCCCGCAGTGAACTCAACGGCTCATGCTTTTCGCCGGATGGTAGGTGGGTCGCCGTGAGCTGTGGCGACGGTGTCGTGCGCACTTGGCTGACCGATTCTTTGCGTCCGCACTGGCGCGGACCAGTGTTGCTCGCCGATGGCACGACACTCACCCACCGCGGCTGGTCGGATTCACCACCTCCAGCGTTGGGCCCGGCCTGTCGACAGATGCTCGAGCAGTGGGCCTCCTATGCGACGATAGGCGAGCAATTTGCGTATGCACTGAGCCAAAGCGGCAACTTCGAGCTGTGGGATCTGGCCGATGACGCCCCGATCCTGCGGATCCCGTGTCGTGGTCCAACCCGGATCTGGACCTGGCGCAACGCGTGTCTGGTTTTGGACGGAAGCACGCTTTCGTGTCTGCGCGGAAGCACCGAAGCATGGCGCATCGAAGGCGTCCTGGCGGTATGCACCGCTCACGGGAAATGTCTCATCGTATTCGAGGAACACCTGGCGTCGGTCGGAGCCGCAGATGGAATCCCACGGCGTATTCGTCGAATCCCCCCCGGCATCACGGCACTCGCGTCCTCGCACGGCGAATACGTACTCGGATTCCAAGATGGGGGTCTGGAAGTCTTGTCGGGCCCGACCACCGTCAACGCGCCGCTTCGAGGCGCGTTCGAGGACACCCCGACATCACCCGTCGTCGAGCTCATCGAGGGGCCGAGCGGCTCGGTCATTGCCTCGTTCGCGAACGGAACGCTGGGGCTTTGGTCCCAACGGGATGGAAACAAGTTGTTGGGGTTGTCGGTCCACGGCCGCATTCACCATCTTCACGTCGCGGGCTCGAGGCTGCGCGGGCTGAGTGAGTTGGGTGATGAACTGGATCTCGATCTCGGCGAGTTCACCCAAGATCTCGATGCCCTACGGGCGGAGATCACCGAGAACATCCCACTCGTTTGGGACCGCGGACTGCCACGAGTAGTGGGTTCGTAGCACCTGAAGATGACTCGTCGCAGCCGTACGCGACCCATGGCAGGATGATGGGTGCGTGGTTCATTCGTTGGATCCACACGCTCGCGCGATTCGCTGCGCGTACATGGAGCCAGAATAGCGATTCTTAAAGCGGGCCTCGAGCCCTTCGAGAGACGTTCCGGTCGCGATATCGCAACGGGCCACGAGTTCGTACGCGTCGTGCTCCTCACCCAAGCCGGCTGCAACGAGTTCGTCGCGATGTCGAGCGAGCACGGCCAAGGCCTCGGTCGGGTCGCCGGCGTGCAGCGAGCGGTCCACCTGTTCGAGTACAGCGACCAGTGCGGCGATCCGCGGTCCTGCGGGCATCGGCGATTCGCGGGATGGGCCGCGAGGACTCATGGAGCGGACACGGAGCCGCGGTGGGACGGGGCTTGGGGCGGGTTCGGGGACGATTCCCTCGAGCGGCAACTCGGTCGAGATCGTGGCCGAGCCCTCGAGCGCGGGCTCGAGCTGACCCGGTTCGAAGCTCGCCGACCGGGATCTCGGGCGAGTCTCGGTCATTGTCGAGCGCTCACGCTCGACGTCGACGTGATACGCGGCAGCATCGGGGACCGGGACCGGGGCTCGCATCGACCAGGCGTGACCCCATCCCATCAGCCATGCGGCCGCAGCCGCAGCCGTCAATGGACCCGCGATCCACATTCCCCAACGGAGGCGGCCCCAGCGAAATGGCGCCGGGATCGGCTCGGACGAAGCAAGGGAGACCTCTTGCCACACGCGCTCCCGGCTGCCCGCAGCGGGAGCAAAGCCCTCGCGGTAGTCGGCGAGCAATCCTTGTATCCGCTCGTCGTCGTTATCCACGGGTTCCATTGCGCCGTACCGAGCCTTCGAGTTGGGAAGCGTAGGTTGCGAGGCGACTTCGAGCCGCCCGGACCCGGGAATAGTGGGTCTGCAGTGGGATCCCGAGGATTTGCGCCACCTCACGCCCCGGCATGCATTCGAGCTCCGACAACAGAAACGACAATCGAACCGGTTCCTCGAGTTGATCGAGGAATGCTTCGACGCGCGCGGCCGCTTGCTGCTGCTCGAGGATCTCGTCGGGTTGGGGCACAGACGAAGGGGGTTCGAGACGACGGCTCCGATGGCTGTAGCGAGCCGCCGAACGGCGAAACTGAAGGACTTCGTTGCGAGCGATTCCGAACAACCAGCCCCGTTCGCTCCGCGATCGATCGAACGTTCCCCATCGTCGCCGCGCTGCCATGAAGACCTCCTGAACCAGGTCCTCGACCCACCCGGACGGAATACCCATGCCACGCACCGTGCGCCACACGAGATCGAAGTGCTCCTTGTACAGAGCTGCGAACGCTGCGTTGTCGACCGTCACGTGTTCGAGCGGCTCGGGGTGGAATTGGAGCCATGGAAGGCATCTGCCGCAGCTCCAGGAAATTATGATCGCGATCGACGAAATGGTTCTCGATGGGCAATTCGCGCTGTGCTTGGGCCCTTCGGACGGCGTTGCAACATGAACTGGCCGACAAGACCGGCCTCCATCCCGACCCGATTCATTTGATGGACGGTTTCGCCCTGCAATACGTAGCTGCGGCGCGTGAGCGGGGTGACGATCGCAACCTCGACACCGAGGGCCAGCCACGAAGTCACACTCCCCACCACCCCGCCCTTCGCCATCAAAGCTGCCCAGAATTGCAACATAGTCCGGTCGTTCGCGGCGCCTTGCGACTGGGCACGCAGCATACCGAGTTGAACCCCTAGGCCCAACGGGAACACGACGTTTTTGGTGCGGAACTGAGGCCCGGCCTCGAGCACGGCCGTGCTCAGAGAGAGGTCGATTCCGGCGTTGGACCGCGTCGCCGTCCAGGCCGCGTGCGTAGGAAACCAATGCGTCGCCCCGATGTCGACCCACCATCGACGCCCTTGCAGACCGACCTTGCCCGAGATCCCACCCGCCGTCCCGGGAAGGAGACCGTAACCGACGCGGCCCGTAACCCCGAGCCGGGCCACCAGGTCGCTACCGTTCGATCGCGGTAACCCCATGTCGTCGACCGAGCCCGAAGAATCTTCTTTCTCATCCGACGGCGTGTTTGCTTCCGTTTCCGCCTTCGCAGTCATCGGAAGGGGATTGAGGCGTTCTCCTGCATCGAGGGGGCCGGCGAGATCGTGGTCGACCTGGAGCTCGGCCGGGGCCGTCAGGCGCGGCTTCTCCATGGCGAGGGCGATGGCCACAATCGTCGCACGAGCCACCGCCGGGCAGCTCTCGCCCGCGATCGTTCGAGTGGCCACGGTCGAGGCTTGGGGGACTGCGATCCGAACGACCCAGTGCTCGTCGCTCATGCGCTGCACCACCGCCTCGACCGGTCCTTCGACGACCCCCACCGCCTCGTTCAACCAGGACTGCACATCCGACTCGGATGGGCACTCGGGCGGTGCGGACCATTGCAGCCCCGTTGCGGGTGCCGCCCCGACCGGCGGGGAAAGCATGGCGAATGAAACTGCAAGGCTTCCGAACATCGATGCCGCACGCTGCCGGCCACGGTGTCCATAGCAGAAAAGCAGGCTTTCGCGGGGACGGAGAGCTGGCCAGAACACGCGGTGTCATCCGCCTCGAGCTGGACCTGGTCGCGGTTCGCCAGGCCAGTGCGCGAATTCACGTCGTCACGATCGGTATCCACAGGTAACAGCCGGCCGGGGTGCCGTCGGCCTCGGTGACATTGCGCAGTTGGCAAGATCGACCGCGCAACGCGTCCATCACGTCGATGAGGGTTTGAAACGTCACCTGGTGTTCGGCAGAGATCTCCACCCGAGCCGAGTGGGGATATTCGCGGGTCAATTGAGCGGCCCATTGCTCCAATGCGTCGAGCGAATGTTCGTCGGATCGTGCAAACGTTGCTTCGGGACCGACATCGCTACGGGCAATGATCGCTTCGTCGTGAATGCGTACGCTGACTCGGAGAGCGCGTGGCAACTCACGGTCGGACGGTTCACTCAAACCGCAATACTGTGGGGGTTCGACGGCAATGGTCCCGAAGCGGGCAACTTCCATTGCGAGCAACAGGGCTGGAATCAACAGAAACAAGCAGCCGAGGATCGGGGTGAGATTCAGCGTGAGCGAGGACTCGTCGTTGAGCGGAACCGAGCGTTTGGACATGACGCGCCCTCCTAGGGGCGGAGCTCCAGACAACCGCTCACGGGCCAGGTTCCCTCACGCGTTGCAAGTGCCACTTGCCGGCGGCGCCAGGTTGTCCATATCGACACCAGATTCGCTAGCTGATGGAGATAGGACCATCGCCCACGGCTCGGCGATGGCACCCAAGCCACCGAGACCCCGGTGGCGTCGGACCGTGACGGGCTGGACGAGCAACCGACCGCCATGACGGGGACCATGCGTACATTGGGCACATTTGGAACCGGTTCCATTTTTGTTGACACCTGCCACGGGTTTGGTCCAGTTTCGCAACTCAACTGCCTGGGATCGACCGGGGGCACCTCCCATCTTTCTCCCCTCTGCCTAGGCGTCCTCGCCTGCTTGGAAAAACCCATGAAAATTTCGAACCTGCTCAACACTTCCTTCGCGAGCGTCATCGGCCTTGCGGCCTTCGTCGCGGTCGCTTGTGGTGACGATGGTCAACCGTCCGACGATAGCTCCTCACCCAATGGCACAACCGGCAACGGCGACGACAGGGGTGCGGATAGTGACGGCGGCACCACGGGTGCGAGCGCCCCAGATGATGACGACACCACCGGGGACGGGAACGATGACACCACCGAAACCGGCCCCCTCGGAGACAGCGACTCGGGGGATAGCGACTCGGGGGGTGGCGACTCGGGGAGTGGCACCGGTGGCACGGATGGCAGTGGCGGCACGGGCTCCGGCTCCGAGTCGGGGATCGCCGCATGCGACTCGAGGGCTGGCCTTGGCCTGCCAGCGGAAGCCATCGTGGTGTCAACCTTTGACGAGGGACCCCCTGGAGGGTTGAGTATCTTTGGCAACAATGGGAATATCGATCCCGGCCTTGCGGGTCTCACCAACGCCGATTTTGAATTCGTCGCAGAGGACGGCAATACATGCCCAGGTTCGCTGTCCCTCGCGATTCCGTTCTCGATCTATCAGCTGACTTTCGACGGATCAATGTTCGCTAACATCGGCTTTCCCGCCTCCGAAGACTGGACAGGCACGTCAAGTCTTCATGTGTTGGCGCGACTCGAGAGCGCGTCCGGCGACTTTAGTTTCGGAGGCTTCGTGCAGGCTGGCATCAATGGGTCGACCTTTTCCACGCTATTTCAAGGTGGTCTGAGAGGCTTTGGCGATTTCGCGGCCGGCGAGTATGTGGAGTTGATTGTCGACTTGACCGCCGCTCCTCCTACGTCGTTGGTCGATGTCATTCAGGTAAACCTACAAGTGGGGATTCTCCAAGGCGTCGATGATAACAATGGTGGAGTCGCGCCCCCCGCTAATGCTCCGGCAACGCCATCCACCATCACGCTCCACATCGATGACATCTGGCGGGAACCCGTCGTCGTACAGTAGTGTATTGAACGCTGGAACGGATCACGAATCCGGGGAACGCTGCTTGTGTTAACCAGCGTTCCCCTCTTTGTGGCACGACCGGTAAACAATGGTCGCCGTTCCCGTTCGTTGGTCGATCATTCGATTCCGTGACGGGCCGACGGCCACAACCGATTGTGGGCAGCAAGGCAGATCCGGCCGAAGACATGGCGATCTTGTCATGACGGCAGTGGACAAAAATTCGCCCTTCAGTCGGTAACGGGGAGCGCGTAGCAAAACACCGAACTCTCGGCAGTTCCGTGGAAGCGCGCGTCGTAGATCTCGAGGTCCGGTCCGCCCGTGTGGCGACGTCCAGATTGCATCAACCATGCCGAATAGGCATAGCTCACCGTACGATCGATCGCCTGGGCTGCACCGCGGTGCTCGAATATGGCATAGGTGGCTTCGGGAACCTCCACCATCGCCATGTCCGCCGGTACGGAGAGCGCTATGCTCACCTCGATGCCGGCGACGTATTCGAGCTGGTCGTCGCCTGGCCGTTCCTGACGGACGACGCCGTAACAGATGTCCGTTCGCGCGTGCTCGATGGAAAAGCGCCGGGGGAGGAAAGCCTCCCACAAGGGGGGGAGCTTTTCGCCGATGTTGTTCTTCTCGGAGTCGGCACCGTAGAATAGGGTTCGGTCACCCGCGACGGTCATCGCTGGCCGGCGCTGGATCTGCGGCTCGAGGGAGACGTTCGCGTGCACGTGCCGAAGCATGTCCTCGTCGAGCTTGAGCTTCTTGAGAAACAGCTTGGCATTGCCGAGTTGGCGATACGAGCTCGGCGAGATGCCGAATGCCTTTCTGAACGCCCGGGCGAACGCCTCCTGGCTCTCGAAACCCGCGAGCACTGCGATATCGACGATGCGGAGGTCGGTCGTCAATAGGCGATCGAGTGAGTTCGCCATCCGGCGCGCGCGAATGTAAGCCTTGAGCGTCTCGCCCGTGATGGACCTGAACATGCGCTGGAAATGCCACTGGCTGAGCCCCCCAGCCCCAGCGACCGCAGCCAACGGGACGTCCTCGTCGAGGTGCATTTCGATGAAGTCGATCCCACGCTGGATCCGCTCCAGATAGAAGTTGCTCACCGGGCACTTTCGGACGGCGTCTCGAAGAACCCCGTCATCGCGAGGAGCTTGCCATCGCGGTCGTATTCCCCATAGCTCGTACCCTCGCCCAGAGACCGTCCATCGCCGCGGACCATGCGCCACCGCGCAATGCTGCGTTCGTGATGGGCGAGGAAGTACTCGGTGACGAAGTGGGCACCAGGCACCTGCCGGTGAAAGTCGAGCATATAGTTGGAGAGTTCGTCCCACCCTGTCGCGACCGTGAGAGGATCGGTATAGACACAGCTCGGTGCGAGGCATGTTTCGTAGATTCGCCGTTTTTCGGCGACCGACGTCACCTTCCAAGACTCGACGTAGCGCTCCCACACCGCTCGCGGTTTGTTGCCGTCTTCCATGCCCATGACGTTAGCCGTCCGCGCCTGCCCGGATCTGACATTTCGTGCGCGACGTAGAGTCACCCACAGCCGTGAACGCGGGCCCGGCCTTAGGCCGCGAGCGCGAGCACCCGCTCGGGTCGAGCGAAGAAATAGCCCTGCAGCATGCAAACGCCGATTTCGAGCAGAACCTTGCACTCTGCGGCCGTTTCGATGCCTTCGGCGACTACGCGAATCCCGAGGTCGTGGCAAAGCTTCGTGATCGACGTCACGATCGAACGCCGCATGGAGCAGCCATCGAGGTCGCGAACGAGCGACATGTCGATCTTCACGAAGTCGGGCTCGAGTGTGGCGAAACTGTTGAGACCGGCGTAACCCGCCCCGAGATCATCGATCGCGATTTTGAATCCGAGTTTCCGCAGCGCGGCCAGGCGCTCATGAACATCTCGCATGTCATCGAGCGGCGCGCGCTCGGTGACTTCGAGGACGACGCGGTTCGCCATGCTGGCGAGGAACGATCGCGGGTCGAAGAGTTCGTCGTCGCAGAGATCACGAGTGTGCAGGTTCAGGAACAGTAACTCGCTGCGTTCGGCCATGGGGACGGGAGCAAGTGCACGCACGCGGCGACCCACGTCGGTGAGGCGGTTGAGGCGTTCCGCGGCGGACAACACCGCGCCGGGGTTGGGTAGCGCAGGCTCGTCGCTGCGCATCAGCGCTTCGAAGGCACAGACTTGGCGATCGTGGGCGGACACGATCGGCTGGTAGGCCATCCACATGCCCGCAAGAGCGCGATCCAGGCTGCTGTCGAGGCCTGCACGGTCACGCGCCAACGAGCCTCGACCGTGGAGAGCGAGCACGTCACGGAGCGTCCGCGCGAGCGCACTGAGCTTGACGGCGCGATGCACCACCTCCTTGAGCTCGTCGAGCTCGAGCGGCTTACGGAGGTATTGCATCGCGCCGTAACGAAGGGCTTCGATCGCGGTGTCGATACTCGGTGCGCCGGTCATCAAAACCACCGGAACGTCGAGGTCGTGGCCACGGATCGCGCGGAGGAGCTGCACGCCATCCATCCCCGGCATGGAGATGTCGCTGACGATACAATCGTAGGCGTTCTCCCGAACCCGCAGCTCTGCTGCCAAGCCATCGCCGGCGATATCGACTTGGAATCCCCACGCCAAGAGTCGGCGCTGGAGCGCTCGACGCACGGGCTCATCGTCCTCGACGAGTAACACCTTCCCGGACTCCGATGCATCGTTCGGAACCGCCCGCAAGGGTAACCGGGGAATCATCCCGGAGGGTTCGGCCAGTGGTTTCGGAGGCTTGAGACGAGGATCCATTTCGACACGTGGCGGGATCCTCACCTGGCCCAACCTGTGTCGCGACCGGCAAAAACTGCACGCGCGAGCGACCGAGAGCATGCGATGCGTCCGCAGATCCAGAACGGCGATACGCCGAAACGGCGGACTTGGCCGAGGCCGGATCCGGGAGCGTTCCGGAGACGGTGCGAATGCACCACGAGCTCGACCTCGGGGTCACGAGGCCCCCTCGGCACGGGTCTCACGGACCGACGGGGAGATCGGCTCCGGCGGTGTCGAGGGTGCCAGGAACGGTGATGCGAGGCTCACCATCGATGTCGATGAGTGGATCTCCGGCTTGCCATTCGGCGAGCCCTGCAAACGGATGGCTGGGATCGAGATGGAAATCATCGTCGTTGTAGTCCGCGAACCAGTCGTCGTCGAACGGAGGGACACTGGTGTCGTCGGCGAGCGCTGAGGTGACGATCGTCGCGCTGGCACATTCGATGGCCGAAGCTCCGCCCTGCGACACGACGACGTCGTTGCGCAAGGCGACCGTACTGAACTCATCACAACGAAGCGCAGCGTCGTCGTTGAACGTTGCATTGCCCAAGGTCGAATAGACCGCGGTGAACGTGGATCCTTCGATGTTGACCGCGTTCTCGTTGAGCGGGCCGCTCGCGAACACGTTCGTAAGCGTCACGCTCGACCCTCCGGTTGCCGAAATCCCACCACCGTTGCGAACGATCCGACTCCCCTGCACGACCACCGTCGCGTTGTCGGCGACGATGGCCGAACCCGAATTGGCTGAGATGTCGCCCCCTCGCAGGTAGACCGTTGCCCCTTGCACGGCCAAGGCGGGCACACTGGCCTGCAGATTGCCCCGAAGTCTCACGTCGTCCAGGTATGCGATCGCCCCCTCGCTCAGGGTCAAGGTCGGTGCATCATCGAGATTCGACTGGATCCACTGCACGTCCGCGTCGCTCGCCAGTTTGAGCGCCACCACCCGGTTGCCCGCGAGCGTGACCGCTTCATCGAAACTACTATCCGAGCCATGCAACACGACGACGGCTTGCTCGCCCTCTGCGGCCGCCAGCAATGCGTCGGTGATAGTGGTGAACTCTTCCTCACCGTCCGCGTGGACATGATGAATGCGGTCCGCGTCGCTCGGGAAGCATGTGCCGGCTTCGATGTGACACGCAGCCTCCTCGCCCGTGCCGCACTGTTCGTGCTCGGTGCAAATGCATCGACTCCCCGCGACATCGCAGATGGGTGTCGTCGTACCGGTACAGGCACCGGGTTGAGCCGCGGTGCAAGGTAAGCACCTGTCGTCGGCGCAAATCGGTTGGTCTGGATCGAGGGCAAGACAAGACGCACTACCGTCGGGCGTTCCGCTGCACGGCACACAGTCGCCAGCGCTGCCGCAGAACGGCCGGGCGGGATCCGTAGTGCAGTCGGTGTCGTCCGTGCATTCCGACCCCGTGTTGCCATCTTCGCTCGCCGCCTCGCCTGCGGTCGTCGATTGTCCGTCCGTCGTCGTTGGGTTCCCGGTGCTGTTGTCGTCGGTGGTCTCGCTACCCGCCGTTTCCACCGTGCCCGAGCTCTCATCGTCGGCCACCCCTCCGCACGCAAGGGCGGGGTTCTCCGCGACGGTCACCTCGTCTCCACAGGGGACGTAACAATCATCTGCGGGGCGAACTTCGACACATCCGTCTCCGTGAGGACTCGATTGGATGCATGTACCGCCGCAATACGGAACGTCGCCGCCGTGCCGCTCTCGACATGTCGCATCGCCATCGGTTCTCGCACAGTGCGACTCGTTGCGATTCACCTCGCACGCCACGAGCGATCCGAACAAGGTCAAAGCCAGGACTGAGATAGAAGGATGTTGCATGCGCAATCGTGTGTGTCTCGTTCGAGAAGGCTAGGGTCAAAACCGAATCCGCAGAGTGACGGGAGCCCACGTGGGCACCACCCGCGCGTGTTTCGACATGGCCTTGCGTTTTTTCTTGGACGCATCCACGCCGAGCAAGATCGCCCCGGTCAAAGCGGCCGCTCCCCCCACGGCCATGAGGACGATCCCGGGGAGCTGTGTATCGTTCCGCTGCACATCGCCCTCGAGGCCGCCATCGATCGGCTGTTCACCGCGTCCATCGGCGACGAACAAGCCGACTCCGGTCAACCCCACGACGCCGCCGCCGATGGTCAGGCCTAACCCCGTATTCCGAACGAGGTGGGGTCGAGCGGAATCGGAATGGGGTGGTGTCACGACCTGAACCGGTTCCGGTTCCGGTCCCGTCTCGGGGTGCCGATCTGGATTCGACGGCGAATCTGCCAAAGGTCTCGTTTCGAGTACGGGAATGGCGGCGGGCGGACTGGCGAGCACGCGGGACATCGACGCGACTTCGTCCGCAATCTTGGCCGCGACTTCGGGCTCCGTGCAGACATCGCATCCGGTGGTCACCGTCGCATTCGGCTCACGTGCGCATGCGATGTCGATCGCATAGCGGACGGGTTCCGTGCCGAGCAGTCGGACATTGACGTTCAACTGATCTTCGGCATGAGGTGTGGGAAGCTCGTCGCTGGGCTTCGTGCTCAACGCCGCATCGGCTGCATTCTGAAAGATGCGTCGTATCCGATCGGGATCGGGATGGGAGCCGGTCTCGTCCGCGAAGGTGACGTGGACGGCCGTGACCACCGTCGGCACTTCGGGTTCGGTCGACTCTGGCGACGCTGGCGACGCGTGCCCAGACGCGAGTTCAAAGGAAAGGCCATAGGACAAGAGGATCGACATGGCTCAATCTCCGAGCTTCGCCGCACAGGTACCGCCCATGCCACGAATGAAAGCGTTCGGCGAGTTCTGACCCAACTGGGCACATTCTCGATAGTGGCCGAGGGCCGTGAGTGCCGTCATTCGCAAATGAACGTTGCTGCCTTGCTGTTCCCAACAACGACCCCGACGAGCAAGAGAGAGCACGTCGTCCCAACGCTTGGCGTCGAGCGCTGCCTCGGCGTCCGCCCGCGTCTTTTCGCATTCGGGCGCTTTGGGGTTCGTCCATGCCCGCGGTCGGTTCGAAGGACTCGGTGGTGGGGCAGCAGGAACATTTGGAGGCGTGGCGTCGACCGGCGGGACCTCGCCCGCGAGCGGAGGCGTGACATCGGTCGTTGGCACCTCGCCCGCGATCGGAGAGATGGCGTCGACGGGCGGTGCTTCGGTCTCGCTCGGTGGCGGTGGCCCGTAAACTTCGAGGTTAGGGGTGGGGAGAGCAACAGGTGGCATGGGCGGAACGACGACGGCGGACCAGCGCGGAGTTTGCTCGTCGATCATGGGCTCGTGTTCGAAAGCCGCCGCAGATTTCGGCGGAGGGTCCGAGAGTTCGTGCCAGAGCACGACCGTCCCGAGCGAAAGTCCAAACAAGCCGATCATCGTCGCGACCCAGATCCGTCTCCGACCCCGATGCGGTGCTGTTCGGATCCCCGGGGGCCGTTTTGGTTGGGCTTCGTCGCGTGTTCGCCGGCTGTCGAAGCCGAGCCGCGTCCCGCCGTTGAGCGGTGGATCGGCCGTCGACTCATGGACCTCATGCGTGTCGTTGGCTTCGTGTTCGTCCTTCTGCCTGGCCGCAAGGCCCGGCGCAAGCAGGACGGAGGGCGGTAGGTTCTCCCGCGCCACGATGGTCGCCCCGCGCGAAAAACGTTGTACGCTCAGTTCCCCGCGTTGGGCAGCGTCCGGGGTTGGAGGCCGATCGGCCACTTCCGCGGAAACCTCGACCTTGGACGAAGTGCCAACGGTATCGACATTCGTAGCGAGGATGGCCATCACCGCGTCGAGGCGCTGAACCAAGACCTCCGCCGAAGAGATCCGAAGGGCGGGATCGCGCTGTAGGCCTTCATCGACGAGTTGCTCGAGTTCCCGCGGAAGCTTGTCGCACCGACCGGCGATCGAGAACGAGGATTGTTGGGCGTCGGGATGTTCCCCGTGAGGCGGCGTCCCGACGAGGCATTCGTAGAGCACGATGGCGAGCGCGTAGACATCGGCCGAGGGTGATGGAACCATGCCGAGCACCTGCTCCGGTGCCACGTAGAGATTCGTGGCGAACCGATGCCTAGCCTCCGTAGCACCTGTATTCGTCCCTGCATCGTTCGTTCCGAGTGCATGAGCGCAACCGAGATCGATGATCTTCGGCACCTCCTCATCGCTGTTCTCGTCATCGCGCGCGAGCACGACGTTGTTCGGGTTGAGGTCACGATGTACGACCGACCGGGCGTGCAAGGCAGCGACGGCCCGCGCGAGCTCGCGGACGAGTTTGCACGCGTTCAATGGATCGAGGGCTCCGCTCGCCAGTCGCAACGCAAGGGTTGGACCCGGGACATCGTCTTGGACCATGTACAGGCGATTCCCGATTTCCGGGATCCGTCCGGTCTCATGGATCCGAACCAAGAACGGAAGGTCCGCGAGCATGCGACCGAGCCGAACTTCGTGGGCGAACCGGGACTCCATCTCGACGTCGCCGAAGTCCCGTGGATCGATGACCTTGAGCAGGGCGAACGAACCATCGGCGGCCTTGATTCGGTAAACCGTTGCGACGTCGCCTCGTCCGAGAACGCTGTGGATCGTGAAACGCCCGTCCAGCACAGGAACGCCGGGGTTGAGCTCGTCCGGATCATGGGGGTGGCTGAACCCGAGCGTCATCGAACCAGCATCGCGGATGGACCGACCGAAAGCCATCGCGGACCCATACGGCGTACTTGGTAGACTCAACGAGCTCATTTCGGTGGATGGACGGCCATGGGGCGTGCCCGCTGGACAAACGATCGTAGTTCTGGCGCACGAGCTACGTTGACCACGAGCGAAATCACCCAAGGCAGGATATGCGCCCGATCGGGACCGTGGTGCCCGTATTCTTGGGGCCATTGCCATGCGAAGCCTTTCGCTCTCCTATGTGCTTTGTGCGCTCGGCCTCTTCGGGGTCGCTGGTCTGCACCGTTTCTACCTGGGTAAACCCGTCACGGGGCTCCTGTGGCTGCTGACCGGTGGTCTTGCCGGCCTCGGAACGATCTATGATCTCATCACGTTGGAGCATCAGGTGGATCGGGCCAATGGCGCAACGATGTTGACACCACCGCCCTACCCCGACCGTCCGCTCCAGCTCGCGGGTCACGCCCGCCCGAACGTGTGGGATACCCACGTCGACCTGGAACAGAGGGTATTGATTTGCGCTCGCAACCATCACGGGCGCGTCACGGCACCGCTCGTGGCCGCCGAGTGTAGCGTTTCCATCGCTCGAGCAGAGGAGGCGTTGGCGGCGATTGTCTCCCATGGCCATGCCGAGGCCGACGTCACCGACGATGGGGTGGTCGTTTACGACTTTCCGGGTCTACGGATCGCTTGATCCGAGTGCGATTCGGCCTCGAGCAGCTCCACCGCAGTTCGAGTCGCAGTTCGAGTGGTCGGCCCACCAACGTTCGGCACCGCAAGCCACCCCCAATCCAACGGCATAAGCAACGAAGTCTTGGGGATCATAGGTCGATCCCACGGTCGCATGCGCAAGCCAATGGGATTGAGCCGTGATCCACCCGAGTCCCTGAAACGCCTCGACCCCGAGAGAACCGATCCCCACCCCGACGATCCGCATCCACGATCGACCCACGGGCACCGACGCCAGGACAGCAACCAAGACCACCACGACCAAGACGTCACCGAGCAGGTTTCGGACGACGCCCGTCGCCGTCGTGAAGATGAGCACACCGAGCAGCAATCCGATCACGGCGACGACACGTGGACGAGCCAGCACGACCGTACGCTCGGAACGAGAGGTCGATCGTACGCTCATGCGTGAAGAGCATACCCATCCGCGCGGCCGCCATTCAAAGCGGATCCGCTCATCGGCACTGAGCCTGGCCGATTCGTCCCACCGCGTGCCTCCGCCGTCGCCTCGCTGATAGGCTCGTCGAATGGACGGCGAACGGGGCACGTACCATGTTTGGGCGAGAATCGTGTGGGCCGCGATCGATCTGGCCGAACGTGGAGGCCTCGCGACCGACTCGCTCTACGATGAGCTCGCGTTCGATGCCGTGACCGTTCGAAAGCTGCGGCATGTCGACTGGGTCGACTACTGCACGATCGTCGAACGGATCGAGGCACTCGCCGGGGGACCCGACGGTTGTGAGCAGCTTTTGGCCGACCACTACCACGATGCGTTCCCCGAGATTCGGGCACTCGTACGCAGCGTGATGCCCCCCAAAGCGCTGCTGCGATTCATCGTCGAATTCGTCGACCCGATCATCTTTCCTCCGATCAAGATCGCGGTCGATGATTTGGATGAAGATCGGGTGCGCGTGAAACTCGAACTGCGTCCTGGCGCTCGCTCGTGCCTGGCATTTTTTCGCGGATCGACCGGGGCGCTCCGCGGATTGCCTCGCCATCTGGGATTGGATCCCGCAGAGGTCCTTCATGCCGACCTCAACCCGCGTTTCGGCTCCTGGGATCTGCGACTGCCGCCTTCGGACACCCTTGCAGCGCGCGTCCGCCGTGCCGCGCGGGCACCCGGGGTCATTCGCGTGATCCTCGGTTACGACGAAGCCGGCGATCCGCTTTCGGCATCCTTCGGCATGGGGAAAACCGGCGACGACCTCGAGGAAAATCTCGAGACTGCCACGCAACTGTGGGATCTCACACCGCGTCAGGCCGAGGTCCTGAGCTGCCTCGCCCGCGGGCATTCGAACAAAGAAATCGCGCAACGACTCCGATGTGCGGAGAACACCGTGGAACTCCACATCACCCAGGTCCTGCGGAAAAGCCGGGCTTCGTCGCGAGCTCAGCTGATCGCCCGTTTCTGGTCGGACCTTTGACGCTGAACCGACCTGGGGTTTTCCCGTAGTGCTTACGTACCGCCGTGCCGGCACGCTGCGGCGATAGGCGCACACGATGTTTGCCAACCTGATCGATGCCACTCGAAGGCTGCGCTCACCGGGCACGGTGCGTGAAGCCCTCTCGCGCTACCGCGCAAACTACCCCTCGGATCCGCGGATGTCGTCGGACTTGGAACACGTCGACAAGATCGTCACGTTCTACGATCTCGTGACGGACTACTACGAGTACGGCTGGGGACAGAGCTTTCACTTTGCCGTGATGCGTCCGGGCGACACTTTGCCCCAAGCCATCGAACGCCACGAAAGCTGGATCGGCTACGAGATCGGCCTTCGACCCGGGATTCGGGCGCTCGACCTCGGTTGTGGTGTGGGCGGTCCGATGCGGTACCTCGCCCGCACGACGGGAGCCCACATCACCGGAGTGAACCTCAACGCGACGCAAGTCGATCGCGCGCGCCAACGGGCTCGCTCGGCAGGACTTGCCGATCAGATCACCGTCGAACTCGCTGACTTTGCCGAACTCCCTTTCGCCGACGAAAGCTTCGACGCGGTCTTCGCGATCGAGGCGACGTCTCATGCACCCGACCGCCGCAACGCCTTTGCCGAAGCGCTGCGCGTGCTCAAACCAGGCGGACGGTTTGCGGGCTACGAGCGATGCACGACCGCACGGTTCGATCCCCAAAGCGAGCAGCACATTGCGATCGCTCGCGCGATCGAAGAGGGCAACGCCCTACCCCCACTACGGCCGACAAAAGCGATCGACGAAGCTTTGCGCGCCGTGGGGTTCGAATTACTCGGCACTCGTGATGTTGCAATGGATTGTCATCCCGATACGCCGTGGTGGTCGACGCTGCTCGGCCGAGGCGGGTTGCGCTCGCTCCCGCGCACGTCGTTCGGACGGAGCGCGACCTCGGTGCTCCTGCCTACGCTCGAACGCCTCCGCATCGCCCCCCAAGGTGCGACCGAGCTGAGCGACCTGCTTCATCGCTCGGCGGATGCCCTCGTCGAGGGCGGCCGACTCGGGATCTTCACGCCGATGTATCGATGGTCGGCGATCAGGTTCGCGTGAACGATCGCGCCACGTCGTGCTAAAGAAACACGGTGTCTGCGCAGGTCTGCAAGCTCGCATCCCTTGGCCTCGTGTGCATGCTCATCGCAGGAGCTTGCTCGCGGAGTCGGATCGAACATGATCCGCAGCGAAGCGCAATACCGGTCGAACGGGTCCAGGTCTTTTCCTATTACGACGGTCGGGGTGGCGACCTGCCGATCGGACTCGATGTGTTTCGCGATGGCGGTTCCGGTCGGTGGAACGTCCTCGTCCATGGCTACCTACCCGTCGCCAAGTTCGATGGGCACCGTGCCCCACGTGCATCTCCACAACAGGTGATATCGAACATGAAATCCGCTGCCGCACGAGCCGGCGCAGATACGTTGTTGGTCGTTTTTGCCGACGCGGAGTCAACCGGCCACGCATTCGTGAAAGTCGAAGGCCAGCAACGACTGCCCGCCGAAACCTTGTTCGCGAAACTCGAACAATGCAAACAGGCCGGATTCGAGCCCATCGCTTCGTACGAGACCGAGCTCGAGAACCTCGAGCGTCCCGAGTTCAACGTCGAACGTGGTGGTTGCCTCTGTTTCGAATGGGCCTTGGATGATTCCGCCGAATGGAGCGGCCTCGCGTTCCACCATGCCGCAGAGAGCATCGGCAACCCACCCGATCCGGCGGTCGGTGGAAACGCCGCGAGGAAACATTCGAGCGAAGTTCGTGCCCACGACATCGCCCTTCGCTGTTCCGACCACGCGGCAACGTTCGCGTTTGGATTCGGCGTCAACCGATCCGATCTGAAACCTCCCTATCGATGGGGCCAGGGACCCCTTCTCGTGCGAGTCTTTCGCAAGCAGCTCAGCGAAGAGGCGCTCGTCCTGGAGCTCGAGGCGAGACGACAGCGAGCCCGAGAACTCGAGAATGCCATGGAAGAACGACAGCGAGAGCACGAGGAGATTTGCGCCCGCTGCGAATCGGTGCTCGGGATCTGTGGCGAAGAGACGGTATCGGAAACGGTTTCGGCTGCCGGCGTCCGCTATCGCGAGACGATACCCGTGAATCCACACCGATGCGGGCCTTATATCGAATGTCTAGAGCGACAAGGTATCTACGAACCTGGCTATTGCTAAAGGGGATTGGTGGTTCCACTCGGCACGGCCGTGCGCCCTGGCGGCAGAGCCGAAAGTTCCATCAAGAGGTGGCCATCGTCGAGGGCTCGCACGCGCCAAGCGTGCTCGCTGAAGGTGCTGATGTTCGGTGACGTCGCTCCGGGGTCGATGACGAATCGGACGTTGGGGTCTTCTTGGCAATCAAAGTTGATCCAGATGAGTTCGATCGCCGTCGCCTCGCAGTCGTTGGCAACCGCAACGGTGCGGGCGGTTCCATCTCCCGAACAGACGATCGGATCCCCTTCGGAGAGTTCGAGTGCCGCGCACGCGTCGGTGGTCCCGGTCGTTTCGTCGGTTCCACTGGAGCTAATCGGAGCGCCGTCGTTCGCTTCGCTCGTCGAAGACGTTTCGAAGGTCGGATCGCTGCTCCCCGATGCCCCGTCGGAGCTCGGAGTCTCGGCCCCCTCGGCACTCATCGACGTCGTCAACGATGCACTGAACCCCTGCGACGACTCCGACGTCGGATCGGTCGAAGACGTGCTCGCAGACGCCTCGGCGTTCGATTCGGAACCGGTTCCAATCGGTGTCATCGCGTCCGTGGTCGGGCCCGACGTCGGGCTCCCTTCGGCCGGGACCTCGATGCAACCACTGACACAAACCGCCACGATACTCACACACCCTCCACGAAGCCCACGACCCGTCGCCCTGCCCATCGGGCCATTCTAGTGCGCGAAGAACTGCGGAGTGGTAGTTTTTAGTCAGTCAGAGGTGTATCGGCAAATACACCCAAGGGTCGCCCCTGACCCAACCCCGCTCGTGTGAGCGAGGGACTCACTCGTCGTCGAACGACGGGAGGGCTGTTTCGCGCGACGATCACACGCACACACCCCTAACGCACACCTACCGGCGTGAAACGGCTCTGCCCGTCCAGGCAGCGACTAAAACATCTCGCGCATCCAAGGCGACGTTCCAGCAAATACCGCCTGCGTCGCGGCGAGAGCAGCCGAACCGCTCTGGATCCGCCCCAATCGTGCCAACGTTGGACCGGACAGGAAGCCTGTGATGAGGGCCGCAAGTCCACGCGGTTCGACGCGGATGGTTCCCTCTCCCCCCCGTTCGATCTGGCCCACGCCATCGGCGACCTTGAGCCGCCATCGGCCTGATTGCTGCGGGATCACATCGTCGACGAGATCGAAGTCCACCCGCGCGCGGACGCCCATGGGATAGCCTCGTTGACTCAGTGCGGCTTGCACGTGGGTGACCCGAACCATCCAGTTTTCCAGCAACTCCATGCGAAAGCGTGGATCTTCGTGGATCACGAAGGCTGGGTCCTGCGGTGCCGTGGGCAAGTCGATGGATTCGACCATTGCGCCGAGATCCGCGAGAGCGGTCCACAAACGCTGCCATGTCATACGCGAGCGCGCACAGATGTCGGCAATCTCGATGCGATGTGGACCGCGTCCTGGGACCATGTGTTTGCGGTAATACACGTATCCGGCGAGGCCTTCGTCGTCGTCCACGAGCAAGCCATGCGCGGGAACGTCGAGGCGTTCGTCGTCGATCCTCCGCCAAATGTACGCACAGCGATCGAGGTGGCCGTCGTGCTCGCGCGCGATCGTTCGATACAACTCCGCAACGGCAGGGCGATCCTCGATGGTGGCGATGCGCACAGATAGGTCGTGATCCCAACCGCGCACGAGCGTCGGCGGGAATCGGGCGAGCGACCGCGTCCCTGCCACCTCGAAGCCGACGCGCCGATACAGCGACCATGTGGATGCGTAGAGCGTTGCCAAGCCAACGCCATGCGCGTGCAGTTCGGCGAGCGTGCGCGACATCATCTCGGTCGCGACGCCACGTCGGAGTCGATCCGCCCGTACGGCAACGCCTGCAACCCCAGCGATCGAAACCGTCTGGCCGCCGAAAAACTGCCCCATCGGGAGCAGTCCCAACACCGATTGGAGGCCGTCTGCCCCCCGAAGGATACGGAGATGCTCGCGACCGATCGCATCGAGCCACCGCCGCTCACTCACCGGGGTGACCGCAAACGCATGCGTCATCAGATCGACGACCCGTTCGAGATCCGTTGCATCGGGGAGGTCGTAGTCGAGCGCCACGCGCAACGATACCCGTTCCTGCGTCACGTTCGACACACGGCTTCGGCAGCCGCATGCGGATGGGCGTCGCACTACGGACCCGTCGACGTCGGAATCGACGCGCACGTCGGACACGCTCCGTCCGCAGCCGCTTGCGCGGATCGCCGGAGCGACGCAATGGAACGCTCGACCTTTGGGAAGCGACAAGGCACCGGTGCGTGAGTTCAGTACCAGAGTTTGAACGCGCCGCTGACGTGCAACAGCCCGAGAAAGTAGAGAGTACCGTCATAGTAGCGGTACTCTCCTGTCGGTATGGGGGCTTGCCATAGGGTGTCGACGAAGGGTTTGCCCGACGATGCGGGCAGCGCGAAACCCAAGAGAGCGTTGCACGAGTACGTGGCCACGTCGTTGTTGCGCGTGCTCGTGTACGAGCCGAACGCGGGTGCATAGATGTCCGTCTGCCAAGGGTCCACGCCGTAGAAGTTGTGATCCATCATGATGTTCATGACGCAGCGTTTCGCATCCGATCCGGCATCTTGCAGGGTCTGACCGGTGAAGGATTGGCGGTCCGCGATCACGCCGTTCGAATCTGCCGCGAGATGGAAAAACTCGCGCCCCGCCGTCACCGCATCGTTCCAAAACAATGCATTGTCGGTGTCGAAGCAAGCCCATACTTGGTAGAAGGCCGGCAGGATGTACGAGGCGTCGGTACTTCCGAAATCCTTGATGAACTGGACGATGTGATACTCCGAATCGAAGTACTCCGTCCGGATCACGTCGAGCACCCACTGCGCTTCGGTCGCGTAGTTGAACCTCCCCGACGAGTCGCCCCAGCGATGGTGGGCAAAGATCAGGGCGGTCGCGAAGTACTCTTCGCCATCCGGTGCACCAATGGTGGATAGTATCGAACCATCGGGCGAACACTGCCACGCGATCTCGCCCGTGCCTTGGGCCATGTGGTTCTTCACCCAAGTCCACAGCCGATCGAACTCCGTCTGGTGGTCGAGTTGAACGGCAGTCATCATCCCGTAGGACATACCCTCGGAGCGCACGTCGTTGTTCGCCACGTCCATGACGTACGATTCGTCCACGCCCGGGCCGTCGTAGTAGACGGTGTTGGGATTCGAGGGGTTGTAGAGCTGGTTCCAAGCGGCGTCGATCTTGGCGTCGGTCTCCGCTTGTGTGTGCCCTGAGATGGTGATGAACAGGTTCGGATAGTCGGCTGGGGCCGGCATCATGCACCCGTCGCTGGGATTGCCGGCAGTACCATCCGCATCTCCGGTGCCTGGGCTCGACATGCCACTGCTGCCAACCGGGGGTTCGGTAGCGGTTCCACTGCCAGAACCGCCCTCAGCATCGTCTGCAGAACTCGAACGATCGGCCGTCGTCATCGCAGCTCCGCTCGATTCGAAGCTTTGGCTGGTACCGACAGAATCCAACAGCGTACCCCCGCCGGAGTCGCACCCGATGAATCCAGTCAAGACGACGAAACTGACGACAAACAGTTTTGGATGAGACACTCGTTTACACCAAGCTTGGAACCAGGCCGCCGCGGGATGCTTCCGCGACTGCGAGTTTGAGCGATGGTGGCACGACGGTATGAAAATGTCAGCGCCGATCCCGACTCCCGATCGGGCGTGGAGAGTCTACAATACCGGGCGCACAAGCCGCACTGACGCGGCCGTTTGCGGTCGTGAGCACGATCGCGCCCCAGTCGGTCACGCTTGCCACAGCTCTCCGGGAGTCGGATGTCGACGATGGGGGACATCCGACTCCCGAGAGATTGGGAACGGTTCCAATCCGCACCGCGCGCTCACTCGAGCCCGGTCAGAATCCCGTTCGCCATGGCGAGATGGCCACTCATCGCTCCGCGGAATTGACCAAGCAACGTGTTCAACTCCGCCGCGTCCGCACCGGTCGTCATCGCTTCAATCACGGCCAGCGCGTCCATGTGCATCGAGATCTGACTTCGCATGAACGTGGCGTCGAAGTCGGTCTCGACGCTCTGCAGCTGCACCATCGTCCCGGCGGAAGCGTCCATCCATGCCGTGGCTACGTCGTTGGCCTCCGGGGTGATTGCGAGCGTCGTAACGGTCATATCGACGAGACCTTGGGCCGTCGTGTGCCGACCGATGACCATCTGCGCAAACGCAGTGACGTCGGGCGAGGTTGCGCGCATCACCGCAAGCCCTGACAGATCGATTTCGGCGCGGTTAAAGGCATTCAATACTTCGAGCATTTGGGCATCGCTCAAGTCGACCGCGAGACTCGGCAGGTCCCCGATATCGACCATCCCTGAACTCGTCTGAGTGGTCGCACCCGTTTCTGAATCCTCTGATTCAGCGGCGCCCGTGGTACTGCCCGTATCCAACTCCGTGTCCACGGACGTACCGGTGCCCAAGGACTCCGAAGTGGACGCACCCGTGGTGGACCCCGCGGACGTCATTTCGCCCGATCCCGAGGCTTCGGCCGTGGGCGCAGTCGTTCCGCTTCCCGCCATCGAGGTGGCGGATCCATCGTCGTCGCCGAAGTCGCACACCGCGAGGGTGAGCGATGCGAGTCCGAGCATAAATACGCATGTGGTTCGGTTCATCGCGGTCCGATTTGCATCCGTCGTTCCCGAAGGCTGCGACATGACACGCATGAAATTGGGCAACTTTTGCCGGCCGAGAAACTCGAGCAACCATTTTTCGCTGTGTCCGAATCGCGCAGGTGTGACCAATGTCAACAGCGGAGCGTCTCGGTGACCAGTCGCGCCGTATCTCGTCGCGCCGCCACCGAAATTCTCGGGGTGCGTTTTCCGCGGGGTCTCGATCGAGCCATGATCGGCGCTGGCCCGCTGATGCCGCCAGGCGCCGAGGTCGACCGACTCCGTCTCGTGATGTCGGAGGATCCTCCCGATGAGGCGTGGTTTCGTGGGTGCCCTACATGTTCAGGCAACACATTGGACGAGCAGATCGTAGTTGACCGAGAAGTCTAGATTTCGGCTTTCGACGACGAGAACGTAGTCGCCGTTGTCGGCGGGTGAAAATCGAATCTCGGCCTCGTATTCACTTCCCGAACCGGTGGATGGTACGCATTCCACTTCCTCCCCTTCACAATGGGTGCCTCGCAACACGTAGACCGTCAACGGCGCATCGCTCGTGATCGAATAGACGCAAGCACACGTCGGGCACAGGTCGATATTCAGCGGGTAACTGTCGTCGACGAAGGGTCCGGGTCCACCGAAGCCCGTCGATCCCGTGGGCGAACAGGATGCCGACAAGATGTGGGACGACGTGTTCGCTTCGAGCGTCTGAGGTCCACCCAATTCGTCGGATTGGCTTGGGCACGCATCCGCGCTCGCGGCGATGTCGAGGCTGAACGTACCTTCCCCATTCGTGGAGTCGATCGTCAAGGACACGGGTTCGTTGGCTTCCAAATATCGCGTAACTTCCGCAGGGTACGACCCATTGCCAGTGCCGCAACCGACGAGCGTCCCGCCACATTGCGCGCCGGTCTCCAGGTGAATCGCCGGATCGAACGCGTCGCTCTCGACGGAGAATCGATACAGCCCTGCGGTCGGGGCCAGCCACCGGACTGTGCGCTCGGGATTCCCGGCACCGCCACAGCGTCCCTCGCGTTCGTTGACACCCCCGATCGTGCTGAGTTCGGCCGGGAGCGGCTGCCCCGTGAGATCCAACTCAGGACAGACCACGGCATCGATCTGGAATGCGAAGTCGCCCCGATCTCCTAGATTCCCATCGACGACGAGCACGACTCGATCATCGCCTTCGAACCGACGAACGATCTCGGATTGGAGCCCATTGCCCACATTGTTGCTGCAGGACAGCTCGGTTGCACAATCGGCGTCGAGAACCCCGAGCACGCTATCGAGACTCGATCCTTCGGTCGTGAGGCGGTAATAGTCGGTCCGCGGAACGATCCACTCGTACGCAAGGTCGTTGCCCGTCCCCGCGCCACACGTGAGCGTGAAATCGTCGGGGGCATCCAATGTGCTTCCGACGATCTCAGCTCCCGCGGACACGCGGGTTTCGACACAGGCGAGCAAGGGCGGCAAGTCCGGACCCTCCGTTGCACTCCCCTCGGATTCGGAGGCTCGCGTGCTCGCCTCGGCGGTGGGCAAGCCCGATTCGGTCCCATCGCTGCTCGAGGGCCCTGCGTCGATCGAGGTCCGTCCACCGGAGCTGGTCTCCGTCTCCTCCGTCGGCCCGGCATCCGTCGGAGAGGTCCCACCGAAGCTTTCGGAGACGGCGGGATCGACTGCATCTGGATTGAAACAGGACGAGACGTACAACACGAGCCAAAGGAAGCGCCGCGAAGGATCCCGCACCATGCTCCGACATTGACGTCTCGAGTGAACGACGTCAATGTTCGTCGGCACCGTCATCCAGGATCGTGCAGCGCCAATCATCCGAAGGACTGCTGTGCTAATTTGGCCGAGACGAGTGCCGCATTGGAATCGTTCCGAGCTGCGAATTCTGGCATGGTTCCCTTGGGTATGCGGGCCGTGCCACGCGCTTCCGGGACTTGACGAAAGCTCGACGCCGTGAGAGCGAGGGAAGAGATTTTGCGGGTTCAATCCGCGACGAGAGCCGGAGGTTCCGATGGCGAAGCTCAACGAGCAAAGCGTTCCTGCGGCCTTCCAGCCGTATCTTCAGCCGGGCGAGCAGATTCGCTATTTCGCATTCGGCGTCAAGCAACCCAACATGCTGCTGATCGTGCTCTTGATCGCTTGCGCGGTCCTGCCGGGCATCATCGCGGTCTCGTTGCTCACCAAGAACTACCTCATCGCGCTCACGGACCGGCGTTTTGTCGTGCTGCGCGTGCCCACGGCTTTCTTTTCGGTGGTGGGAAATCTCAGCAAAGTCTCGCAGGTCATCGAGTATCCGTTGAATCAGCTCGGCTCGTCCCGGGTGATGACCTCGACGGGCGCGCTGTTCACCCACATCCGTATCGACGATCGGCAAAAACCGTTCGTTGCTAAATTTCATCGCATGGCGATGAAGACCAATCGCGATCATTCAATGGCGATCGCCCAAGCGCTTGCCGCCTATCAGCACGGCCACGGGCCGGAGCTGCCGAGCCCTTCGCCCTCCGGCTACCCAGCGCCACAGGGGTACCCAGCCCAACCGAGCTACCTCGCTCCGCAAGCCTATCCAGATCAAACCGGCTACCCAGCCCAACCCGGTTACCCAGCTCAACAGGGCTACCCAGCTCAACAAGGCTACCCAGCTCAACAAGGCTACCCAGCTCAACAGGGCTACCCAGCTCAACAGGGCTACCCAGCTCAACAGGGCTACCCAGCTCAACAGGGCTACCCAGCTCAACAGGGCTACCCA
>Ga0315912_10001711_pt1 | contig 25791 bp, 19 predicted proteins | sample VfabasoilMG_FD_204469 | JGI IMG/M metagenome (GOLD analysis project Ga0315912, IMG submission 204469) | Garden soil microbial communities collected in Santa Monica, California, United States - V. faba soil | ecosystem: Environmental > Terrestrial > Soil > Garden | place: USA: California... | reverse complement strand
CCGGGTGGCATTGCTGCCGCCGTGTCTGCGGCACGTACCGGCAGCAAGGTGCTGTTGCTCGAGCCCGGCGCCTGGGTGGGCGGGATGATGACCGGAGGACTGTCCAACACGGACACCGGCCAGCGAGGGGCGGAGGTCATCAGCGGTCTCGCGGGCGAGTTCTTTCGTCGCACCCGTGCGATCGAGCAAACGCGTGGCGCGTGCCTCGAACCGTGCGCATTGAGCTTCTTCTTCGAGCCACACGTGGGTACGCAGGTGTTCGAGTCGATGTTGCGCGAGGCGGGTGTTGCCGTTGAACGAGGTGTGCATCTCCTTAACGTGCAGAAGAACGGGGCAGCACTCACGCGCCTCCTCACGTCTCGCGGCGACGTGCACGCCGACGTCTTCATCGACGCGAGCTACGAGGGCGACCTGATGAAGCTCGCCAACGTCCCATTTCGAATCGGCCGTGAGCCGAGGCGCATGGCGGCGGCCAGCGACGCCGCTGCGCTTGCAGAGCAGGAAGACGATGGAGGGATGCAGCGACGGCAGTTGCCGCTCAATCTGCACATCGATCCCTACCGCGTCCCTGGCGATGTCACGAGCGGCACGATCGCCTTCGTCGAGTCACGACCCGATCCCTTACCCGAGGTCGGCGACGGCGACTCGCGCGTGACGGCATACACCTACCGCCTCTGCGTCACTGACGATCCCACCAATCGCATTCCCTTCACGCGCCCGGATGGATACACACCTGCGAGCTACGAGCTGCATGCGCGCGTGGCGGCATCGGTGGCGCCCGACGTAGACATTGCTCGCAACATGTTCAACCCCGCGCGGATCGCGCGCTCGCGCGACAAGAACTTCTTCAAGTACGACTTGAACAGCAGCCTGACGCTCTCGACCGATCTCACGGGAGACGGCCTGAACCAGGGATATGTGGACCAGCCTCAGGCGAGGCGCGAGCAGATTCAGCGGATCTATCGCGATTACATCCAGGGGTGGTTCTACGCCATGCAGACGGAGCCTCGCCTGAAGGCGCTGCACGCGCGCGTCTCGCAATTCGGCTACTGCGCCGACGAGTTCACCGACAACGGCGGATGGCCGCATCAGTTCTACGTGCGCGTGGCGCGACGGATGGTCGGCGATTACGTCATGAACGAGAACGACGTCATGCAGAACGGCCGTCGTCCGCGGATCGCCGACCCGGTGGCCATGGGGAGCTACTCGCTTGCGGCACATCACCATCGCTATCTGGCCGCACCCGTGGAGTGGCCAAACGGTCAGCGCAAGGATGCCGTGATGCTGGAAGGCCTGCTCATCGGGCGCGTTCCCAACGACGCCCCCTATCCGATCTCCTATCGTGCGCTCACGCCGCGCGAAAGCGATGCGCGCAATCTGCTGAACCCCGTGACGCTATCGGCGACGCACGTCGCGTACAGCTCCATCCGCATGGAGCCGACGTTCATGATGCTCGGTGAAGCAGCGGGCATCGCTGCCTCACTCAGCGTGGAGTCGAAGAGCAGTGTGCAGGCTGTGAGCTATGCGAGCCTGCGGCAGCGACTGCTTAAGGCGGGGTTGAGACTCGAGTAGCAACTCTCGCGGTGCGAGGGGGCGACGTTTGTTGCACGGAGCGCTTTGTGCACTCTCCATCAGCGTGCCCGGCGTGCGACGCTTCGAAGACTTCGACTGCTGGAAACTCTCGAACGAGCTGAAACTCGCTATCTACTGGCTCGTCGAACGGCCACACGTCAGGCCCGATCAGGACTTCTGCGAACAGATTCGATCTGCTGCCGCATCGGCACCCGCCAATATCGCCGAAGGATTCGGGCGACGATCAGACGCTGAGTTTGCTCATTTTCTCGATTTCGCTCGTGGGTCCCTGAACGAGTGTCGCAATCATTTCGGCGACGCGCGCGATCGCAACTACATTGATGAAGTGGAACGGTCCGCGCTCGATGTGCTCGCTAGTCGAGCTGTGGGCGCAGTCGCCGGTCTTCAGCGGCACCTCCGGCGACGAAAACCCAAGCGACGCTGACTTCGTCGATTTCGTCGCCCTCTCCGCACCTTCGAACCTCCGGACCGGACCCTCGCACTCTCGGACCGGACCGTCGCACCATCGCCCCCTCGCTCCTCCGCACCGCTAGTTCTTGGCTCCCAGCTTCCGCAACGCCTCCTGCATCTGCGCATTTCCCTGCGCCATCTGGAGGAGTGTGCGTCCCTGCCCGTTACCGAGCGCGGTGATGTCTGCGCCGGAGGCGACGAGTCGCTCTGCGACTGCGAGGTAGTCGGCGCCCTTCGCACGACGATGGACCGATCCGAAGGCGGCCCAGCCGAGAGGCGTGCTCTTGTGCGTCGGGTCTCTGGCATCGAGGGCTACGGCTCGTCGGGCCAGCACGGCTTCCACCATTCGTACGCTGCCCACCCAGCACGCCGCATGTAAGGCGCTCCCGCCATCGACGCCCGGTGCGGTTGGATCGAAGCCGACACGCAGCATGAGGTCAGCCGCGTCGAAGTGCTCGAAGAAGATGGCGACCGCCAGGCGGCCGTGATCCTCGCGCGCGAGATCGCGCAGCAGCGCCGGTTCTTTGTCGAGTAGAGCAGCGGTCGCCGGCCCGTTGCCGCTCAAGAGCGCGTTGATCAACTGAACCCGCGCCGGACTTCGCGAGGCGAGTAGATCGTGGACGTCACGATGGCCGAACCGGGTGGCGATATCGTGCGGAGATCTGCCGAAGCCGAGTGTCCAGCAGTAAATGTGCATCGGCGGAACGGGAGCGTACCCCGGCTCGTGGATACGAGCCGCAACACACGTGGGGTCGCTGTCGAGCAATCGAGTGGCGAGGTTGATGTCTCCAAGGCGAGCCGGCATGAAGATGTCAGGTGTGGCGCCTCGCTCGAGAAGCCGCTCGCAGACCTCGGGACGATCGACCAGCGCGTACTGGGCGGGCATGGACTTGTGATCGATGCAGCGCACGTTGACATCGGCGCCGCGGTCCAGCAGGAAATCAGCGATCGCGACGGTCTTTGCCTCGTGAAGCGGCTGCTGACCGTCTCCGCCGCGGGCGTGCACGAGCGACGGATCAGCGTTGACGAGCGTCTGCAACTCGTCGAACCAACCTAGTCGCGCTGCCACATTGACCGTGAGCGTCGCGCCACGCGCGAGCAGAAATCTTGCCGTGCTCTCGTCAGCGTGGTCGAGCACGGTGTACGGACCGTTCTCCCAGTCGCTTTTCAGGTTCACATCGGCGCCGGCATCGATCAGGACGGCCAATAACCGTTCGTTCTTCGCGGCGGCATGCGTGGCACGCCCGCCAAAGTCGAACATCGGATCGTTGACGCGCTGATGCACGTGGGCGAGCGCGAGCAGACGCTGCGTCTGTGGAATGTCGCCCGCCCGTACCGCCTCGCAGAACGCCTGGACATCAGGGTGCTGTTCCATGGGATTGAGAAGGCTCGTTACTTCGACAGCGCGGTGATCAGGCGGTACTGGAACTCCAGGTCTTCGTTGAACTGCTTCACGCCGACGCGCTCGTCGCGTCCGTGGGCCCTCACGTCGTCGATATCGTCGAACAGCCCGTCGACGCCAAACGTCGGGATCCCGGCGTTCCGGAGATGAAGCCCATCGGTCGCGCCGGTGCTCATCATCGGGACGACGGGTACGCCAGGAAACATCGATCTCACGATGGTCTCAGTCGCGGTCATCACATCGTCCCTGAGCACAGCAGGTTTGCTCGGGGTTGCTTCGTCCACGAGCGATAGGTCAATCCCAGGGTCGGCGAGGATCTTCGTCAGCTGCGTGATGACTGTCGTGACCGGGACACCCGGCAGAATCCGGCAGTTCACGTTGGCGCTCGCCACCTGCGGGAGCGCGTTGGGTGCGTGGCCGCCATTGAGCTGAGTGGCGACGCAGGTGGTTCGCAGCATGGCGTTGAAATAGGAGGACTGCGCCGACAGTCGCACGGCTGCGGCAGCGTCCATCGGCTCCTTCGCGACGGCCAGCATGTCGGTTCTCGTTTGCGCATCGGGCTGCGCCGGCGCCGCACGCTGGAAGTATGCCCGCGTGATGTCGTTCAACTGCACAGGAAACTCGAATTGAGAGAGCCTGGCCAAGGCGGCCGACAGCCGGTAGATCGCGTTGTCCTTGATCGGCAGCGAGCTGTGTCCGCCGCTGTTTTTGATCTCGAGACGCACGTCCTGGTAGACCTTCTCGGCCGCTTGCACCTCGTTAGTGACGTACTTGCCCTTCTTCATCACGCCGCCACCGCCTTCATTGATGGCAAACTCGGCGTCGATGAGAGCGCGATGGTTCTCGATCAACCACTTCACACCGTTGTTCGTGCCGCCCTCTTCGTCGGCGGTCAACGCCAGGATGATGTCGCGTGACGGCACGTAGCCTTCGGACTTCAGGCGAATCAGGTTCGCGACAAACACCGCAGCCATCGTCTTGTCATCTGCCGTGCCGCGGCCGTACAGGTATCCATCCTTCTCGGTCAGAACGAACGGATCGATCGACCAGTCCTCCCTCTTCGCTTCGACGACGTCGAGATGAGCGAGGAGGAGCAGCGGCCGCTTCGAGCCGTTCCCGGGGTAGCGGGCGACGAGGTTGCCCTTCCGTGGCGCAGGCTCCAGCACGCGGACATCGGTAAATCCGGCGGCCTTCAATCGGGCAGCCATTGCTTCGGCCGCGGTGGTGGTGCTGCCCACCGAGTGGGTCGTGTTGATCTCGACGAGTTGCTTGAAGATCTCTCGCGCGCGCGCCTCGGATGTCTGGCCCTGTGCCGCTGGCGCCGTCGCGACCGCGCTCACTATCATCGCGACGAACAGTGCGTGGTTTGCCTTTCGCATTGAATGGCCTCGACCTTATGGGCACAGTATACGTGTCGTCATGACTCAATCTCGTCTGCTCACATTGCTTCTTGTCGTGGTCGCGAGTGCACTGGGATGCCGGCAGCCTCAGGAACCACCGCAGGCGAAGCCATCGGAGCCGGTGGCGCAATCCCGTGAGATGGGTGGCGCCAAGTCGGTGATGACGTTCTTCGTCACGAGTAAGGGACCCGGAAAAGGCGGCGACCTTGGAGGGCTTGCCGGCGCGGATGCACACTGCCAGGCTCTGGCGCAGGCGGAAGGTGCCGGCGATCACACGTGGCGGGCGTACCTGAGCGCACCGGCACGGGACGGACAGCCGGCAATCAACGCGCGCGACCGCATTGGGAAGGGGCCGTGGTACAACGCCGAGGGCCTGCTCATCGCGGCCAATCTCGACGAGTTGCACAGCGACAAGAACCAGATCAACAAGGAAACGGCAGTGACGGAGAGACTGGACCCGGTGAACGGCGTTGGAGATGACCCCAACGTGCATGACGTCCTGACTGGATCCAGGCCAGACGGCACTGCCTACGATGGCGGCGATGATCTGTCGTGTCGGAACTGGACGTCGAGTGGCGAGGGCAAGGCACAGGTGGGGCATCACGATCGCCGCGGGCTGGCCGATGGCGTGAACTCGTGGAACTCCGTTCATGCGTCACGCGGCTGCGGTCAGCCAGATCTGCGGGTCACCGGTGGTGCAGGGTTGTTCTACTGCTTCGGCATCGATTGATGACTGAGCTCGGGTCGCACGTCCGGACGCGCGCGTTTGTTCTGGCGTGCACTGTGGCGTTGCTGGTCTCCACGTCCAGCGCTGCGCCTCCCGGTGCGATCGACGTGCTTCACTATGACGTCGAAGTGAAGCCGGACTTTGATCAGCGGACGATCTCCGGCAAGACGACGATTCGTTTTCGAAGTCTCGAGCCGGCGTTGAGCGAGGTGTCCTTTTCGCCGAACGCGCTGACGATCGACGACGCGCGGATGAACGGCACCGAACTCCGCATCGTCCGGGCGACCGATTCGATTGTCGTGGCGCTTCCTCGGCCCGTTGGTCGCGGGCAGACAGCAGAGATGACGCTGATCTACTCGGGCAAGCCAGCACGAGGGCTCGTATTTGAGGGGCGAGCCATCTACTCGTCCTACTTCACCTGCGACTGGATGATTTGCCGTCAGGACGATCCCGGCGACAAAGCGACGCTCGAGATGTCGCTCGTCCTGCCGAAGGGCATGACGTCATGGGGGCCCGGAACGCAGCGATCGCGAACGGAGATTGCGAGCGGGCTGGAGCGTCAGGAGTGGCGCGAGGATCGTCCCTACTCCAGCTACGTGTTTGGATTTGCTGCGGGAGAGTTCCAGCGGGCCACGGTGAAGCAAGGGCAAACCGAGCTCGCCTATCTGAGCACGAGCGCGACGCCCGAGCGGTTGCGGCAGTTGTTTGCGCCGACGTCCTCGATGCTGCAGTTTTTCGAGCAGAAGGCTGGCGTCTCGTTTCCCCAACCTCGGTACGTGCAGCTCCATGTCGATGGCGCGGCCGCGCAGGAGGCGATGAACTTCTCTGTGCTCGGAGAGGATGTCCTGGCGCCGATGTTGACGACGCCCGATGAGGACTGGGCGATCGCGCACGAGCTCGCGCATCAGTGGTGGGGCAATCTCGTGACCTGCACCGACTGGACGCACTTCTGGTTGAACGAGGGCCTGACGACGTTCATGGTGGCCGCCTGGAAGGAGCATCGCTGGGGGCGACCCGCCTACGATCGCGAGCTTGTTGTTCTGCAGCGCCGCGCGGATGAAGCGACGGCAGCTGGCCTCGACGTTCCGCTCACGTATTCAGGGACGTATCCCTCCCTCAGGCTGCGGCGCGCCATTACCTATTCGAAAGCCGCTGTCTTCATCGATCGGTTGCGACGCGAGATCGGCGACGAGATGTTCTGGCGCGCGGTGCAGCGCTACACGCGAGCGCACGCAGGTGGAGTTGTCGAGAGCCGTGACTTTCAGCGCGCAATGGAGCAGGAGAGCGGGCGCGACCTGCAGGCGCTGTTCGCGAAGTGGGTCTACTGATTACAGAGTAGGGCCGCTCACTGCACGACGGCTGCGATGAGCGTGGACCAGCGAGGGTTGGGATGACTGCGCAGAATCTGCCTGGCGCGCACGAGTGATTCGGGTACCACCATTGTCGGTCCCACCGATCCGGACCAGGCGTAGACGATCAGCTGCTCGGTGACGGTGGTTCGAAACGCCTCGGGGTACTGCAGCATGACCTTCCGAAGATCGACGGCTCCGTTGATCGGAGTGCCGTCCACGAACGCCCCTGACGCATCGACCGGACCGATCTGATCGCTGGTGCGCCAGCGGCCGAGTGGGTCGAAGTTCTCCAACGCATATCCGAGCGGGAAGAAATCGCGATGACAGTTGACACAGGGATTCGCGGCCAACGTGCGCGTCTGCGGAGTGATCGGGAGCTCTGGCTTCACCGGCTGTGCGCCAGGAAATCCAGTCGGCAGCGGTGCCCCGAAGAAGTGGAGACGAACCCACTTCGCTCGTGTCGCGGGCGTGGTGTACGCGGCGTCTACGCCATGCTCGTGCCGCGACGTCACCATCAGGATGCTGCCCTGACCGAGAAGCCCGGCGCGCTCCGGCATCGGAAGAGGCGTGCGACGGAATTGCGAGCCGGTCACGTTCGGTATGCCGTAGTGCGTTGCGAGTTGTTCGTTCAGAAAGGTGTAGTTGGCGTTCCAGAGCTCGATCGGGTCTCGGTCCTCACGTAGCTGGCTCAACAGAAAAAGCTCGGTTTCCTTTGCCAGTGAATCGCGCAGCGAGACGTCGTAGTCGGGAAAGTACTTCTTGTCCGGGTCGGCCTTTGCGAGCGAATCGAGTTGCAACCACGGGACGAAGAAGCGCGCGACGAATGCCTGCGCCCGATCGTCGGCAAGCATGCGCTGCACCTGCCGTTCGAGCGTGGCTTGATCGCTGAGACCTTGCTGCTCCGCTACCTTCAAGAGCGTGGCATCTGGCGCGCTGTTCCAGAGCACGCTCGCAAGGCGCGTCGCCAGAGTCTTGTTGTCGGCCGTGACGGACCGCTTCGTCTGTGCTCCGAGCGCGTGCTCTATCGCGAGAAGCGTTGCGTCGGCCACCGCGCGATTCGGTCGAGGTGAACCGCCCGGTGGCATCGCGCCTGCCTGAAGCTGGCGATAGGCGCGCGACCACAGCACAGGGCTCGACGCGATTCGCGTGACGTCAAGGTGATCGAGCAGGGTGCCAGACGCGGATCGCAGGCGTCCGTTGTGACAGCTGACGCAGTAGGTGTCGATGGTTTCCGATGCGGTGATGAACGCTTGCACGGATTGCGCGCGCGCCGCGTCCTGGGCTGACATCTGCACGGCAGACCAGAGCGCGAGTCCCGCGGCAATCACAAGAGCGGCGAGTGTTTTCTGCATTTAAGCAGTAGGTAGTAGGCAGCAGGCAGTGGCCGCCTACGGCCTACTGCCTACCGCCTACTATTCAGGCACAGATCCGAGGTCGGTTCGCGACTCGCTTATTCGCCAGGAACCATCAAGTGAGCCGTGGACGTGCCGGCGTTCATGATCCACACGCCACCGGTCTTCGGGTTGTCCGGCAGTCCCATCGACGCTGCCGTTGCACCAGGAACAGCGATCGTCATGTGGGTGCGGGCGGTGGACTGGTCCTTGCCCATCAGGTGATACCAGACCGATCCGAACTCGGGCTTGGCTCGCGAGCCATCTTTCTCCGCCGCATCGAGCGCAGCCTGCCGCTTCGCGCGGTCCGGCTCCGTTTCGAATTTCATGTTCTGCGCGGCGCGATCGAGATTGCCAAGGCTGGTGCACTCGAGCGAATACGGCAGCTGGCCGGGCATCCCCGACTTGTCAAAGCAGACGAGGCGATTCGTTCCTTTGCGCAGCGTGTCGTAAGTCCAGTCGGCGGTCTTCCACTTGATCACCGTCGCCTGGTCCTTGAGATTCGCGGGAGCTGCGAGCAGTGCCTTGTCCACGTCGGCCTGCGACGCCCCCGGCGAAAGCGGCGGTGGTGGTGGCGGTGTGCCGGCTCCCCCCTGCGCGCCCAACACCCCGGCGGAGATAGTCATGACCGCGAAAGCCAGTAGTGCAGTACGTTTCATGTTGAACCCTCCAGATCCTTCCTCGCTCTGTGCGAAAGTCCTGTCTGTTGCCCGCTGCGTAATTTATCAGGATTGGGGACGCACACGTAAAATATGCCTGAACTTTTACGCAGGAGTTTCAATGAATCGCCGTTTTGCCCTCGCCATTGCGCTCGTTTCCGCCGCGATACCGGCCCTCGCCCAATCGCCGGCCAGCGCCCCCGCCGCCCCGTACGCGCCGGCGACGTCCACGCTCTCGAGCTTGTTCGGGCGCTACACGATCCAGGGCGACTTCGGCGTCAAGGACCCCAAGGAATGGGGCGGAACCACGACCTGGCTGGCAGCTGACGGCAAGGGCACGGTGGTGGTCATGGTGCGCGTCGCGCCGTACTTCCGCTTCTTCACGACCCAAGGGGCGCCGATCCGGCAGTGGGGCGACAAGGACCTCTTCACCGGGGAAGCGCACAGCGTCCACTTCGGGCCGGACGGCAGCGTCTGGGCCACCGATTCCGTCGATCACACCGTCCGCAAGTTCTCGCCGACGGGACAGTTGTTGCTCACGATCGGAAAGCAGAAGGTCGCAGGCGACAACGCCTCGCAGGATGCGTTCAACCGTCCGAACGCCGTCGCCTTTGGCCCCAACGGCAATATCTTTGTGTCCGACGGTTACGCCAACCAGCGCGTCGTCGAGCTCACGCCGGAAGGAAAGTTCGTACGCATCTTCGGTGGCAAGAAGGGGAAGGGCGACGGCGAAATGTCGATGGTTCACGGCGTGGCCATCGATGCCCAGGGTCGCGTCTACGCCACCGACAGCGACAATCAGCGCGTGCTCGTGTTCGACGCGCAGGGAAAGTTTCTCAAGAACATCGCGATTCCCGGTCGCGGCGGTTCGTTCATGGCGAGTGACGGCACCTTCTACATCAGCGACGTGAACTCCGGCGCCGTCGCCGTTCTGAAGAACGACCAGATCGTGGACGTGATCAAAGTCGAGGGACGACCCCACGGGTTGGCTGTCGATCCCACGACTGGCGATGTCTACACGTCATCGACGGTTGCCACTCGGCCCGGTGTGACGAAGGCGACCGCGCGTCGAAATACAGGTAACGCGACGAACTGACGTCAATCGAGCGTGAACGACACGTACATCAGTCGCCCTTCGCGCTGAATCTGTAGCGTCACCGGGCTGCCGGCGGGCAGTGCCCGCACCGCGTCTCGAAGGCCCTGTAGCGACGAGACCTCGCGATTGTTGATGCTGCGAATGATGTCGCGCGGCTGCACCGGGACTTCGGTCGTCGCTCCAGCAGCGCGCGCGACGACGATGATCCCGAACGGCGCTCGAAGTCCCGTCGCGTTCGCGGCGATGCGTGAATCGATTTCCACGCCGAGCAACCCGAGCTCCGAGACCAGGTTCTTCTGCGGATCGGCGAGCGAGGATACCGAGTCCAGATCGTCTCGCTGTTCGACTGGCGCTACGCTGAGAGGTACTTCCTTGCCTCCCCTGAGCACGATCATCTGCACGTTGTCGGTGGAATCTCTGAGACGGAAGTTGTAGTTCACCGTCGGAAGGTTGTCCGCGGGCTGGCCATCTACTGACAACAAGATGTCGCCCACTTTCATTCCGGCCTTTTCAGCCGGGCCACCGGGCAACACGTCGGACACGATCACGCCGTAATTTCTCGGCAGACTGAGCCCTTTCGCCATTTCCGCCGTGATGGTTTGAATGTTCATCCCGACGACCTGGCGACGCAGCGCACCGTACTCACGGAACTGGCGATACACGGTTCGAATCGTCGCGCTCGGAATAGCGAAGCCGAGCCCTTCGTTGCCACCCGACTGCGACACGATGAACGTGTTGACGCCAACGACCTCGCCCCGGATGTTGACCAGCGGTCCTCCCGAGTTCCCGGGATTGATCGGCGCGTCGGTCTGCACGTAGATGAGCGGCGAATCAGGATCAACCTGGCGGGCCACCGCTGAGACGAGGCCGTGCGTGAGGCTATTGCGCATGCCGATCGGGCTGCCGAACGCGAAGACCGTCTCGCCCTGCCTCACTTGTGAATAGGTCGCAAGAGGTAAGGCCGGGAACTTCTGTCCGTCTACCTTCAACAGGGCGAGATCCAGTTCGGTGGTAATGCCGACGATGCGTGCCGACAGGAGGTAGGTGCGCCCGGAGAGGGCGGTCTTCAGCGTGCCGTCCGCGTTGTCTGCCGGCAGGACGATCTGCACGCGACGCGCGCCGTTGACGACGTGCGCGTTCGTGATGATGTAGCCGTCAGCATCGATGACGAAGCCAGACCCGGTTGACTCCTGTCGCCCGACGACGACGTTGGCGTCGCCACGATCGGGGCCGCCGCTTTCCTGCGGACCGTAGCTACTAACCAGAACCTGGACGACGCTGGGCCACACCTTCTTGGTAAGCGCGTCGATCGACTCGTTCATCCGGACGAACGGATCTTGAGAGGCGGCTGGCTTCTGTCCCTGCCCCGCGTCGGCGGCGAGGCCTGAAAGGACGATGAAAGCCGCACATAACATGAAAGAGATGATGCCGAATGGCCTCGGCCCACTGGTTGGTGTCATCACGGTATGTCACTCCATCACGCGAACCCGTTCCGCACGCACATGTCCTGGACGCCGGTCACGATATACCGTGATCGTGGTCGCATGTGCAATGAAATCACGGAAGGAATCCGCAGATCGCTCGATCGAATGGGATGAACTGAGGCACAGAGTGTGCCGTCGATGGCGCTGTGCTATAAATCGAGACTTCCCTATCTGCGGAGAGAGTACGACGACATGATCAAAGTGATCGACACCGAGAGCCGGAACCAGGTCCCCGTTGCTGAAGGACACGTCAGGAAGATCCTTGGCCCGGCCGAGGAGGGCACGAGGGTTCAGGTTGCCATCGAGAACGTGGATGCGGGCAAGGCCTGTCGCCTGGCAGTCAGCGATCGCACGCAGGTCGCCTACATTCTCGAGGGTAAAGACGCGAAGATTGCCCACTCCTCGCAGGGGAAGACGGCAGAGCACAGCGGACAGCGCCGCAGCGGTATCTATCTCGAGCCGGGTGAGGAAGCGACCATCTCCGCCTCCAGCACTCCGCTGACTCTTCTGCTCGTCACGGTGCCCAAGCACACCGGGAAGGCGTCAGACAATGCAGCCCCTGTCGGTTACTTCTTCGTCGAGGGGCAGCTGAGATCGCTGGTCGACGAGAAGCGTTTTCGCGAGCGCACGTTCTGGGTCAATAAGGAGACCGGCCTGTCAGGCTCCTGGGATCTGCAAATCGGACGCATGTTGTACGCCCCGCAAGCGCATTCGCCGCGTCACGTGCACAACGCCTCGAAGACAAGCCCTGTCATCCCGGAGCACTTCTACTTCATCGAGAAGGGCACCGGCGAGGTGAAGCACGACACCGGCACGCTCCCTGTTGGGCCCGGGAGCCTCGTCCTCATTCCGGCTGGCGAGTGGCATCAGCTTCTCGCCTCCGACACGGGGTTCGACTACATCGAGTTCCAGGCGCCCTTCGACTTCGTGACGACGATGGACCACGACCCGCTGGGGAAGAATTGGTACATCAAAGGAACCGACGACGGGACCGGGAAGCCGAAGCTCTGGGTCCAGAGCTAACCAGCGACGACGGCTTCGGCGAGATGATACGCGCCGAGGCGCTGTTGTTCCCGCATGCGCTCAGGAGACATCTGCTGCTGCACCTCGGGTGAGGCGGACGCGGCCTCTCGTGCGCGTGCCGCCATCCGTGCCATCGCTTCGGCAATCGCCTGTGCACCGACCTGGGTGCCATCGGCTCTCGTCAGATAGCGTTTCGCAGAGTCCTCTCCACCGACGGTAAACATCTCGCGAAGGTCGAGACCGAGCTCGCTCAGAAACTCGCGCTCACGTCCGACAGGCAGACCAAAGACCCACGGCTCGTTCTTGGTGAGGTCCAGGAAGCGCTGCACGAATGGCTTTTGCGCTTCGGGGATGTTGGCCATGTCGATCTTGGCGATCATGTCGATCATCGCGCTATAGACGAAGTCGAACACGATGCCGCTGCCAGCTGCATGCGCCGCGACGAATCGCAGCGTTGCCCGCGCAGCTTCTTCCGGCAAGTACATCGTCACGCCCTCCAGGATGAAGAAGGTGCGCTGAGTACGGTCGTACCCGTGGCGCGTCAGGATGTCCAGCAGATCGTCGTGCTGAAAATCGACTGGCACATACGTGAGGTTCGAGGGCGGCGTGCCCACTACCTCTTTTACGCGCTGCTTCTTCAACTCCTGGGTGACCGGGCGATCGACCTCGAAGATCTTCGCGTTGGCGAGCAGCTTCTGGCATCGATACGCGTGCGAGTCGAACCCAGCTCCGAGGATGACGACCTGCGTGGCGCCATTGGCGACCGCGCGCGCGAGGGCCTCGTCGATGAAGCGTGTCCGGATCGTCATCATGCGCACGTTGAAGACGACTTCGACGTTGCGCATCGCTTCGTCGTAGCTGAGGCTCAACGCGCGGACCGCTGGGTGATCCAGCTCGAGCTTCGACGGATCGCCGAGGAGTGGCTCCGCGAGGTAGTCGGGGTTCCTGGCAGTGGGATCCGGTTCGCGCGCGCCAACGGCACGGCCGGCCGCGACGTAAAGTGATGTTCGAGAAATCTGCCCGGGCTGACTCACAATGCCTCCAGTCCAAATCCTGAGGTGCGCTGATGGCGAATTCCGCGAATGATCGTCGTATCGACTATATCGAGCTGAACGTCGGCAACATCGAGCGCTCGAAAGCGTTCTACGGCCAGGCGTTCGGATGGACGTTCAAGGACTACGGCCCGGCCTACTGCGAGTTCGCCGACGGACGGCTTACCGGTGGGTTCACGACCGAGTCGCAGCCGCGACCGGGAGGGGCGCTCATCGTGTTGTACGCAGACGATCTCTCCGGCACGCAACGTCGTGTCGAGTCGGCCGGCGGCCGAATCGCGAAGCCAATCTTCGATTTCCCGGGAGGTCAGCGCTTTCATTTCCTCGACCCCGACGGCTACGAGCTGGCAGTCTGGTCGAAGCGATAGTCGCGCTTTTACCGGCTGATCACCACGCCTACGTGAAATCGAAACAGGTTTGCGCCTGACTCGTCCGCAAAGACTCGCAGATAGTCGGCGCCAGCGCGAACACCAACGGTATCGGTGAGGCCGAAGTTCACGCCGCCACCAGCCTGCAGGCCGAAGTTCGTCGTGGACTCCTCATCGTCGAAGGTAAAGGGAGGCTGGCCGGGGATCGTCGTCGAAGCCGATACCCTGACGGAGCCGTTGATGCCGCCAACCAGAAACTGCCCGAACGGGACCACGGCGCTATCGGAGCGGAAGTTCACACGCATGCCGCCGAGGAACTCGTGGACTTTGAGATCGGCGGACGCGGTCGCGGTGATGCCTCCTATCGTGACCGACTCGTCGAACGTCTTGTAGTTGCCGCCGACCTGGAAGACGACGCCGAGCATCGGTGTCAGGTTTCCCGCGACATCGAAGTACCACCCCACTGGCATCGACTCGTTCTCTCCGTCGAGCGAGAAGTTGAGGAACTGATAGCCGCCTGACAGCTCGACCTTCGGCGTCGACTGCGCGAAGACGGGAACCGCCGTGGCGAGGACGGAGAGACAGAACACCAACACGCGAACAGTCGGACTGGACATGCGATTCATCCCTCGGTCTGATGCTAATATCTCCACGCCTTCAGCGCACTTCCTTTGACGCGTTTCCACGTGAATCTGGCACTCGCTGCCGCAGGGATGCTCATCTTCCTGACGCTCTTCATCACGTCAGGGAGAATCGTCGCGGGCGATGGCCTCGGCTGGGACGGCCGTGGTTATGCCAGCCTGATGACCGACGGGCTGGGTGAAGGCTCGGTTGCGACACGTGTCCGCCCGCTGCTGCCGTTTCTGACGCGCATTCCTTACTCGCTCGGCCTGGATGTGATTCACAGTTTCCAGGCAATGAACGCGATCTACGCGTTCGTTCTGTATCTCTTCGTGGCGTTGATCCTCGACCATTACGGCGTGCCCACGCGCTTCAAGGCCGTGGTGATTGCCAACCTGGCGTTCTGTATCGCGACGTCGAAGATGTTCGCGTACTACCCGGTCCAGATCGATCTGGGAGCACTGGCCCTGGTGACGGCCGCCTTCTATTTCGTGATCACCGATCAGCACGGCATCGCGGGAGCCGTGTTGGTCCTGGCTCTGGCCTCGCGTGAGTTCGCTGGTGCAGCGCTCTTGTGCGGGTTGCATCGGACGTTCCGATTGCGGCGCTGGTCCGCTGCCTTGTGGTACCTGCCGGCCATCGTGGCCGCGATCGTCGTGCGACTGGCCACCTCCTCGCAGGGGTCGGTCTCGACGATTGCCGATGCCACGATGCGTTACAGCCTGCTCGTGGTCTTCTGGCGTTCCCCGCTGGAATTCGGGGCTGTGTTCGCCTATTTCGCTCTCACCGTGTTTGGCGGCATCAGCGTGCTGGTGGCGTTGCACCCGCGTTGGTGCGTTGGACGCCTGCGCGAGCAACCTGAACTGGCCACGTTCCTGGTTGTGATCGTTGGCCTCACAGTGACGGGCCTCGACATGTGGCGTTACCTGGTGTTCGCGCTGCCTGCCGCTGTTGCTCTCATCGGTCAGTACTACCGCGATCACGTTCGGGCCACACGGCTCGAGCAACCCATCGCGGCCGCCACGCTCTTCGCCACCGTCATCACTCAGAGGCCGTTCGTGCGCATGGATGCTGCGATCTATTTTCGAGAGTGGTTCCCCCAGTACGACGTCCTCAACGGACTTGCGTCGCCTGATCTCTTGATCCTCTGGGGCATGCGCCTGACGGCGGTGATGATGCTCATCATCCTCTTCACGTCGATTTCGCGATCGTCGAGATTGCAGGAGCCCCAGCCCTGACGGCAGCGACGAGCCGGCTCCGACGCTATGCGTCCTCGTGGGGCCTCGATACACGCGACCTCGTTCTGATCGCAGCGCTGGCCATCGTCGCCATCCTTCCAATATCCGGCGACATCCTACGCGCATTGACGCCAGGGCCATTCGCGCGCGCCGCGATGAGTTGGGAAATCGTCAATCACCAGGCGTGGGACGAGCGGACGCTTCCGCTGTGGAATCCGTACCAGTTCGGCGGGCGCCCGCATCTGGCTAATCCAGAGACGCTGTCGCTCTATCCGCCGCATCTGTTGCTGCGATTCCTGCCCATGCCGCTGTTCGTCGCCGTCAGCTTTGCCTTGCACGCGTGGCTCGCAGCTGCGGGAGCCTACCTCGTGGCGCGCATGCTGCGCGTGTCGAGAGCGGCAGCGCTTGCGGCGAGCGGAGCCGTCCTGTGCGGACGCCTCTTCGTCTCCTTCGAGGACCTTGCGTATTCGCTCGATGTCTACCGCCTGGCATGGCTGCCACTCGTCGCGGCGTGTGCGCTGCGGTCAGCAGAGCGGCCGACCTGGTTGCCACGCCCCGAGCTGGTGGTTGTCGTGACACTCGGGTTGATCGCATCAGCGTTGAGCCCGGCGTATCTCCTGGCGACGGTGATTGCGTCGTACGCGTTCGCCGCGATGTGGCAGTCGCCTGGGTCGGTGTCTCGGCACCTCGTGGCGCAGCCCGTGATCCTGGGGTGTCTCGCGGTTGGATTGTGCGCGGTTCAAATCGTGCCGACCGTCCGCTTCTGGACCAGCATGCGTGGAGCCAACGACGTCTTCATCCCGAACGTCGCGCCGCGGACTGTCGAGGAGGGTGGGAGCACCCAGCAGCATCCGGAAATCATGGACGCATTGCGTTCGCTCAGTGGTCGCGGCCGAGTGCTCTCCGCCTGCGGCATCGCGATCGACGGCAGCGATGTCGTCGCGCTTGGTGTTCCTGGTGTTGGCGGGTACGCAGGCGTCGTTCTTGCGGATTACGCCCGCTTCTCGAACCTCGTGCGCGGACCGACAGAGAAGATGCGCGCGATTTTTGAGGGCATCCCCGAAGCGGCAAGCGGACTGGCGCGGCGTGACCTGTTGCAGTTGCTCGATGTCGAGTATCTCGTCTCGTGCGCGCCGCCAAACACGGAGCGGTGGACGCTTGTGAGCGAGAGCCGCGGGGTTGGCATCTATCGAAGCCGCATCCCGCCCGCGCGAGCGTTCTGGACGTGCGCACCTGTCGAAGTCGGACGGTCCGAGATCGAGTACAGGCTCCGGCAAAGCAGCTACGACGATCACTTCGTGCTGCAGCCCCATACGCTCATCCACGTCCGATGGCCGTCAGGGATCAGCGACGCCGACAGAGCGCGCGCGGAGTCTGAACTGCATCTGGTGCCGCACCGCGACATCGCGGACCGCACCTGGGAGTACGACTTGCTCGACCGATCGCCAGCGAACGTCCAGGCGATCCTGGCCCATCCGCTTGTCGAAGACACTCAGGGGATCGATCGCGGGACGCAAGTGCTCAAGGTATCTGCGCCTGTCGCTCCCACATTCGACGAGCCGAAGTCTGACTGGCTCCTCGGCGCCGAGCCGTGTGACGCTCCGGTGCCCGCCACTGTTCTCGTCCAGGACCGCACCGACGGAGGCATGATCGTCGAGGTCAACGCGCCGCGCGATGGAGTTGTGTTCTTCAGCGAGACGTACTATCCCGACAGACGCGCGTGGGTGGATGGCACACGCATTCCTCGCATGAAGGTCGATCTCGCCTTTACCGCGGTTCGCGTCCCCGCGGGCAATCATCGCATCGAGTTGAGATACGACACGCGTGCGCTGTGGGTGGGCATGTCGCTAACAGTTTTCGCTCTTCTCGTGTGGGTCGTGAGCGAGCGGCGGATGCATTACATTTCTGAGATTTCGCCGCGAGAAAACTGATTGATGGTCGTGGGGCCGACGTATCGTTGGCGCTGATCTGTAGTGCTGTATCAATCGTGACGATCGTCGTAGGCAAATACTTCCTGATTTCACCCTGACGTTCGACTTCGCTCTGCGCGCGCAACACGGCAGCCTCGGCCACGGACTTGCACGGCCAGCGCGCAACTCCCCACAAGCGCCCCCACCTGTTGAAGTCGAAAAACTTATCGCCCGGTGCCGTTGCCGGATCGGTGTGCCTCACGAACGACGCACGCCTGCCTCCGCACCGGATCAGGAGAGGTGTATGAAGAAAGGCACGTTGTCGCTTGCCTCAGTGACCCTGGGAATCGGATTCGCCGCGCTCATCTCGGTGCTGCAGATGCAGATCGCGTCTACGGCGAGCGGTGTTGCCGTCGATCCTGGTGTGCGTAGGGGGGTGGACGCGGGCGCCCCACTGGCCGGTCTGACGGCGAATGAGATCCGGTACTTCGATGTTGGCAAGGAGGACTTCGAAGAGGTCGAAGAAGTCGACGAAGGTCTTGGTCCACGCATGAACCTGGATAGCTGTGTGGGCTGTCACAGCCAGCCTGCTTCTGGCGGAACCAGTCCTGCCCAGAATCCGCAGATTGCGTTCGCGGCCAAACTCGGCAACAGGGTTCCACCGTTCCTGTCGTTGAACGGGCCCGCACGGGAGGCGCGATTCGTGCGCAACTCTGATGGCACGCCCGATGGTGGAGTGCACGCGCTGTTCGCGATACCGGGGTGCAACCTGAGGCAGCCGGATTTCGCGGGGGCGTTGGCCAACCGGAACGTCATCTTCAGGATCCCGACGCCGACCTTTGGCGCAGGGTTGATCGAGATGATTCCGGATTCCGCCATTCTCGCGAACAAGATGGCCAACTCTTCACAGAAGGCCTCACTCGGCATCCGTGGGCGGGCCAACTTCTTCCTCGCCGGCCGCACGCAGAGCGGGCAGACGAACAACAACGGCAATGACGGCACTATTGCCCGCTTTGGATGGAAAGCGCAGAACAAGTCGCTATTGATGTTCGCCGGCGAGGCCTACAACGTGGAGATGGGCATCTCGAACGATTTGTTCCAGACGGAGCGCGAGGAGAATTGCGCGACGGGGGCGACCAATCCGAACAGCATCACAGACCCGGATGCGGCGACCTCGATCGATGCGATCAATTCCATCGAGAAGTTTTCGTTCTTCATGCGCTTCCTCGCGCCGCCGACACCGTCCACGACCACGCCCGGTGGGCCGACGTCAATCGCCACCGGCAAGAAAGTCTTCGCCATGGTGGGATGCAGCAACTGTCACACTCCGTCGTTCACGACAGGCAACTCGTTTGTGGCGGCCCTCCGCAACAAGCCGGTGAATCTCTACTCCGACCTGCTGACACACGACATGGGGGTCGGTCTCACCGATGGCGTCTCGCAGGGTGGAGCGGGCGCTCGTGAGTTCCGGACTGCGCCGCTGTGGGGGCTCGGGCAGCGGATCTTCTTCCTTCACGACGGGCGGACCACGGATCTGATCGCGACGATCCGTGCGCACGCCAGCTCAGGCTCGGAGGCCACCGGCAGCGTGATGATGTACAACGCCATGAGCGAATCGCTGAAGCAGGATCTGCTCAACTTCCTTAGATCGCTCTAACGATGGTCAACTCCCAATTCCCAATCTGATTCTTGTCCCAACTCCCAAACGTGTCGAGCTGCCGCGATGCCTTTGGGAGTTGGGAGTTGGGCCTTTTGGGAGTTGGCCGTTAACAACCGTCCACGGCGAGTTGTGGTACGTTTTGCGGGTCTTTTTGAGAGGGCCCGCAATGAAGCGAATCGTATTGACAGCCATCGCGGCAGCCGCGGTGGTCACGACGACGGCATATGTAAAGGCGATGGTCCCCGAGCAGGTGAAGATCGACTCGGGAACGCTTGCTGGGACGACCAGCGGCCAGCCTACGGTACGCGTATTCAAAGGCATTCCATTCGCAGCGCCGCCGGTCGGTGAGAACCGATGGAGGGCACCGCAGCCCGTGGCCAAGTGGGAGGGCGTGCGCAAGGCGGATGCATTCGGAGCGCCGTGCGCGGCAGGCGCGCCGAATCCCGGTCGTGGTGGTGGAGGTCGTGGAGCCGCCGCGCCCGGCGCAGCGCCGCAGGCACCTGCTGCGCCGCCACGCGAGCCGGCCCGGGCAGAGGACTGCTTGTACCTCAACGTCTGGACGAGCGCGAACAGCGCAAGTGACAAGCGGCCGGTGATGGTGTGGATCTACGGCGGCGGTTTCACTGGTGGCTCGGGCGGCCTTGCCTGGTACGACGGCGAGAACCTCGCCGCGAAAGGGCCGGTCATCGTCACGCTCAACTATCGACTCGGTTCGCTCGGCTTCTTTGCACATCCCGAGCTGGCGAAGGAGTCCGGGCACAACGCGTCGGGCAACTACGGAATGATGGATGCCATCGCCGCGCTGCAGTGGGTGAAGAAGAACATCAGCGCATTCGGTGGCGATCCCAACAACGTCACGATCGCCGGCGAGTCTGCTGGCGCGATCATGGTCGGCGCGCTCCTCGGGTCGCCACAAGCCAAGGGTCTCTACCACCGCGCGATCGCCGAGAGCGGCGGCTGGATGGGGCTGACAATGGGACGCATGGCGTCGGGTCAGGCCGCGCAGGCCAACGGCGCGAAGACGATGGAAGCACTCGGCGTGAAGACGATCGCCGAGCTGCGTGCGAAGCCGATGAACGAGCTCGTGGGTCTTTCCGCGGGCGGTCTGATCATCGATGGCTATGTCATTCCGGAAGACGTCTCGCTCACGTTCATGAATGGCAAGCAGCACGCGGTTGACGTGCTGACCGGCTCGAACAAGGACGAAGCCAACTTCGGTGTGTGCCCGGGGGCAGGTGGACGTGGCGGTGGCCCGGCGCTGACCGCGGACGTGTTCAAGGCAAACGCGCAGCGCAAGTTTGGTGAGGGCGCGGATGAATACGCCAAGCTCTATCCCGTGACCTCGGATGCCGACGCGCCGCCGGCCGCGCACCTAGCGTGCGCCGACGAGATCAACTGGAACATGCGGCAGTGGGCGGTGGCGCAGGCCAAGGCAGGCAAGAAGGCCTACACCTACTTCTTCACACGTATCCCGACGCTCAACGGCGCACCCTCACCGCAGGGCGCGACGCACACGGCGGAGATCTCGTACGCCTGGAACAACCCGAAGGGGCAGGCCACTCAGACGTGGAACGACGTGGACACCAAGCTGGCCGACACGATGTCGTCCTACTGGGTCAACTTCATCACGAAGGGCGATCCGAATGGCGGCAATCTGCCGAAGTGGCCGGAGTACAAGGACCTCACGAACGGACGCGTGATGGTGCTCGGCGACACCGTGCAAGTCGAGCCGGCGCCGTCCGCCGCAAAGCTCTCTTTCTACCAGGCCGCGTATCAGAGGTTGTTGAAGTCACCGAACACAGGGACGAATTAGCTGTTTGGTGTCGTAGTCATCCTTCTTCAATGTAGCGGCGGGCTTTCAGGCCCGCCGGTCGATGGAGGCGGGTCTCAAGACCCGCCTCTACGAGCCGTGACGTGCGATCATCCAGATCGCACGTGAAGACCGAAGCCAACCGCAGTCCGCTCGAGATGCTGGACGCTCGCCTCAAGACTCTGCTGCCAGAGGAATATCGCGACTCGTACGAACAGATGCAGCCGAAGGCGATGGGCTCGGCGCCGCTGAAGTACGACGCCGAAGGCCTGGTCGCATGGGACGAGATGTGGGGAAGCTTCTGCGATCTCGCAATGGCGGGCGGACCGCCGCACAAAGGCACGCTCCTCGAGCCCGGCAACGAGGCCGAGATCGACGCCGAGTACGGACGCTACGACTCGGCCGCCGAGGAGATCTGCCGCGGTATCAGGATGGTCACCGGCTTGCGGTCGTACATGTCGCCGGCCCCGGGCTGGGTGTGCGTGACCTGTCTGGGCGATGCGATGGCAGGTTGGCTGCACCGCGCGATCGTCATGGAGAACGTCGCGGCTCGCCGCCGCGGCGCGGTTCTGGAGCTACCTGTTGCACCGCACTTCCGCCTCGAGAAAGAGATCAAGAATGTCATCACCGTCATCGCCAAGACCTGCCACTACTGGCTGGGTCACATGCCGCGCGATCAGCAGCAGGCGATCGCCGAGCTGTTCGTGACGATGGCGGGCGAGTCGCCTCTTGTCGAGCCCGATCTCTCGAGCCACGACGTGACGCTGGCCGACACGCTCGCATCGCGGATTCAGCACGACACCGGCCTGCGGCGATCGGATCATCGCTACCCGGGATGGCTCGGCATCGAATGCCCGAGCATTCGCGGCGCCGTTTGGATGATGCGCGCGCTCGTCGCGAGCAATGTCCTGTCGCGACGCGAGGGAACGACGCTTTTCGTGCCCATGAACGCGGGCATCGACCTGCAGGGAACGATCGCTGCGCGTACGCTGGCCGACGTGTATCGCAGCGCCGTCGCGCGACACGTGTTGTAGGGAATTGACGGTTTTTTGGGAGTTGACGTTTGGGAGTCGGGAGTTAGCGTCCGTATAGAATCCCCCTATGCCTGCATCGATCGACCGCCGCCATTTCCTCGCTGCGCTTCCCGCACTCGCCATGTCGCCGCGGCTGCTCGCTCAAGCCTCGGCGCCGCAGTTCCGCACCACGGGCCTCAGTCAGATCACGCTGACCGTCTCTGACGTCAAGCGATCGCTCGACTTCTATCAGGGGCTCTTCGGCATGCCGGTGCAGGCGCGGCAGGGATCGACGGTGCTGCTGCGTATTGGCAATGGGCCGCGATTCATTGCGCTGCAGCAGGCGGCAGCCGGTGAAAGCCCCAGCATCAGCGCGCTCGGGTTTGGCGTGCAGGACTTCTCGGTCGATCGCGCATTGCAGACGCTTGCAGCGCACGGCATCACTCCCGCGCCCGCGAATGCAAACAAGCCGGGTCCCAAACAGTCGCTCGTGCGCACGCGCCGCCAGAACGAGGGCGGCTCGCCGGATGGCACGCGCGATCTCTTCGTCGCCGATCCAAGCGGCATCGTGTTCCAGTTGCACGACGTCAGCTACTGCGGGGGAAGCGGCGCACTCGGCAGCATGTGTCCCGTGGCAGAGCCGTCGCCGAAGCTGGGAATCATGGCGCTCAAGGACACGAGTCACTTCACGATCGCGGCAAGCGACCCGACGACCGTGCCGATGTACATGGAACTGTTCGGTCTCAAGCCGATGGTGTATCAGGCGGCCACGCCGGCCTGGCAGATCGGCAACGGCGTTCACTTCCTCATGTTCATCGGCGGCGGTGGTCCGACGCGCGGAGGCGGCGCTGCGGCGCCACCCGCCGGTGGCCCTCCACCCGCAGGGCGCGGCGGTCCCGGTGGCGCGCCCGCAAGACCGTCAGCGATCGATCACGCCTGCGTCGCGATGGACAACTTCGATCCTGCGGCGGTCACCAAGTTGCTCGTCGGCCATGGCCTCAAGCAGCAAGAAGGCCAGGGCCGCTCGCCGCTCGTCACCTACATCTCACTTCGCATGCCGAATCGCGGCGGCGCCGAAGGCGGAACACCCGAGCTGTACTTCACGGATCCGGATGGCCTCGCCATTCAGATTCAGGACGTGAAGTATTGCGGCGGTGGCGGGTTTCTCGGCGAGTTGTGTCCGCCGCTTCCGCCTGCGTGATCAACTGCAGGCCTGGCACGGTCACGCGCTTTCGCGCATCACCTCGAGCGGTTCGACCATCCCGTAGCCGGCGAATCGACCCCAGTACTCGGCGGTCGCACGAAGAAGGCTCTCGCGGAGATACGGCCGCTTGACGACCTGCGAGCCGTAGGCCGCGATGGCCTCGACCTTTCGATCCATGAACTCACTCATCTCGACGAACTTTGTCGGCCTGAAATCGATGCTGCTGGATGGTGCCTGGTAGCAGTAGAGCGACGAGACGTTGCGCGACGCCACTACCGTGGCGCGATGGACCGAGCGGTGATCCTGGTGACCGTCCTGCAGCGTGTGCGTGTAGATGACGGTGGGTCTCACCTCCGCGATCCGCGCTTCAATCAGCGAGATCGTTTCCTTGCCTTCGGAGATGGCGGTGTCGAGGAGCGTTCCGAGAAAGAGCCGTGCTCCCAGGATCTCTGCAGCGCGATGCGCTTCGTGAAGCCGCTCGGATGCCACACCACCGTGCTCGCCTCCGCTGAGCGTGAGCACCGCCACCTCGTCGCCCTGCGCGCGGTGACGCAGAAGGATTCCGCCACACCCAATCTCCACATCGTCCGGGTGCGCGCCGATTGCAAGCACCACCTGATGGTGCACTCGTCGTTCCGCTGCGGCGTACTCGACCAGCGCGGCGACCTTCTCCAGGAATGGGTCGCGCGCGAGCGGCTTCACGAGGAAGTCGTCCACGCCGCCTTGGATCGCGCGGAGAGCGTAATCGAAGTTCTCGTGGGCGGTGATGAGCAGCGTCGGTGTGTAGGGGAGTACCTCTTTGGAGATGCGAAGCAGGTCGAGACCGGACATGCCCGGCAGCTCGATGTCGGACACGATCACGTTCCACTCATTCGAGCGAATCATCGTCTCCGCCTCAGAGCCCGTGGGTGCGTGGGTGACCTGATAGCGATTGGTGGACTCCAGCCATCGCACGATCAACCTGGCCTGATCGAGGTCGTCCTCCACGACCAGTACCCGGGTGCGTTGCGACGTCTGTGATGGAGCTCGGTCGTTCATCTCTCTCCTCAGTGGCCAGCCGCTTCAGTAGCGGAGAAGGACTCCCGCGAGGATGGTCGATCGCTCTGCGGTCTGGAATCGGCGGCCGACGTCTGCCGTCAGGCCGAACTGCGGTGACAGCAGATACGTTGCTCCTGCGCCCACATTGACGAACTCGTATCGTTCGTCAGTGCTGCTCTGTGCCGCAGAGAGGCGCACCTTCAGTCGCGTGGAGAACGTCGCGTCGTAGTTCGCGAGCATGGTGAGTCGCGGCTCCAGCTCCGTGTCCGTCGCGACGAGCGCGCGCACCGTCACCTGGTGACTTTGCGTAAAGGCGATGGCCGCCCCCCCCGCCCAGGCGAAGAGGGGCGGCTCAGTGCTGCTGTAGGCGGGACGCGCGTTCCCGATCAACGACAGATGACGATTGACCGCGAACACGCCCTCGAGCCAGATGATTCCTCTCGTCATGTCGTCGCTGAAGAACGTGTAGCCGCTCGCTGCGAGTGTCAGGCGAGACGATGGTCGAACGATGATCCCTGCCTCGAACGAGTCTTCCGTCCTCACTCCCGTCAGCACGCCTCCGCCGCTCGTGACTGTGGCTGCACCGAAGGCATAGTGTTGATAGCCACCAAGGAGCGTGACTCGCCGGCTGACGGCGTACGACACATCCAGGCGGCCCTCGCCGCCTTCGGGAGAACCGGGGCTCGTGCTCAACCCAGGCAGCACGCGTGATTCACCCCGCCGATCCCAGAGCAGAGCGGCGAGAGCGGTGCGCGCTTCGGAGTTCGCTGGATCGATGGCGAGCACTCGCTGATAGGCGGCCCGTGCCTCCGCTCGATTGAAGGATGCGCGCTCGACGAAGCCGATTCCGATCCACGCGGAGACGTTCTCGGGATCCTGGGCCGTCATCGTCGTAAACATCTCGCGCGCTTCGGCGAGCTGGCCCTGCCATGCGAGTGCGAAGGCCAGCCCGTTTCGCGCGCCGATGTTGTCCGGAAACTCGACCAATACCTGGCGGTAGAGCGCGATCGCTCGATCGAGGTTCTGATTCCAGGCGAGGGTTGTGGCCAACTCCACGTCCGCGCGCACGGTTCTCGGCGCGAGCGCCTGCGCTTGCTGCAGTGATGCGATCGCATCCGTCAGTCGGCCGGCCGTGCGATCCACGACCCCTGCAAGGAGGAACACTTCCGGATCTTTCGAGCCCGAGTCGATGAGCGCCTTTAGCATCCGCCGCGCGTCTTCGAGGTTGCCGGCGTCATACAGCGCGCGCGCCTGGGGCAATGACGGGGGATCGGCCGGCGACTGGGCGCTGGCGACCGCC
>Ga0315912_10001710_pt1 | contig 25793 bp, 23 predicted proteins | sample VfabasoilMG_FD_204469 | JGI IMG/M metagenome (GOLD analysis project Ga0315912, IMG submission 204469) | Garden soil microbial communities collected in Santa Monica, California, United States - V. faba soil | ecosystem: Environmental > Terrestrial > Soil > Garden | place: USA: California... | reverse complement strand
CTTCCCCCGCCTGCTCTTGGAAGCAGCTGAACATCGCGTCGACGTCGGCCTGGTCCTCCAGCTCGGGCTGGTCGAGGCAGGCGTCGGCAAAGTCCTGCGTCAACTTCGCCCAGCGCGTGAGCGTGGGGCGGCCGAGCGAGTGGCAATTCTTGCAGGGGCCGGTGCCACCGACGGCGGAGCTGCCGAGCAGCCCGAGCGCTTCACGCGCCAGCTCCTCGTCCTCCAGCATCACTGGATCTCGCAGCGGGGGGGATGAGCCCACGGACACGGAGCCACCGCCGCCCCCCGCGGAGCCCGAGGAGCCGCCATTGCCGCCCACGTCGACGAGCGAGCCACCTCCGCCGGCGTCCCCCCCATCCGCGGGCGAGTCATCCGAGCAACCCGCGAGCAACGCCAGCAATACCGCCGGCCACACACCGAGCAACGAGCGCAGCTGCCGCCGCGGGGAGGGAACCTGGGAACACGTCATGGGATAAGGACCTCGTGCAGGCCGCCGGAAAAATGACCGGGACCGTTAAGTCTCATGAGTTTGTGGCAGCTGCTGGCGCTTCGATCAACCTGGTGACGCGCGGAGTCTCCCGCGATTGGCACGGGCTGTATCACCCAGGGCGCGGGTTCAGCCCAGATTCATCGAATCGGCCGGGAGCTGCCCCGAGCTGCCCCACTGCGGATCCCATCCCGCCTCCTGGTCTGTTGGCCGGTGCACGGCGAAACCGACGCACCATTCAGGCTTCGGAAGGGTCGTGGTAGTTCCCCTGCTCGCGAGACCCCGGCGCCCTGGGCGGCGCTCCCTGGACCGTCGGACGGCGAAACACGATTGGCGTATCACACCCTCACATTGACGGCGGCGCTGGCCGCGCAGGTAGAGCGAGGCACCAGCGATCTTCCACAAGAGGACGTGCCGGGTGCCGAGCGCTGCGAGCCGGGGCAACCCCTGCGGCTCGTTTCGCCGGCAGGCAGCCTGCTCAGCCTGGCCGTGGCCGATCCGGAAAACGGACTGGTGCGGGTGATGGCGCGTCCCGAGGAGGGAGTGAGCTCGCTCGACGCTGGCTTCTTTCGCGCGCGCGTGCGCCAGGCGCTGGCCCTGCGCGCCGCATTTGGTCTGCGCCGCGAAGAGACCACACATCGCGTGCTGAACGCGGCGGGCGATGGGCTGCCGGGGCTGGCCGCGGACGTGTATGGGCAATACGCGGTGCTGTACGCGTACGCGCGCGGGCTGCTCACGCTCGGACGGGTGCTCGCCAACGTGCTGTTGGAGGAGCTCGGGCTCTCGGGGGTGGTGCTCAAGCTGCGTAGCCCGGACGCCGGGCAAGGCGGCACGCTCAAGCAGGAGATCATCGGCACTGCGCCGCCCGAACGTCTGGTGGTGTACGAGGCGGGGCTGCCGCTCGAGGTGCATCTCGCGTCGGGCCTGAACGTCGGCCTGTTTACGGACATGCGCGAGCATCGCTCGGGCCTGCGCCGCTATGCACAGGGTCGCAGGGTGCTCAACCTGTTTTCGTACACCGGCAGCCTATCGGTGGCGGCGGCGCGTGCGGGCGCTCCGCAGGTGACCAGCGTCGATCTCGCGGGCGGCGTACACCGCTGGGCACGCGAAAACTTCCTGTTGAGCCAGCTCGATCCGGACAAGCACCGCTTCGAGACCACGGAAGTGTCGGCTTTCCTGAAGAAGGAGGCGCGCGCGGAGCATACGTACGATCTGATCATCGTCGATCCGCCGACATATTCGGCGGCGCGCGCGTCGGCGTGGTCGATGCGCAAGGACTATCCCGATCTGATCGCGCGCACGGCGGCGCTCTTGTCCAAGGGGGGCTTGCTCTGGCTATCGGCGAATCGTCGCGAGTCTGCCCCGCTCTCGGAAATCGCACAGGCCGGTTTTGAACGCGCGAAGCGCACGGCACAGTTGCTCGAGGTAGGTGGGCTGCCGCCCGACTATCCGACGCACTTGACGCAGCCGTCCGATCGCTACTTGCAGGTGAGCCTCTTCGCGGTGAGCTGAAATGGCCGCCGTCGAGCGGCGGCAGCGGAGCTCCAGCCTAGCTCCGATCGAGAGGGATGGCGCCGCGTCCGGCGGCGCCCGGGGTCAGTATCCGCCGCCGTTGTTCACCGCGCGCGGAGGCTCCGGCGGTGCCAGCTTGGTGCTCGGCACGACCACGATCGACGCGCCCACGCCGTCCAGCGAGGTCGTGCCGTCGGCCGCAAAGTTGTCGCGGCGCGCTCGGTCGAAGTTGACGACGTAGCCCGAGGTGCCGACGAAGACGAGCGCCGCGGGGAACTCGAGCGGCCCGTTCGAGTCATTTTTGAACATCCGCTGCGGGCTGCCGGAGGCGCTGATCGTGACCAGCGAGTTCTGCTCGTTGACCGCACCCCAGAGCATGCCGACGGCATCAAACCCCAGCCCGTCGATGCCTTCGAGCATCGGGGCGGCCTTGACCCACTGGGTGGGCGCGGCGGCGCTGCCGTCAGCACCGATGAGGATCTTCCAGACCGCGCCACGCGCCGTATCCGCTACCAGGAGGGCCCCGGTCGAGTCGAACGCCAGCCCGTTGGCGACCACGGCCTGCATATAGCCGTCCGGCGGCACCGCGCGGCTGAAGGCCTCGATCCGCGCGATCGTCTCCGCGGCTCCGCCCTGCGCCCCGGCACGGTAGATGTTACCTGTGGCGCCACCCGAGATGTACAAGCGCCCCGCCGCGTCCAGCGCCAGGGTGTTGGCACCGGCCACGCCCGTGACGAAGGTCTCGGCCGAGCCCGGATTCTGGCCGTCCAGGTCGGCGGCGTTCACGCGCAGGACCTCGCTGAAGGGAGCCGAGGCCACCAGCAGGTTCCCCTGGGCGTCGAAGACCATCCCCGCCGGATCGGCCTTCACGCCGTCCATGCCGCCGACCGTCCGCGCTGCTATCCGGGCGACTCTGGCCCCGGCGTTGGTTGCCGGATCGATGCGCAGCAGGTCGCCGCTGACGCGATCGCCGACATAGAGCATGCCGTCCGCATCGGCCGTGATGCTCTCCAGCACCAGGGTCGGGGCTGCGCTCGTCGGATCCAGATCCAGCACGGGCAGCGGCTCCGCTGGCACAACCTCTGCTTCGTCGCCGCATGCGCACAGCGCGCCGAGCAGCAACCACCCACAGCCGAAGCGTCGCATTGGCTCTTTCATGATCGTCTCCTCGTCGCCTGCGCCCGCTGCCGTAAGAGCGGGGCGGCGCCCGCACTCAGCCTAGAGCGGGCGGGTGCAGAAGGAAATAGCGCCTGCCACTCGTGCCCCGCCCGACATCCAGCCGTGATTCAGGTTTGCATGTCCATGGAAAACCCGCGGGACCGCCGTCGTCCGGCCTGTGCTACGCCCAGAGCACCCGATGCCGCACACCTTCACTCGCTACGAAAAGCTCGTCGTCGCGATGCTTGCCTTTCTGCAGTTCACGATCGTCCTCGACTTCATGATCATGGGCCCGCTCGGCGCGCTGCTCTTGCCGGCGCTGCAGATCACGACGCAGCAGTTTGGCCTGGTCGTTTCCGCATATGCGTTCAGCGCCGGCGCCTCCGGGCTGCTCGCCGCCGGGTTCGCCGATCGTTTCGATCGCAAACGGCTGCTCTTGTTTTTCTACGCGGGCTTCCTGCTCGGCACACTCCTGTGCGGCATCGCCAACAGCTACACATTCTTGCTCGGCGCGCGCATCGTGACCGGCCTGTTCGGCGGCGTGATCGGCTCGATCAGCATGGCCATCGTGGCGGATCTGTTTCCGCTGGAGGTGCGGGGCAGGGTGATGGGCAGCGTGCAGACGGCCTTTGCGGCCAGCCAGGTGATGGGTGTGCCGCTCGGGGTATTTCTTTCCAACCACTGGGGTTGGCACGCACCGTTTCTGCTGATCGTGCTGGTCAGCAGCTGCGTCGGCATCGTGATCATCAAGCAGCTACGTCCGATCGATGCGCATCTCGCGTTGCAGGACCGCACGGGGTCGTTTCGTCACCTGGGCAAGACCCTGCGCCAGGGTAGATACCTGCGGACCTTTGCGGCGACGATGCTGCTCGCCACCGGCGGCTTCATGCTGATGCCGTTCGGCAGCGCCTTCAGCGTGCACAACCTGGGCATCTCGCTCGAGCTCTTGCCGATCGTCTACATGGTCACGGGGGTCACGACCTTCGTGGCGGGTCCGTGGATCGGGCGCTTTAGCGACAAGGCCGGGAAATATCGCACGTTTTGTCTCGGCACTGGGCTAGCGATTCTGATCGTGCCCATCTACTGCAACCTGGGGCAGAGCGCGCTTGCCCTGGTGATCGGGCTGAACGTGCTCTTGTTCCTGGCCATCACTGCTCGCATCATCTCCGCCTCGGCGCTGATCTCGGCCGTCCCGGAGGCAGCGGATCGCGGCGCGTTCATGGCGGTCAACTCCTCCCTGCAGCAGCTCTCCGGTGGTGTCGCGTCGGGGGCGGCCGGGTTGATCGTGACACAGAGCGCGGACGGGCGGCTGGAGCACTACGGCACCCTCGGTTACGTGGTGGTCGTGGCCATGTTGATCGTCGTCGCGTTGATGTACCCGATCCATCGTGCCGTGTTGTCACGCTTGGCACGGTTGCCTGCCGTTCCGGCTGCGGGCGCACCGGGTTAGGGTACCGGCACTCGCCCGCCCGCAGTCGGTGGCTGCGTGGTTTCTACTCTGCGGCGACGATGGACCAGGAGGGGCGCGAGGGCGTGGTCCGCGGCGCGGGTTTGTTCGGTCGCAGGCGCTCCGCGATTTCCGCGACCAGAGCCCGGATATCTTCGTGGGACTGGTGGTTGTTCAACATCAGGCGCACGCCGGCGCGGCGCCGCGGCACGGCCGGGAAATAGGCGACGTTCACATAGTAGCCGCGCTCGAGCAGGCCTGCCGCCAACTCCACGGCGGCAGCTTCGTCGCCGATGGGAATGAAGCGGATGGGGGAGCGATCCTGGCAGCTGAGCGGCACGCCGTCGCAGCGGGCGGCGCGGTCGAAGGCAAGGATGCGCGACTCGAGCTTGGCCTGCAGTGCCGGCAGCTCCTCCGAGAGGTGGAGCTTGGCCGATGCGACGCCCGCCCCGAGTTGCGCTGCCTGCAGGGGCCCGGAGAAAATCAGCGTGCGTCCCTCGGTCAGGATCCGCTCGGCGAGCGCCCGATCCGGCAGGACGAGGGCTCCGCCCGCGGCGGCGAAGCTCTTGGCCAAACCGAAGACGACAGCCATCCGGGGATGGATATGGCGCTGGCCGAGCAAAGTGCCCGCGCCTCGCTCCCCGCTCCAGCCCACGCCATGGGCATCATCCACGTACGCGAACAGCGCGGGCTGACGATCGAGCAACGCATACAGGCCTGCCACATCGATCACGTCGCCGTGCATGCTGTAGATGCCGTCGCACAGGTAAAATACTCGCTCGTGTTTGCTGGCGAGCGACGCAATCCGCTCTTCCAGGCGATCGAGGCGATTGTGTCGCACGGCTTCGCACGGGATCCCGCGCAAGCGCAGCTCGGGCAGCGCCGCCTGGACGCTGGCGTGCACCTGGATGTCGTACAACACGGCATCCCGTTCACCCACCAGGACAGGCAATGCGCTCAGATGCCCGAGGGACGTAGTGGGCGCCAAGACAACGGGGGCTCCGTCCACCATCTCCGACAACAGCGCCTCGAACTCTGCATACAGCGGCGCCACGACATACGCCCGCGAGGTCGAGAACTGGACACCGAAGCGCAGCACCGCTTCACACGCCGCGGTCTTCAAGCGCGCGTCGGTTTCGAGACCAAGATAAGAGCAGCTGCCGAAATTCACGAGGCGCCGTCCGTCGAGCGTGATGCATCGCCCATCGAAGCGGTCGTCCTGAGCGACCTGACGCACGAGTCCTCGCGACCTAGCGAGCGACCACGTGGATGCCGCGAGGCGGGTCCGTTCTTCGACTCCAGGACGAATCGCACAGGGAGCTGTAGGCATTGGGTTTCCTTTGGGTTTCCGGCGTGCCGGGAGGCCGGATAGGGAATGGGAAGCGGCGGCGAGTGTGCCATAATGGGACGCCTGTCGAGGGGCTCTTTCGCGACGAAGGCACCGCCGGGGTGACGTCCTCGTGAGCGCGGCGCCACATTCGGCAGCGGCGAGTGGGCTAAGAGCGGCGCAGACAGCGAATGGAGAGAAATGGCCCCCACTCGTTCGCGCCAACTAGGAGGCTGCCGCCGGGTCGAGTAAGCTCCATCCGTTCTGTCGCAGGCTCACGAACGTCTGTGAGGAGCACGCGCAGGGGGCGCTGGATCGGAGACCTCAAATGAACGCTGCTACCCTACTCACGCTCGCCGCGTGCGCGATCGAAGTCGTGATGGGGACATTGGCGTGGGCGTTCGCAGGTGCACAGGGTTGGCGGCACTTCCGCACCTTTGCCTTGGTCGCATTTTCGGCCGCGGCCTATGGCTTCGGGGACGCCGTCTTCGCCAGCACGCAGCCGCCCGCGTCTTTGGTCGTGCTCGCGGCGCGCTGGAACCTCGCCATGGCCTGTGTGCACTGTGCGATGTGGATCCTGTACGTTCGCCGCCAGTACTCCGAGCCCGTGACGCGCTGGGATCGGATCGTGATGGCGGTCCTGGCAGGGATCGGCGCGCTCGGCTTGATTCCGAATCTGGTGATGGCCGAGCCGGTGGTATCGCAGACCATCGCTTGGGCGGACGTGACCTATCACATTCCCACCCCGACGCCGCTCGGCGCGCTCTTGGTGCTGCTGGCACCGCTCTCCCTGGCGATCCCGGCGTTCCACTACGTTCGCAAGGCCCGGCAGCAGGCGCCGGGCGCGCGGGTGCACGTCGTGGCGTTCTTGCTGCTGTTTGGGGCGATGCTCAACGAGTCGTTGGTGAGCGCCGGGATCTGGCAAAACCTGTACCTGATGGACCTGGGCTTTTTGGCCGCGGTGCTCTCGGTGTGCGGTGAAATGACGTATCGAGTGACCGGCGACGCCCAGCGCCTGCAGGATCTGTCGACCAACCTCGCGCGACAGGTCGAGGAACGCACGCAAGAACTGATGCAGACACGCAACAACCTGGCGCGCGCCGAACGTCTGGCTGCGCTCGGGCGCCTGAGCGCGAGCATCGGGCACGAGATCAACAACCCGCTCTCGTACGTGATCGGCAACCTCAACTACATCTGCGAGGAGATGACCGCTGACGAGCAGGGCGAGCGCCAGGACGCCTTGATCCTGAGTGCGGTCGAGGACGCTCTCGGTGGGGCGGAGCGCATCCGCCGCATCGTGGCCGAGTTGCGCGCCTTTGGCTCGTCGTCGGAACGGGACGCCCGGCGTGTGGTGGACGTCAACGAGATCCTGGAGGGGGCCTTGAAAGTGGCGCGCGGGGAGACGCGCCACCGCGCCCGCATCGATCGCAACTACGAGGACGTGCCCAAGGTGATGGCCGATCCCACCAAGCTCACCCAGGTGTGCGTCAATCTGATCGTCAACGCGGCGCAGGCCATTCCGGAGGAGCGCTCGGGCAGTGAACGCGCCGTGATTACATTGCGCACCCGGCCGCTGGCCGACGGCCGCCTGGTGATCGAGATCAGCGATACCGGCGTCGGCATCCGTGAAGACGTGAGAGAGCGGCTGTTTGAGCCCTTCTTCACGACCAAGGCGCGGGCGGGAGGTACGGGCCTCGGCCTGTTCGTATCGCTCGGCATCGTCACCAGCCTCGGCGGCAATATCGAGATCGAGAGCCGCGTCGGTGAGGGCACGTTGGTGCGCATCCTGTTGCCGGCGTGGCAAGGGGCCGTCCCCGCTGCGGATCCGGTGTCCGGCGCTTCGATCCGCAGCTTGAAGAATCGGCGCCTGCTCGTGGTGGACGACGACGTGCTCGTCGCCCGCACGCTCGCGCGCCAGCTGAGCGGGCATCACGTGGAAGTCGTGTCGAGCGGTCAGGCCGCGCTGGATCGCCTGGCGGGGGACACGAGTGACTTCGATCTGGTGCTGTGCGACCTGATGATGCCGGACATGACCGGCATGGAAGTGTATGAGGCGGTCGAGGAGAAGTGTCCGGCGCTGGCGGAACGCTTCGTCTTCATCAGCGGCGGCGGCGTCACCGAGCGCTCGCGCAAGTTCCTGGAGGCGCACGCGGATCGGGTGCTGCCCAAGCCGATCGACAATCGGCAGCTGACCGAGCTCTTGGTGCGCTGCGAACCCGCTCGACTCGCCGAAGGGGCCTGACCGACTCGGTAGCCGGGTTGCGCGGAGATCGCCCCTCCGCTGGACGTTTCGAGCCTCATTGAAGCAGCTTGGAGCCGTGCGCTCGTCCGCCTAGGCTCCGCGCCGCTGGCCCCAGCATTTGCGGGTCAGCTCTCTCTGGAGGAGCTCTCTCTGGAGGAGAGGAGCCTTTTCTTATGAAACGATACCTACCCAGCCTGAGCGTCCTGCTCGCCGGCAGCGGCATCGCGGTCTCGGTGCTCGCCGCTGACCACGGTGATGCCCCCGCGGCCCTGAACGAACCGACGGCAGACATCACTGATATCTACGCCTGGATGACCGATGACCGTAGCAAGCTGAACCTGGTCTTGGGCGTCAACAGCAATGCGGGGCCGGGCGCCGCGTTCTCCAATGCAGTCACATACGTGTTCAGCGTGTCGAGTTCACAGGGCTACAAGCAACCGCAGCAGTCGACGCGCGTGCTGTGCAAGTTCATCGACACGACCAACATCGAGTGTTGGGCCGGCAACCAATATGTCGTCGGCAACCCCAGCTCGCCGCAGGGCATCGTCAGCCCCGAAGGCGGCCTGCGCGTGTTTGCGGGCCTGCGCGATGATCCCTTCTTCCTCGAGTATACGGGCTTCGCCAATACCACGAAGGCCGCCGTGGACGCGGTGGTGGCCGATCAGGTCACGTTCGACGCGCAGGGTTGTGCCCAGCTCACGCCGGGGCAGCAGACGGCGCTGGTCGGGCTCTTGACCCACGGCGCCGATGGCGCGCCACCCTCGAACACGTTTGCGGGACAAAACATCCTCGCGCTGGTCGTGCAGGTCGACAAGAGCCTCGTCAACGTCGGTGGCCCGGTGCTCGGCGTATCGGCCAGCACCCACTCGAACTGAGGAACCGCGATGAAGCATTTGAATCGACTCTGCATCGGCTCGTTCGCGCTCTTCACGTTGGTCCTCGGCGCCTGCGCCGACGACGAAAACGACGATACTTCCGAGACCCCCGCGGCGGCGGGCAGCGCCACGCTCGCCGCAACGCCCGCGCCCATCCCCGGCGCTCGCGGCAAGGGCAATCCCCCCATTCCCGGGCCTGACACGCGCATCGATCGCGCCGGACGGGTGGCGATCACGGCGGCGCTGGTGGGCACCTTCAACGCCAATCCCGACGATACGGCGCGGGAGCGCGACGCCTACAACAAGTCAGGCCTGAGCAACCCGGTCTTCCTGCCCACGATCAAGACCAGTCTGGGCGTGCTGGATGGGCTGGACGGCAACTGCGGCAATCAGCTGCTCGCCGGCGCCGGCAACGATCGCTACGCAGATCTCGCCAACGTGCTGCTCGACGATCAGCTGTACGTGCACAGCGACCGCTCGGGTAGCGTGTATCTCGGGCTCGAAGCCGAGTTTGTGAGCGCGATCCAACCGGGGCAGGGCGCCGCGGGGGGCCGCGAGCCGGGGGATGACGTGATCGCGCGCAGCTACTCCGTGCTGGCTGCCGGTGCCTTGTCCGGTATCGATGACGGCGTCCCGGCGGACGATGCGACCCACACTTCCGACGTGTTCCCGTTCCTGGCTGCGCCGCAGTGAAGGGCACCCGGGCGTACTGATGTTCGGCCGTGGCGGCGACGCTGTCGCCGCGCTCGGCCGGCGCGGGCGCTGCCTCGTGCTGGCGTTCGGCGTGGCCGGCGCCAGCGTGTCGGGCTGCTCCCGGGCGCCCGCGCCGGATGCCACCGCCGAGGCGCGCGGCGGAGCCGTGCCCGCAGCCCCGCCGGGGGCGGTTGCCCCTGCGGTGGCGCAGCGCACGACGGATGGGGACATTGCGCTCGCCAATCTGAACGCTCGCATCGCCGCGCTGGAAGAGCAATTGCAGCGCAGCCAAGGCGCGCTCGCGGTGCGTGCCCAGCTCGTGGACATGCTGCTCAGTCGCACGCAATTTTTCAGCACGTTCTCTGATTTTGCGCGCGTAGACGAACTCAGTGAACAGGCCACCGAGGCGTTTGCCGGTGAGCCCAGGGCATGGCTCTTGCGCGCTCGCGCTCGCAGCGCGGTGCACCGCTTCGCGGAGGCCGAGAGCGATCTCACGCGAGCCGAGCAGCTGGGGGCACTCGCGCGCGACACCGAGGCGCCGCGGGCGTCGCTGCACATCGCCCAGGGGCGCGAGCTGCCGGCGGCGCTGGCGACCGCCGAGCGGCGCGCGCAGGCACTGCCGACCCTCGACCGGTTGAGCTTGCAGGCAGGCGCCGAGGCCGCCCTCGGTCGTTTCGATGCGGCGGACGAGCACTATCGAGCGGCGCTGGCGAGCCTGCGGGACGTGTCGCCCTTTCCGTTCGCGTACGTGGAGTTCCAGCGCGGCGTGATGTGGGCAGAGCTGGCGGACCAACCCGAGCGAGCACTCGAGCACTACCAGGAAGCCGTGCGCCTGTTGCCGCGCTACGTCGTGGCCAACGTGCATCTCGCCGAGCTCGAGATCGGCCTGCGCCAGGGCGCCGCCGCAGAGCACCGCTTGCGTGCGCTGGTAGACCAGAAAGAAGATCCCGAGCCCTGGGCTCGGCTCGCCGAGCTGCTGCTGGCGAAGTCGGCGGGCGACCCGACCGCTCGTGGCCTGCTGGAGCGAGCTGGGCAGCGCTATGACGAGCTCTTGGCGCGCCACCCGACGGCGTTTGCGGATCATGCCGCCGAGTTCTTTGCCGGGCCGGGTGGAAACCCTGCCCGTGCCGTGGCGCTCGCGCGGGACAACCTGCAGCTGCGGCAGACGGGGCGCGCCTATCTGCTGGCCGTGCAATCAGCCTTCGCGGCTGGCGATACGGCGTTGGCCTGTCAGTATCTCGCCCAGGCTTCCGAGGCCGCGCGCGCGAATCGAAACCTGCGCGCGTTGATGGACACAGAGCTGGCACGCTGCGGTCAACGCTGAGCTCGCTGCAGAGCGTGGCGCCCTTCCGCGAGCTGCGACTCCGTCTGTAGAGCCCCGTCAAATATATGTGCGAGGTGACGCATGACCATGAGCTCGGGCCGGCTCGGAGCTTCCGCGGAGCGCCAACTTCGGGGAAACCTGAGGCGCGCGCGGGAGTTTCTGCTGGCTCGGATGCGGCACGACTGCCTGTGGTCGGACTTCAAGACGCTCGCGGGGGAGTCGACCGACTGGGTTTCGGGCTACATCGCAGCCACGGTCGGCGCCGTGTCCGGGACCGCGTCCACGTTGATTTCACATCAACATGCCGACGGGGGCTGGGGCTATGCTCCGCACGTGCCGTCGGACGTGAATTCGACGGCGCAGGTGCTGCTCTACCTGTCGGCGGTCGACAAGACCTGGGTTGCCGGCGCAGCGCAGGCCGCGACGCTCGGGACAGAGTTCTTGCTGGATGCGCAGGCCGCTTGTGGCGGCTTTCCGCCGTATGCGGATGAGCAGGCCATCCGCGCCTTTCTGTCCCTGCCGGAGGGCATTTCGCTCGCGGGTTGGTGCCGTCCCGAGCTGTTGGTGACCGCCATGGCGGGACGGGCGCTCGCGGCCTCGGGCGCCGCCCATGCGGCACGCGCGCGGCGCGCCTGGGAACGGGTCGCCGCCGCGCAATCGCCGGAGGGCGGGTGGCAGTCGCAGTGGTGGTTGGGGGAGTCCTTTCCAATGCAACAAGCCGTGGCGCTCGGCGGCGCGGTCGGCGATCGAGCGGGCAGCCGAGCCGTGCTGGAACGAGCGCGGCGCTACATCGAAGCGACGCAGAATGCCGACGGTGGCTGGGGTACCGAACCGGGCCAAGGCAGTCAGCCCTTCGCCACGGCGGCGAACGTGGAGGCGCTGGTGCGCCTCGGCGGCTCCGAGCGTCGGGTGGCTTGGGGCGCGGAGTTTCTGAGTGAGCGGCAAGCCTGCGACGGCGGTTGGGCGAGCAGCTGGCTGCTGCGCATCCCGCCCACCTGGCTGCTCGAGGCGCCGCGCCGCATCGGTTCCCCGGGGGTCTCGCCCGGCACGGGCGTCTTGCTGCGCGATCAGCACCGCAACGTCACCACGGCCAGTTGCGTTGCCGCATTGCGCGCCGCTGCGCGCGAGCCCTGAGCCTGAGATTGCCGCGGAGGCGGGGGGGCACTACCTTCCGGCCCATGCCCTGGCTCCTTGGCTGTCTCGCGATTGTTTCTCCGCGGCTGATCTTGTTTCTGGTCTGGTTGTTCGGGGGGGGGTATCTGTCGCGGGCCTACGGCGGGTTTCTCCTGCCGCTCCTGGGCTTCGTGTTCCTGCCGCTGACCACCCTGACGTTTGCGTACGCGCACGACGCGCTCGGCAGCGGCGGCCAGTTGTCGTCGCTCGGCTGGCTGCTCACGGCACTGGCCGTATTGGTCGACATCGGCATCCTGGGCGGCCAGCAGCGCTACCGTCGTCAACGGAGCGGCCGCAGCTGATGAGTCTGTTGGACCTCGACCTCACCCGGCTCCGGGCGCGGCGCAGCATCAAATGGAGCCAGTACGGGCCCGATTGCTTGCCGGCGTGGGTCGCAGAGATGGATTTCCCGGTGGCCGCGCCCATCCGGGAGGTGCTGAAGGAGGCGCTCGAGCACGATGACTTCGGCTATCCGCACTCGAGCCGAGCTCTCGGCCTGCAAGAGCTGCTGGCCGAACGCATGCAGCGCAGGTACGGCTGGCAGCTCGATCCTGCGCGCGTCGATGTCCTGAACGACGTCGTGCAGGGGCTTTGGATTGCGCTGCTCGCGTTCAGCGCTCCCGGTGACGGCGTCATCGTGCAGACCCCCATCTATCCGCCGTTTCTCGACAGCGTCAGCAAGGCGGGGCGGCGCCTCCTGCTCAGCCCGCTCGTGGCGGCAGCGGACCGCTACGTCATCGACTTCGACCAGTTGCGTGAGGTGAGCCAGGGCGCACGCCTGCTCTTGCTGTGCCACCCCCACAACCCGACGGGCAGAGTGTTCACGCGCGGCGAGCTGGAACGGCTGGGCGCGCTCGCGTTGGAGCGAGATCTTTGCGTGGTGAGCGATGAGATCCACGCGGATCTCACCTTTCCGGGTCAGAACTTCGTGCCCTTTGCCTCGCTCGGGCCGGAGCTAGCCGAGCGCACCGTGACGCTCACCTCCGCCACCAAGGCCTTCAACATTGCGGGCCTACGCTGCGCGTTCGCCCATTTTGGCAGCCCCGAGCTGCAAGCCCGCTTCAGCGCGTGCGTGCCGTATCACGCGCGCGGCGGTGTGGGGATTCTCGGGCAACATTGCACGCTGGCGGCGTGGCGCAGTGGCGATCCATGGTTGGAAGAGGTGAAGCGCACGCTGGATGCCAACCGTCGGTTTCTGGTGCAAGAGTTCGCGCGCACCGTGCCGCAGCTCGGCGTGCGGTTGCCGGAGGCCACGTACCTGGCGTGGCTCGATTGCCAGGGTTTGGCGCTGCCGGTGAGCCCTGCTCGTCATTTTCTGGAGCAGGGGCGCGTGGCGCTCAGCGACGGCGCCGCTTTTGGTCCCGGCTTCGCACAGTGCGCGCGGCTGAACTTTGGCACCTCGCCCGCCCTCCTCGCGGAGATCGTGCAGCGCTTGGTGGCAGCGGTGGTATAGGCGAGACAGGAGAGCAAGACATGCAACAAACGGTCGGGGCGCAGGTCGAGCGGCGAGCACGGGGCGGGGAAGGGAGCCGGACATGAGCGCGTCACGTCTCGGAGCTGCGGAGCGCGCCGAAGCGGAGGGGCATGTGCGGGCGCTGCTGCGCCTGATCGGGGACGATCCCGAGCGGCAGGGCCTCGTGGAGACGCCGGCGCGTGTGGTGCGCGCGTTCGAGGAACACTTTGCGGGCTACGGGCAGGAGGCCGCCGAGCACCTCGAGCGCACCTTCGACGAAGTCCAGGGCTATGACGAACTCGTTCTGGTCAGCGACATCGAGGTGTACAGCCACTGCGAGCATCACATGGTGCCGTTCGTGGGCAAAGCGCACATCGGCTACATTCCACAAGGTAGGGTCGTCGGGCTCTCCAAGTTGGCGCGCGTCGTGGATGTGTTTGCGCGGCGGCTGCAGGTGCAGGAAAAGCTGACGGCACAGATCGCACACGCGATCGAGGAGAGCCTGGCGCCTCATGGCGTGGCCGTGGTGCTGCAGTGCCAGCATTTCTGCATGTGCTACCGCGGCGTCAGAAAGCCCGGGTCCTGGACCACCACCAGCCGGCTGCGGGGGATCTTTTTGCAGGACTCCGCGGCACGGCTCGAGCTGCTCACGCTGCTCGGCCTGCGTCGCGGCATTGGCCAGTCCGACTGAGCTGCCACGAAAGGAGGGGCTCAGCGGAAACGCCAGCGCCCGACGGGTCGCGAAACCATGTTCACGAGCGCGACGAGCAGCGCACCGCCGAGGATGGACCACAGGATCGGAAACGGGCGCCCCTCCACCGTCAAGGCGAGGACTTCCGGTAGGTGGAGCTGCCGCGCCAGGAACATGCCGAGCAGTGCGCCCACGAAGCCGACGACGATCGACATCAAGAAGCCGCCGCGCGCGCCTCCGCCCAGCGAGCGTCCGATGGCGCCACAGATGCCGGCAATGACCAAGAGCAACAACAGACCAGTGAGCGTGATCGTCATAAGTCGAACCTCCGTAGTGCCGCGCTGCAAGAGCTGCGCCGGCCCCCGGAAGCGGCGGCCGGGCGGAGCATTTTGCGAAGCGTCGGGCGCCTTCTCGGCGCCCGCTCCGTGCGCTCGCACGAGCGCCGAGGCGCGACGGCCAGAACGGGGCGGATCTGCTCGACGCGCAGCGCGGGGCCCACGAGCGCGGTGTGGGGCAGGGTGGGCACTTCCGTCCGGCGGCCGACTTCTTCGGTGCAGTGCTTCTTGGCTAACGCCGCGCCGCGCTCGTTTGTCTTTCTGGCGGTGGATGGACGACCCCCTCGAGGGGAGGATGGTGAGCGAGTGGAAAAGCACGATCATGATCAGGGCCTCGGGCACGACCTGCGCGTTTGGAAGGTGGTGCTCGGGCGGCGCCGGCTGTTGCAGTGGGCGGCATACGGCGCCGGGCTCATCGCCTGTGGCAGCGCCAGCGAGCTAGATGAGGAGGGCCTCGGCACGGAGGCGAACGCTTCGAACGGGGACGGCAGCTGTCCCGCCACGATCCCGGAGGAGACGGCCGGTCCCTATCCAGGGGACGGCACCAACGGCGCCAATGCGCTCGCCCTGGATGGTATCGTTCGCAGTGACATCCGCACCAGCCTCGAGGGCGCCTCCGGGCAAGCCGAGGGCGTGTTGCTCCGTGTACGCCTGACGATCCAAGATTCGAGTTGCACCCCGCTCGAAGGGTACGCCGTGTACATCTGGCACTGCGACCGCGAGGGCCGCTACTCGATGTACTCCGCTGGAGCGGAGAACGAGAACTACCTGCGCGGTGTGTTGGAAACGGACGCGGACGGCGTCGTGGAGTTCACGACCATTTTCCCCGCCTGCTATCCCGGGCGCTGGCCGCACATCCACTTCGAGGTGTACTCCGGGCTGGCCGCAGCCACGAGCGGCAGGAACAGCGTCGCGACCTCACAGCTGGCGCTGCCAAAGGCGAGCTGCGACGACGTCTTCGAGACCACCGGTTACGAAGCGAGCGTCAACAACCTTGCCGCCCTCAGCCTCGCCAGCGACGGCGTCTTTCGAGATGGTGTCAGCCTCCAGACGGCGGCGATGACGGGCACGGTCGCCGCCGGTTACGAGGCTTCCCTGGACGTTACGATCACGCCCTGACGCCGCCGGGGGCCAGGAGTCGCAAAGGACGCCGTGTTTCCGAATACGCAACGGCTTTTGCCATGACGCGGCGCTTCAGCCCGGGGAGGCCCGAGCACAAATCCGCAAGCTTCTCCACGCCGACGCGCCCGGATCGAGAGTCAAATCGCAGCATGCGCTGCGGGCGGCGCCCAACGCCCCAGCAGCCGAATAGGCGCATCGGCGAATCGGTAATTGCTCGGGTGCAATACATGCGAGTCGCCGCGTGCCGACAGTTGCTTCGATGAGTGACGCTGGCATCGTTACCTGACGGTGCCGCAGCGCGCTGTGCCGTGTGTCGTCTCGATGACGACGACGATGTTGTGTTTTGACTGCGACGCATGCTACCCCGAAGAAACGTTTCGATGCGGCCAGTGTGTGGTTCGCACGTTTACCTTCGAGGTCTTATGAAGCTCGCGTGGTTGAGGGGTTCCCTGGGTTTCTTGGCATTCACCGCGGCGGCGCTGCCCGCAGCGGCACAAACACCAGCCGCGACGGAGACGGCACCGGAACCGGCGCCCGCAGCGGAGCCAGCCCCGGCAGCGGAGCCAGCGCCAGCTCCTGCAGCGGAACCGGCACCTGCCGCCGAGGCACCACCGCCCCCTGACGAGCTCAAGTGGTATGAGCCTGTCGCCACTCCGGTAAAGGTAGAATCGCCGGTCGTCAGCGCGCGCTTGGGTATCTTGTTGCAGCCCCAGTTCGAGTCCGTGGGCAGCCCCGCGCTCGATGGTCAGTCGAACAACCTGTACCTGCGGCGCACCCGCTTCATCTTCGGCATGACGGCGTTCAAGGACCTGGACGTGTTCTTCGACACGGAGTTCGCCAACCTGTTCAAGGCGGGCAACGATGGCACCAAGGCCACGCCGGGCATCAACATTCTGGACGCGTTCTTGACCTACAAGGTCGCCGGCGATCTCTTCAAGGTGGATGCCGGATATCTGCTGCCGCCGCTCAGCCACAACGCCTTGCAGGGCGCAGGTACCCTGTACAGCTTTGACTACTTCGCCAACAGCTTTCGGCACAGCAATGCCTTCGGCACCAGCGCCGACCCGACGGGGCGAGACCTCGGCTTGCAGCTGCGCGGCCTGGTCGTGGACGGGCTGCTCGAATACCGCGTCGCCATGCTGCAAGGGCGGCGAGAAGGTCAGGGACCGGGCATGCCCCCGACCGAAGTGCAGTCGCAGAACATGTTCCGCCTGGGCGCGCGGCTTCAACTGAACCTGCTCGATCCGGAGACGGGTTTTGCGTACTGGGGCAGCTACCTCGGCACGAAGAAGGTCCTGTCCTTCGGCGTCGCCTACGATTTCCAGGATAGCTACAAGTACTTCGCGATCGACGGCATCCTGGATCTTCCGCTCGGCCCGGGCATCCTGACCGCGCAGGTCGATGTCGTGCAGCTGGACGGGGACGATTGGCTAGCGTTGCCCAAGCAGACCGCCGTGATGGGTGAAGCCGGTTTTACCTTTGCCAGCCTGCGGCTGTCGCCGATCGTCCGCTTCGAAATGCGCAAGATGGATACCAACGAAGCAGCCAATCCGGACGAAACGCGCATCGGTGGCGGCCTCGCCTACTGGGCGCACAGCCACAGCTTCAACGTGAAGGCCTTCTTCACGCACATCGATCCGGATTTCGCGGCGCACGCTTACAACTCGATCAACGTGCAGACGCAAGTCTTCCTGTTCTGAGCGGCAGGTAATCGGGCCTACTCTCCAGGCCCAGAATGCGACGCCCGCAGCTGCTGCGGGCGTCGTGTCCGTTTGTGGGGTGCTCTCGGGCACCGCTCGTGGCTATCCTCGGGTCTCCTCCCTCTAACCTCAGGAGACGGACTCGGATGTCTGACGAAATGCAGCGCGAGCGGCTCACCGCCGATGACTTTCATCCCGAAGTGCTGCGGCTCTTCGATGCGTACGTGCATGGGCTGCTCGATCGCCGGGGCTTCCTGGAAAAGGCAGCCCGCTTCGTGGCTGCCGGTGGCACTGCCGTCGCCCTGCTCGAAGCGTTGAACCCGCAGTTCGCGCGCGCCGAGCAGGTGCCCAAGGGCGATGCACGGGTGAAGCTGGAGAGCTTCGAGGTCGACTCGCCCCAGGGCTACGGCAAGGTGCGCGTCTACGCGGCGCGGCCTGCCAAGCCGGCGGGCAAGCCCCCCGCGGTGCTCGTGGTGCACGAAAACCGTGGCCTGAACCCCCACATCGAGGACGTGGCGCGGCGCTTCGCCGTGGCCGGCTTTGCTGCCTACGCGCCCGACGCATTGTTCCCTCTCGGGGGCTACCCGGGGGACGAAGACAAGGCTCGCGAGCTTTTCTCCAAGCTGGATCAACAGAAGACGCGCGAGGACTTCCTGGCGGTCGCCAAGTTTATCAAGCACGACCCGCGCGGCAACGGCAAGCTCGGCGTGGTCGGCTTCTGCTACGGCGGCGGCATCGCGCACATGCTCTCGACGCGCCTACCTGAGCTCGACGCTGCAGTCCCGTTCTACGGCAGCTCTCCGGAACCGTCCCTGGCCGCCCAGGTCAAGTGCCCTCTGCTCGTGCACCTGGCCGAGCAGGACGAACGCATCAACGCTGCCTGGCCCGCGTACGAGGCCGCCCTGCGGGCGGCAGGGGTGAAGTTCGAGGTGTTCAAGTACCCGGGCACGCAGCACGGCTTCCACAACGACACCACGCCTCGCTACGACGAGGCGGCAGCTAAGCTCGCCTGGCAACGGACGCTCGAGCTATTCAATCGCACGCTGCGTTCGGCAGCGGCTCCCGCCAAGGCCAAGGGCTGAGGCCGCGTCCGTCGGCGCGCCCGTCGAGCGGCATTCACGCTCGGCGGGCACGACCGAAGCGCTCACAGCGGTCGGACGCTCTCGGCGCGCGGACCCTTGTCGCTGCGGGTCTCGACGTAGGACACACGCTGGCCTTCGGTCAGCGCTTCGAACGTGGTGCCGTCTACGGCCGACATGTGGAAAAACAGGTCGTCGCCGCGGCTGGTGCGGATGAATCCGAAGCCGCGATCGGTCTTCTTCTTGATGGTGCCTTCAGTCATGGTCGTTCTCTTTTTTGTCTTATGGTGAAATGGCGAGCCTGCGCTCGCGACGGAACATGAATTTGTCTGGAGTGGCTCCAGCTACTCCCTCTCGAGAGGCCGCTTTCGAGCGACAGCGCGCCCCTCGGCGGAGCGCAACGAAGGCGCTTGCCAGCGGGCCTTCGTGAGGCACGCCTGGTGAGCCACAGGGTACGTTAGCCAGAGACTCTGACCACCGGAGTGAAGGCGAGGGCGCTGCCCGCGTGTCCCGGACGCGCTCCCGCGGCGTTCGCACGCTCCCCCGAGCGACGCCATCATTCTCCCTGACAGTGCGCCACGGGAACCGGATAGATCCGCATGGACGCAAGATTGGGCCAAATCCGATCGCCCGCCGGAGCCCGCTCGACGTTTTCGAGCTAACCGGACCTGACTGGGACCTGGCGCGGTCGCTGATATAGACAGCGCCGCCGACACAAACTCTGCCGACGACAAGTTGTACTGGCTCAAAACTGCCAGCTAGCGACGGCGACCCCTCTGGTGGCGCGGCGGAAACAGGCTAAGCCGTAGCTATAACACAGCCAGCCCTGCCACGCGAGGTGTTTCGCCGGGCGGGCTCGCGGCCGTCGGCACCGCGAGCCATACCGTGCCTGCACCGCGCGCGCAGCGCCGAGCTTCGAACTGCCTGGCCTGCTGCTGCGAGAGCTTTCAGCGCTACTTCTGCGAGCTCTTCAGATAGCGATAGAACTCGGAATCGGTGCTGAGGAAGAGCGACGTGGAGCGATCGATCGCTGTCGGGTATGCCTCGAGCGTCGTGAGAAACTGGTAAAATTCCACGTCCTTGCCGAACGCGTCCGAGTAGATCGCCGCCGCCTCCGCGTCTGCCCGCCCGGTCGTTTCTTGCGCCTTGCGGTAGGCCTCGGAGCGGATCGACTTGAGCTCACGCTCGCGCTGACCGCGAATCTCCGCGGCGCGCCCCGCCCCCTCCGAACGGGAGCGCTCGGCGATGCGGCGCCGCTCCGAGATCATGCGCTCGAACACCTTCAGCTGCACCTCATCGACATAGTTGATGCGGCGCACCTGGACGTCCACCAGCTCCACGCCAAACTCCCGCACCACGGCGGCCGCTCGATCCCGGATCTGTCGCGTCAGGCGGTCCCGGCCGATGCTGACGGGTTCCTCGGCGGCATCCCCCTCGGCCTTGGCCATGTACTCGTCGTCGTCGAACGCGCGGTTGCTGGTGCGCACGGCGTCGATCAGCGGGAAAGAGGCGATGGCGTTGCGCGTCTCGCCGTCGATGATGTCGTCCAGGCGCGACTGGGCGTTGCGCTCGTCGCGCAGGCGCTGGAAGAAGCGGAGCGGCTCGACGATGCGCCAGCGGCCAAACGTGTCGACCCAGATGTACTTCTTGTCCTTGGTCGGGATCTGGTTCGGGTCACCCCGCCAGTCTAGCCAGCGCTTGTCAAAACGGTTCACCGTGTCGGCGAACGGCATCTTGAGGTGCAGGCCCGGGCTGCTGATGGGCTCGCCCACGGGCTCGCCAAAGCGAGTCATGACGGCTTGCTCGTTCTCGGTCAGCGTGTAGGTGCCCGACCAGGCGAGCAGGAGGAGAAGGCCGAGCCCAACCAGAGCGATACCGGAGCTTTTCATTGGGACTTGTCTCCCCCGAGGGCCTTTTCCGCGGTACCGGCGCTGACCGCTGGCGTGAGCGCGATGCCCTCCATGTGCAGCAAGGGGGTCACTCCCTTCTGCGACTCGTCCGAGATCACCTTCGGCCCGGCTTGCTTCAGCACCTTTTGCACCGCTTCCAGGTACATGCGGCGCCGGGTGACGTCGGGAGCCTTGGTGTACTCGGTCCGGATGCTCGCGAAGCGGTTCGCCTCGCCCTTGGCGCGGTTGACACGGTCGATGGCGTAGCCCTGCGCAGCTTGCAGCGTCTCCTCCGCCTCGCCCTTGGCCCTCGGAATGACGCGATTGAGCTCGGCGTAGGCCTCGTTGATGGCGCGCTCTTTCTCCTGGATGGCCTCGTTCACGGCGTTGAAAGAGGGCTTCACCGGATCGGGCGGGTTGACGTCCTGCAGCACGACCTGCTGGATGTCGACGCCGGTTTCGTAGCGATCGGCGAGCTCTTGCAGTGCCAGTTTGGCCTCATCCGCCACCTGCTGGCGGCCGGTGGTGAGCACCTCGTTCACGGAGTGGTCGCCGACGACCGCGCGCATCGAAGCCTCGGAGATATCCCGCAGCATCGACTCCACGTTCTTCACCTTGAACAGGTATTTATAGGGGTCCTTGATCTTGTACTGCACGATCCAGTCGACCACGGCGACGTTGAGATCCCCCGTCAGCATCACCGATTCGCGCGTCATGTCCTGACTGGTCGCCGCGTACGTCGTGCGGTCGGCCGTGTTCTCGGTACGAAAGCCGAACTCCGCTTTCAGCTGCCGCTGGACGGGAACCTTGATGATCTGGTCGATGCCGAAGGGAAGCCGGAAATGCGGCCCCGGCTCTACCGTGGTGGTGAAACGCCCCAGCCGGGTGATGACGCCCACCTCGTCCGGCTCTACCTGTGCGTAGCTGCTCACCGCCAGGCTGATGCCGACGATGCCCAGCAGGATCCAGCCCGTGGCGTGGCGCGCGCGCCCCAAGTCCCGCCAGAGTTCCTGCAAAACCTCTCTGGGGTCGACGTTCCCGGGGCCACCGCCGAAGGGTGTCTGATCTTTCGCCATGCCAGAATCGAGTAATACGGCGCGCCGCGCTCTACAAGCCGCTTCGCTGGAGTGGCCGCCAGGCAGCGACGTTTCTCTGGCAGGTCGCTTGCGTTTCAGGCGGGCCTGAATGCCGAGGGGCGCGGTCAAATGCCGCAGGGGTTGGGGCCGAACGTCACGGTCAGGTCATTCGTGCGGCCGCGGCGGGTGGCTTCGAGTACGCTTGCAGTCTGGGCACGCAGAAGTCGAGCGCCTGCTGTCGCGTCGGCCCCGCCGCGGCCAGCGTCAGAGGAGAAAGAGCAGCATGACCTATTGCGTGGGCGTCCTTCTGGAGGACGGGATCGTTTTTGCATCGGACTCTCGCACGCATGCGGGCGTCGATAACTTCGCCAAATTCTGCAAAATGACGGTGTTCGAGCGCCCGGACGATCGCGTGATCGTGCTGCTCAGTTCGGGCAACCTGGCCGGGACGCAGGCCGTGATCAACGTGCTCAAGCAGCGCGGGGATGCGGGCGATGGCGGGCCTAACCTGTGGACCGCCAAGACCATGTTCGATGTCGCGAACCTCGTCTCCGACGCCACACGGGACATCGAGCGGCGAGATGCCAAGCATGTCGAGAGCTTCAACGCCTCCTTCATCATCGGTGGGCAACTCAAAGGAGAGCCACCGCGCCTGTTCCGGACCTTCTCGGAGGGCAACTTCATCGAGGCCGGCACGGATACGCCCTTCTTTCAGACCGGTGAGGCCAAGTACGGAAAGCCCATCATCGATCGCGTCATCAACCCCAAGACCAGTCTGAGCGACGCGACCAAATGTGTGCTCGTCTCCTTCGACTCGACGATGCGCAGCAACCTATCGGTCGGTATGCCGATCGATCTGGTCTGCTATCGGCGCGATAGCCTACGGCTGGAGATGCGCCGGCGCTTCGATCAGGGGGACGCGTACTTCACGTCGCTCAGTAGTGAGTGGAGCCGAGGCGTTCGCAAGGTCTTCGCCGAGTTACCGGAGCTGAGTTGGCGGACCTCCGCACCCTCCGAGCCGTCCCTGTCACCTCCTGCTCCCCATCGCCCCCGCGCCTAGGAATTTTATGCAAATCCGCTTCGGCTACGAGCTCGTATACACGTGTCCCAAACCCACACCGATGATTCTGACGCTGAGCTTGCACTTCAGCCGCGTCTCCGACGTGGTGCGGGCGGACCATCTGGTCACGTCGCCCTCGGTACCGATCCGGGCGTACCGCGACCTGTTCGGCAACTGGTGCAGCCGCATCGTGGCCCCGAAGGGGGACCTGCGCATCTCCGCCGACGGCATCGTCACGGACAACGGGATCGCGGACGTGGTCGTGCCGAGCGCTCGCCAGACACCGGTCGAGATATTGCCCGAAGAGTCGCTGCTGTTCTTGCTGGGCAGCCGCTACTGCGAGACCGATCGTTTGACTGCCATCGCCTGGGAACACTTTGAGTCCTCACCGCCGGGCTGGGGACGTGTCCAGGCGATCTGCGATTTCGTGAACAAGCACATCACGTTCGGCTACGAGCATGCCCGGCCCACCAAGACAGCGTGGGAGACCTACCAGGAGAAGCAAGGCGTCTGCCGGGACTTCGCGCACCTGGCCATCACGCTCTGCCGTTGCATGAACATCCCCGCGCGCTATTGCACGGGCTATCTGGGTGATATCCGCATCCCACCCGTGCCGGGACCGATGGATTTTTCGGGCTGGTTTGAGGCCTTCCTCGACGGCGCCTGGTACACGTTCGATGCGCGTTTCAATACGCCGCGCATCGGTCGGATCTTGATCGCTCGAGGGCGAGACGCAGCGGATGTCGCGATCAGCACCGCGTTTGGTGCCAATACCCTCAAGCAGTTCAAGGTGTGGGCGGACGAAATCAACGTGGCGTGACGCTCGAGCGGCCCGGGCGCGCAGGGGCGACGCACGCGGTCGGGCGCGGGGCTCAGGGTGCGCCGCGTTCGCACGCGAGCAAGCTCGCGTAATACCTGGCGGCGGCTCCGCCCTTCTTCAGGAGGGCGGAGGCCTTGTGCAGCGTCTCGTACGCCCGCTTCACGCGCAGCACCCGGGCCTCCTCCACGCCGATGCGGCCGAGTTGGTCGTAGAGCAGGCGTGCCCGTTCGCTGGCCTGCGCGCGCGCCCGCGCCTGCGGTGAATTCTGCAGGATGCTTTCGATCGCGTCGCGGCTGCGCTGGAACGTGGGCTCGAAATCGGGATGGAATGGGTCGTCGAGCATCGGCCAGCTCTCGAGCAGGAGCGTGGTTTCCTCGGCTTCCGTCGCGGCCAGGGCATCCTCGACGTGGTCGATGTCGTCGTTGAGGCGGTTGAGCTTTTCGTCCAGCTGCGTCCAGCGCTCGAGCACGGCCTTTTCGCTGGTCAGGCCGAGCGCCGAGCCGAGCCGTTCGATCACCGCGGCGTCTTCGGGCAGCAGGGCCTTGTCGATCGGGGCGCTGCCCGGCTCCACGCTGCGCAGCCAGCGCTCGGAGGTGGTGGTGGGCACGTCAAACGATACGGCTTCGATGCGCGCCCAGGTGTGCGCGTCGAAGAGCCCGACCTTGCCGTCGTGGTCGTAGTCCGCCAGAGCTAGCGGCAGGGGGCTGCCATTTTTTCGCGTGCCGGAGAGCGCGTGCGCAAAATGCAGGCCGTAGCTCTCCTGCGCGCGGCGATCGGGGTTGGGGTCGCAGCCGCTCGTCTCGCGATCCCATGTGCCCGCAAACAGCCCGCAGCGCGGCACGCCCGAGGCGCGGCGACCGCGCTCGTCGGCATGAGCAAACGCGAGCTCGGCGAAACCACCGGAAAAGCAGGACGTAGCGACCAGCCGTAGCGGCCGGTGCTGCCGCTCGTGCAGCTCTGCCAGGCGCACGACGTCGAGCGAGCGCCCTCCCCACAGGGCCACCGAGTTGAGCCTCGCCTGCTGGCCTTGCTCCCCGTGCGCCGCGACGTACACGGTGAGCGGGTCGCTCCCCTGGGCCAGCGCGGCGGACAGGCGGGCCTCCAGGTTGTCGAGTGTGGCGCGCTCGGCGTTGAAGCGTGCAGGACGGTAACGGCTCTGCCGACCTGCGCGGGGCGCCAGCAGGTCTCCGAGCGCCGTCCGCACGGGGTCCCCCTTGGCCGTAGGATCGAGCTCCCGTACGCTCTCGGAGCCGCTGCCGCCCGCGAACAGGACCACGCCGGGCGGCGGCAGCGCTTGCCGAACCAGATCGATGTCTTGCTCCAGCGACACCTCGGTGCTCTCGGGCGTCGGCCCGCCGCCGATCGCCAGGAAGCGGAGCGGGCCCGACACGGGGGCGGGCGCTGCGGGGGGCGCAGGCTGCCCGCTCGGGCTGCGCGGGCCTGGGGCGGCAGCGGGCTTGCCCTCGGCCGGCTCCGGCTTGCCCTTGGCGGGATGGGCGCAGGCGAAAAAGGCGAGCGCGAGGCTCGTCAGGGCGGCTCGAGCGCATCTCATGTCGCGCTATCCTGCCACTAACGGCAGCCGCGGCGCGGGGAAACTCCCGGGTCTCGCGGGCCAGCGTACGGTCCCGGCGCGACCGGCCGTAGATCCGTGCGTCATGACCACGATGACTACCTATCTCGTCACGGCGTCCTCGTTGAACCTGCGCTCGGCGCCCGCCCTCGCCGACAACATCGTGGGCTTCTTGATGCGGGGCGCGCGCGTCGAAGGGCTGGCGGCCTCGCCCGACGGCCGCTGGCATGAGGTCAGCACGGGCAGCCAGAGCGGCTGGGTCTCTGCCAAGCATCTCGCGAAGGAAGAGGGCGGGCCGAGCCCGATCGTGGTGGCGGAGGAGTTCCCCTGGATGCCCATTGCGCTCAGCGAGCGGGGCGAGAAGGAGGTGCCCGGCAGCGGCAACAATCCGCGCATCGTCGAGTATCTCCGGTCGACGGATCTGGACCGCGGGCTCGCGGCTCAGGATGCGACTCCGTGGTGCTCGGGCTTCGTCAACTGGTGCGTGGAGCAGGCCGGCTTCGACGGTTCGAACTCCGCGTCGGCGCGCTCCTGGCTGCACTGGGGCAAGGGCGTGGCCGAGCCGCGCCGTGGCTGCATCACCGTGTTCCGGCGGGACGGCGGTGGGCACGTGGCCTTCTACGTGCGCAGTGAAGGCGCCGAACACCTGGTGCTGGGCGGCAATCAGTCCAACCAGGTCAGCATCGCCGGCTACGCCAAGGAGCGCCTGCTCGGTTTCCGCGTGCCGGGCTGAGCGCGAGGACGCTGCGACTCGGGACGC
>Ga0315912_10001709_pt1 | contig 25798 bp, 25 predicted proteins | sample VfabasoilMG_FD_204469 | JGI IMG/M metagenome (GOLD analysis project Ga0315912, IMG submission 204469) | Garden soil microbial communities collected in Santa Monica, California, United States - V. faba soil | ecosystem: Environmental > Terrestrial > Soil > Garden | place: USA: California... | reverse complement strand
TCCGCACCCTCACCACGGCGTGGCTGGCCCACCGCAAGCGATCACCCATCCGCTGGCGTTTCACGACGAAGGACGCCCGGATTAAGCTCCGAAGGCTCTACCCCTCCATTCAAACGTGAAGCGACACCGGCCCCTGCTGCGGCCTTCCACATCGACGAGAATCTTGCCCCGTCACGGTGGCGGGTCCCCTCGCTGCTCTGCACTGCAAAACACCCGCGGTACGATCCGCAACACCGATTGCCCCGATGGATCGGCATTTTTGCTGGATTTCGGCTCGAGTCGGCGCGAGCGAGCCGCACCGGCCCCTCTTCCACTTCCGGTTCTCGAGGCGCTATACGCTCGTGCCATGACGCAGCAGTCGCTCGCCGCCGCCCAGCGCCGTCGCACCCTCGGGACGTTGGGCTTGGTCGGCGCCATTCTGGTCGGAGTCGGCCTGGCCATCTTCTCCGACCCCACCGAGAAGCAGATCAAGCCGGAGCCGCCCGCCCCCGCAGCCAAGCCGGCGCCGGCCAAACCCGCCGCCACTGCGCCGGCAGCGCCCAAGCCGGCCCGGCCCGCAAAGCCGCCGCCGCCACCCCTGATCGACGAGATGGTGCTCTGGGACGACCCTCCCGAGTGGAAGCGCATGCCCCGCTCCGGAATGCGCTACGCCAGCTACCAGGTCCCCCCCGGCAAGGGAGACAAGCTCGGCGGAGAACTCAACGTCTTCATCCTGAGTGGCCCCGTGGAGGCGAACATCCAGCGCTGGGTCGACGAGTTCTCCGGTTTCGATTTGAAGACGCTCGTGCGTTCCCAGCGCACCGTGAACGGGCTGCCGCAGGCCATCGTCGAAATCCCCAACGGCCACTTCAACGGGGGCATGGGCGACACCGAGGCGAGCGACAACTACGGCTTGCTGGGCGCGATCGTCGTGGCGCCCTCCGGCGCCGAGTTCTTCTTCAAGCTGACCGCGCCGAGCAAAGCGGTGAAGGCAGCGCGCCAGCCGTTCTACAAACTGCTCGACAGTGTTCACGTGGAGAAAAAGGGCGACGCCAATCCGACAGGCGCGGCCCCCGCAGCAGCCCCTCCCGGAGCTGCTCCCCCCGCCCCGGCGCCAGCAGCTCCTGCGCCAACGACAGCCCCCGCCGGCGGCGCTGCGCCGCCGTAGCTGCGCCCGCTGGCAAGCGGCAGCTCCCCGTGGACGAGCCGCCTCGCGCGGCTCACGGAGCCGCTGCGTCGGGACGGCGGCGGGTCAGGCGCTGCAAGGTGTCCGCGTCGAGCTCGGGCACGATCCCGATGCAGTAGTCGAGCGCGCTCGCCAGGACACCGACGAGCGCGCCGGTGTTCGCGTCATAGTAGCACCCGGTCCAGCTGTCCGAGTGCGAGCTCAAGACGGCCACGTAGCCCTGAGCGCTGCCCACGTCGAAATAGGAGTCGTAGTCGTAGCGGCAGAGCCGCTCGGGGCCGTCCGTGGCCGGCAAGTAGCTCGCGGGGCACTGCAGGTCGCTCGACAGATCGCCGGGGCAGCTCGGAGGCGCGGCGTCGGCAGGCTCGAGCGCCGTGCTGTTGCCTGTGCTGGAACAACCGGCGAGCAAGAGCCAGAAGCCGAGGCGCACTCACCTAAGGATGTGCGGTCGGCTTCGGCTCGTCCAGCGACGCTCCAGGCTCTGTTGGGCGACCGGCGTGCCTCCTCGGTCGTCGGGAGCGCCTGCCCCCTTTCGAATCGCGGGGTTGCGAACGGCACGGTGAGTCCCGAACCGCCAGCGCTCAGGAATCCCCGGCACGGAGTAGAGGGATCGGCGCACCCTCGAGAGCGCCACGCCGCGGGCGCTCTCGCCCGAGCGGCCAGCGGCAGTAGGTGTCAGCAAATGCAGGCAAAACGCACGGCGCACCTCTAGCGATTCGTCATACGCACCGTTTGGAAGGAGTAGCGCCCGGGATCGGGCGGGCGCCGCGCGGGGCCACGAGAACAGGCATGCTGAAAACAGACGACAAGGTATTCTTCCGGCTTCCCAGAGAAGATCGTCCGAACAAACGCGTGCTCCGCCCCGCGACGGTCACCGCATGCGACGACCAGACCTGCACGCTGCGTCTAGAGGAGCCGTGTCCGGGGATCGAGCCCGACCTGGAGGCCTTCTTGCACTTCGAGGCGAGGCGCAAGTTCATGCAGCAGCTGGGACGGGTGCTGCGCAAGGACTCGGAGCACCCCATGCTGCTCGTGATGCAGCTGCTCGCGCAGCCCACCTCGTCGGAGAGCCGACAGTGCTTTCGCGTGTCGTGCCTCGGTGAGAACCTGCGCGCCAACGTCGACGACGAAATCGGGTGCGAGGTGGTCGACTTGAGCGCCACCGGTCTGGCCTTCTATGCGCGCCGGGACTTCGCGCTGGGCACCGAGGTTTCCATCACGCTGAGCTACGCGGGCAAATCCTACGCAGGCCAGGCCACGATCATGAGCTCTCGGCGCCTGACGCCCAAGACGATTCGGCATGGCGTCCTCTGTACGGAGCGAGAGGGCGGGACGCTCGCCAAGTCCCTGGCCTCCATCAATGTCGCGATTCAGGGCGAGCAACAACGACGACTCGCCGGTACATCGCGCGCGTAGAGCAGCGCACGTGCCGGCCCAGGCACGATGCGGCGCGGGGCCCAGCGTCGCCTTCACGCTCTTCGTCATCGGGCCAACGACCATCGCCCCCTCGGCACCGTTCACGGCGCTCACGCTCGGCGATCTGGATGACGGCCTGCTGCGCCGCAGCCAGTACGCCGCCGCCGTTGCACGAGCCGTGACCGAGCACGACGGGCGCGCGTTCGTGCTGGAGCGCGGGTCGGAGATGAAATATCTGCTGCCCGATCTACCGTCGAGATTGCGCCCCTGGATTGCACCGGACGCGCGGCTCACGCGGCTGAGCAGCGTCCTGACGCCGGCGGCGATGACGGCGGATGTGACGTTCGATACCCCGTACGACCAGGGGATCTACCCCGAGACCTACGTGCGGCGGGAGACGAACGGCGGCCCGCGGCCCGCCAGCACGGGGATGCTGCTGGGCGTGGCCCTCGCGACGGCGCTGCGGCGCGGCGGACGCCGCCATGGCCCGGGCTGAGGGGCTACGGCGCCCGGCAGGCGACGTAGCCGCAGACGGGGGCGCGCTCAAAAATACCCGTTGTCGCGGAACCAGCTCACCGCGTCGCGGAACGCCTGGCGAATCGGCGTCGGGGCGAGCCCGAGCTCGCGGCGCGCCTTCTGATTGGTGCCGTGTTTGCCGCTCGTGAGCAGGCGGATCGAGTGCTGGTTGAAGCGGGGATACTTGCTGGGAAACAGGCGCGCCTCGATCACGTCCTTGGGTACGCACATCGCCAGCATGAGCGCCGGTGGAACGCGCAAGCGCGGCCGCGGGCGGCCGGTATCTTCGGCGAGCCAGTCGAGGATCTGGTCCAGGGACGCGACTTCCCCCGAGAGCAGGTAGCGCTCGCCGGCAGCGCCCTTCTCCATCGCGAGCAGATGGCCCGAGATCACGTCGCGCATCGGTACCCAGTCGAAGCCTCCGGGGACGTAGGCCTTCATCTTGCCGTGCGCAAAGTCGAGGAAGGTGCGCCCCACGAGGCTCGGTCGAAAATCGAAGGGGCCGACCGTGGCGCTGGGGTTCACGATGCAAGCGTCGAGCCCGCGCTCCAGCTCGCGTTGGACCTCGAGCTCCGCTGCCGCCTTGCTGCGCTCGTAGTCCATGGCCGGCTCACTCGGGTCGAGGCGATGCTCTTCACTGCTCGGCCCGCTCGGATTTCGACCGATGGCCCCGAACGAGCTCGTACACACGACGCGGCGCACACCGGCCTTGCGCGCCGCTGCAAGCAGCCGCGCAGTGCCAGCCACGTTGACGTCCCAGAGCGCCTGGCGATCGCCCCCGCGAATGCTGATCATCGCGGCGACGTGATAGACGCGCTCCACGCCCGCCACCGCGCGCTCCAGCGACGCTTCATCGCGCAGCTCCCCCAGGCTGCGCTCGACATCGAGTCCTGCCAGCGGCTTCGGGCTCGAACCCGCTCGCACGAGCACTCTCACCGGCTCGTTTCGCGCGAGCAGGGCGCGCACCAGGTTGTTGCCGATGTGGCCCGTGGCCCCGGTCACCAGGGTGGTCATGGCCGGATCGTCCAGCGGGGCTTCATTCTGCGGCCGACTTGCCCGCTGGCGCTGGCACGCCGGCGAGAACGTTTTCCGCCTCCGCCGACACGCGCGTGGCCTGGTCTGTCTCGGCCTCGCGGCGGCGCAGCGAGCGGGTGAGCTCCCCCGTCTGATACTCGCGCCACTTCTCGAGCGTGAGCTTCTGGAACTCGATCACCACGGGATTGAGCTCGATCATCGGGCGATCCGCGTGCCGGTCGAAGCCGGCCTGCTCCGCTTCGAGCGCCCACTTGTCCTCGGCGAGCAGGGGCTCGACATAGAGCCGATTCGCCAGCCAGAGCGCCAGCGGCTTGAGCGGCCGCGGGATCGTCCAGCGCACGAAGGGGACCTCGATCGGACCGAACAGGAACAAGAAGAAGCAGCGCGTGGTCCGTTCATCGATCGGCAGCAGGAACAGCCAGTGCAGGTACTTCCCGAGAATGTCCGAGCGCTGGTACGGGTACTGGTAGAAGAGTTCGATGCGGTCGAGCCCCTTGCCACCGTTCTCCGAAGCGAGCCGTGCGATCAGGCTCTTGCCGAAGGAGGTCTTGTACGTGACGCTCACCGTGTCGCCCTCGCGGCCGTAGTGGGCGAGCTTGGGTTCGACAAACGGTTCTTTGTAGCGGTGCAGGTAGGCGTGATTGAAGTCGCACACGTTCTCGACGATCATCGAGAAGTGCGAGCCGATGGTCACGTCGATGGGAGCGACGGGCCAGGGGGTGCCCACGGATAGCTCGGGGATCTCCGGCAGCGGCACGCTGTCCGCCAGCGCTGGGTCGCCCGGAAAGATCCAGACGAAACCGTAGCGCTCTTTCACGGGGTAAGAACGAATCGCGATCTTCGGCAGGCGCTCGCGGCCCTTGCCGAGCTCATGGCTGATCTCGACACAGCGGCCCGTGCGTTCATACTTCCAGCCGTGGTACTGGCACACCAGGCGCGCGCCTTCGACGCGCCCGCAGGAGAGCGGGAGCTGGCGGTGTGCACAGCGGTTCTCCAGGGCAGAGAGCAACCCGGCGTCGTCCCGGTACACCGCGATCGAAGTCTTCCACCACTTGACCTCGATCACCCGGCCCGAGCGCAGGTTCTTCGCGAGCTCGACCGCGTACCAGTAGTTGCCGCTCGGCCCAGCGTGCCGGACCTCCGCGACACGCGTTTCCCGCAAGGATCGATCCGGTGAAACCATGGCACCTTCAGCCGGCGCGCGCGACCCTGCGCGGCGACGATCGGACCATTCTCCCGCCACGCGCAGACGTCAAGCCCCCGCCTCTCCACTGGCCGTCCGCGACGGCGGGGGACGTTGGTTCACGACCTCCCAGTGCTCGCCGAGCCCTCGACGAAGATCGCCCTCCGTCAGGCCGAACCGATCGAGAGCGTAGGCGTGCCGGCTCTTGAAGCGGCGAGCATCCGAGGTGGCGCGCTCGAGCCGCGCGCGAAAATCCAGAGTCAAGCTGAGGCCGAACCTGGCGTAGATGTATTCGACCGTGCCCACGGGATCCTCGATCAAGGTCTCGAAGCGCACGCTCACCCAGCGTTCGGGGGGTTGCCGGTGCCCCTCGTCGCACAGCAGGCGGTAGTGCTCGAGGAACATCCCGGCGAGCGCGCGAGTCTGCGGCGAGTCCTCGGCGATCGCCGGCGAATGGGTCTGCCACATCGCGTAGAACATGCTGACCGCCGACGGAATGGCTTCCCGAGGATCGCGAATGATGTGCACGTAGCGGGCATCCGGGAAGGCCTGCTGGGCCACCGGCAGGCGACTGGGGAGCAGCACGTTCTTGATCAGGGGCGCGCGCGTGCCGCCGGTCAGGTACACCAGGCGGCGCACCGTTTCCCGATAGTCGCGCGCTAGTTTCCGGATCGGCCCTCGGCCGAGGCCGGTGATGTCGATGAACTCGGGGTGCGCGGCAATGGCGGGGAAAAGCAGGTAGAGCGCCGGGCTCACCAGGCTGTACACAAACAGGTTTTCGTCCTCCTCGTCAGCGCGGAGCCCGACCTGATGGATGCCGTCCCAGGCGGTGAAGATGCGCCGATCGATCGCGTCGAGCACTCGGCCGAGCGAGCCCCCGGTATACCCGTCGAGCGCCTGCACGAGACCGATCGCACGCTCGAGCAGTAGCGCTGGTGCAATCGTTTGGTAGAGCTTGAAACCCACGAAGCGCTCGTCGTCGAGCGCGAGCAGATGGTGAAGAAAGGTCGTGCCCGAACGTGGCGTCGCGATGACGAAGAGCGGCGGCGGAACCGGAGTGCGCCGGAACGCGGGATACGCAAAGCCATCGAGCCAGCGCGCCAGGGACACCGCGCTCCCGAGTGCGCCGAGGGCCAGCGCAAAGCCGGCGGCCTGAGCACCCCGCCGAACGGTGACGTCGGTCTCCAGCAGACCTCGACGCATGAGCCAACCGAGCGTGGGCCAATGCACGTACATGGGGACGTGAGACTAGTAGCTCGTCTCCATCGAATCGAGGCACTACCCCGAGTTTCAGCTCCAAGCGCTGACGTTGTCCCGGCGTCGCGTCGCGTCCGTGGGGCTCTATGTGACAGTATTGTCGAACCGACGTTACCTCAGAGAAACACGTACGGCCGCCGCGAGGCCTGCGACGACGATTCGTGAGGACGCCTCAGCCGCGGCCCGATAATCTCGGCCCCGTGGGGCGAAAGAGAAAGATAGTGGTGATCGGGGCCGGCCCCGCCGGCTCGGCGGCAGCCATGGCGCTCGCTTCGTCCGGGCATGCCGAATGCTCGCTGCTGGAGCGCAAATCGCTACCACGGACCAAGGCCTGCGGCAGTGGTCTGTCGCCGTGGACCCTGAAGTACCTGGACAGGCTCGGCGTGGGCGAGCAAGTGCGGCGGCGGGCGTTTCGGATCGATGGAGCGATCATTGCTGGTGTGGAGGGCCAGGGCGTCGAGCTGCGTGGAGACCATGAGACCGCCGTGCTGCTGAGGAGCGAGTTTGACGCCTTGCTCGCGCGCGAGGCGGAGCGGCGTGGCGCGCGACTGTACGAGGGTGTGACCGTTCGGCGGCTCGAACGCCACCGTGGACACAGCGTGGTCGAGACCCATCAGGGGACCTTCGAGGCGGACGCGGTGATCGACTGTAGCGGCGCTGCCGGCGGCTTCGATCGAGAGCGCCGGCACGCCTCAGCGCCGCTCGGGCAGGCCACGATGCACACCATCATGACCTGGTACGAAGGCCTGCAGGGCTGTTCGGACGTGGTCGAGCTGTTCTTCGAGCGTGGGCTCAAGCCGCACTACGCCTGGGTGTTTCCCGAGACCGCCAACCGGGCCAACGTCGGGCTCTGTTTTTTGCCGGACAGGTCCAAGCCCAACGCGCGCCAACGTTTCGAGGCATTTCTGGAGCGGCGGCTGGCGCCGCGCCTGCGTGGCGCCCAGCAGCTGGGCAGCTGGATCGGTCATCCCGTCAACGTGAGCAGCGTCCCCCGGGGGCTCACGGCACCGGGGGTGCTGCGCGCGGGGGAAGCCGGCTGGCTCGCTGATTTCGCGACTGCAGAGGGGATCTACCACGCGCTCGTGAGCGGGCACATCGCCGGCAGCCACCTGGGCGAGTTGGCGGCGCACGGCTGGCGAGACGACCTCCAGGGCGCCAGGTATCAGGCGAGCGTCGCCCGGGCGCTGGCCGCCAGAATGTTGGGCGGTCGCATGCTGATGGGGGCGCTGAAAACTCCGGTTCTGGACCTAGCGCTCGGCTTCGGTGCCAATAGAACGACGCGTCAGGTGCTGAAGAAAGCCTTCAGTGGCCTGTATCATGGGTGAATCTGATGCTTTCGCTCGTACGACGCTCCCGCTCACACCGCACGGGCTCGCTGCCGTCGGGCTCGCAGCACACGGATGTGGCGATCGTGGGTGCCGGCCCGACGGGCGCCACCGCCGCCATCGCGTTCGCGAGGCGCGGCCTGAACGTGACGCTGATCGATGGCTATCCCGACGCCGTCCACCGTTTCGCGGGTGAATGGATCCACCCCCCCGGCGTGCGCACCCTGCGCCGGCTCGGCGTCGACGTAGGGTCATTGGCCGCGCGCGAGGGGCACGGATTTGCGATTTTCGGCGATGACGGTGGCGATCCCGTCTGCTTGCCCTATGACGGCGAGGTGGGCATCGCTCGGCTCCACTCGGAGCTCGTGACACTCCTTCGCGAGCACGCCTGTGGGCACGCCAACGTGCGCTACCTGCGCAGCCACGTCTTCGTGCGTTTCGCGGGCCAGCATACCCTCGAGCTCGAAGATCGCGAGCACGGCCGCACCGTCCGCGTGAGCGCCGAGCGCATCGTCGGAGCCGATGGCCGCGGTTCGAAGGTGCGCGCCGCTCTGGGTGGCCCGGCCGAGAGCGAGCAACTTTCGTACATCGCCGGGCTGGAGCTCGAACATGCACCGCTGCCGTTCGAGGGGCTCGGGCACGTGTTTCTGGGAGGGCCAGGCCCTGCCCTGCTCTACCGCGTGGATGAGCACCGCGTCCGGGCCTGTCTGGACATTCCCATCCGTTGCGCCGGCGCCGCGCGGCGCAGCGAAGCGTTGTACCGCGGCTTCAGCCAGGTCTTGCCCCCGCAGCTCGAGCCTGCGCTGCGTGCGGCGGTCCAGGGGCGCTTGGCCTGGGCGGCGACCGGCGTGCGCAGGCGCAGGTTCTTCGGGCAGGGCCATGTCTGGTTGGCCGGCGACGCCATTGGACACGTGCACCCTTTGAGCGGCGTGGGGATCACGCTCGGGCTGCTCGACGCCGAAGCCGCGGCCGGCACGGGTCAGCTGAGCGCCTATCGGCAAGAGCGCGACGCGCACGTGGCCGAGGTGTTGGCGAGCGTGCTCTATCTCGCGTTCTCGCAGCAAGACGCGAGCGCCTGCCGCATTCGGCACGGCCTGTTGCGGCTGCTGCGTGCGAGCGCCTTTGAACGCCGCCGCACCATGCGCCTGTTGACGGGCGATGATCGCGCCGGCACGAGCTTCGCCGATGCCTTCTTGCGCGCATCGGGGCAAGTTGCCTGGTCGGGCGCAGAACGCGCCGCCAGCCGGCGCCAGTCGTGGCGCGACTGGGGGCAGCAGCTGCGCAATGACGCGGGGTGGCTGGCCTGGCCGCTTCAGGCGTGTGCCCCGTCCATCGATCCCCGGCTCGTCCGCCACGCCTTGCGCGAACGCGGTCTGCCCTTGTTGCGTCGTCTCTCACCCGATCACCAGCGGAGCATGGCCCAGTGACAGCCAACATCGACCAGGATTGGGCCTTTTGCCGGCAAGCGTTGCTGGACGTGTCGCGCACCTTTTCGAAGCCGATCGAACTGTTGCCGGAGCCGCTCTCGGTGGCGCTCACGTGCGGCTACCTGCTCTGTCGTGTGGTCGACACCGTGGAAGATTACCCCCCGCTCGGCAGCCACGAGCGGGACCAGCTCTTCACGTCGTTCATCGCCGTGCTCGACGGCGAGCGCTCCGCCGAGTCGTTCAGCGAACGGTTTCTCTCCATCCCCGACGGCGACGCCGAGATCCAGCTGGCCCAGGCCCTGCCGCGGGTGATGCGGGTATTCGAAAGCCAGGCTCCGAGGGTACGCCGGTCCACCGCGCTCTGGCTCTCGGAGATGGCAAACGGCATGCGCCTGTACTGTCGCCGTGATTCACCCGAGACGCTCTCGACGCTCAATACCTTCTCGGATCTCGAGCGCTACTGTTACTTCGTCGCCGGCACGGTCGGCCACCTGATCACGGATCTGTTCTGTGACTGGATGGGGAACGCCTCCGGATCTCTGGAGCACGAGCTGCGAGCTCGCTGTGAGTCGTTCGGCGTGGGCCTGCAGATGGTCAACATTCTGAAGGACATCACCGACGATTTCGCGCGAAACCGCTGTTATGTGCCAGGGCAGCTCTGCCGTGGCGAGGGCTTCGCTCCCGAACGGCTGCTGGATGACGAGCACCGGCACCAGGCGCACCGCGCGCTGTCCCCCATGTTCAAGCGGGCGGCCGAGCACCTCGGTACCGCCTTCGAGTACACGCTGCTCATCCCCGCGGGGCAGGTGCAGCTCCGGTTGTTCTGTCTCTTGCCGCTGTGGATGGCGATAGAAACCTTGATCGTCGGCGTTGGCAACGACGCCGTGCTGCTCGCCGATCGGCCGCTCAAGATCACGCGGGATAGCGTCAGCGAGATCATCGAGCATTGCCTGCGGCACGCGAACGACGACGCCGCCCTGCGCCGGCGCTATGAGAGCTGTGTCGCCCGCTTCAAGGAGCGTCTGTCCCCGCTCGCCCCGCCCTCGCGGCCGCGCGCGGCAGCGCCCGAGGGCTATGTTCAGCCCTGACGCCACCCTGCTCGAGGACAGCGGGTTCGAGCCGGCAAGCTCGGTGGCGGGGCTCGCAAAAGGGCTGGAGCACCTGGCACGGACGCAGGACGCAGATGGCTCCTGGCACGGTGACTATGCTGGTCCGATGTTCTTGCTGCCGCTCTATGCAGCGACCTGCCACGTTGCCGAACTGGAGCTGGAGCCCGTGGCTCGACGGGAGATGCTCCGTTATCTCCAGGCCCATCAGAACGAGGACGGGGGCTTCGGGTTGCACACCGAAGCGCGCAGCGCCGTATTCCCCAGCGCGCTCAACTACGTCGGAGCACGGCTGCTCGGAGAAGCCGCGAGCTCCGACTGGCTGGTCCGGGCGCGCGCTTGGCTACGCGCACACGGCGGGCCAGTGCAGTCGGCCGCCTGGGGCAAGTATTTCCTCGCGCTGCTGAACCTCTACGACTACCGCGGGCTGGCACCGGTCCTCCCCGAGCTCTGGCTCCTGCCTCGAGCCCTGCCGTTTCATCCGAGCCGCCTGTGGTGCCACTGCCGGATGGTCTACCTGCCGCTCTCGTACCTGTACGGTCGTCGGGCAGCCGCCCCCGTCACAGCGCTCGTGAGCGCGCTCCGCGAAGAGCTCTACCCGGAGGGGTACGAGCGGGTCGACTGGGACAGGGCTCGTCGGCACGTCGCTCCGAGCGATGCGCTCGCGCCGCGGACCCCCCTGCTCGAGCTGGCCAGCCACTGGATGCTGCGCTTCGAAGCGCGCTGTCCGAAGGCCCTGCGCGCCCGGGCCCTGCGTTATGTCCTGGATCAGATCCGCCGCGAAGACGCCAACACCGACTACATCTGCATCGGGCCGATCAGCAAGCTGCTGCACACGCTCGTCTGGCACTTCGAGCAGCCGCGGGGCGAGGCAGTCCAGCAGCACGCCCGGCGGCTGAGCGACTACCTGTACTCCGCCGCGGACGGCTTGAAGATGAACGGCTACGACAGCTCGCGGCTCTGGGATACGGCCTTTGCCGCACAAGCCGTCGCCCAGGCGCCGCCGAGCGCGCAATCCCGGTCGATGCTCGACGGGGCCTTCGAGTATCTCGAAGCCAATCAGGTCCTCTTCGACGTGGCGGAGCCCGAGGTCTGTTTTCGGCACCCGTCGAGGGGTGGCTGGCCGTTTTCGAGCCGGGCCCACGGATGGCCGATCAGCGATTGTACCGCCGAGGGGCTCAAAGCCTGCCTCGCGATCGAGGCCTCCACCGGCAGGTCGCTCGCGCGCTGGCGCCTCGACGCGGCTGCCGAGCTGATGCTCTCGCTGCAAAACCAGGACGGGGGCTGGGCCACCTACGAGCTCACTCGCGGGCCCGCCTGGCTCGAACAGCTGAATGCGTCCGACTGCTTTCGCGACATCATGATCGACTACTCGTACGTCGAGTGCACCTCCGCCTGCGTGCAGGCGCTCGGCGCGTATCGCGAGCGCTTCGGGCCCGGCGTGCTCGGTGCGGCCATCGGCGAGGCCATCGGCCGTGGCCGGCGCTTCCTCGAGAACGCGCAGCGCGTCGACGGGTCCTGGGAGGGTTCCTGGGGCGTGTGTTTTACCTACGGCACCTGGTTTGGGGTGCTGGGGCTGAAGGCCGCGGGGGCACGCGACGACAGTCGAGAGCTGCGGCGCGCCTGCGAGTTTCTGCGCTCGCACCAGCGCAGCGACGGCTCCTGGGGCGAGTCCCCGGAGAGCTGCGTGCGGCGCTACTACGTGCCGAGCGAGCAAGGCCAGGCCGTGATGACCGCCTGGGCAACGCTCTCGTTGATCGCTGCCGGGCAAGGCCAGAGCCCGGCGGTTCGGCGTGCGGTCGAGTTCTTGACCCGGCGCCAGCAGCCCGACGGCAGCTTCCCCGCCGAGGGCATCGCCGGAGTGTTCAACAAGACCTGCGCCATTCACTACGACAACTACCTGAAGATCTTTCCGCTCTGGGCTCTCGCCGCAGCGGAGCGTCAGCTCTCGCCGGGCAGCGGGGTCCGGCGTTTTCGGGAGGCAACCGCGCGATGAAACGAGCGCCCGCCATGCGCTCGCGGCCGGCGTCGAGGCTCGCACGGGCCGCTCTGGTGCTGGGCGTTCTGACCACACTGCGGACGGCGCTCGCAGCGCCTCCACCCGCCTTCGTCGTGCTGCTGGAGCACGCGGTCGGGACGCCTGGTCGCGCCCAGCCCTACCTCGACGAGCTACTGGCGGTCGTCTCGGAGCAGAATCATTGGCCGAAGGCCAGCGGTCGCTATTTTGCGGAACGTGCGCCCGCGCTCACCTTCATCCGCGACGAAAAACCTGCCTTCGGCATCCTCTCGCTCGGCGCATTTCTGGCGCTCCGGAGCTCGCTCTCGTTGTCCGTGATCGGGGAAGTCGTGGCGCCGAAAACGGGTGGCGGGCAGTATTTCTTGGTCTCGACCCAGGCAGGCACGGCGGACGCTTGCAAGGGGCAGCGCGTGACGACGACGTTCGGCGCCGATCCGAAGTTCGTCGATCAGGTCGTGGCAGGCGGCTCGTTCCGGCTGTCCGAGTTCAAGCTGATCGAGGCGCGCCGTCCGCTGGAGCCGCTCAAGCAGGTGCTGCGCGGGGAAGCGGCCTGCGCCCTGATCGACGATGCCCAGCTCGACGCCTTGCAGCACATCGAGGACGGCGCCCGGCTCGCGCCCGTGTGGCGCAGCGCGGAGCTGCCGGGCATGGCGGTCGTCGCCTTTCCGCGGGCCAACCCGAGCGTGGTCCAGAGCTTCAAACAGTCGCTCGGCGGTCTGTGCGCCCAGGCCAAGCAGGCCTGCTCCAGCGTCGGTATCGAGGAACTCCGCCCGAGCACCGAGGCTCGCTATCGGGCGCTGCTCGATGCCTACTCGAAGTCGGCGCCCTGATGCGTGGCCTGCCGCCGAGTCGAGGCTACGCTTGGGTACTCTCGGTCGCAACTCTCCTCGGCGCGTGTGGACCCTCGCTCGGGCCCGTGCAGGGACCAGTCAACGGCGCGCTCACGCGCTCGGAGTTGCACGGCCTGGACCTGGCCGACGCGCTCGAGGCGCTGATCGCGGTGGGTGCGGACTCTGCTACCGATCGTCAATACGCCTACCAGCGCGTCCGCCAAGAGCGGGTCGTGACCGCCCAGGATGCCCTGGCACACGCGCTCGTCGCCGGGCGGCTAGCGCAGATCTCCGGCCTCTCCGCCAAGGGCCTGGTCGGCGAGGTGGAGCGCTACGCACGTTCCAGCGCGCAGCTCGAGCCCAACTTTCGCTCCGGCGCTGCCCAGCGGCTGCTCGGGACGCTCTACGTCATGGCTCCTGCCGCGGTGCTCGAGCACGGGGACTCCGAGATCGGCCTCCAGCTGCTCGAGCACGTCGCGCAGCACTTTCCGGCTCACGTCCCGAACCGGCTGCGCGCCGCCGAAGCATATCTGGCCCTCGGAGATCCGGAGCCGGCCCAGCCGCACCTCTGCTACTGCGTCTCGCACCGCAACGCCCTCCGACCCGACGAGCGGAAACTCCTCGACGGTTTGCTCGCCCAGAGTCCCGTCGCGCACTGTCCGTGAGCGGCGGGCTCTCGTGCCTGCCTTGTGTTCCTAGCAAATCCAGCCGCCTCGATGGTCAAAGCCCTGCTCACTCTCGGATTGAAATGGCCGCGCTCGTCTCTCGCCGTCGCGGCCGTGCTCGTCGTCTTCGCCACGCTCCTCATCACGCTCGGACCGCTCGAGGTGAGCACGTCGCGTGAGGGCCTCGTCTCGCTGAGGAGTCCCTACCAGGCGCGCCTGTTCAAGTACTACCAGGCCTTCGGCCGCTCGCAGGTCGCGGCCCTGGTCGTCTCCGGCGAAACCGGCGAGGAGCGCAGGCGTTTCGTCGATCGCTTCGAGGCGGAGCTCGGCAAGCAGCCGGAGTTCGTCGGTCGGGTCCTCGGCAAGCTCACGCTGGACAGCGTCGCCGAAACGCTGTTCGTCTGGCGCCCCGAGCTGGCCGCTCTCCTGCCGAAGCTGGGCGCGGGGCTGGAGCCGGGCGCCGACCCCTGGACGAGCTGGGCGCACGCCGCCGAACGGCGCCTGACGAGCGCACTCGACGGCGCGCCCGAGGCCGGCGCGGCGGCAAACGCCGTCCCCGGTGCAGGCCTGGAGCAGCTCGGGCGCCTGGCAGACGGCCTGAAGGCGCTCCGCCACGCTCTCGGCGGCGACGGCCGCCTGGCGATCGCCGAGCTCGGCGTCAACAGCGGCGGCGCCCACGTCGACGAGCACGGCTACCTCGTCGGAGCCGGGGGCGACTTCCACCTGGTGCTGGTCTATCCGGCGCTCCAGAGCGACGAGGGACGCGAGCTCCAGCCGGTGGTGCAGCTGATCCGCGCGGCGCGCGACCACGCTCTCGCCGGCGCGCCAGGCAAGGCGCTGCGCGCGGATCTGACGGGCGCGCCCGCCCTCGCCGTGGACGAGCTGAAGAGCCTGCAAGCGGGCTCCCAGATCACCTCGGTGCTGTCCACGGCGGGCATTTTCCTGCTGCTGATGCTGGCGTTCCGTTCCTTCCGGCACGTCGCGGTACTGCTCTTGCCGCTGCTGGCGGGCATGCTCATGACCCTCGGTTTCGTCGAGCTCGCCTACGATGGCTTGAACCTCGTGACGTCGAGTTTCATGAGCGTGCTGCTCGGACTGGGCATCGAGTTCGGCGTGCACCTGATGCACCGCTACGGGGAGGCGCGGCTCGGCGGCGACGAGGTGCGCCCGGCGCTCGAGGCCGCCTTGCTCAGCGACGGCCCCGCGGTGGCGCTGGGCGCCGTGACCACCGCGACCGCGTTTCTCACGACGACGACCACGGAGTTTCGGGCCTTTGCGGAGCTCGGCGTGATCACGGCGGTCGGGCTCGCCATCACGCTCGGCTGCACGCTGTTCCTGTTTCCCGCGCTGCTGCCCCTGATCGCTCGTCGCCGCCCGGCGCGCCTGCACGAGCTGCCGGGGCTGCCGGCGGTGCTCGACGTCGTCGGGCGGCGTGCCCCCTGGGTGGTCGGGGCCGGCGTGGCTTCGCTCCTGCTCGCCGCCGTGTCGCTGCTCGTCGCGCGCCCCGGTTTCAACGGGCGAACCTTCGATTTTCTGCCGGCCAGCGCCGAAAGCTATCGGGGCATGCGGTGCATGGAGCGGGCCGGCACGCCACCGCTCGATGCTCACTTCGTGGTGCGCTCGTTTGGCGAAGCGGCCAGGCTCACGGATCGCCTCCGGCAGACGCCGGAGGTGTCCGCGGTGCAAAGCCCGAGCGATCTGTTGCCGCCCGAGACGCCCGAGCATATTTTTCGCATCCAGCGCTCCGTCGCCGAGCTGGGCAGCTTCACGGCGCGCATCCCGCAGGCATCCGCGGCGCACGCCGCCGCCCGGCTCGACGCCTTCCGGAGCCTGTCGGACGCGCTCGACGAGCTCGCATTTGCGCTGCGGCAGACCCACCGAGACAGCGGCGACGCCACGCGCGCCGCGCGGGAGCTCGTTCAGCTGACGAGCTTTCTCGCCAGCCAACCCGAGCAGGGCACGCAGGCCCTGAACCAGGTAGGGGGCGCGCTGACTCGAGCGCTCGAACGCGCCCTGCGCACAGCGCGAGACATCGCCGCCCGCGGCGCCTACGCGCCCAGCGATCTACCCCCCGTGTTCGCAGCGCGCTTCGTGTCCAAGGACGGCGCGCGCCTCGCCGTGCACGCCTATCCGGCGGGCAACGTGGAGGAGGCCGGCTTCGGCGCACGTTTCGCCGCGCAGCTGCAAGCGCTCGATCCGGCCGTGGCGGGCACCGCGCTCAATCTGCTCCCCCACGAGCGCTACATCACCGAGGGCTTTCGACGCGCGGCCGGCTACTCACTGCTCTTGATCACGTTGATCTTGTGGCTGACGTTCCGGCGTGTCGATGACACCCTGCTCGCCTTGCTGCCCGTGCTGCTGGCGGCGTTCTGGATGCTCGCGCTCATGCACCCGCTCGGCATTCGTTTCACGCCTGCCAACATGGTGGCGTTGCCCCTGCTCTTCGGCATCGGGCTCGACTCGGGGGTCCACATGCTGCATCGCTCGCGGGAAAGCTCGGGCGCCGCGCCCCTGGCGACCCTCGTGCAGGGGACGGGCACCGCCGTCAGCGTCGCGGCACTGACGAACGCCGTCGGGTTCGCTGCCTTGATGGCGGCCGACTACCGCGCGATGCAGGACCTGGGGCTGCTGTTGAGCATCGGCATCAGCCTCACGATTGTCGCCAGCGTCGTGGTGCTCCCCGCGCTGCTCGTGGTCTTGCGCCGGGCGGGGCTCGAGGAGCGTACCGGGGCGCCTGCTAGGTCAGCGTGAGACGGCCGGCGTGCGCGCAGGTCTGGGTCACGGCCGATGCGGTGCTCGCCTGCGACGTATCGGGATGCGCATCGCCTCTTTGACGACTTGGAGTTAGGGGTCTTGGGCAGCCTGCCCCGCCGGGGACCACTTCGCCTCAGAGTTCCGGGCACGATCGCCAGCGATTGAGCGAAGCCGCAGCCCAGGACATAGCCCGCGGTAAAGAGCCCCAGCTGCCAACCTGGGGGGCGATGCGACCAGACGGACATCATCATTCGCTCCTACCGGACCAAGAAAGTAGAGAACGTCGACATCCGGCCGTTCGCCTCGCGTCCTTCTGCGTCGTCATCGCTCACCAATGCGGCTTTCTTGCGTCGGCTCGTCCACGTCGCTGGCCAGCAGCGGAAGGCTGAAGGAGACATTCGCGCCGCACCTGTCGTTGTTGGCCATCCAGAGGCGCCCCCTATGCGCTTCGACGATCGAACGGCAGATGGCGAGCCCCATGCCCATGCCGTGCTGCTTCGTCGTGAAGAACGGCTCCAGGACACGCTCGGCATTCTGGATGCCGGTTCCGGAGTCGCTCACCTCGACGCGGATCGCCGCCGGGCCCTCGCGGCGGGAGCGGATCTGGAGCGCACGCGCGCGGTCCACTACACCGGCCATCGCCTCGATCCCGTTCCGGATCAGATTCACGAGCACCTGTTGGACCTGAACGCGATCGAGTTCGACCGACGGCAACTCTGGCTCGAGATGCGTTTCGATGCGGGTGTCCTGCGCCGCACTCTCGTCCGCCATCAGCCGGCAGACCTCCCGGATCAGCCGGTTCACGTCTTCGGACGCCCTCTGGTGCGGCGCCTGTTGGAAGAGCGCGCGAACACGGCTGACGACGTCGGCCGCGGAGTTGGCGTCGCGGGTGATGCGCTCGACCACCGTCATCGCGCGCTCGATATTGGGTGGCTGGACCGACAACCAGCGCTGGCAGGCGTGGGAATGAGCAACGATCGCCGCCAGCGGCTGATTCACCTCGTGCGCGATCGAAGCGGAAAGCTCGGCCAAGCTTGCGGCACGAGCCGCCTGCGAGAGCTGGTCGGAAGCGCGCCGTAGCGCGTTCTCGGCGAGGATCTGATCGTCGATGTCGTGACAGAGGCCGAACCATTGGACGATGCGCCCGTGCTGGTCGCGCATCGGCTCGCCTCGGCCTTCGATCCAACGATAGATCCCGTCGGCGCGGCGTAGGCGATACTTGAGCAGGAAAGACTCGCCGGTGGCGAAGGAGTGACCGAGCGCTGCGTCGAGCTTGGCCACGTCATCCGGATGAACCACGGAGCGGATGGTCGCTGCCAGCCGGCTCACCCCGGGGGTGTCGAGGTCCGCTACGTCGAAACCGAAGAAGTCCACCAGCCGCCGGTTGAAAAAGGTCGGCTCGCCCTCGGGCGTCAAGCGCCAGATCAGGCTCGGAACCATGTCGACGAGCTGCGACAGCTCCAGCTCCCGCTCGCGCAAGGCCGCCTGCGCCCGCATCTCATCGTCGATGTCGAGATTGATGCCGTACCACTGCACGATCTGTCCGTCTGCATCGCACAGCGCCTCCATTCTCCCCTCCGCCCAGCGATAAACTCCATCCTTGTCGCGACGGCGATACCGCATCACGAAGGTCTCGCCAGTTTCGAAACAACGCCGCACCCCACGCGCTACTTCGGGGGCATCTTCGGGGTGAAGCAGGTCGTTCACCAACTTCGAGATACGCGGCTCTTCGAGAGCATCGAAGTCTGGAATGATGCTGCGGAGATAGTCCTCGTAGCGCTTGTTGAAGTGCGTGGGGCCGCCCGTCGGCGTCGTGCTAAAGGCGCGGACCGGCAACGCGTCGATCATTTGCCGCAGCTGTTGCTCGCTCCGCCGGAGCGCCTCGTCGGCCTGCACCTGATCGTCGATGTCGTGACAGAGGCCGTACCACTGGACGATCCGTCCGTCCTGGTCTCGCATCGGCTCGGCGCGGCTCGACATCCAGCGGTACACGCCATCCGCACGACGCAGGCGATACCGCATGGCAAAGTGATCGCCGGTGGCAAGGCAACGCGTCAGCGCGTCCCCGAAGGCTACCGCGTCGGCCGGATGGACCGTGGCCTCGATCAGGGCCGCCAGGCGCGTCATGCCCGGCTGGGCCGTATCCGCCACATCTCGGCCGATGAAGTCGACCATGCGCTTGTTGAAGAAAACTGGTTCACCCTCCGTAGTCAGCCGCCAGAGATGGCTGGGAACCATGTCCACGAGCTGGGAGAGCTCGCGCTCCCGGTCGCGCAACGCCGCCTCGACCCGCTGCTGATGGTCAACGCCGTCGACAACCCTCAGCGCCGCGTGGGCGTCAACTTCGCCACCAGACTCCGACGCTATCGCCATCGCCTACTCCCGCCGCCGCGCACCAGAGCGTCGCCGTGCGGCCCGGGCGCCGAGCGTAGCATTGTCGCCGGCAGAACCATAGCCAACAATGCCGGCTGCCCGCGCGCGCGGTCAGGGCAGATGCTTGTCGTGGCCCGGTCGTGACCGGCCCCTTCCAGAAACGAGGCCGATGCAACAGGACGGCTTCCGGAGCGAGGCTCAGCCTGCCTTTCTCACCAGCGCAGGCTGGGCTGCGCGAGACTGCGGCGAAGCATTGTGCAGGTTCCTCACCGGGGCGTGTCGACAGACTTGCGCTCGGTCGAGCACGCCCCCGGCGAAGATGCCCGAAAGACGCGAAAGATCGCGCGAACCAGCGGCAGCCCGGTCTCGAACGGGCACGCCGACGCGGATCGGCTTGCGAGGCAACCGTGTCGCGACGATGTCGGCAGCCAGCACAGCCTCCAGAGCAGCGAGGTCGCCCTGCTCCGTCGCTCCGAGGAAGGCCAGCGCGAGGCGTCGCAGCTGAGTCGTACCGACAGACAGGCGACGCCCGCCTGCGAGGTGCTTGCGCGCTCGCGTCATCAGCTGGCGGCTGCTCGCCTCACTGACGCCAACGACCTGCACGATTTGCGGATAGCCATAGTCGAACGCTTCGCGCAGCAGGTAAACGGCCCGCTCCAGGGGTGACAGCTTCTCCAGCAGCAGCCGGAGAGCAGCGTCGAGCGCCTGGGCCCGCTCCGCCAGGACGCCGGGACCCGCCTGGGGATCGACGAGCTCAGCGAGCCGGAAGTCCAGCGATGTCCCGTGACGCGTATGCGCCGCCGTCGCGCGATTGATGGCGAGCCGTACGGTCGTCGTCGTCAGAAACGCAGCGGCGTTCCGCACTGCGTCGCGGTCAACGTTTTGCCAGCGCAGCCAGACGTCCTGAACGATGTCCTCCGCTTCCGCCACGCTGCCGAGAGTCCGCATCGCCACGGCGAGCATCCGGGAGCGCGCCTGGACGAACGCCGAAACACCGTCGTCTCCCGCCACTCCCGTCGAGCACCGGTGTACTGCTTCCATGCCATGCACGATAGAGACGGCGGAGCAAGCGAGCCATTACGCCTTTCCATGAGTTCCAGGACTCTCACGACGGCGGCCGCCCCGTCATTCCTTCGCGCCCTGCAATGCCGTGCCGATCGCTGCCAGCAGAGCCGGACCGTCGAACGGCTTGCGGAAGAACTCGGTGGCTCCCTGGCCATCGGCTTGTTCGTCCTGGGCCAAGTCGCGCCGCCCTGAGATCAGGAACACGGGCAGCTGTGGATTTAGTTGCCTCACTCGATCCCGCAGTTCGAAGCCGTCCATCCCCGGCATGCCGATGTCGGTGATGAGACAGTGGATGCTGGCTACGTCGCTGGCCAGCAGGGCGCTTCCGGACGAATGGAGGCGCACCTCGTATCCGGCGGACTCCAGCAGTTCCTGGAGTGACTCGAGGATCCTCGGGTCGTCATCGACGACGGCGACGATCTTTCGCACCTGCTCGCTCATGCGCCGCCGTTCCGGCGCGAACGCACCGCCGGAATCTGCAGCCTTTCAGCGAGTCGAACCAGTTCAGCAAGCGACCCGGCGTGCATCTTGTGCATGACTTTGCGGCGATGGATCTGGAGTGTCACCTCGCTGATCCCGAGCTCTGCTGCTGCCTGCTTGTTCAATAGACCGCTCACGACCAACGGCAAGACCTCTCGCTCTCGTGGGGTCAACTCGAGGTAGCGCCGCATCAAGATGCTGACTTCGGCGCGTGCAACCCGCGTGCTCTCATCCCGGACCAGCGCAGCCCGGACCGCATCCATGAGCTCGATGTCGCTGAACGGCTTGGTCAAGAAGTCCACGGCGCCGCGCTTGATGGCCCGCACCGAGGACGGGATACTGCCGTGCCCCGTGATGAAGACGATGGGTGGGTGATTGCCGTCCGCGAGCAGCCCCTGCAAGTCCAATCCGTTGACGTCGGGCAACTCGACGTCGAGCACGAGACACGCCGGCAGATCCGGCTTACGCGCGTCCATGTATTCGCCTGCCGACCCGAACGCCAGGGTACGCATGCCATGCGACTCCAGCAGTTCGCTGAGCGCCTCGCGAACGCGCTTATCGTCGTCCACGATGAATACGAGATGGTCATTCGTCATGCTGTCGCCGTCTTTGTTGCGACCCGCAGAGTGAGGCAGAGGGTGGCTCCCCGAGGAGCGTTCTGTTGCGCCCATGGCCGTCCAGACTGAGATTGGACGTTTCCTTGGCACGGCGCAACTCGCGAACTTTGCGGCCATTTGACACCAGAATGTCGTGGCTGAGTCCACGCTGGAAGATAACACGCGCCGCGCGGCCGGAATGTAATGGAAGTCCATTACGAGTCTGCAGTGGACCTCTTTGAGGAGACGAGCCTCGCAGCACCCGAACTGGACTTCCGGCCTCCGCGTACAGCGCGCGACGACGCCTGAGCTAGGGGGGGGGTCTGCGCCGCTTGCGGGCTCGAGCGCGGGGTGACCACGGCACGGGGTACGGCGGCCTCCCAAACGCTCCTGACGCACTTCATCTTCGGACGCGCCCTCTCCGCGGGTGTCGTTGGCTAGGACAGCGCAGCCCGCATCGCTGTGACAGCGCGGGTTTGGCGCATCAGAGGCGACCGGCGAGCCAGAAGACGGCGTTGCTGACGAACGCCCGTATGCCGCTTTGGGCTCGCGGCTCACTCATCTCATGCGCCACCGGTTCCGTGACAAACGTCGGCGCCCCGCGACGTGGGTCCCAGTTGTAGTCGGCAAAATGATGAAAGCTGCTGTCGGCAATGGCGCGGCCGTTGTCCTCGCCGGATCCCGACACGTAAGCGCCAAAGGCAATGACCAGATGGAAGGGCGCCCCGGTCGTCAGGCTGTGACCGACAGCAATGGCACGCGCATGGTCCTGGTCGGCGGGGGTCCGGACGGCGCCCTCATGCGGATGCGCCAGAAAGTATTCGATGCGACCAGCCGGCGCGTCCGGGTTCATGAGCAGAGGATGCCGCGGCTCGAGTGCCCGGCGACGCGGGAGCTAGAAGCTAGACCCAGCGCTCGAACTCTCCATACGCAAAGCCGCTACCCCCCGCGAAGCCTTCTCCCGGTCCGAATTCCTCGCTGAAGTCGGGCTCGTCCTCGAAGAGCACGCTCACCTCCGGCGCCCTCTCGCCCGTGGTTCCCCCTGAAGCCTTCAATCCGTCGCTCGCCCCCCGCGCATCCACCGGCGCCTCCACGGCGGGTGTCGAATCCTTACGATGCTCCGCCCTCGCGCTGGACCACCAGGCGTAAACGGACGCCGTGTCATCGAGCCGTCGGTAGCGCATGTCGCTCTCGGCTAGCCAGAGGCCGACGTGGCAATTGGATCGAGACCAGCGTGCCCCGCCCCGGCTCGGACTCGATCTGAACGAGCCCGGCGAGCCGTTCGATGGTCTCGCGCGAGATGGCGACACCGACCCCGGAGCCGCCGTGACGGCGCGAAAAGAATGGCGCGCCCACCTGAGCCAGTACTTGCTTGGGGATCCCATGGCCCTCATCGCGCACCGTCCAGAGTTGCCTGCCATCGGCGCTCTGGCTGCTCCTGACCACGACGGTCCCTTCGGGTGGGCTCGACTCGATGGCATTGACCACGATGTTCCCGAGGGCCTCGGCGAGGTCGTCCGCATCGCCGCAAACGTTGCCGCCGCCCACCTCAAACGCCAGCCGGACACGCCGAACCTGCGCCAGGTCCTGAACCCGCCCGAGTACGGCGCCCAGTACGCCCGCCACCGAGATGGGCTCCGCACCGCGCGGCACCTGCGACTCGCAGTCCGGCCGCAGGTCATCTTCGATCAGCTGCAGCATGCGTTGGATGGCACTGCGCGAGCGCAACACGCGCTGGCGGGCAGCCTCGCCCACCTCGGGCTCGATCAGGCTGGTGACGGCATTGACAATCGACAGGCAATTTTTCATGGCGTGAGCGCGCAGGGTGCGGCTCGGTAGCTGGGGCGCTTTGGAAAACATCTCGAGCTCCTGTTGTTTGACGCTGGGTTGCGCGTCCCCCCCTTGGGTTCACCAACCAGCCGAGCCTGCATCCGGCAAGAGTTCGAACCTCGCGGCTCGGCTGCAGCCGGATGCACTCGAGCCGCGGAATCAGCTCTTGATGAAGGCCAGCAGGTCCGCGTTGAACTGCTCCCGATGCGTCGCCGTCAGGCCGTGCGGCGCCCCCGGATACACCTTCAGCGTCGCGTCCTGCACGAGCTTCGAGGAACGCAATGCCGATGCCGCGATTGGTACGACCTGGTCCTGCTCGCCGTGCAGAATGAGCGTTGGAACGTCAATTTTCTTCAGGTCCTCGGTGAAGTCCGTCTCCGAGAAGGCCTTGATGCACTCCAAGGCGCTGTTGAGGTCGACCTGCATGCACGACAGCCAGAATTGTTCGAGCAGGCCCTCGGAGACCTTCGAGCCGGCTCGGTTCGCCCCGTAGAACGGCTTGCTGAATTCCTTGTAAAACTGGGACCGATCGCCGGCGATGCTGGCACGCAGGCCGTCGAACACGCTCAGCGGGATGCCTTCCGGATTCTTGGACTGCACCAGGACGGGGGGCACGGCGCCAATCAGGGCCGCCTTGGCCACTCGCCGCGTGCCGTGTCGACCGAGGTAACGAGTGATCTCTCCGCCGCCGGTCGAGTGCCCGACGACAATTGCGTTCTTCAGCTGGAGGTGGTCCATCACCTGCGCCAGATCGTCAGCGTAGGTGTCCATGTCGTTGCCGTGCCAGGACGCGCTCGAACGGCCGTGACCGCGCCGGTCGTGAGTGATGCAACGATAGCCTCGAGAGGCGAAAAAGAGCACCTGCTCGTCCCAGGCATCGCCGTTGAGCGGCCAGCCGTGGCTGAACACGATCGGTTGGCCTTCGCCCCGATCCTCGTAGAAGATCTTGGTGTGGTCCGTGGTCTTGATGCTGTTCATGTTCAATTTCCCCTGCAGATGGTGAGCGCGGTGCGCTTGCTGGCACCGGGCTCTGGTTTACGTTGGTACTCGTCTACGAGCGCCTCGACGGCGCCCTTGGAGTCGGTCATCGGGAGACGTGCGCGGAGCGACCGCTGGCCACGACTGGGACTACGCTGCCTTCGCCGCGTTTCGGGCGAGCCACTGCGCGAACGTGATCTCCCCGCGGCGGCTGTCGGGCTCGGGGACCAGCGTGCGCTCCGTCACGTGAATTCCAAAGTAGAGGGCTCGAGGATCGGCAACGACGTTTCTCGGGTCCTGATTGGCAGCGAGGCCCTGACGGATGAACACGTCGAGGCGTATCTCCGCGGGGCCCCCCACCTCCACGATTCCGTTGACCGGCGTGCCGACGGCGACGCGGCCCAGCGTCGCGGCGACATCCTCGGCGGCCATCGGTTGGATCAAGACCGGAGGTAGATGCACACTGTCGCCCTGCATGGAAAAGTCGGCGATCATCTTGGCGAACTCGAAGAACTGCGTGGCATGCACGATCGAGTATGCGGCTCCAGACTCCTGGATGAGGCGCTCCTGCGCCAATTTCGCACGAAAATAGCCGCTCTCCACGAGCCGGTCCGTGCCGACGACCGACAGGGCCACATGGTGTTTGACCCCAGCGCGACGCTCTGCCTCGAGCAGATTGCGAGTCGAGGTCTCGAAGAACGGTCTGGCCACTTGCTCGTCGAACGAGCGAGAGTTCGACACGTCGACGACGACAGCGCTGCCGCTGAGGGCCCGATCCAGGCCCTCGCCCGTCACGCTGTTCACTCCCGATTCCGGCGACGCGACGACTGGCTCATGCCCATGCTCACGCAGCTTGGCCACGAGCTTCGATCCGATCAGCCCGGTTCCACCAATCACTACAACTTTCATGATCCATCCTTCCTCCCGGCGCGTGGTTTGGAACGCCGCCGGCTTTGCCCAGCAAGACCGGAGAGAGCTCGATTTCGTGACGCGCTCGCGAGCGGCGAGCGCGCTTTTCGAAAACGTCACATCGCGGGTCACGCCGCGTGGGTGTCACCGAAACTCGCTCGTGCGCCGCTACCCCCGGCGGACGCCATCCGGGAGGCGACCGGCGCGGCTGGGGCGGGCGCGCACGCCGTCAGCGTCGCGGCACTGACGAACGCCGTCGGGTTCGCTGCCTTGATGGCGGCCGACTACCGCGCGATGCAGGACCTGGGGCTGCCGTTGAGCATCGGCATCAGCCTCACGATTGTCGCCAGCGTCGTGGTGCTCCCCGCGCTGCTCGTGGTCTTGCGCCGGGCGGGGCTCGGCAGCATGGGCTCCGGCCCGCGAGGTCAGCTGTAGGATTTCTGCGGCAGCAAAGCGCCGGGGACGGGATCTGGGTGGAACCGTTTCCAACCGGGACAAAACATCTCCGATCTCGAGCCGCAGGCGCCCTTGCTATCGATCGGCGGCGACTATGAGTTCTTCGCGCGCGACGAGTGGCGCAGTCTACAGCGCGTATACCGCCTCAGTTTCGCCGAGCAGCGCAGCATGGACCCGACCCTGATGTACCAGGCCGCGCGCGAGGGCCAGGTCGACGTGATCAGCGCCTACTCCACGGACGGGCGCATCGCCGCTTACGCTCTGACCGTGCTCGACGACGATCGGCACGTGATCCCGCCGTACGATGCGCTCGTGCTCGCGCGTTCCGGCCTCGCCGGGCAGGCGCCTGCCGTGCTCGCGTCGTTCCGTGGGCTCGAGCAGCGCATCCCTGCGCTCACGATGCGCGAGCTCAATC
>Ga0315912_10001708_pt1 | contig 25802 bp, 30 predicted proteins | sample VfabasoilMG_FD_204469 | JGI IMG/M metagenome (GOLD analysis project Ga0315912, IMG submission 204469) | Garden soil microbial communities collected in Santa Monica, California, United States - V. faba soil | ecosystem: Environmental > Terrestrial > Soil > Garden | place: USA: California... | reverse complement strand
TGGACCTGGCGCAGCAGTTCCATATCGCCCAGCAGGACAGCGCCAAGCTGCAGGCCTTCATCAACACGCAGCTTGGCGAGCCATGGGAGCAGATAACCGAAGGCGCCGACCCCGGCGCCTTGCTCATGCGCTGCGAAGAATACGCAGAGGCGCTGCCGGTCGGGGCGCGCACGGTCGCTGTCGACGTGCAGAAAGACCGGCTCGAGCTCACCGTGTATGACTGGGGAGTGGGCGAGGAATCCTGGGCGATCGAGCATGTGATTATCGAGGGCGATACCGCAGGCGACGGACCGTGGCTGGAGCTGGATGAAGTCATGAAGGCATTTGCGCCGGACGCTGCCGGCATCGATACCGGTTACAACACCGACAAGGCCAGGGAATTCTGCGAGCGCCGCCGCTGGGCATTCCCGCTCAAGGGCATAGAGGGCAAGGGCAAGCCGCTCACTGAGGATGATGAGGCACGCAAACGCCGCCTGCGCCACCGCAGGAAAAAAGGTTTCTCGCCCTACCTGGTCAGCGACTATGCTGCCATGGCATTGCTGGCACACCGGCTGTCACTGGAAAAGCCCGGCCCTGGCTATATCCACTTCGCCAAACTCGCCTGTTTCGACGACGAGTTCTTTGCGCAGCTCACCTCCAACCGCCTGGAAGAACGCAAGGTGCGCGGCCGCCGCATCGTGGAATGGCGGCAGGTGCGTATCCGCAACGAAGCCTACGACACCTGGAAGATGGCGCTCGCTGCATTGCGGCTTGCCAAGATTGACCTCAAGGCGCGCATAGAAGCCGGTGCGCGCAAAGAGCTGTCCGCCAGCGTGGGCGGACAGATATCGCTCAAGGGTTTCAAGCGTTTTCAGGAGGGCAGATGAAAGACGATAAACAGGACATCGTCAGCTATTTCGTCCGCCTGGTGGAAAAGTTCTGCCCCGGCATGGATCACGACCGGGCGCTTGAGCTGGAGGACCAGATACGGCAGGACTGGGGTGGCAGCGAAGTCGGGTATATAGCAAAAAAGCGCAAGGCTTCACCGCAAGAAAAAGACGCAGCAGTGCAGGAATATATCGCCGGTGAGGACACCAAGAAAGCCAGTAAGCAGCATGGCATATCGCGGGCAACGCTTTATCGGTATTTGAAGAAATAGGAGAGAAAAATGGAAAAACTTTTAAAAATGCAGGATGTGCAGGAGATAGTCGGTTTCAGCCGAAGCCAAATAAATGACATGGTTCGCGAAAAAACTTTCCCAGCACCTGTCCGCATTGGTGCCAGCATTCGCTGGCCACAAAGCCAGCTGCAAGAATGGATACAGAAAAAAATCAAAGAGTCAGCAACTTGCTGATTACATGATAATGATATAGAGATATATGGCTTATTTCCCAGAACTTAAATGCAAGCAAGTGCAAGTGTGTTACTGGACTTGCAATTATCCTTGGCACCGCCACAAAACAGAGAGAGTGGCGGCTGCGTGCATTAAAAAATTCCCCATTGACCCAATGTTAAAAGACAAAATATGGGGCAAACATGCGCTTGCTGAAATACTTGCTGCGCACCGCGCAGGGGCAACATACATTGAGTTATCTAAAAAGTATGGAATAGCGAAATTCAAGGCTATCCGCCTTGTCTATTGCGCACTTAGGGCAGAGAAATTTCCAGATTTACCATTCTGGGGGCTTTCGAACAGAGCAATCAGTTGCCTAAGCCAAGCCAATATAAGTAATAAAGACGAACTGTTGGTAGCTTATAACTCTGGCAAGTTGGCAGAGATATACAACTTAGGTGCAGGCACTCTAAGTGAAATAGGAGCTTGGCTGACCTGGACAGAGCCTAAAAGAATTTTGAAAAAATAGGAGAGAAAATGGAATCTATATACAAGGACTGGATGGACGTTGCATATAAGGCCAGGAATGCGAGAAAGGCGCTAGATGAACTATCGGTGTCTTTAGGAAGGACTGGCACCGCAAAAGATGTTGATTCAATCTTAGTTCTTCAAAAAAAATTGAGGCAACATATCTCTGTTATAGATAAACGTTTTGAAAAAATAGCATTAAAAAATGGAGGCCTGATTGCACCATGCGGCTACCTCGCAGGCCGCTATGCTCCAGGCCAGTGCTGGCATAAATTCAGGGAAATCCTACAGTAATACACCATCACCCCGTCTCATTTCCCCCTGAAATGAGACAACCCAAACCAGTAATGTCACGCCATCAACTCGGAGATTCCGAATGGCAGGCATTACACTCGCGCAGGCTGAGACACAACTAGAAGCATACCTCGCCGCTGAAATAGCCGTTTTATCCGGGCAATCCTACGAAATCGCCGGCCGCTCACTGCGCCGCGCAGACCTTGAGTTCATCCAGAAGGGCATCGACACCTGGAACCAGCGCGTGCAGGCTCTGGGCGGGCAGGCTTCCGGGCGGGGCCGCGTCATCAATATGTGTCCGGGCGGCTGAGCATGGCCAAGCCCCTCATCAAGGAAAACTTCATCGACAAGGCGCTGGAATTCGTGGCGCCGCGCATTGCCTTCCAGCGCCGCAAAGCACGCGTGATGCTGGCACTCTCCGGCTCCGGCGGCGGGTATTCCGGGGCAAGCAAACGCCGCACGGCACTTTCCAACTGGCAGACATCGGCAGGATCCGCCGAAGCGGATATCAGCCCTGATTTACCGAACCTGCGCGAGCGCAGCCGCGACCTGGTGCGCAATACCCCGATCGCCACCGGCGCGGTGGAGCTGGCCACCACGCACGTCATCGGCACCGGGCTGACCCCCGCGCCATCCCCGAATTATGAATATCTCGGCATGACCGAGGAGCAGAGCAGCGCCTGGGTGGCGAATGTCAAGCGCGAGTGGGCGCTGTTTGCCAACAGCAAGGATGTAGATATTGGCCGCCGCATGAATTTTTACCAGCTGCAGGCGCTGGCATTCCGCGCCCGCATGGAGTCGGGCGACGTATTCGTGCTGACGCCGAACAAGGACAGGGGCAACGCCTATTCGCTCTGCCTGCAGGTCATAGAGGCAGACCGTGTCAGCAACCCGAACCGCGCGCAGAACACCGACAGGATCATCGACGGCATCGAGGTGGACGAGAGCGGCGCGCCCATAAAGTGCCATATTTCCAACAAGCACCCGGGTGACCTGCGCTCCCGCAGCATGCAGTGGTCAGCCTACCCGTTCTATGGCGCCAAGGGCCGCCGCAACGTGCTGCACCTGTTCAAGCCGCTACGGCCCAGTCAGGTGCGCGGCGTGCCGGATTTTGCGCCCGTCATCGAGCCGCTGAAGCAGCTTGGCCGCTATACCGATGCCGAGCTGCAGGCGGCCGTGACCGCCGGCATGTTCTCGATCTTTGTGAAGATGGACCATAACGCATTCCAGGAACTGTTCGACGAGACATCAAAAAGGGAAATCACGTCATCCGCCAGTAAATGGGAAGGTAACATGGACAACGGTGGCAAGGCCGTCAACCTGTTGCCGGGCGAGGACATCAGCACCGCCAACCCGGGCCGCCCCAATTCCGAGTTCGACCCCTTCGTGCAGGCCATCATCCGCCAGATCGGCATGGCACTGGGCATTCCCTACGAAGTGCTGATCATGCACTACACCTCCAGCTATTCCGCTGCCAGGGCTGCGCTGCTCTCTGCCTGGCGCACCTTCCGCATCGCCCGCGACTGGATGTCAACCGACCTGTGCCAGCCGGTCTATGAACTGTGGCTGGCAGAGGCGGTGGCGCGGCAGCGCATCAATGCTCCGGGGTTCTTCCAGGATCCGGCAGTGCGTGCCGCATGGTGCGGCGCAACATGGATCGGTGACGGCCCCGGCTCGATCGACCCGGTCAAGGAAGTGGATGCGGCAGAGAAGCGCGTTGCGCTCGGAATATCCACGCGCGATGCCGAGAGCATCCTGCATGACGGCGTTGACTACCAGACCAAGCATCCGCAGCTGGTGCGCGAAAAGAAGATGCGGGACGAGGATGGACTCACGGCTGCACCCAAGGGCGAACAGCCGCCACAAAACCCAAGCCCTGATGCGGCCAGCCGTGTCGAGGATTAGAGCCCCACATCGTGCCCGTAAAGGGCATCACCACCAATCTAAAGCAAATAAATTTGCAAGATTGGTGCGACACGTCTCATTTCCCCCTGAAATGAGACGGAACAACTCAGTAATGTTCGCACCATGCGCTATCCCCACCTAGCTGCCAGGATATTCAATACGCCGCTGCTGATCCATCCGCAGAAGCTGGATGCGATTATCGCCGGTATCGGCCCGAGGCTGCTCGATGTGGCTGGCGAGCAGCTGCATATCCAGTCCGAGGCATCATCCCTCCCTGCGGAATTGTTCTCCACGAAAAAAGGCGTTGCCAACCAGGAGCGCGGCTACAAGATTGTGGACGGCGTGGCGGTGATCAATATCAGCGGCGTTACCGTGCACCGCTCTCGCATGGAGACCATGTCAAGCATGCTGCTGGGCTATAACGACATCACCACGGATGTCGAGCACGCCATGGATAACCCCGACGTGCACGCCATCCTGCGGGTATATGACAGTCCAGGTGGTGAATCCTCGGGCGCATTCGAGCATGCGGACCGCATGCGCGAGATGCTCGGCAAGAAGCCTATGGTCTCCATCGCCGATTGCTTTGCCTGCTCCGCCGCCTACCTCGCCGGCAGCGCCGCCGATGAATTCGTAGTCTCCCGCACCGGTTACGCAGGCTCTATCGGCGTGGTGATGCGCCACATGGACATGTCGCGCGCGCTGGCGCTGGAAGGCGTCAATGTCACCCAGATCTATGCCGGCTCGCACAAGGTCGACGGCAACCCGTTCAACCCGCTACCGGAATCGGTACGCGCCGACTTCCAGGAGGAAGTGGACGGCCTCTATGAAATGTTTATCGAGACGGTGGCGCTGAACCGCCGCATTTCCGCAGAAGCGCTCAGGAACACCCAGGCGGATGTCTATCGCGGGCAAAAAGCGGTCACCGTCGGTCTGGCTGACAGGGTGTCCACCACCGACAATCTTATTGCCGAGCTGGCCGCAAGACGGACGGCACACATACACAGCATGCCAGCGAGCGCAACTCGCGAAGAAGTCAGCGCCGGGCTGTCCGGCCAGCAGATCCAGACAGCAAACCCCATTTCAACCAAAGGAGCAACAGCCATGAATCTGGACGAATTGCGCACCGCGCACCCAGACCTGTGCGCTGCCCTGGTAGAGGAAGGCCGCGTTGCCGGCTTCGCCGCCGGAGCAGTCGCAGAAAGTCAACGCATCAAGGACGTAGAGGCACAGGCAGTTCCCGGCCACGAAGTCCTGATTAACACCCTTAAATACGACGGCAAGACCACAGGGCCGGAAGCGGCCGTGCAGGTGATCGCTGCCGATAAAAAGGCAGGCAGCGCCGCGCTCGGCATTATCACTGGTGCTGCACCAGGTGCCGCTGCATTTGCTGCCGCGCCTGATGCCGAGGCAGAAGCAGCAGCCAAAGCCGCAGAGACAGCAGCGCTGCCAATCGAAGAGCGCGCCAAGGCGATCTGGGAGACGGATGCCAACATCCGCTCGGAATTCACTAACTTTGAATCTTATATGGCCTTTGAAAAAGCGAATGCTTCTGGCCAGGTCAAGATTCTGAACAGGAAAGGATAAATCATGACTACTTTAGCAGCCAACAAAAAACGCTCCTATGAGCTGGGCACCCGCGACGATACCCCGGTCATCGCCAGCGATATCATCTACGAGGGCGCAGCGGTCGGGGTCGTAGTCGGCACCGGCCACGCACGGCCACTGGCAGCAGGCGACCTGTTCGCCGGTTTCGCCGAATTCACCGCGGACAATGCCGCCGGTGCAGCCGCCGCCATCAATGTCACCACCATCAAGTCCGGCGAGATACAGCTTGCCGTGACCGGTGCGGTGATCACCGACAAGGGTCAGCCGGTGTATGCCACTGACGATGACACCTTCGTCTTGAGTCCTGTGGGCGGCGTGTTCGTCGGCTACGTCAAGCGCTATGTGTCTTCCGGCGTGGTTGTCGTGGATTTCAACGCAGGCGTTTACCAGGACCCTTATGCCCGCTACACCGTGCGCGAGACCTTGTCCGCCAACAAGACGCTGGACGCGGAAGACAGCGGCAAGCTGTTCTGGGTGGACACCGACGCTTTCACCATCACCTTGCCCGCCATCGCCACCGGCCTCGACGGATGCCTGGTTGTCAATGGCGGCAGCTACGGCGCCATCGCGGTGACGCTCAGCCCGAACGCCTCGGACATGATTCTCGGCCCTGACATCACCGGCGCCGACGACAAGGACCTGATCAACACCAAGGCAACAGCCAAGCGCGGCGACTTCGTCATTCTTGGCGGCAACGACGCCGATGGCTATGCGGTACAGGCGCTTCGCGGCACCTGGGCACGCCAAGCCTAACCTGACCCGATAACGAAAGGATAAACATCATGGATCAACAACTATTATCAAGCCGCGCGATTATGGGCATGTATTTTGCCCGCCTGGAAGCAGACCCCGGCCTCGCCTGGGTAAACGGCATCTCCAACCTGTTCGGCTCCGACCAAAGCAGCGAGACCTACAACTTCCTTGGCCAGAGCCCGGCGATGCGGGAATGGATCGCAGGCCGCCAAGCCAAGGGCTTCAGCGGCCAGGGTGTGACCATCGTCAACAAGCACTACGAGGCGACGCTGGAAGTGCGCAAGACCGATGCGCGCCGCGACAAGACCGGGCAGTTGCAAGCCCGTGTGGACGAATTCGCCGACCGCGCGCAGACCCATTGGGCCAGCCTGCTTTCCACCCTGCTGCTGAACGGGCCATCGACTGTCTGTTATGACGGCCAGTATTACTTCGATACCGACCATGCCGAAGGCTCCAGCGGCACACAGGACAACGATATATCCGTGGATATCTCGACCTTGCCTGGCGCCGGCAGCGACAATACGCCTTCCGCACCATCTGTCACGCAGATGCAGCAAGCCATCCTGAAGGCTATCGCCCAGATATTGAGCTTCAAGGATGACCAGGGCGAGCCGATGAATGAAGGTGCGCGCCGCTTCATGGTGGTGGTTCCGGTCGGGCTCTACTTTGCAGCAACTGCTGCTTGCAGCTCTATCGTGACCGCCGCCATGCAGCAAAACCTCAACCCCAACCTGATCGCAGGCCTGACGGTGGACGTGCAGATGAACGCACGCCTGACCTGGACCGACTCGTTCGCGGTGTTCCGCACCGACAGCCCGATCAAGGCATTCATCCGCCAGACCGAGCAGGAAGCAGAGCTGAAAGCGAAAGCCGAAGGCTCCGAGTTCGAGTTCGACAACGATGCCTGGCAGTTCGGCATCGATGCCTGGCGCGGTGTCGGCTACGGTTACTGGCAGCGTGCCTGCTACGTAACCATGATCTAAGGGGTGCTGCCATGAAATACGAAATCGTAAATCAGGCAGCCCGCATTCCGGCTGGAGTCCTGGTGCTGACCAAGCACCAGGCAGTACCCCGCGCACACAACCTGAAGGCACTTGGCAAGGACAGGTATGAAGTGGTCAACCCGGTCGAGTTCAAGATCGGCGAGACCATAGGCTACGAAGGTGACCTGCCCAAAGGCATGGCCAACGAGCTGCTGTCTGAAAAAGCCAAGGCCGAACGGGAAAAGGCGGCAGCGGATACAGGCCAGACTGTGGCAGACCTCAAGAAAGAGCTGGAAGCGCTCGGCGTTGCTTACAACAAGAATGCCAACAAGGCAACGCTTGCAGACCTGCTCGCCTATGCGACCAAGGTGACAAACAAGGCTGTGGAACTGAGCGGGCTTAGCCGCGATGACTACAACGCCTTGCCGCCTGCCGAGAAGGATGCGCTGATAGCCAGAGCAGAAGAAGCGCCGGAGTAGTAACCCGTGGCGATGGTCGAGGACATGTCTGTATTTTTCAATACCGCCGAGCACGCGGTGGATGCCCTGTGGAAGGGCACCACCACGGTGCAGGTGATTCTTGATAATCAATACGCAGAGGTTGCTGGCGTCAACGGCAGCAACCCTGTTGTGTTGGTCCCGACGGCTGATATGCCTGGTGTAGCGCGCGGTGATTCGCTTGTGGTGCCTGTTGGCGGGACCAGTTACACCATTAAAAATCCGGAACCGGACGGCACCGGCATCACTCGCCTTGAGCTGCAGAAGGTCTAGCGATGACTACCGACGTGCGCACCCAGATATTCGAGGCAGGCAAGACCCGCCTCACTGGCCTCACCAGCACCGGCAGCAATGTCTTTTCCGATACGGCCGAGGATCTGCCGCGCCAGGATTCTGAACTGCCTTGCCTGTCTTTGCGCATAGGCCCAGAGACTGCAGAGACTATCTTGCTTGGCAATCCAGGAGAGGTGCAGTGCCACGCCGATTTCATTGTGCGTCTGCTGGCCAAGTCCAATAGCGGGCTGAATAACGTGATCGGCACCATGAGCAAGGAAGTCAAGGCAGCCATCGCCAGTGATGACACCTTCGGCGGCCTGGCTTCCGGCGGCATGGTGCTGACGGACACCAGTGAAGTTTCAATTCTTACCGATGCAGAGCATCCGGTGGCAGCGGTCGATATGACCTGGCGTGCCCAGTATTACTACCTGAAAAACACCCCCGACGTGGCGAGATAAGGAGCCCATCATGCCAAAAACCACCCCAGCCCAGACCCCGCCAGCAGCCGAGAGCGACCCGCAACAGGGCGGCTCCTGGCTGCGCAACGAGGACGGCACGCTGGTGAAGGCCAGCGAGCCTGCCGCGCCATCCAACGAACCCGATACCGAAAAGGAATAGACCATGGGACGCCTAGTCAGAAACTCCGCCATCCTCGCCAAGATCGAAAGCAGCTACGGGGTAGACCCGACCCCTACCGGTGCCGCCAACGCGATGCTGGTCTCCAACCTCAGCGCCAATGTGCTGAATGCCAACAATGTCGACCGCGCCCTGATCCGCGCCTATCTCGGCGGCAGCGAGCAGCTGGTGGGCACGGTCTATAAGTCGCTGGACTTCGAGGTCGAGCTGGCCTCCTCCGGCACGCTCGGCACCGCGCCGCCCTGGGGGCCACTATTGCGCGCATGCGGCTTTGCCGAGACGGTGACCGCCGTCACGCGCGTGGACTACACGCCGGTGAGCGATGCGCTGGAGAGCGTCACCCTGCATTACCACGACGACGGCGTGCTGCATAAATTGCTCGGCGCGCGTGGCAGCTTCGAGCTGAAGGCGGGCATAGGCGAGCGTCCTGTGCTGGCGTTCAAGTTCATCGGCATCGACGGCGGCGACACCGCAGTCGCCAACCCCAGCCTGACGCTGACCGCCTGGCAGAAGCCGCTGGTCATCACCGACACCAACACCGGCGACGTGACCCTCGGCTGCACCTATGCCACCGGCGCGCTGGTGGGCGGCACGGTCTACCCCTCGCGCGGACTGCAACTGTCCAGCGGCAATGTGGTGAACCACACGCCGCTGCTGGGCGGCGAGAGCGTAGAGCTGTCGCAGCGCGAAGTCACTGGCCATGTGGACTTTGACCTCACTGCGGCGCAGGAGGCCAGCTTCATGACCAGCGTCAAGGCCAACACCACGCAGGGCATCGGCCTGGTGCACGGCACCACCAGCACACAGAAGGTGCTGATATTCGGCATCGCCGCGCAGCTGATCAACCCGACCAAGCAGGAGCTCAACGGCAAGCGCCTGATCGGGTATGACCTGCGCCTGGTGCCATCCGCCGGCAATGACGAATTAAGAATTGTGGCGCTCTGATGTTCAAGCTCAAGCCCAGCCCCACTTTCAAGCTGAATGCCTCCCTGACCGTTCCGGGAGAGGAGCCTGCCATCCTGCCGCTGGAGGTGAATTACCTTAACCCGGAAGCGCTGGGAAAGTGGGAGGAAAAGTATGGCGGCAAACCTGAGCTTGATGGCTTGTTCGAGATTATCGTCGGTTGGGACGCCGGCGCGGTGAAGGATCCAGACGGCAGGGATGTGGCTTACAGCAAGGATGCCCTGGCGCGCCTGCTGAAGGAATACCACCGTGCAGGCCACCAGATCATGATGGCCTATATGCGCGAAGTGCTGGGGGTGCGAATAAAAAACTGATCGCGGCTGCGCGCTGGTGGGCCAGCGGCGGCCGTGATGAGAGGCAGGACGAGCTGGAGGCGCTGCGGGCATTCGGCCTGCAGCCGGATTATGAGACCGCCGCCGAATTCGAGGTGTGGCCGTGCAATTACGAGGCGCTCGAAGTGTTCATCAGCAGCGCGACCCAGTGGCGGCGCATCGTCCGCGGCAACCGCGTCGAATTCCTCGGCCTGGACTACCCGGCGGTGCAGTCGGTAATGCAGATGCTGGAAGTCAGCCAGCCGCAACAGGTTTTTAAGGACGTGCGCGCGATGGAGCGCGCAGCACTGGAGATTTTCAGGAATGGCTGACCAAAAGACCAATATCGTCATCAGCGCGGTGGACAACACCCGCGCCGCCGTCACTTCCGCCAGCGCCAGCCTGAAAGGGCTGGAAGGCGTAGGCACCACCCTCAACACCACCCTGGCACGCCTGGCACCACTCTTGGGTGCCGCCACCTTCACCGCGCTGATCAAGGGCGCCATCGACGGCGCCGACGCCATGCACGACCTTTCCCTGCAAACAGGTATCTCGGTGAAGGAGATAGGCGCGTGGAAGTTAGTTACCGAGCAATCCGGCACCAGCATCGAGGCGCTCGCTACTGCGTTGGACAAGGGTAGTAAATACATCGTCGAGCATGGCGACAAGCTGAAGAAGCTGGGCATCACCGCTACCACTTCCAGGGAGCTGGTATTCCAGTTGGCTGGCATGCTGGAGAAGCTGGCGATAGACGATCCTCGCCGTAATACTTTACTAAGTGTATTGGGCAGGGGCGCAAAAGAGTTGATACCTTTGCTGTCAGAGGGCGAGGAAGGCCTGCGCAAGATGGTGGCGCGCGGCGAAGAGCTGAACCCGATCACTGCCGAGATAGCGGCCAATGCCGACAAGCTGAAGGACCTGATGGCCGAGATGAATCTTGCCAGCAGCCGCTTAGGCGTGACACTGGCAACCCAGCTGATGCCGGAGCTGGCACAAACGACGGAAGCCATGACCAAGATGATAGAAGCAGGCCATCCGTTGCTGGCGCTTTGGCGCGGTTATGCCGGGCTGGGGAAGATTGTGCTTGATTTTGGATTCCCGGACCAGAAGTTCACGATTACCGAGCACCTAAAGGATTTGCGCGCCGAGCTGGCCAATCTTGAAAAGGGAAGTAAAGAAGTCGCGCGCGGCGGCCTGTTACAACGGTGGCTGGCTGGCGGCACCAAGGAAGAGCTGGATGCAAAAATCACACAGACCAGGAACCTGATAGCTGCCACTGAAAAATTCAGAGATTCCCTGGATAAGCCTGAGCCGCCAAAGCCTAAAACGACCGATAAAGCCACCGCAGATAAAATCGACAAGGTATTCGGCGCTGGCGACGGCGCCGCCAAGGGGCCGAAACCGGAGGTGGCCAAACAGGCGGCAGAGGAATACGCCAAGCTCTACGGCGAATTCACGAAAATAATCGACGGCACGGCAACGCTCAGCAAATCAGAACAGACGCTCAGGGATATCCAGAATGGCCGCTTTGCCGAGCTCTTGCCCTGGCAGCAGGAGCAGCTCGCCAACCTGGCACGCGAGGTGACGCTGAAGGAATCGCTGGCGGAGTTCGACAAGGTATCAGCCGAAGGCGACGCGCGCCAGCAGGAGGCCGAGCAGGCCGAGGCCGACGCGCGCGACGCCGCCGACAACCAGCGCCTCACCGCCGCCGACGAGATGAGCCGCCGCCTGGTGGACGAGAACGAGGACCTCAACGCGGCGCTGATCAGGAACGACCGCAAGCGCGCCGAAGAGCAGCTCAGGATAGAGAACGAGCGCGCGGTGCAGCGCATCTATGACCTCGGTCTGGAGACCGAGCAGGTGCAGGACCTGCTGGACGAGCAGGCCGAGCATTACCGCCTGCAGCAGCGCGCGCTTGAGCAGAGCAGCAATACATCCATCGACCTGGTGAAAGAGCTGGGGCTGACCTTCACCTCGTCGTTCGAGGAGGCGATCAGCGCGGGCGAGGATTTGAGCGACGTGCTGGAAGCGCTGGAGAAAGACCTCACCAAGCTGCTGGTGCGCAAGAGCGTCACCGAGCCGATCATGTCTGGCGTTGACAGTCTGCTCAAGGATTCCGGCATCGGCGACTGGTTCTCCGGCCTGTTCAATGCCGACGGCAATGCCTTTGACCGCGACGGACTCATGCCTTTCGCCCTGGGCGGCGTGGTGAATGCGCCCACGCCTTTCATGTTCGGCAGCGGTGGCCGCCTTGGGGTCATGGGCGAGGCCGGGCCGGAGGCGATACTGCCGCTGTCGCGCGGCGCGGACGGCAAGCTCGGCGTGCAGGGCGGTGGCGGCAATGTCACGGTGAATGTCATCGAGTCGCCCGGCAAGGGCGGGCAGGTGCAGCAGCAGAGCGACGGCAGCGGCAACGAGATCATCACGGTGATGGTGGAGTCGATCAAAAAAGAAGTCGCGCGCGACATCATGCGCGGCGGCATCGTGGCGCAGTCCATGCAGAACACCTACGCGCTCAACCGCGCGCCGGGGGCAGCTTAGATGGCGACCTGGCCAGGCACATTACCGGCACCCTTGCTGGCAGGCTACGGCGGCGAGCCGGTCTCCGCGGTGCAGCGCACCGAGTTCGACGCGGGCGCAGCGCGCCAGCGCCAGCGCTTCACCGATGCGCCGGACATGCAGAGCGCGGCATGGCGCTTCACCGGTGCCGAGATGGCGATTTTCCGCGCGTTCTGGACGGACGACCTGCATCGCGGCACCGACTGGTTCGATATCACGCTGGATATCGGCTTTGGCCTCACGCTGCTTGAGGCGCGCTTCGTCGGCGGCAAGTTCCCCTATAACGCGCTATCCGGCATGAATTGGCAGGTGAATGCCCAGCTCGACGTGCGCGACCCGAATGTTTGATTGTTAAAAGGACAACGCCATGACTTATTTTTTGCTGCTGCTACTCATTATCACCACCGGCCTGTGGCTGGCGACCATAGGCCACATGCAGGCTGCGAAGCGCGAGGCGGAGAAGCTGGCGCACAGCGTGCTGCACCAGCCGCTGGTATGGACGACCAAGGGCAACCTGCCGGGCAGCGCGCTGGAATACCGCACCGACTGGTTCGAGGACGACAACGAGATCACGTTCGTCGAGCAATACTGGCTCGACGGCGAGATGGTCAAGAGCAGCACGCATAAGCGTTTGAAAAAGGGCGTGGAAGCGCTTGGATACACAGCCAATCTTGGCTGATTCTGATTTTTTTTTAACAAAAGGAGCGTCATCATGTTTATATCAAAATGGTTTGAAAAATTCTTCACCCTGTATGCGAATACTCAGGGGCTATGCAGCAGCTTCAAGTCGGAGGTGATGCTGGCGCTGCACGCGCTCGGCACCACGGTCACGCGCGGCGCGACCACCGCCGACACCATCAAGGCGGCGCTCTACCTGGCGACTGCCACGGTGTCTGCTGCCACCACCGCCTATTCCGCCACCAACGAGGTCAGCGGCTCAGGCTACAGCGCAGGCGGCGCCACCGTAACCAATGCCACCGCGCCCAGCACATCGGGCACCACCGGCATCTGGACGCCGTCCGCCAGCATCAGCTGGACCACCGTCACGCTCGCCACCGCGTTCGACTGCGTGCTGCTCTATAACAGCTCGCAATCCAACCGCGCCATCAGCGTGCACACCTTCGGCAGCCAGACCGTCACCGCCGGCAACTTTTCGCTGACCATGCCGACCCACGACGCCAGCAACGCGCTTGTCCGTATCGCTTAAGGTTGCCTCACATGGCAACCAGGCACCGGCATGGTGAACTCCCGCATCGCCTGAAGCGGCGCTGCGGCGCAGCCATGCCTGAAAGGGGCAGGGCATGACACTGCCTGTAGCGGGGGCAACTTATAACGGCATCAGCAAGCTGGTGTCAGGGCAAGATTCAAGTCCATTCGGGCTCGCCTTCAAGTCTGACGGCAGCAAAATGTATGTGTCGGGAACTACTAACGACACTATTTACGAGTATGACCTCAGCACTGCTTGGCTGGTATCTAGCGCTACTTATAACAGTGTAAGCAAGCTGGTTTCAGGGCAGACTACAAGTCCATTCGGGCTCGCCTTCAAGTCTGACGGCAGCAAAATGTATGTGACAGGAGGAGGAGGAGGCGCTACTATCTATGAGTACGACCTCAGCACTGCTTGGCTGGTCAGCTCTGCCACTTATAATAGCGTCAGCAAGCTGGTTTCAGGGCAAGATTCAAGTCCAGCCGCCGTCACCTTCAAGTCTGACGGCAGCAAAATGTATGTGTCGGGAAACACTAACGACACTATTTACGAGTATGACCTCAGCACTGCTTGGCTGGTATCTAGCGCTACTTATAACAGTGTAAGCAAGCTGGTTTCAGGGCAGACTAATATTCCGTGCGGCCTTGCCTTTAACTCTGACGGCAGCAAGATGTATATGGTTGGTCGCGGCGGCGATGGCGTCTACGAATACGACCTCAGCACTGCTTGGCTGGTCAGCTCTGCCACTTATAACGGCATCAGCAAGCTGGTGTCAGGGCAGGACGACGAACCATTCGGTCTCGCCTTCAATGCTGACGGCAGCAAAATGTATGTGTCGGGAACTACTAGCGCCACCGTCTATGAGTACGACATGATGCCGGTTTACCTTTACGGCTCGGCCTCTACCCCAGCAGACGGGGCGGCAGCGACAGGAACCGCAGACCCAACAGCGGTAACCCCACCCTCCGGCATGCTTGCAGGTGATTTGGTCTGCATGATAGGACAGCAAAGAGCCACTGGCGCCACCCTAGCCATAAGTCAAGCTGGTGGACAGACTTGGACAAGTGAAGCGGCAATCGGAATAACCAACCAGACCGATAGGCTTTTCTGGTGCACCTTCAACGGCACCTGGTCTGCCGACCCCTCGGTGGATTTCAGCGCGGCCACCTGCAATTCTGTGCAGATGCACGTTTTCAGACCACCATCTACAGATTACACGTGGGAAGTTAATCAAGCATTAGCTGAAACCGAAGATGCGAGCAGCCCCTATGCCAACCCCGGACAGACGACCACCGGAACCGACCCTACGGTAACGCTAGTCGGATGGTTCACCGCCGACGATAACTCGTGGAATGCTTCGGGAGATACAGGCTGGCAGGTAGCAGGAACCGCGCAATATAGAAATACATCGGGTTCTGACCAAAGCGCGGCCTATGAATATAAATTACAGACCTCTGCTGGCGCTACAGGTGCGGTAGATAAAACACAGAACACCGTAACAGGCGACGCCTGCACTACTTTTGCTATTACTTTTGCCGCCACGCCCGGCGGCACCTCCGTCGCCATCACAGGCACCGCCGCCACCGGCGCCGTGGGCACGCTGGGCAGCAGCCGTGACAAGGCACTCACCGGCAACGCTGCAACAGCAGCCGTGGGCACTACCACACCCGCGCTGGACAAAGCCCTCACCGGCAACGCTGCCACCGGTGCACCCGGCACGCTTGCCCCCGCGCTGGACAAGGCACTGACAGGCAACGCCGCCACCGGCGCCGTGGGCACGGTCGGCACACTCGGCGGCGATGTCGCCATCGCACTCAGCGGCAACGCTGCCACCGGCGCCGTGGGCACGCTGGGCAGCAGTCGTGACAAGGCATTGACAGGCAACGCCGCCACTGCCGCTGTTGGCACGGCAGTGCCTGCCATGGACAAGGCGCTGACGGGCAACGCCGCCACCGCAGCCGTGGGAACAGTCAGCAACACCCTTGCCGTCGCGCTGACGGGCAACGCCGCCACCGCAGCCGTGGGAACAGTCAGCAACACCCTTGCCGTCGCGCTGACGGGCAACGCCGCCACCGGCGCCGTGGGCACAGTCACTGTGGTCGGTGACACTACTGTCGCTCTCACCGGCGTGGCCGCCACTGCGGCAGTCGGCACAGTTGGCAACACCCTTGGCATCGCGCTCAGCGGCAACGCCGCCAGTGCGGACGTGGGCATCGTCGTGCCCGGCCTTGCCAAAGCGCTCAGCGGCGTCAGTGCCAGCGCCGCCATCGGCACGCTGGCTGCCCTTATCGAGCTGCCGCCGCGCCTCAGCCAGGCGATACGCGAGGCCTACGCCAGCGCACCGGCAGGGGTCATCATCCTGCACACGCTGGAGTTCCGACACCCGAATTTCGTCGATGACTTCGGGCAGGCGACTGCCATCCGCGTGGTGCTGGACCATGCCAACCTCGATGCGCGCCTTGAGCTGGACGCGCCGCAGAACCCGGGCGAATACGTGACCTTCATCGCCTTTGCCTTTGAGCTCAGCCTGCCGAATATCGAGGCGTCGAGCACGCCGGAGATCAGCATATCGCTGGACAACGTCACGCGCGAGATCGAGGACAGCCTGGCGCTGGCCGCGCTGTCGCCATATCCGGTGGAGGTGACTTACCGGCCATACCTCAACACCGACCTCAGCGCGCCGCAGATGAACCCGCCGCTGACGCTGACGCTGACCTCGGCCGAGGCCGACGACTTCCGCGTCACTGCGCGCGCCAGCTACGGCAACACCGCCAACCGCCCCTATCCGGCGCAGCTCTACAATACCACCAGGTTCCCGGGGCTGATGAGATGACGGCACACTGGGCGATGCAATATCTCGGCCGTCCCTGGGTGAGCGGCGGACAGGGGCCGCATGATTTCGACTGCTGGGGGCTGGTGCGCTGGGTGCAGCGCGAGCACTTCGGGCGCGAGCTGCCGCTGGTGGTGGTGGACGCCACCTGCAAGGCGGAGATCCTCGCCGCGTTTGATGGCCATGCCGAGTATGCGCGCTGGCAGCTGGTGGAAAAGCCTGCCGAGGGCGACTGCGTGGTCACCATGACCGCGCCGGATGAGCCCAGCCATGTCGGCGTCTATCTTGAGATAGACGGCGGGCGCATCCTGCAGTGCGTCACCGGCTCCGGCGTGGTGGCGCCCAGCCTGCGCGCCACGCGCCGCAGCATCGGCCAGCACCTGCAATTCTGGCGCTGGAAGGAGGCATAGACAGCAATGCTCGCCACCGTCATCACCGTGAAGAACCCGTTCAACCCGACCCAGCACCGCGAGGTCGCGCAATACCACCGCCCGCGCCGCCTGGACAAGCTGGCGCCCAAGACCATGCTGCCGTATATCTGCGTGCTGAACGGCGTGCCGCTCCTGAAGGACGAATACAAGGTGAAGCTGAAGCACCGCGATATCGCGGTATTCGTGACCATGCCGCAAGGCGGCGGCGATTCCAACCCGCTCAAAATCGTGCTGATGGTGGCCCTCGCCGTGGTCGCTCCTCAAATCGGCTTTGGGATTGCATCCTCTTTCGGCACTTCGATTGGCGCGTTTGCATCGACCTCTGCATTAGGCAGTTTCATCGGCGGCGCCATCGGTTTTCTGGGCAACCAGCTCATCAGCGCCGCGTTCTCGTCCAGCAACCAGACCAGCAGCCAGCGCCAGCAGGCGCTTGTGTCGCCGTCGCCGACCTATAACCTGAGCGCGCAGGGCAACCGCGCGCGGCCGGGTGAGCCGATACCGGATTTTTACGGCTACCACAAGCACTTTCCAGATTTTGCCGCCGATCCCTACACCGAATATGCCGGCAATAACCAGTATCTCTACCAGCTGTTCTGCCTCGGCCAGGGCGAATACGATATCGACACCATCTACATCGGCGACACGCCGGTCAGCAGCTTCCCCGAGATCACCTGCGAGATCTACGGGCCTGACCAGCGCGTGACGCTGTTCCCCAGCATCGTCAATACCTCGGGCGAAGTGGCGGGGCAGGAGGCCACCTATAACGTGGCGCTGGGGCCGTTCGTGGTGTGCCCGCCCGGCGTCAGGGTGACCGCGGTGGCGTTCGACATCGTCGCCACGCGCGGCCTGTTCTATGCCAACAATTCCGGCGGCCTGGACGCGCTCACCACCACCTTCCGGCTGGAAGTGCGTGCCATCGACGACGACGGCGCGGCGCTGGGTGGCTGGAGCACCGTCGGCAATGGCAGCATGAGCGCCGCCGATGCCACGCCGATCCGCCGCAGCTACCGCTACAGCGTCAGTGAGGCGCGCTATGAGGCGCGGGTGACACGCACTGACGTCAAGAACACCAGCTCGCGCGCCGGCCATGAGATTGTCTGGGCCAGCCTGCGCGGTTATACCGCGGGCGCCAACTACTATGGCGACGTGACCATGCTGGCGATGCGGGCAAAAGCCACCAACAACCTCACCACGCAGTCCAGCCGCCAGGTGAACGTGACCAAGACGCGCAAGCTGGAAGTATGGAACGGCAGCAGCTGGAGCGCACGTATCGCCACGCGCAACCCGGCATGGGCCATGTGCAACATGCTCAAGGCGGAATACGGCGGCAACCTGCCGGACAGCCGCCTGGCGCTGGACAGCTTCCTTGAGCGCGCAGAGACCTGGGACGCGCGCGGCGACCAGTTCAACGGCGGCTTTGACAATGCCGGCACGCTGTTCGAGGCGGTGAACACGGTGGCGGCGGCAGGCCGCGCCAAGGTCTACGAGCAGGGCGGCATCTGGTATTGCTGGCGGCACGAGGCGCAGGCCATGCCGGTGGCGCTGTTCAATATGCGCAACATCGCGCGCAACTCGGCGCACGCCGAATTCGCGCTGCCCACCGAGGTCGGCGCCGACGCGGTGGACGTAAGCTACCTGGACGAGAACACCTGGACCGAAAAGACGGTGCGCTGCCAGCTGCCGGACGGCACTGCCAACAACCCGGCGCAGATCAAGCTGTTCGGCGTCACCAGCGCCGCGCAGGCCTGGCGCGAGGGCATGTATAAAGCCGCCTGCAACCGCTACCAGCGCCTGCCTTTCACCTTCAGCACCGAAATGGAAGGCTTCATCCCGACCTTCGGCGACCTGATATCGCTGGCGCACGACCGTGCCAACTGGGGCAGCAGCGGCGACGTGCTGAGCTATGACAGCGGCACGCAAACCATCACGACCTCGGAGCCTCTGGATTTTTCCGGCAGCGGCCCATGGTATTTCGGCTTCCGCCTGCGCGACCTGAGCTTTGACGGTCCCTACGAGGCCACTGCCGGTGTGGACGATTACCATGCGGTGCTGACAACGCCGCTGGATTTCGTGCCGGATACCGGCTCAGACCGCGAGCGCACCTCCTACCGCTTCGGCGCAGGGCAGCAGTTCGGCAGGCAGGCGCTGGTGATGAAGGTGCAGCCGCGCTCGCTGTCCAGCGTGGAGATCGCCACCATCAACGAGGACGACGCCATCCACACCGCCGACACCAGCACCGCGCCGCCCACTTCCACGCAATGGAATCTGCCGGCAGTCATCACGCGGCCATCGGTGGGCGAGCTGCAGGTGACCCTGGGCGGCAGCGCCAACAATCCGCTGCTGCTGATCTCGTGGCAGGCCAGCGCCGGCGCCGACAGATACTATGTCGAGCTGAGCTATGACGGCGGCGTCACCTGGACGCGCATGGCCGAGCCTTCCACCAGCGACGCGGCAGTGCCCGCACGGCGTGGCTATGTCAACGTGCGCGTGGCAGCCACCGGCCTGGCACAGGGCGACTATGCCTACTGGGCGGGCAACCCTTACAGCGTCGCGCCGCCGGACGTGCCGGTGTTCCTGGTCAGCGTGCAGCCGGACGGCACGCGCGAATTCAGCTGGAGCATGGCGGAAACGCCGCCCGACCTGCTCGGCTTCGAGATCCGCTACCGTCTCGGCAGCGGCTGGACATGGGACGACCTCAGCGCGCTGCACAACGGCCTCTTGACCGCCAGCCCGTTCGAGAGCAACCAGCTCTCGGCCGGCGATTACACTTTCGCCATCAAGGCGGTGGACGACAGCTATGTGCGCTCGGAGAACGCCACCTTCATCAGTGGCACGCTGTCCGATCCACGCCTGGCAGGCGTGCTGTTCAACGAGCTGCCGCACACGCAGAACTGGCCTGGCACCAAGACCAACTGCAACGCGCAGGACAACAAGCTGGTCAGCAACGACCAGGAGACCTGGGCGGACAAGACCTCATGGGATGCCTGGACGCAATGGGTGACCGTGCCATACGCCACCATCAGCTACGAGCACACCGCCATCGATATCGGCGCCATCCTGGCGTTCACGCCATTTGTTGACGTGGTGGCCAACGGCACGCTGACCATCGAGGAGAGCCACTCCGATGACGGCAGCGGCTACAGCAGCTGGGCTGCCATCGGCGACCTGGTCACGGCGCGCTATATCAAGATCCGCGTGGCGCTCACCGGCGTCAGCGGCGTGCCGGTCATCACCAGCATGAATATCAAGCTCAGCGCCGTCTCGCAGGACGAGGACCTGAACGACATCGTCACCTCTAGCTTAAGCGGCAGCTACCGCATCGGCGTGGGCGATATCCGCCTGCCGATCGCCAAGAGCTACACCATCATCACCCAGGCCACCGTCACGCTGCAGAACGTCGGCGGCGGCTGGAGCTGGGAGCTGATAGACAAGGACACCAGCGTGGGTCCGCGCATCAAGATCTACAACGCCAGCAACACGCTGGCAGACTGCACCATAGACGCCTATGTGAGAGGAGCTAAATAATGACCTGGCCTACCGTAACAATCGTAACCACCGCCATGGACGCGGGCGCTGACGACGCCAGCCTGGCGCGCGCAGAAATCAAGCAGATGGCGGACAATGTCAATGCCGTCAAGGACGCCAGGGGCGCCGCCGACGGCATTGCCGAGCTGGACTCCGGCGGGCTGGTGCCTATCGCCGAGGTGCCCACCATCACCGCGGTCAAGGGCGGCACCGGGCAGACCGCCTATACCACCGGCGACCTGCTGTATGCCAGCTCTGCCACTGCTTTATCCAAGCTGGCCGCAGGCTCGGCAGGCTTCGTGCTCAAGAGCAACGGCGCTGGTGTCGCGCCGAGCTACCAGACCGAGGGCGGCGGCTTTGACAGCGGCACGCGCCTGCTGTTCCAGCAGACTGCCGCGCCCACCGGCTGGACCAAGGAGATCAGCGCCGCCTATAACAACGTGGCGCTGCGCATCGTCACCGGCAGCGTGGGCAACGGCGGCACGCATGCCTTCACCAGTGTATTTTCTGCGAGCAAAAGCACCGACGCCTTTACCCTGACCACTGCGCACATGCCGGCACACACGCATGGTGGCGCCGTCATAGCTGGCAGCTCATTCGTGTTCAGCGGCAGTATTCCGAACACCCTCGCCCTTGGTGCCTCCGGTAGCGCTGGCGGCGGCGGATCGCACTCGCACGTCATCAGCAATTTCGACCTCAAATACCGCGACGTCATCATCGCGAGCAAGGATTAGCCATGTTCAACAATAAACCCAAAACCCCGATGTGCCCGCTGCTGAAGGGCGCCTGTATCGAGTCCGGCTGCATGTTCTGGACACATGTGCGCGGCACCCACCCGCAGACCGGCGCCGAGATGGACATGCCGGACTGCGCGGTGAAGTGGCTGCCGGTGCTGCTGATAGAGAACAGCAAGGAGACGCGGCAGGCAGCCGCCGCGGTGGAGAGCCTGCGCAACGAATCAATCACCGCCTCGCAGCAGGTGGCTGGCGCCATCGCCTATCTGGCCGAGACCAACAAACCACTACTGGAGAAACCATCATGAGCAAAATCACCATCATTCAGGCCGACGGCGTGGTCGGCATCAACGGCGAGTTCCGCGAAGTCGACCTGTCTGACCTCGACACCCGCATCCACGCGGTGCAATACGATGACGTCGCCGGCGTCGGGCATATCGAGTTTGACGCCAGCCTAGACCCGCGCCTGCCCAACCAGCCGCTGGGCAAGATGCTGTTCGAGAAGCTGTTCAACCGTTTCCTCAAGCGCTGGCGCGCCGCCGGTGAGCCACCGCCGCGCACGCCGGAACAGATAGCCGCCGACGATGCGGCGCAGGCGCAGGCGGCGAAGGACACCCAGGCAGCGGCCAGCGCCAAGGCTGACCCGGTCATCACCTACCTGGTCAGCCACACGCCGGCGGAGTGTGCGCAGTATGTGCGTGACCAGGTTAATGCCTCGGCCATCACTACACAAGCGGATGCCAAGGCCGCGATTATTAAGCTGGAGGATATTCAGGCCAGGATGGCGATGGCGCTGTCGGTCATCGCGCGTCATACATTGAGATAACCAAAAGAAAGGAGCAAGCCATGCCGACCCCCGGAGTTAAATGTGATATGCGCGCCCACGCGCGTCTGGACGAGCACGGTGTCCGCCTCAGCGCGCTTGAAAGCGAAATCAAGGCGCACACGGTGGCGCTGTCGGAGAATACCGAGCTGACGCGGCAGGTGGCGACCAATACCTCTGAGCTGGTGGAGCTGATGAAAGGCATCAAGGGGCTGCGCAGCCTGGTTGTGTGGGGCGCCCCCCTTGTCGCGGCGGTCATCGCGCTGGTCGCCTACCTGCGGGAGTTCAGATAATGAAACCAAAATGGCATGAAATTGCTGAGAGTTATATCGGCCAGCGTGAAATCCCCGGCGTTGAATCGAACCCGTGGATTGAATCCATGTGGAACGAACTTGGCTATGGCTGGCTATGGAAAAAGTTTAGCGATGATTCGCTGCTTGCCTGGTGCGGCGCTTTCCTTGCCTTATGTTTCAAGAAAGCCGGACTAGCCTTCCCTAAAGAAGCGTTCCGTGCTGCGGAGTGGCTGAAATGGGGCATACCTCTTGGAACACCATTGCTCGGCTGCGTTGGGGTAAAGAAGCGCAAGGGCGGCAATCATGTGTTTATTCCAGTCGGCGTGAGCAAAGACAGAAAGTATGTAGTCGGCTTGGGCGGCAACCAGCGCGATGGCGTGACCTACGCGCCGTTCCTGATTGAAGAAGTCACTGGCTGGCGCTGGCCAGCAGGTGTGCCGCTTGGTGATCCTTTGCCGGTTGTCAATATGAATGTTTTCCTAAACGACCAAGTGAAATTGAGCTGATCATGGATAAAGATGACGATATTGAGCGGCAGGCTGAATATGTCGCCTGGATAGTCCCGGCGATAGTGGTTGTTCTGGCGATAGCTATGGCTGGCTATGCCTATGCCGATGATTTCAGGGCATCCAAAGCCGTGATTATGGGCAAGCCGGTGTTCATCACCAACCAGCCCTGCGTGCTTACCGAGTATAAAGACACGCATCCTTGGGTAGCGTATGTCGTGCATGTGGAATCCGGCTTGCATCTGGAGGGCTGCTGGAGGTTCGGCACCGGCATCAAGACCGACCTGATACTCATACAGTGGAACAAGGGCGACGTCTCTGAGTTGCTGGCTGATGAGTTTCTTACACCAGATTCGCAAGGGCAGGCGGCGATCACCAAAAAACCGGCACTTAAAGCAGAAGGCGACCCGCTTTGACGCGATTTAAGCGATTATTTTTGAACGGCGTAGGCTATGCCCTTGCCTTAATCGCGTTAAGCGGCTGCGCTGCCATGCCTGCGGTGGCATACGGCATCGCCTCCGGTATCGTGTATTACCAGAGAAGCCTGCCGCCGCCATGAAAGTAGAATACCTCGACCAGCTCAGCGTGACCGAGATTGCCGATGGCGCATGGCGGCTTAATACCGTGTTCCGCGCCATCGTGCAGGACGGCAGCCATCGCTACCTGATCACGATTCCGCCAGGCTTCGTCACCGACTTTTGCAGCGTGCCGCATATCCCCTTCGCCTACCTGCTGTTCGGCGGCATCGGCAACAAGGCCGGGCTGGTGCATGACGCGCTCTATTCGGACTGGGGCGGCATCACCGTGGTGGATATCGAGCTGGAGCTTGAGTATCTCTATGACAGAGGCTGGGCGGACAACGTGCTGGCGGCAGGGCTTGAGGCCTGCAGCGTGGGATGGTTCAAGCGCGGGTCCATGTATGCCGCCGTGCGGACTTTTGGTTGGCAATTTTATAAGAAAAGATAAATTTCGCAGGGCGCAAGACCGTAAGACAACACTCTGTAACCCGCCGCAAGGCACTTTACAGGAGCATTAAAAATGTTAAATGCAGTCGTAGCAAAGATGAGATGTAACTCGGTGCAAACCTCTCAATTTTCTGAGACGTACAAACAGCACAAGGTCGAGCTGGGCGCTGTCTGCGGCAATGAAGGTGAGAATGCATCCTTCACCAAGGCCACGCCAGCAGGTGCGCTTTGGATGAATATTGAAGAGGGGCGACCAGCCTTGGATTTCTTTAAGCCAGGCAAGAGCTACTACGTTACTTTTACTGAAGCTCCAGATAAGTAGAACGTAAAAAGAGGCGACCAGGCGGTGTAGCACCACCGCCCGGCCCCTTAACCCACAAGCCGAGACTTGTGAGCCAGGACTGACTAGGCCTCCCGCCACGTACGCAGCGGGGAAAGCCTAGCAGATTTCCATTTAAGCGGAAAGGGCTCACCATGCAGGCACTCCCTGTTATCCCCTATGTCGGTGGCAAGCGCAGGCTTGCTGACCGGCTTATCCCGCTGTTCCCACCCCATGAATGCTACGTCGAGGTGTTCTGCGGCGGCGCTGCCCTGTTTTTCCTCAAGCCGCACCAGGCCAATTGCGAAGTCATCAACGACATCAACCTTGAGCTGGTATCGCTTTATCGTGTGCTGCAGCATCATCTGGAAGAATTCGTTAGACAGTTCAAGTGGGCGTTATCCAGCCGCCAGGTGTTCGAGTGGCAGAAGATGACGCGGCCGGAGACGCTGACCGATATCCAGCGCGCGGCGCGCTTCTATTACCTGATGAATCACGCATTCGGCGCCAAGACGCATGGCCAGAACTACGGCACCGTCACCAACGGCGTGGCGGGCATCAACCTGTGCCGCATCGAGGAAAGCCTCTCAGCAGCGCACCTGCGCCTGTCCGGCGTCAATATCGAGAACATCCCCTGGCCAGAGTGCTTTGCGCGCTACGATCGCCCGTACACTTTCTTCTACTGCGACCCGCCATACTGGCAGACCGAGGGCTACGGCATGCCGTTCCCGTTCGATAACTACGTGCAGCTGGCGAGGATCATGCACGAGGTGAAAGGCAAGGTCATGGTCAGCATCAACGACCACCCCGACATCCGCCAGGCATTCGCCGGCCACCACATGCTTGAGCTCGATATCAAATACACCCTGCAGAATGGCGGCGAGTCCGATACCTCCGGCGAGCTGGTCATCACCAACTGGGATGCCGGCAACACCGGCGGGCTATTCGATGGAGTTTGATATCGGCGCTGCAGTATTTTTGCTGCCAGTGTTATGGCCTACGTTGAATTGTGCCATTTTTGTGCCATCCGTGTGGCACAAACTGCATATTGTTGGATAGTGCTGAAACTAACAAATGGCTATAACACTGGCTTTGCGGCTTGTGCGCATCTTGTCGAAAGAGACTTAAAATCCCTCGACTGGAAACGGTCGTGCCGGTTCGATTCCGGCCCCGGGCACCAATACAGTATTTCACATTGAATCAAAACAGCTTTAGATTCCACTAAATAAGCCATTAATAGCTAGCGTTACTTTCATAGCGTATCAATTCATCTCTTGACATACCGTCACTTTTGACGGTATTTTTGACGGTATGTTAACTTTTCTCAGATTGAGATACCGTCATGGCACTTACAAATACCGCTATTCTTAACGCTAAGCCCACCAGCAAGCCTTATAAACTTACCGATAGCGCAGGGCTTTATCTGTTAGTCAATAATGCCGGTAAGTATTGGCGTTTTGATTATCGCTATTTGGGCAAACGCAAAACACTCGCAATGGGTGTTTATCCCGATACTTCATTGGCCGATGTAAGAGATAAACGCA
>Ga0315912_10001707_pt1 | contig 25802 bp, 23 predicted proteins | sample VfabasoilMG_FD_204469 | JGI IMG/M metagenome (GOLD analysis project Ga0315912, IMG submission 204469) | Garden soil microbial communities collected in Santa Monica, California, United States - V. faba soil | ecosystem: Environmental > Terrestrial > Soil > Garden | place: USA: California... | reverse complement strand
GGTTGGTGCCCAAACAACGCCTCAACCTGCCGGTTGGCAAAGATGATGTTGCCCCGGGAATCAATGATGATCATCGCGTCAGGAGCGGAGTCGAGCACGCTCCTGACGAGCTCGGACGACAGCATGCGAATGGCTTCGTGAGTGGCGGTGACTGAAGATGATTGCACCGCCCTCTCACTCGTACAAGGCGCGGCAGCTGCTGGCGGAAAAGGCGCCATCAGCCTGATTCGCGCGCCGTCATGCCGGATTGCGCTAACAGCTTGGCCAACAAGTCAATTTGTTCTTGCTGCTGGCGCAGCAAAGCCGCCAGCTGTTCGGTCCTCAGGGCATCCATCTTCTCGTGCAGGGCCATGATCTCGATCTCGGCTTTCAAGTTCACTTCGTAGTCATGAACTGCCATCTGTCGATCGATGGCCGCTTGCCGGTTCTGGCTCATCATGATGACGGGTGCCTGCAGCGCGGCGAGCGTGGAGAGCAGCAGATTGAGGAAGATGAAGGGGTAGGGGTCGAAAGCCGCCCGAGCGAAGTACAAGTTGACCAGGATCCACACGAACAGGAATGCACAAAAACTGGTGATGAAGGCCCAGGACCCACCCAGGCGGGCCACACGGTCCGCGACGCGTTCTCCAAACGTCAGCTGGTTCGTAAGGCGGCGGCCAAGATCTTCGGCAATCGTTTGGCGCCCGATGGCGCGTTCCAGAGCACGACGTTCACTCTCGGCCAACTGGTCAGGCTGACGGCCAAACCACTTGGCGGCGGCGCGCGTGAAGTCGAGTGTCATTCGGCCTCAGGCCCGGACCTGTTCTCGCATGCGATCGTCGGCCTTGAAGAAATGGCGCGCATGCACGAGCAGCTGACCATCCGTGGGATGGTCCATGGGCTCGACGGCCGAAATCCGCGCGGCAGTGACCGGATGCGCGTCCTTCAGATAGGTGACCAGTTCGGTCTTCGCGCTTGCCGGGCCGACGATGAGAATCGCGCCGGCATGGGCAATCGCCTCGGCCACGCGCTTCAGAAACTTCTTGTCGGTGGGCGCATGACCGCTGTCGATGGAGTTGGCTTTGTGATGCAGGTGCTGCTGGGGATTCGTGCTGTGAACGATGATGGGCTCGCTAGAGTCGGCGTTGAAATGCACGACCTTGGCCAGTTTGTGATCGATCCATACGATCGCGTGGTACAGGTTTGACATGCATGCATGCTCGCCCGCCTGGCGTCAGAAGGGCATACGCAACCTTACGAATGCGGGTGCGGGTGTCCCGGCTCAAGACTTCATCCATGAACAACAGGCTCATCTGGATCGGCATATTGGTCGTCCTGGCAGTGACGATTGCGACGATCGCGAATTGCCGGAAGATGCCGGATCCGTGGGTCCCTCAGGTTGAGGGCAGTGAGCGGCCATCGGCCACCACGGCAGAAGAGTGGACCGTGAAGAGCGCGGCATCGTCGAGCGCCTCGCGCGCAGGGTGCTGAGCGATTCCGAATTCGAGGGACGGCAGCGTTGCGCCTGGGGAATCCCGCGTGCGGACTGCGCTTCTTTGCGATCTAATGGCCTACGGTTGAATCAGCACGGATGAAATCGCATGCGCTTCAGCCCGCATCTTTGTTTCAACGGCCAATGCCGGGAGGCAATGCATTTCTATCAGCGTCTGCTGGGCGGGACCATCGAGACCATGCTCACCTACGGTGAGACGCCGATGGCGAGGTCAACCGATCAACGGTGGCACGATCGGATCGTTCACGCGACGTTACTGCTCGACGGGTTCGAGCTCACCGGTGTCGACATGCTTCCCGGCCAATATCAGCATCCCCAGGGATTCTTCGTCACACTCGCTCTTGACGACATGGCACGCGCCAAAGAGATATTCGACGCGCTGAGCGCCGAGGGAAGCGTCCAGGTTCCCTTTCAGGAAACTTTCTGGTCCCCCGGCTTCGGCGTCGTCATCGATCAGTATGATGTGCCCTGGGAAGTTAACGCGTCTTGAAATCCAGGTGGTTAGATCACGTTTGGGACAGCATCAACACACTTCCGTCCGGATCGGCGAAGAAGGCCACTTTGGAACCACCGTCTGGTGATGTCCAGATGCCCAGCGCATTCTGTCCCATGCCTTCGTGGATCTTGAAGGTGATTCCGCGCTCGCGCAGATTGCGGACCACCACTTTTCCTGTCCTGCGGGCTCTTTCCCTGGCAATGGTGCTGGCAGAATGCATTCCGCCTGTGACAGCGGGTGAAAGGCGGCTCGCACTGGTGGATCATCATCAGCATCTGTTTTCGCCGGAAATCGTCGCGGGATCTGCGACTTTGAAAGTGATCACTGCCGACGATCTGCTGCGGTTGATGGACCAAGCGGGAGTCGAACGCGCGGTTGTCTTGTCGACCGCATATCAATTCGGCAATCCAAACAAGCCCAGTGTCGATGATGAGTACGCGCGCGTTGTACAGGAGAACGACTGGACAGCTACGCAGGCCTCGCAATCCGGTGGCAGGCTGATAGCCATATGCTCGTTCAACCCTCTGAAAGAGTATGCGCTCGGCGAGCTTGAGCGATGCTCTCGAGACAAACGTTTTGGCCGGGGCATCAAATTGCATTTCGGCAATTCCGATGTCCAGATCGAAGATCCGACGCACCTCGCGCTACTCCGGAAGGTGTTCAGTGCCGCTAATGGCCATCGCATGGCCATCATCGTGCACATGCGGCCGTCGGTTTCTCGTCAAAGAGCGTACGGTGCGCTTCAAGCCCAAATCTTTCTGGAGGAGCTGCTGGACGCAGCGCCCGATGTGGTCGTCCAGATTGCACATCTGTCTGGCGCCGGCGGATATGAAGACCCAGCGATTGACGAGGTCCTCGGCGTGTTCGCACGTGCCATAGCCAAAAAGGACCCTCGTGTCGCGCGAGTATTGTTCGATATCTCGGGAGTGGTCGGCGTTGGAGACTGGTTACCACACGCCAAGAGCATCGCAAACCGGTTGCGGGAGCTGGGGCTCAATAGGGTCCTTTATGGGTCGGATGGTGCGGTGGGTGACGAAGGGTCACCAAAGTCCCGGCACGAATCATTTCGTAAACTGCCGATGAAGGACCGGGAATTTGCGCGGATCGAACGAAACATCGCGCCGTATTTGTAGTGAGACGTGACTGGAGCTCAGCTCTGGAGTATGCCGGCTGAACAAAGCTTGGCCTTGGATGACATTGATCATATTGTGGGATTGTCTGCGGAGAGCAGCACCTACGCGACGACCAAGGGGCGAATCGAGATAAACGTGCTCGAGCATTAGTTGACGAGGCAACTCCTGGCGGACGGTGTTGATCCGTCAGCTGTAAAGAAGTACGCCGGCAAACGCTTTAAGTCTGCAGCACTGGCGCGATCGGCTCACGATCGCTGCTACCCCGGCTCATCCACATGAAGACGGTATCCCAGGCCCGCTTCAGTAAGGATGTGTTGCGGGCGCGCGGGATCACGCTCGAGTTTTGCCCTCAGGTTGCGAATGCTGTTTCGCAGGCTGCGCGTGTCTCCGATCTGCGCGGGTCCCCATACTTCGCGGATCAGCGCGTCCTGCTTGACGATGGTTCCCGGGTGGCGCGCGAGATTCTCGAGCACGCGATACTCGAGCGGGGTGAGGTGCACCGGCGGATCGCCGCCGCCCGCAACTTCGCGCCGCGCGAGATCGATGACGCGGCCTCCCAATGAAATCGTCGCAGTTTTGCCTGCCCCGGTGGCTGTACGCCTGAGAGCGGCGCGCAGCCGCGCCAGCAACTCGGCCGCGCCGAAGGGTTTGGTCACGTAGTCGTCGGCGCCGGCATCGAGCGCGGCGATCTTTTGTTCTTCGGCGGTGCGGGCCGACAGCACGATGATGGGCACCGAAGACCAGGCGCGCACCCGGCGTATCAGCTCGACGCCATCCTTATCGGGCAGCCCGAGATCTACCAGCAAGAGATCCGGTTTGTGGGCGCGAGCTTCGATCTCCCCACGCTCCACCGTCGTCGCTTCCACAACACGATACTGCGCCGTCGTGAGTAGCACGCGCAGGACATCGCGAATTCCCGGCTCGTCCTCGACGATCACGATCTGGTGCATGGCCTGGGTCACGCGCGCTGCACCGTCGGAAGCGTGAACTCGAAGCGCGCTCCGCCCTGCGGGCGAGTGCTCCCGCGGATCTCGCCGCCATGCGCCTGGACGATGGCGCGGCAGATGGCGAGGCCGAGGCCGACGCCGGCGATGCTGCCTTCTTCACTGCCTCGCTGGAACTTGTCGAACAGCCTGGCAGGATCGCCCGCGGGCAATCCCGGGCCATCGTCATCGAACACGACGCGCAAATACTCGCCTTCTGTGCGGGCCGTGATCCTGGCACGTGTACCGCGTGGCGTGTACTTGGCGAGATTATCGAGCAGGTTGCCGATGACCTGCACGACAAGGCTCGCGTCCACGTACACCGGCGGCAGATCCGGGGAAAACTCCATGGTTACGGTATGCGCTCCCAGCCGTGGCTCGAGACGCTGCAAGGCTACCGCCACCAGGTCATCGATCGACTCCCAGTCCCGCCGCAGGGCGGGACTTCCCGCTTCGAACCGCGTCAGGTCGAGAACGTTGGAGATCAAGTCCGACATCTCGAGCGCGCGGCTCTCGATGGAAGCGGCAAGCGACCGGCGCGTCGCCGCATCCAGCTGGTCACCATGACTTGCGAGCGTGCTGCCCGCGCCCGCCATCACCGCCAGCGGCGTGCGCAAATCGTGCGAGATGGAGGCAAGGAGCGTGTTGCGCAGGCTTTCACCCTGCGCCACCACGCGCGCGCTCTCTGCGTCGCCCGCCAGCTTTTCGCGCTCGAGTGCGAGCCCGATCTGGCCGGCAAACGTTTCGAGCAGATGCAGTTGTTCGGGAAGCGTGACGCGACGACTGCTCTTGGGTAACACACCGAGCACGCCCAGGGGGCGGGCGGTATCTCCCAGGGGTAGATAGAGCGCGGGAGCCGCGGGCAGGGTGTCCGACCCAAAGCCGGCACGCTGGCCGTGATCGTTGACCCATTGTGCGACGGCGAGATCGCTGCCGCGATAGGAGCCGGCCGAGGGAGGATCGGAAGGATGGTGCAGCCTGCCATTGGCGTCAGGAAGCAGCACGACCGCGTCGCAGAGGAAAACATCCGTGACGTGCTTGACGGCGATGCGCGCCATCGAGGAGGTGCCCCGCGTCGCCGCAAGTTCCCGGCTCATCGCGTACAACATGGCCGTGCGGCGCTCGCGGGCACCCGCGACGCGTGTCTGCTGCCGCACGTTGGCCGTTAGCGTGGCGATGGTGAGCGCGATGGTGAGCATCACGCCGAAGGTCACGAGGTATTGCACGTCGCTCACCGCGAATGTGAAGCGCGGCGGGACGAAGAAGAAGTCGAAGGCGGCCACGTTCACGACGGCCGCAAAGACCGACGGTCCGCGCCCGAATTTCAGGCCCGTGGCCGTCACTCCGAGCAGGTAGATCATGACGAGATTCGACAGCTCGAAATGATCGAACATGAGCTGCGCGAGCAGGGTGCAGACGGCAGTGATGCTGACCGCCGCCACATAACGGCGCCAGCGGATGGGCTGGGCGGCTTCGGCGGCTTGGGAAGAGCGCGCCGGCGGCGGGCGAGCCGCCTCCGAATCACTCGGTGCCACGACGAGCACGTCGAATCCTTTCGCGCGTCTCGCCAATTCGGTCGCTGTCGATGCACGCCACCAGGCCTTGAGGCCCGTGCGTTTGGGCGCGCCGACTATCACGCGCGTGGCGCGCCGCGTGTTCGCGTATTCGAGCAATGCTTCCACCGCCGAAGGGCCGTCGAGCGTCACCGTCTCCGCACCCAGCGACTCCGCGAGCTTCAGCAGCGCGACACGCCGGTCCCGCTCGCGATCCGAGAGACGTCGCAAAGCGGGCGTTTCCACGTAGACGACGGTCCAGTCGGCGTCGAGCGCGTCCGCCAGCCGCTTGCCGGCGCGGATCAATTGCTCGGATTGAGGATCGGGACCCGTCGCGACGAGCACGCGGTCGCGCGCCAGCCAGCCGCGCGTTTCCGTGCCGCTGACCATCTTGTCGGCCTGCGCGGCACGCGCCGCCGCCTCGACACGATCGGTCGTGCGCCGCAGCGCCAGCTCCCGCAACGCGAGGAGATTGCCGCGCCGGAAGAAGCGCTCGACCGCATTGCGCGCATCTTCCGCGATGTAGATCTTCCCGGCCTTGAGGCGTGCAAGCAGGTCGTCCGGTGGCAGGTCGATCAGCTCCACTTCATCAGCTTCATCGAAGATGCGATCGGGCACCGTCTCGCGCTGGCGGACGCCGGTGATCTGCGCCACGACGTCGTTGAGGCTTTCGATGTGCTGGACGTTGACCGTGGTCCATACGTCTATGCCGGCCGCGAGCAGCTCTTCGATGTCCTGCCACCGCTTGGGATGGCGCGGCGGGGGATCCCCGCCGGAAAGATTGGAGTGGGCGAGTTCGTCCACCACGAGGATCGACGGCCGACGCTTGAGCGCGGCATCGAGATCGAATTCCTGGCGGATGATCCCGCCGTATTTCACGGGCAGCGGCGGCAGCTTCTCGATACCTTCCATGAGCCGCTCGGTCTCGACGCGTCCATGCGGCTCGACGTAACCGAGGACCAGGTCGGTACCCGCGCTGCGTGCGCCGCGTGCGGCTTCGAGCATGGCGTACGTCTTGCCGACGCCGGCCGTGCCGCCAAAGAAAATGCGCAGCCGGCCGCGGCGCGCCCGGGCCTCCTCCGCCTTCAGCTGCGAGAGCAACTCGTCTGGATCGGGCCGCGCTTCGGCCATTGGTTCTTGAGCCCTATCTGGTGTCTTGTACGTCGAGCGCGAGATTCAATTGCAGCACATTCACGCGCGGCTCGCCCAACACGCCGAAGGTACGTCCCCGGGTCGCTTCGGCGATGAGTTTTCGCACCCGCGCGACGTCCAGGCCCCGCTCCCGCGCGACGCGGGCTACCTGGAATTCGGCGGCGGCTGGCGAAATTTCCGGGTCGAGGCCGCTGCCGGAGGCCGTGACCAGATCGATGGGTACGGGCTTTTCATTGCCCGGGTCGGCCGCACGCAGCGCGGCGATGCGTGCGCGCACCGCCGACTCCAGCGCCGGATTGGTCGCGCCCTGGTTCGAGCCTGACGAGACCGCGCCGTTGTTCGGCATCGGCCCGGTCGCCGAAGGACGGGCCCAGAAGTATTTCGGCGAGCTGAATGCCTGGCCCAGCAGTTCCGATCCCACCGCCTTGCCGTCGCGTTCCACGATACTGCCATTGGCCTGGGACTTGAACAGGAGCTGCCCGATGCCGGTCACGACGCCGGGGTAGAGCACGCCGGTGATAACGGTCAGCGCGAGGAAGACGAGGAATGCGGGTTTGAGTTCCTTGAGCATGGGGGATTCCTCAAGTGAGGCCGAACGCGACCAGCAGCAGGTCGATGAGCTTGATGCCGACGAACGGCACGAGGATGCCGCCGAGTCCGTAGATGAGCAGATTGCGCCGCAGCAGTACCGCCGCGGAAGCGGCGCGGGTCTTCACGCCGCGCAAGGCCAGCGGCACGAGAAAGATGATGACGAGCGCGTTGAAGATGACGGCCGACAGGATCGCGCTCTCGGGACTCGCAAGCCGCATCACGTTGAGCGCATCGAGCGACGGGTAGGTAGTCGCGAAGGCCGCCGGGATGATGGCGAAATATTTCGCCACGTCGTTGGCAATCGAAAACGTGGTCAACGCCCCTCGCGTGACCAGCATCTGCTTGCCGACGTCCACCACTTCGATGAGCTTGGTCGGGTTGGAGTCGAGATCGACCATGTTGCCGGCCTCTTTGGCCGCCTGCGTGCCCGTGTTCATCGCCACGGCCACGTCGGCCTGGGCGAGCGCCGGTGCATCGTTGGTGCCGTCGCCGCACATCGCCACGAGATGGCCTTCCTTCTGATGTCGGCGGATCAGCTCGAGTTTGTTCTCGGGAGTCGCCTCGGCGAGGTATTCGTCGACGCCAGCCTCGGCGGCGATCGCCGCGGCGGTGAGCTTGTTGTCGCCGGTGACCATCACGGTCTTGATGCCCATCTGCCGCAGCTCGGCGAACCGCTCCTTGATGCCACCCTTGACGATGTCGCGCAGCTCGATGGCGCCGAGCACACGGTTGCCGTCAGCCACCACCAGGGGCGTGGCGCCGTGCCGTGCGATCGAGTCCACGGTGTCATTGACCGCGCTGGGCCAGCTGCCGCCGGCGGACTCCACGAACTGCCGGATCGCGCTCGCAGCTCCCTTGCGGATGCGACGGCCGTCGAAGTCGACACCGCTCATGCGGGTCTGCGCGGAGAACTTGTGGAAGGTGTGCGCCACGCTCGCGAGATCGCGACCGCGCAGTTGGTACTGCTGCTTGGCGAGGACGACGATGGAACGTCCCTCCGGCGTCTCGTCGGCGAGCGAGGCGAGTTGCGCCGCATCCGCAAGCTCGCGCGCGTCGACGCCGGGTGCCGCCAGGAACGCGGTCGCATTGCGGTCGCCGAGTGTGATGGTGCCGGTCTTGTCGAGCAGCAGCACGTCCACGTCGCCCGCCGCTTCGACGGCGCGGCCCGAGGTGGCGATCACGTTGGCGCGCACCATGCGATCCATGCCCGCGATGCCGATGGCCGACAGCAAGCCGCCGATGGTGGTCGGAATCAGGCAGACGAGCAGGGCGACGAGCACGGTGATCGTGACGACGTTCCCCGCGCCCGAACTCGTCACCGCGTACTGCGAGAAGGGCGCGAGCGTGGCCGTGGCCAGCAGGAATACCAGGGTCATCATGGCGAGCAGAATGGCCAGCGCGATTTCGTTCGGTGTGCGCTGGCGGCTGGCGCCTTCGACCATGGCGATCATGCGATCGAGAAAGCCTTCGCCTTCGCGTCGCGTGATCCGGACCACCAGCCAGTCCGAGAGTACGCGCGTGCCGCCGGTGACCGCGGAGAAGTCCCCGCCCGCTTCGCGGAGCACCGGGGCGGACTCGCCGGTCACCGCGCTTTCGTTAACCGAGGCGACACCTTCGACGATCTCACCGTCGGCGGGAATGATGTCATTGGCCTCGACCAGCACGAGATCTCCGCGCTTCAGCGCCGCGGCTTCGACGGTGTGATACTCGCTTCGCTTGTCGCTCAGCAACCGCTTCGCGTGCACGTGTCGCCGCATGGAGCGCAGGGTCGCGGCTTGCGCCTTGCCACGCCCTTCGGCGACGGCCTCGGCGAAGTTCGCGAACAGCACCGTCAGCCATAGCCAGGCCGAAATCGCGAGCACGAACCCGGCGCTGCCGACGTCGCTGGCGGCACCGACCAACGCGGCGATGCCAATGATCGTGGTGAGAATGCTGCCCACGTAAACCACGAACATCACCGGGTTGCGGAACTGCACTCGTGGATCGAGCTTCGTGACCGAATCGCGCAGCGCGGCACCGATCAGGGGTGCGGTCAGGAAGGTGGTGCGGACTTTCGCGTCCGCGGCGAGGGCGTTCATGGTCTGGACCTCACTTGGCGATGAGCTGCAGGTGCTCGACCAGCGGGCCGAGCGCGAGCGCGGGTACGAAGGTGAGCGCGCCCACCAGGAGCACCACACCCACCAGGATCGTGACGAAAAGCGGCGTGTGCGTGGGCAGGGTGCCGGCCGTGACAGCCGTTGCACGTTTCGCGGCCAAACTACCCGCGATGGCCAGCACCGGGATCATCAGCCAATAGCGCGACAGCCACATCGCGACGCCCAGCATCGTGTTGTAGAAGGGTGTGTTCGCCGAGATGCTCGCGAACGCACTGCCGTTGTTGTTGCCGGCCGAGGAGAACGCGTACAGGATCTCCGAGAAGCCGTGCGCGCCCGAGTTGCCGACGCTCGAGGTGCCGGCGGGCAGCACAGATGCGACGGCGGTTCCCACGAGCACGATCGCGGGTGGCAGCAGCAGCGCGAGCGAGGCCATCTTGATCTCGAATGCCTCGATCTTTTTGCCGAGATACTCGGGCGTGCGGCCGACCATGAGTCCGCCGATGAACACCGCCAGGATAGCGAACATCAGCATGCCGTACAGGCCGCTGCCGACCCCGCCGAACACGACTTCGCCGAGCTGCATCAGCCACATCGGCACCATGCCGCCGAGCGGCGTGAAAGAGCCATGCATGGAATTGACCGAACCGTTCGAGGCCGCCGTGGTGGCAGACGACCAGAGCGCTGAATTGGCGATGCCGAAGCGAGTCTCCTTGCCTTCCATGTTGCCGCCGGCTTGCAGTTCCGACGCACTCGCGTCCACGCCGAGCGCCTCGAGTCGTGGATTGCCCCACTGCTCAGCGCCGGTCACGGCAAACGTCAGCGGTACGAAGATGGCGAACATCGCGATCAGGACGGCCCAACCCTGGCGCGTGTCGCGCACCATGCGTCCGAACGTGTAACAAAGCGCCGCAGGTATAAGGAGAATGGCGAGCACCTCGAGTAAGTTCGAGAAGGGCGTAGGATTCTCGAGCGGATGCGCGGAATTCACATTAAAAAAGCCACCACCGTTGGTGCCGAGCTGCTTGATGGCGATCTGGCTCGCGGCCGGGCCCATGGGAACGACCTGCGTCGTTACCTGTTCCGTCTTCGTGACCGGCTTTCCGGCCGCATCGACCACGGCCTCGCCCGCGTCATCCTTCACCGGCGTTTCGATCGTCAGGGGCTCGAGCAGCGTGACCTCCTTGTAGGGCGCAAAGCTCTGCACGACACCCTGCGAGACCAGGATCAACGAGAGGATGAGGGAAAGCGGCAGCAGGACGTACAGCGTGCTGCGCGTGAGATCCACCCAGAAGTTGCCGATCTCGGCCGCTTGCCGCCGCGAGAAACCACGAATGAGTGCCACCAGCACCGCCATGCCCGTCGCGGCGGAGACGAAGTTCTGCACCGCGAGCCCAAGCATCTGCGTGAGATAGCTCATGGTCGATTCGCCGACGTAGCCCTGCCAGTTGGTATTGGTGGCGAAGCTCACGGCCGTGTTGAACGAAGAATCCGGGCTCACCCCAGGGAAGCCCTGCGGATTGAGTGGCAATGCGCCCTGGAGGCGCTGCAGTAGATAGACGAACAGGAATCCGACCAGGTTGAACAGGAACACGCCAGCAAGGTAGCGTTTCCAGCCGCTTTCGGTGGCCGGCTCCACGCCACTCACCCGGTACACCAGTCGTTCCACGGGACCGAACACCGGCGACAGGAAGGTACGCTCGCCCTCGTAGACCTTCGCCATAAATGCGCCCAGCGGCCTGGCGAGCAGCGCCAGCACCGCCATGTAGAGCAGCAGTTGCAGGACGGTATTGGCGGTCACTGGAACTTCTCTGGATACAGCAGGGCGACGACCAGGTACACGCCAATGGCGACCGACAGGACGAGGCCGGCCCACTCCATGATGGTCACGGCTTTGGCTCCAGCCTGACGACCAGCCTGTACAGCAGCCAGGTGAGGCCCACGAGCAGCAGGCTCAACGCTCCGATGAGTAGTTCCATGGTGTTTCTCCGGTGTACGCGAGAAGATTAGTGCCGGCGTTGTGAGTACGGCGTGAGGAAATGGCTGTGAGGGCTCGGCCTGCGGCGCAACGGCACCTTGAGATGAGCGAGATGTGAGGGTTTGCTCGAAGTCGAGTACGGGCGGCTACCTATCCCGATCGGCGCTGCGTGAGAGCACCCGCCGCCACAGGCGACGCAGGTGCGGCGAAAGTGGTTTGCCGCGTGCCGCAAACGCGAGCAGCCCTACCATCGCGTAGGCGAACAGCATCACCGCGAATGCCGCTAGGATCTTGCGCTCATCCATGCCGCCCCATGCTCGGCGGGCAGGGATCAGGGCACCAGACCAAATGGTGTGAGGATTTTCCGTGTGAGCGATTCGGGCCGTCGCGCCGGGGTTAGAATCGCGTGAGCACTTTCCCCGGGGGCAACCATGCTGATCAGCGCTGTCGTTTACCGGGACGGTCACCGCGTGGCCGAGATCGATCCGCCTGACATCCATCGCTACCTTGCGCAGCCCGGAAATCTCGTATGGGTGGCACTGCGCGATCCTGATCCGGCGACCCTCGAACAGATGCAGGCGCAGTTCGATCTGCACCCCCTGGCCGTCGAGGACGCACGCAATGGGCACCAGCGGCCCAAAATCGAGGATTACGGCGACAGCCTGTTCGCCGTCCTGCATGTCATCGAGCCCGTAGCCGATGAGCTGCGCATCGGCGAGGTGGCGATCTTTGCAGGAGGGAACTATGTATTGACGGTGCGCAGCCACGCCGAGAAGGGCTTTCAGGAGGTCCGTGCACGCTGCGAGCGCGAGCCCGAACTGCTGCGCAGTGGAGCCGGCTACGTCCTTTATGCACTCATCGACGCGGTCGTGGACCGCTACTTTCCGATCCTCGATCTTCTGGAAAGCGAGATCGAGGCGATCGAGGAGAAGTTGTTTGCGGACAGCTCGCCTCGCGCCAATATCGAAGCACTTTACCGCCTGAAGAACCGCCTCATGACGGTACGTCACGCCGTGGCGCCGTTGCTCGAGAGCGTTTCAAACCTCTCGGGCGCGCGAGTGCCACCCTTGTGCGCCGCCTTGAAGGAATACTTCCGCGACATCTACGACCACTTGCAGCGGTTGAATCAGGCGACCGAGTCGATCCGCGATTCCGTCGCTACTGCCACGTCGGTCAACCTCTCGATGATCGCGCTGCAGGAAAGCGAGACCATGAAGCGCCTGGCGGCCTATGCAGCGTTGATCGCGGTCCCGACGCTGATTGCGGGTATTTACGGCATGAACTTTGCGCACATGCCGGAGCTCGGATGGAAATACGGATACGCCGGGGCGCTGGGGCTGATGGCAATCCTCGACGGCTACCTGTTCGTGCGACTGCGGAGATCTCGATGGTTGTGAGCGGGAGACTCGTAGCCAGAAAGCTTGGAGCGATGAGCTGGAGGATGCAAAATGGGGCTCGCAAATCCTCGACCCGACCGCCGGCAAACACAGAGGTATTTCGAGGTTCTGGTGCGTTGGCGGAAAAGCGGAGGAATTCGTGCCCTTTAAGGAGAGCATGAATGACCCAGCCAATCGAGCGCGACAGGATTTACCGCGGTCGTAGGTTCCAGACCGAAACATTGAGCTCTGCGTTCGCTGGTACGTCACGTACCGCCTGAGCTACCGCGACCTGGCCGCCATGATGGCCGAGCGCGGCATCATCGTGTCGCACACGACAATCATGCGCTGGGTCTTGCGCTACGTGCCGGAGTACGAAAGACGCTGGGACCGCTACGCCCGGCCCGTGAATTCCTCCTGGCGCATGGATGAGACCGCGGTATCCGTTCGGGGTGGGCTCCACTATCTGTATCTGGCGGTCGATAAGCAGGGAAAGTCCGTCGGATCGCTTCTGCGTGCGGATCGCGGCATGGCCTCTGCACAGGAGTTCTTCCGAAAGGCTGTCGCTGCAAATCAATTTCGATGGCCGACCACTGTGAACCTGGACGGCAATGCCGCGAGCCATCGGGCGTTGCGACTTTTGCGGAACGAGGATCCGAAGTGGAAGGGCGTTTCCGTCCGCTATTGCCGCTACCTGAACAACATCGTTGAGCAGGATCATCGCGCGATCAAGCGACGATGCGCATGCATGCTCGGATTGAAGTCATTCAAGACCGCGGCTATCACGTTCGCCGGCGTCGAGCTTGCCAATCGGATTCGCAAGCGACAGTACTCATTCGGGCATGGTGACAAATGGGGTGCCTGGTCGCTGAAACAAGTTTGGGAACGGGCACTGGCGCCGAATTCGAATCTCGATACACCGCAGGATCGATCTCCGCTCGCTCGACCGCCAATGCACCAGATCTCACGAATCACCTTGTCGAGCAAAACCGAACGTCTTGAGATCGAGCCGCTGCGTTACGCGCGAAAGATTGTCGATGGTCGAGGCTTGTACCTGCTGGTCATGCCAAACGGCGGCCGATACTGGCGCTATAACTATCTATTTGAGGGCAAGCACAAGACGCTTGCCTTGGGAGTTCATCCTGATGTCTCGCTCGAGAAGGCGAGGACGCGTCACCAGTTCGCACGCACACTTCTTGCGGACGGAGTGGATCCGTCGGCTCGGAAACGCGCTATCGGCAAGTCGGCGTTCGCTCCGCATTTCGATTGATGCTCGGCTGCGGGTGTAGTCGTTAGTATTGATCGCGCTCTCGCCTATGGCTGCGAGCGAAGGTCAACCTTCGTTGAAGGCGGACTTGCGATTCGCGCTTTCGTCGCCTGCAGGAAACACTAGGCCAGGGCGCGTCATCAGGTTGCTCGCACATTGCTTGCCGATGGCGTTGACCCATCAGCTCTGAAGCGGGCAATGGGCAAATCAGCGTTCGCGACACTGGCAGACAAACGAGGCACGTACGCGCGGGGCCACGCCTTTCGCACAGTCAAGTATTGCTGCCAAATGGTCATGGGGTTGTGGGGAAAAACACGCCTTCTCCAAGTGCGAGAGACCTTCGGAGGACGGCTTGTATTCGTTAGTGATTCCGATCGGGGGGTCGATACCGCGCCGCGACAACCAGTTCAAGGGAAAACACCAAACACCCGCCTTGGGAACTGCTCCCGCATGCCATTCGCCAAGGCAAGAGTGCGTCACAAGAGTGCTGTCGCCTGAACCTATCAACAATCCGCATATCCGAAGTGGACGCAGATGGAACGCTGCGAGTAGGACCATTGGCCACTGGTCGCGACAGCCCCGCCGCATCAAGAATCCGGCGTCACGTCGATTGCGATTCAGGCACATCGAGATTCCGCACAAATCCACAAGAACTCTCCAAGAACAATCACCAAGTTCGGCACAGGTGCAATCGCAAAACATGGACAGCCAACCGGCCAGCGACATCGCCGCCAAAGATCCGTTGGCCGCCTCTTCGGCTGCCAGTTACGCTCAATACGTCGCCACTGACGCGGTGGAGCTGTGTCAGCAAACGGGCGAATGGAACTTCGAGGTGTCCCAGCTCACGAAAGGGCCACTCCATGTAGAGAGCAACTTGTTTGTGCTCGACGGAGTGAGCCTGCTGCACATTGCGATGAACCAGACGGTGCTGCAGCGGGGTTATGGGCCGCCTAACATGGTTGCAGTATTCATTCCGCAGGAGGGGGCTGCTCCGGCCTTCGCCTATGGGCAACGGCTCGAGAGTGGTCAGTGTGTAACGCTCGTTGGATCAGAACTCGAAGGGGTCACGCACGCGGGATACATCGAATCCGATCTCGCATTCGACATGAACGCATGCCGTAGTCAGATAGAAGCGCTGAACGGCGGTTCGATGGGCGTGAAATTCGGCACGACGATAGCGGCGCCGGGTCCGGAATGGATTGCTGACATGACGGGCCGAGTCAAATGGCTGCTGGCGGCGGCCAGGAGCCACGGTTCTGGATTGAGCAATCCGCTGTTGCGTACCAGCCTGGCAGATCACCTGTTGGCTGCGATGGTCCGATGCGACCCGTCACCTGCGGATATCGATTCCACAACGCGCAAGACGACCGCCGGCAGGCGCGTCGCCGTGCGTCTGGCGCGCGAATATATCCATGCGCGACTGTCCGAGCCCTTGCCATTGTCGGAGCTGTGTCGCCACGCCGGATTGAAAGTCAGGACCCTGGAAGTCGGGTTTCGGGAAGTCACCGGTCTGACCCCTGTCGCCTACATTCGTTCGCTGCGACTGAACGCCGTAAGGCGGGCACTGCACGACGCATCTGCCAGGCAAGTGTCGATTTCGGAAATTGCCCTCGACAACGGCTTTTGGCACTTGAGCCAGTTCTCAACGGACTATCGCAAGCTGTTCGGTGAGACGCCGATTAACACCAGGCGCCGCAGCCTGGCCAGTGAATTGCGGCAATCAGCCATCGCTCATTAACCGGTAGGTGGCACGCGAGATTTCTTGATAGCCGACACGTAACGACCGGCATTCACTGCCGGCGTGCAGACCAATGACCTGGAAATCGAGGACGTGTCGGCCTTTTTTCACGGATGGCCCCTGGAGGCTATCCAGCTTGGGCCGGCTTCCGAGCGAACCCTGGTGTCCTGCAACGCTTTTCGATCGCACCGGATCTTGCGGCTGGAAGCTGGCAGCGCGTTGGCCATGCACGGCTCTGTGCACAAGACGTGCTCATGCATGCTGCTGTCGGCATCTCCGGATCCGGCTCCTCGTTTTGCGGGCAAGCCCTTGCGAGTAACCGATCTGGTGTTGGCAGGTGCGGGTGCGCGCATGACGCTCTTCGTGCCGGTCGCTGCCATCGCATTCATCCTGGTTATCCCCTCCAGCGAGATCATTTCACCTCACACACTGAGCATCTGCGCCGATGGTGATCCGCACGGAGTGATTCAGTACATCAAGCAACATCGTCGCGTCAGCGATGCGCCACTGGCGAGCCACCTTCGGGACGTAGTCGCGACAGCGCGTGCGATGCCAGCCGCAAACACGCGACTGGCTGCGGTGATGTCAGCCTGCCGGCTCATTGAGCGGCACTTCCCCGCGGTGCTGACACTAAATGAGCTGTCGCGGGATTCCGGCGTCGGCGCGCGGACTCTAGAGTACGGTTTCCGGGAGATATACGGCACAACTCCCCTGAACTTTGCGCGCAGTCTTCGCCTAACACGCAGCCGCATGGCGCTCCTGCGTGCGACGAGCTACACGCCTATCAACGAGATTGCCAGTGCGTTTGGTTTCAAGCACATGGGGCAGTATGCGCGCGACTATCGCCGCTGGTTCGGCGAGACCCCATCCGCAACGCTGACGCGTGCGCACAAGTCGCACAGACGCACAAGCCAGAAGATGAACATTAAGAATCTTTAACGTCGCCGCGCGACGGGTCCGCAAACTACTTCCGGATTTCAATCGGTAGCGTGCGCATGCGTTCGCGAGCGCAGCCGCTGCCCGCCGGGAATTGCAAAGCGGCAATCACGTGTATGAGAAATCTTGATATTCAACGCGGCGCAAGAGGTGGAGGCTCCCGCGAACTGACCCCAGCGCATGACTGACGAGGACGGGATCGCCATGAATCTTTTTCGAAGCGCACCGAAGGTGTCGATTGCATGCGCGCTGGGCGTCGTCGCCCTGTCGCCGCTTGATGCACGGGCAGCCGCGGACCCATCCGGCTGGGAATTCGCGGCAACTATCTACGGGTGGCTGCCGGACATTGGCGGAAGCACGGAGTTTCCAACCGGTGCAGGCGGTGACATCGATGTCGACATCGGCACGATCCTCGATCACCTCAAGATGACGTTCCAGGCTTCGTTCGAATTTCGCAAGGAACGCTGGGGTGCGTTCACCGACCTCGTCTATCTGGACGTCGGCGATTCCAAGACAAACACGCGGAACCTGTTGATAGGCGGTGTGCCGATTCCGGCCACGGTGACGGCCGCGGCCGACTTCGACCTCAAGTCCACGATCGTGACATTTGCCGCAACCTATCGCGTTGCGAACAGTGACATGGGGACATTCGACCTGCTCGCGGGTGCGCGCCTCGCCCACATGAAGCAGGAATTCAGCTGGAGCTTCACGGGAAACTTCGGCGCAATCTCGCCGCCGCCGCTCACCGGAAGTTCCGGTGAATCCGTCGATCAATGGGACGGAATCGTCGGCGGCCGGGGGCGAATCATGCTCGGCGCAGGCAGCAAGTGGGCGATGCCTTACCACTTCGATATCGGAGCCGGCGACTCCGACCTCACTTGGCAGGCCGAGCTCGGCGTCACGTACTCGTTTGGCTGGGGAGATATCGGCGCGGTCTGGCGTTATCTCGACTACGACCTGGATTCGGACGGACCCATCCGGGATCTCAATTTCAACGGACCGGCTGTTGGAGCGGCAATCCGTTGGTGACGTGAATGCGAAGTCCTTCGAAGCATGGGGTCTCGCTAGTTGGCTGCGCCATTTTTGCGCTCGCGTCGCAACCGGCCGCGGCGGACGAGGGCGGGGTGAGCTTCTGGCTGCCTGGCCAATACGGAAGTCTCGCATCGGTGCCCGGCACTCCGGGCTGGTCGCTGGGCAGCGTCTACTACCATGCGGCCACGGACGCGGGCGGCGAGCGTCTGTTTCCGCGCGGCGGCCGCATCACCGCGGGACTGGATGTGACCGCGGATCTGCTGATCCTGGCGCCTAGCTACGCATTCAAGGATCCGGTGCTCGGCGGACAGGCTTCTGTCGGCATGACCGCCCTGATTGGGCACGTGAAGGTGGGTGTCGATGCGACCGTTACCGGCCCTGGCGGTGGCACCGTAACCGGTGAAGAGCGCGACTCCCTCAGCGGCCTGGGCGATCTCTATCCGGTCGCGTCACTCAAGTGGACTCGCGACGTGCACAACTTCATGGCGTACACCATGGCGGGAGTTCCCGTAGGTGCCTATGACGCGGAGCAGCTCGCGAACATCGGGACTAACCACTGGTCGCTGGACGCGGGTGGCGGCTACACGTATCTGGATTCGAAGAAGGGGCGTGAGTTCTCGGCGACGCTGGGATTCACCTACAACTTCGAGAATCCCGATACTGACTACCAAAACGGCACCAGCGCACACCTCGACTGGGCACTCTCACAATTTTTCTCCGAAGCATTCCATGCCGGGCTGGTCGGGTACTTCTACAACCAGGTCTCCGGCGACCGCGGTGCCGGGGCGACGCTCGGCGACTTTGAATCTCGGGTGATTGGCGTCGGCCCCGAAGCCGGTTGGCTTTTCAAGGTGGGTGACGCCACTTGGTATTTCAATCTCAAGGGCTACTACGAATTTGACGCGAAGAACCGGCCAGAAGGCTGGAACGCGTGGTTGACGCTTTCGCTGCCGCTCACTCCGGCGAAGCAGTAATTCCAGGGAGATGCAGACAATGAAAACGCGCTGGTTGAAAAGCACCGTCTGTGCCGCGCTCATCGGAGCGCTTTTCGTCAACGCATACGCGCAGACACCGACGCAGGGATTCAACAACAAGATCCCCGAGTCGATCCTGACTCCCGACACGGTCAAGACCCGGATTGGAGCGCTCAATTTCGTGGATGGCGTGCCTACTGCCGAAACCACGCAAAAGGTTTACGACAACCTGGACTTCCTGCGCGGTGTCGAGGTGTTCCTCAACTTCATTCCCGCAGCTTCCATCGAATCGATGCGGCGCGGCATGATTGAAGCGAGTGCGACGAAGAGCAACCAGGCAGTCATCTTCGACAACCTGATGGATTCCAATCCGCTGTTTCTGACCGGCAACACGGATACCGTCTACTGCCTCTTCATGCTCGACCTCGAGACCGACGGGCCCACCGTCGTAGAAGTTCCTCCCGGCTCGGGGCCCGGCACGGTCAACGATGCGTTCTTTCGTTTCGTCGTCGACATGGGAGGACCGGGCCCTGACAAGGGTCAAGGCGGGAAGTACCTGATTGTCCCCGCCGGCTACAAGGGGGCGCTGCCCGACTCGGGATATTTCGTCGCGCAATCTCCTTCCTACGTGAACTGGCTGATCCTTCGCGGCTTCCTCGTCGACGGCAAGCCGGATACCTCATCGAAGGCTTTCCGCAACGGCGTCAAGGTCTATCCACTGAGCAAGGCCGGTAACCCGCCGAAGACGGAGTTCATCAACGGATCGAAGAAGATCTTCAATACGGTGCACGCGAACAATTTCGAGTTCTTCCGCGAGCTGGATCACGTGATTCAGAAAGAGCCGCTCGATGTGTTCGACCCGGAGTTGCGCGGCCTTGCCGCCGCCATTGGCTTGCGCAAGGGATCGAAGTTCGCGCCCGATGAGCGGATGACTAAGATCCTCACCGACGCGGTAGCCGTCGGCAATGCCACGGCCCGCGCGATCAGCTTTCGCGGGCGTGATCAGCGCGTCTATCTATACCCGAACAGCCAGTGGAAATCGCTGTTTGTTGGCGGCGACTACCGCTGGCTCGATGACGGCGGAAATGGCGGACGCAACATGGATGCGCGCGCGTACTTCTTCTACGTCGCCACCGTGAACACGCCTGCGGTGGTGGCGAAGATGGTGGGCAGGGGCTCGCAATATGCCGTCGCCACCGCAGACAAGAACGGCAATCCATTCGACGGCGCGAAAAATTACCAGCTCAACATTCCCGCGAACGTACCCGCCAAGGACTTCTGGTCATTCGTGGTTTACGACCCGCAGACGCGCTCCGAACTGCAGACAGGCCAGGCGCTTCCTAGCAAGAACAACAAGCGCGAAAAGATGGCCATCAATGCGGATGGCTCGGTCGATCTGTTCTTCGGTCCCAAGGCGCCGGCGGGCAAAGAAACTAACTGGGTCCAGACCGTGCCGGGCAAGGGCTGGTTCGGGATCTTCCGGCTCTATGGTCCGCTAGAGCCGTGGTTCGACAAGAAGTGGAAGCCCGGCGAAATCGAGTTGGTGACAAGTGAGAAATATTGATAGGCGGGACGGCGCAATTGGCGGACGCTGCGGCCCACCAGTGCAGGGGCTTCATTGCGCGACCCCGAATGCCAAAGCAATTTACAACTATTCAACGAACGTAGCTTAGTAAAGGTGACGATCATGAAGACACACACCGTTCGCGTGACACTGGTCGTCGCGCTCATGGCAACCGCCGCTGCCAACACCGCATTTGGCCAGGAATTGGATCGGACCTCGCTTCCGATCCAGGAGCCGAAGCGTCCGACATACTCCGAACTGGATGCGCGCAAGGTAAAGGCGCCGCCACGATTCGAGGTCAAGGCGCCTGCCGGAGCGCCGAATGTCGTCATCGTGCTCATCGATGACATCGGTTTCGGTGGGCCCAGCACATTTGGCGGTCCGATCCGGACACCCACCTTCGATGCGCTTGCGGCGAACGGCCTGCGCCTGAACAATTTCCACACCACGGCCCTGTGCTCGCCAACCCGCGTCGCACTCAAGTCCGGGCGCAACCATCACTCCGCCAACACTGGGTCGATCATGGAGACGGCCACCGCGTTTCCGGGTAACACCGGGCAAATCCCCAACAGCGTGGCGCCGCTCGCCGAGATGTTGCGCCTGAACGGTTACAGCACGGGCGCTTTCGGCAAGTGGCACGAGACGGCCGCGTGGGAGACCAGCGTGTCGGGCCCGTTCGATCGCTGGCCCACGCACCAAGGCTTCGACAAGTTCTACGGCTTCATCGGTGGCGAGACGGACCAGTGGTATCCGCTGATCTATGACGGCGTCAGGAAGATCGACCCGCCGAAGATGAAGGACTACCACTTTAGCGTCGACATGACCAACCAGACCATCAACTGGATCAAGGCGCAGCAGTCGATGACGCCGGACAAGCCGTTCTTCGTCTACTACGCCACAGGTGCCGTGCACGCTCCGCACCACGTGCCGAAGGAATGGGCGGACAAGTACAAAGGCCAGTTCGACAAGGGCTGGGACCAGGTCCGCATCGACACGCTCGCCCGTCAGAAGAAGATGGGACTGGTGCCAGCCAATACCACGCTTCCCAGCCGACCGGAGGATCTCAAGGCCTGGAAGTCGCTGCCGGAAGACCAGCGCCGCCTGTTCGCGCGTCAAGCCGAAGTATTCGCCGGCTTCCTTGAACACACCGATGACCAGGTAGGGCGCCTGAAGAAGGCGCTGGAGGACATCGGCGAGTTCGACAACACGCTGTTCATCTATATCGCCGGCGACAACGGGACCAGCGCCGAAGGCGGTTTCGTTGGCATGTACAACGAGATGACCTATTTCAACGGTGTGGAAGAAAAGGTGGAAGACCTGATTCCGCTGATCGACAAGTGGGGTGGTCCGGATACCTTCCCCCACATGGCCGCCGGCTGGGCCGTGGCTTTCGACACGCCTTTCAAGTGGACCAAGCAGGTGGCCTCCGATTTCGGCGGCACACGCAATGGTGTTGTGATCAGCTGGCCGAAGGGAATCAAGGAGAAGGGCGGGCTGCGCACCCAGTTCTCCCATGTGATCGACATCGCGCCGACAGTGCTCGAGGCGGCGGGACTGCCTGAACCCAAGAGCGTAAACGGCGTGATGCAGACGCCGCTCGAGGGCAACAGCCTGGTGTTCGCGTTCAACGACGCGAACGCGCCCGAGCGGCACAAGGTTCAGTACTTCGAGATGTTCGGCAATCGCGGCATCTACAGTGATGGCTGGTTCGCGCGCACCATTCACCGAGCGCCCTGGAAGACCACCGGCATGGGGCCGCTCACCGACGACGTCTGGGAGCTCTATAACGCGAAGAGCGACTTCGCCCTCACTAACAACCTGGCTTCGAAGGAGCCCGAGAGGCTCAAGCAGTTGCAGGCGGTGTTCATGGCAGAAGCCCAGAAGTACAACGTACTGCCGATCGATGACCGCACCATCGAGCGCACCAACCCGGCACTCGCGGGCCGGCCCGATGTATTAGGCGACCGCAAGTCGCTCACGCTCTACGAGGGTATGGAGGGCATGCTCGAAAACACGTTCATGAACATCAAGAACAAATCGAGCAAGGTCACCGCCAAGCTGGACATCCCCGCCGGTGCGAGTGGCGCGATCCTTGCGCAGGGTGGCAAGTTCGGCGGCTGGTCGCTGTACATGAAGGATGGCAGGCCGGCGTACACGTACAACTTCCTGGGGCTTTCGCGTTACACCGTGACCGCGCCGAATGCACTGCCCGCGGGCTCGGCCACAGTGGTCGCAGATTTCGCCTATGACGGCGGCGGCCCCGGCAAGGGCGGCAGGCTGACGCTGTACGTCAACGGCGCGCCGGTGGCGGAGGGGCGCGTCGAGAAGACTCAGCCGAACATCTTCTCGGCCGACGAGACGGCGGACGTGGGCATCGACAATCAGACCCCGGTCGCCGAGGGAATCGGAACGGGTGCTGAGACTCGCTTCACCGGCAAGATCGAGGAGATCACGCTCGAAGTGAAGTAGACGCGCAGTAACTGATCAGCGAAGAATACGCGCGGCCGGCCGGTGGCCGGCCGCGCGCCACGCCGCAAGAAACGCGATGAACGAGCAGCAATCGTCAGCCAAGACCGGCACACGCAAGTGGCTCGCACCAGCCGTTGTCATCGCCCTCTGCGGTACCGCTGGAGTCGGGCTTTACCTCACTCAATCGAGGGCGCCGCTGGCCGATTCACCACCCGCCATGAGCGCAGCGCCTTCGGCGGATGAGTTCTTCCCGACGATTGAAAACAAGTCGCACCCCACCGCCTCGGCCCCCGAAGGCATGGTGTGGATTCCCGGCGGTGAATTCTCGATGGGAGCGCGCTCGCCTATGGATACCAGCGACCTGGTGGGCATGCAGGCCACGGTGGACTCACGTCCGATACATCGCGTGGCCGTTGAAGGTTTCTGGATGGACGCCACGGAAGTCACCAACGAGCAGTTCGCCCGCTTCGTCAAGGCCAGCGGCTACGTCACGGTGGCCGAACGGATACCCACCGCGGCGGACTATCCGACTGCGACCCCGGAAGATCTCACCGCGGGCTCGGTGGTGTTCTCTCCGCCGGATCACGCCGTGCCCCTCGACGATCACTTTCAGTGGTGGGCGTTCGTGGACGGCGCCGACTGGCGCCATCCAGCCGGGCCGAAGAGTTCCATCGACGGGAGAGAAAAATTTCCGGTGGTTCACATCGCCTACGAAGATGCCGAGGCCTACGCGAAGTGGGCTGGCAAGAGACTGCCCACCGAGGCGGAATGGGAATTCGCTGCGCGCGGCGGACTCTCCGGCGCGCTTTATCCCTGGGGCGACAACTTCATGAAAGACGGCAAGTTCATGGCCAACAGCCACCAGGGGCATTTTCCCAATGACGACTCGGGAGCCGACGCCTTCGTCGGCATTGCACCGGTCGCCCGATATCCGGCGAACGGCTACGGCCTGTATGACGTGGGCGGCAATGTATGGGAGTGGGTGAGCGACTGGTATCGCCCGGACTTCTACGCGCAGCTCGCGGCGGGCGGAAGCGTCAGCCAGAATCCCGAAGGTCCCGCGGATTCATTTGATCCCGACGAGCCCGGTGTGAAAAAGCGGGTGCATCGCGGCGGCTCGTTTCTGTGCACCGATCAATATTGCTCACGCTACATGGTGGGCACGCGCGGCAAAGGCGAAGTCACCACTGGCACGAACCACCTGGGGTTCAGGTGCGTGCAGCCGATTCGCGCGGGAAGTTAGCAGGATCGACACGATGCACCGCAGGAGCTCCCGCAATGGATCCGTCACTTTTTAGCGGTCTTTCGGCGGTCTTGGGGTCGCTGGTTGGCGGTGGAGCGTCTATCGTGACTGCGTGGTTCACCCAGAAAGCACAGAGTAAACGGGAGCTGGCGCATGCCGAAATCCGCAAGCGCGAGCTGGTTTACACGGAATTCATCGCCGAGTGTTCAAGGTTGGTTTCGGACTCACTGGATCGCACGCTCGACAATCCCTCGGTGCTGGTTCAGGTCTATGCGCTCATCAATCGAATCAGGCTTACTTCCTCGGACGAAGTCGTCAGGGAATCGGAGAAATCGATGAGGGCAATAGTTGATCTGTACTTTCAGCCGAAAATGTCGATCACAGAACTGCGTGCAAAAGCCCCAACCATGCCAGACCCCATGCAGGGGTTCAGCGAGGCATGCAGGCATGAACTGCGTGAATTGCTACGACTGGCCTGAGCGCTTCAAGAGTTGCGGACCCGCGCGAACCAGGAACTGTCCGATCGCAAACGCCGCTTGCCACACGCCGGTCCCGCGACCGCGAACCTCGAATGCGAGTCCGCGCGTCGCCCACACGAGTAAGGTCGGCAGGATCAGACCGCAGCCGATCTGCTGAACGCCGGCTCCCCACGCGTACGCGGTCGGGCTGGTGGACGCGGCCATAAGCGCGAAGCCGACGCCGATAACTGCGAAGTCGATGGCGAGCAGCGTTATCGCGGCCGCAGGTTCCAGACCGAAACCATTGAGCTCTGTGTGCGCGACCGCTACTGCGTGCGGATCGAGGCATGGATGCCGCGCAGGCATTCTTTCGAGAGGCTGTGGCCATCAATCATTCGGGCTGGCCGACCAAAGTGAACCTGGACGGAAACGCTGCTAGCCATCGGGCATTGCGACTGCTCGGGAACGAGGATCCGAAATGGAAGCCGGTCGTCGTGCGGTGCTGTCGCTATCTCAACAACATCGTCGAACAGGACCATCGCGCCATCAAACGTCGTTGCGCTTCAATGTTGGGCCTGAAGTCATTCGATACTGCGGCCACAACGTTTGCTGGTATCGAACTGGCAAATCGAATTCGTAAGGGACAGTTTTCAGTTGGGCGTGACGCGCAGTGCGATCATCTGTCGCTGAAAGAACTTTGGGACCTGCTCTGGCGCGGATTCAATGACTGGGTGCGCGGATCGTTGGACCAAGGTCCAATTTCGCCTCCCGCATTGCACTTTGATATTGATCCGGTGACCTCCAAGGGGAATGTGCCCAGCCATGCGAATACTCGCCGAACGCTCCCGCGCGTTCCCACCGTGAGCACATGCGCTTCGCACAGCTTCTGACGGCGTGGCTTCTTTTGATCGGCCCTGCGACCGCGGCGCAGAACACGGAAGTTCTCATGTTGTTCTCCAACAATCGACTGCTGCCCGCGAATATCGAGATCGACAACGGCTTTCGCGACGAGATCGCGACACTTCCTGAGCGCAACGTCCAGCTATTCTCAGAATTTCTCGATCAACCAACCTTCTCGGGTTTTGAATACGAGCAAACCGTCACCGAATACTTGCGAAAGAAATATGCCGTCCACCCACCCGGGATTATCATCGCGGTCGGCGACAACGCCCTGGAGTTCATGCTGCGACACCACGGCGATCTCTTCCAGAGTATCCCCGTGCTGCATATCGCAGTGGGTAGCGCGTTCCTGCGCGCGAACGAGCCTGTGCCCT
>Ga0315912_10001706_pt1 | contig 25807 bp, 15 predicted proteins | sample VfabasoilMG_FD_204469 | JGI IMG/M metagenome (GOLD analysis project Ga0315912, IMG submission 204469) | Garden soil microbial communities collected in Santa Monica, California, United States - V. faba soil | ecosystem: Environmental > Terrestrial > Soil > Garden | place: USA: California... | reverse complement strand
GACGTCCAGGTCCTGCTCGGCGACAACAGCCGGTTCGTGGCGGCCACCGGCTGGCAGCCGGTGATCCCGTTCGAGCAGACGCTCGAGGACATGCTGGACTACTGGCGCTCGCGCTGACGCGCCCCGGCTCGCCCGCATGAGCGCGATGCCACCCGCCCCGCCACCCGCCGGAGCGCCACTCCCGGCCCCGGGGATGGGTACGCGGCTCGCGCGAAACTCGCTGCACTCGGCCAGCGGCCGCGTCGTGGCCATGCTGGCGTGGTTGGTGCTCACCCCGCCGCTCGTGCATACGCTGGGCCCCGAGGGCTTCGGCGTGTGGTCGCTGTTCTACGCGCTCTCGGGGTGGCTGGGCGCGATGGACATGGGCTTCTCGCAGGTCGCGCTGCGATTCGGCGCGGCGGCGCGCTCGCGCGATGCGGGGCGGGAATCGGGCGAGTACGCCACGCTGGCAGTGCTGGGCTACGTGGCACTCGGCGTGGTGTGGCTCGCGCTGGTGCTGTTGCTGAGCGAGCCCGCGCTCGACCTGCTGCGCATCAGCGGTGAGGCGCGTGTGCTCACCGCCCGGGCGTTCGTGGCGGGTGCGTTCGTGTTCACCGCGTCGGGCATCGCCAACACCACGTCGGCGGCACTCCAGGCCTGGGACCGGTTCGATCTCGCGAACGGTGTGACGCTCACCGCATCGCTCTCGCAGGTCGCATTCCTCGCCTGGGCACTGCTGAGCCACGCCGGGCTCACCGCCTGCCTTGCCGCGGTCACCGCCGGCTGGGTGGTGGCGGTCGCGGCCGGCGTGCTGCTGCTCGCCCGCGGCGTGCCGGCGTTCCGCTGGGCTTCTCCGGCCGCGGCGAGCAAGCGGCTCGCCGCGTCGCTCCGGTACGGATTGCCGCTCCAGGCCGCGAACGCGATGGGTGTGGCCCACCAGCAGGTGGGCAAGCTGCTGATCGTGCGCATGGTGTCGCTGGCGGGCGTGGTGCCCTACGAGCTGGGACTGCGCGTGTGTGCGGCGTGTTTCACGTTCGCGCAGCTGGCGCTCGTGGCCGTCGTGCCCGAAGCCTCGGTGCTGCACGCGCGTGACCAGCGCGAACAGCTCGAAGCATTGCATCGCCGCGCCGGCCGGTTCGTCACCGCGGCGGCCGCGGTGCTCACCGCCTCCTTGGTGGCGGCGGCGCCGGCGCTCTTCACCGCCTGGCTCGGCCACGCCGATGCGGCGGCCGCGCTGGCGCTGCGCGGGCTCGCCGTGGCGGCGTACGCCGGGGTGGTGGGCGGTGTGTCGGGCGCGATCGCGCGCGGTGCGGGACGCACGGGCATCGAGCTGGAGTGGTCGGCGATCGGCCTGGTGCTGCACACGCTGCTGGGTCTCGTGTTGGTGCCGCGCATGGGCCTGGCCGGCGCGCTGGTGGCCATCGCCATCGCCAACAGCGTGGCGGCGGTGTGGTTCGCGCTGCGGCTGGCGCACGTGCTGGGCTGGCGTGCGGGCCGCATCCTCTGGGAGCCGTTCGCCGTGCCCGCACTCGCCGTGGTCGCGGGGGCCTGGGCCGGCGCACGGCTCGCCGCACTGTTCACCGGGCCATGGCTGGCGCTGGTGGTGGGCGGCGCGGCAGCGGCTGCGGTCGCACTCGCGCTGCTGTTCGCGTTCCGGCATGTGCGCGCCGAAGAGCTCGTGAGCCTGGCGCGGCGCGGAGCGGCGGCGTGATCCGCGGGGCGAGGGTGCTCGTCACCGGGGCCGGGGGATTCGTCGGGCCGCACCTCGTGCGCGCGCTCACCGAGGCCGGCGCGCACGTGCGCGGAGCGGGGCTTGGGGCGCCGCCGGCTTCGACCGCGATCGAGAGCTGGACCGAGGCCGATTTCTCCGAGCTCGCACAGGCTGCCGCCGCGGTGGCCTCGGCGCCCGTCGAGGCGATCGTGCACCTCGCCGGCCAGAGCAGTGCGGCGCGTTCGTTCGAAGCCCCCGAGGAGACGTTCCGCGCCAACGTCAGCGGCACATGGTCGCTGCTCGAGGCCGTGCGCGCTCACGCACCCGCCGCGCGCGTGCTGGTGGTGAGCACCAGCGAGGTGTACGGCCCCATCGAACCCGGCACTCGCGCCATCGAGAGTGCCCCGTTCGCGCCGGTGAGTCCCTACGCGTTGAGCAAGGCCGCGGCGGAGGAGGTCGCACACGCCTACGCCGATGCGCACGCGCTCGACGTGGTACGCGTCCGGCCGTTCTCGCACACGGGCCCGGGGCAGACGGCGCGGTTCGTGGTGCCGTCGTTCGCCCAGCAGATCGCGGCGATCGAGGCGGGGCGCGCCGAGCCCACGCTGCGCGTAGGCAATCTCGACGTCACGCGCGACCTCACCGATGTGCGCGACATCGTCGAGGGCTACGTGGCACTGCTCGAACGAGGCACGCGCGGCGAGGTCTACAACCTGTGCCGGGGCGAGGGCGTGAACCTTCGCGAGCTGGTGGCGAGTCTTGCCGGCATGGCGCGGCTCGAGATCCGGATCGAGGTGGACCCGGCACGGCTGCGGCCGGCCGACACGCCCTGGCTGGTGGGAGACCCGACGCGCGCGACGCGCGAAGCCGGCTGGAGCGCACACCGCGAGCTGCCCGGGACACTGCGCGACGTGCTGGACGAGTGGCGTGCGCGTGAGGCGAGCACCGGCCACTGAAGTCCCGGTCGGCGCCCCCGGCGCACCTCGTGTCTTGACGCGGGCCGCCGTGCTCGGGATGCTGAGATGAACCCCCCTCGGATTCGGTGCCCCACTTCCCGGCGGCCCCCTACATGAACTCCCTCGAGATGGTCCTCGGCATCGCGCTGGTGGTCGCGCTGATCGTGTGGCTCCTCCGCGACCGCCAGCGTGCCGGGCGCGCGCCCGAAACCCCGCCGGTGCCGGTGACTCCGGCCGCCGAGCCCGACCGCGGCATGACCGATCCGCTGCTGCGCGGCGTCTACATGCTGCTGCACGAGATCACCCAGGTCTCTCCCGAGGTCACGCGGCCCGAGCACCTGGCCACGCTTCCGGGTTACGCCGACACGGTCAAGCTGCTCGCCGATCCGGACGTACCCGTGAAGCTGCTGGTGGACCTGGTGCAGGGCGAGCGGCTCTACCCGGCCATCGCCGCGCTCGACGCGCTGGCGCTCCGGCCGGCCGATCAGGCCGTCGAAGCGGAGTTGTTCGCCCAGCTCAACCGGTTCCACCCATGGAATGCCGACGGCATCCTGCGCGTGCTCGAAGCGTGGCACCCGACGGACCCGCTGCTGGCGGGGCGGCTGCTGATGCGCCTGGACGAACAGTGGATCAGCACCGGTCACTCGGTGGCACTCGAACGATTCCTGCGCCGCCGCGCGCGGGTCGCACCGCTCACGCTCGACGGCGTGGAGCTCCCGGATCCCGAGCGCCTGGGCGTGATCCTGAACGGCGTGCTGGGGGAGCAGGATCCCGAACTGGTGGCACCGTTCAAGACGGCGATCGCCGCTGCACTCCAGACTTCCCCGCTGTCGCGCGGGCGCTCCGGCCCTGGCCGCGGGCCCGAAGCCCCGGACCTTGGTGCCGACCTCGACGGCATCGGTCAGTGGCACGAGCGCGGGAAGATGCCGGAGCCGGCCGTCTATCCCTCGCCGGCCCTGGACGAGTGCTTCGAGCGCATCGTGAAGGCGCTCACGTCGGTGCCACCGCGACCGGTGCTGGTGGTGGGGGAGTCCGGCGTGGGCAAGACCGCGCTCGCCCGCCGCGTGGCCGCGCACCTCTCGCGCCTCGGCTGGCGCATCTTCGAGGCGGGCGCGCCTCAGTTGAATGCGGGCATGTCATTCGTGGGCATGCTCGAGAAGCGGTTGATCGAGTTGCGCACGCAGCTCGCGGCACAGCCCAAGACGCTGTGGCTGGTCCCGGACTTCCACCAGCTCCTGTGGTCGGGCCGCGCCGTGCAGTCGCCCACCGGCGCGCTCGAGCAGCTGATGCCGGCGTTCGAGTCGGGCGAGCTCCTGGCGCTGGGCGAGACGCGCCCGGGCACGCTCGACCGGCTGCTCGCCGAGCGGCCCGAGATCGGGCGGCTGTTCGAGGTCGTGCGCCTCGCCCCGCCGCGCGATGCCGAAGTCACCACGATCCTCACGGGCTGGGCCGAGCGCATCCAGCGCGAGCGCCGCGTGAGCGTGGCCCCGTGGCTGCTGGACGAAGCCGCGCAGCTCTCGCGGCAGTACCTCTCGAGCCTGCGAGACCCCGGCGGCGTGCTGCGGATGCTCGAGCTGGCCGTGACCGCGGTCGCTCCGGTGGAACGCGACGCCGCCGTGGTGGAACTGCGGCACGAGGACGTCTTGAAGGCTGTGTCCGACCTGACCGGACTGCCCTCCGACTTGTTGGACGACCGCCGCGTGCTCGACCTGGACGCACTCCGCGCGAAGCTCGAGGAGCGTGTCATCGGCCAGCACGACGCGGTGACTGCGCTGGTCGAGCGCGTCGCACTCCTGAAGGCCGGCGTGACCGATCCCAAGCGGCCCTACGGCGTGTTCCTGTTCGCCGGGCCCACCGGCACGGGCAAGACCGAGCTGGCGAAAGCGCTCGCCGCGTGGCTGTTCGGTTCCGAGGACCGGCTGCTGCGGCTCGACATGAGCGAGATGGCGGACGGCATCGGGCTCGACCGCGTCACCGGCGCGGCCACGGTCACCACCGCGGGTGCGGGATCGCTCGCCTCGGCGATCCGCCGCCAGCCGTTCTCGGTGGTGCTGCTCGACGAGTTCGAGAAGGCCCACCCGCGCGTGTGGAACCTGTTCCTCCAGGTCTTCGACGACGGCCGCCTCACCGATGCCGCCGGCGAGACGGCCGACTTCCGCAACAGCATCATCATCCTGACCTCCAACCTCGGCGCGACGCTCGCCACCGGTGAGCGGCTGGGCTTCGCCGAGGGCGGCGACGGCTTCAGCGCCGCGGCGGTGGAGCGCTCGGTCTCGCGCGCGTTCGCACCCGAGCTGCGCAACCGGCTCGACCGTGTCGTCGTGTTCCGCCCGTTCACGCGCGACGTCATGCGCCGCATCCTGCTCAAGGAGATCGCCGACGCCTCCGCGCGCCGCGGCCTGCGCCGCCGCGAGTGGGCGGTCGAGATCGAGGAGGGCGCGCTCGACTTCCTGCTCGATCGCGGCTTCACGACCGACTTGGGCGCACGGCCGCTCAAGCGCAGCCTCGAGCGCTACCTGCTCGCCCCGCTCGCGCGCACCATCGTCGAGCGCCGCGTTCCGGAAGGCGACCAGTTCCTGTTCGTCCGCACGGACGGCAACGCGCTGGCAGTCGAGTTCGTGGATCCCGACGCGCCGACGAGTTCACCCGTCACGCTGCCCGCCGCCACGCGCACCACGGACCTGCGCGTCATCGCCTGGGACCCGCACGGATCGGCGAGCGAGATGATCGAGCTGCGCGGATCGCTCGAGCGCTTCGCCGCCCGCATCGAGGCCGCCCCGTGGGTCGAGGCCAAGGCGCGCTGGCTGGCGATGCCCTCGAGCGAGGGCTTCTGGCAGCGCTCGGACCGGTTCGAAGTCCTGGGCCGCGCCGAGTACATGGATCGCATCGAGGCGGGCTTCCGCTCGTCGCGTTCGCTGCTGGCGCGGCTCGACGGCGACGGCACCAAACGCGAGATCTGGCCGCGCAACATGGTGGCCCGGCTCGCACAGCAGTTGCTGCTGCTCGAAGCCGCGGCCGACGAGGCCATGAGCACCGGCCCGCGCGACGCGTTCGTGTACGTGCAGGCCGGCCCCGACAGCCCCGATCGCACCAGCGAACTGGAGTTCGCCCGGCGCGTGGCGGCCATGTACGAGTCGTGGGCGCGCCAGCGCGGCATGCGCATCGCGGTGCTGAAGCCCACGTCGCGCCACGCCGGTGACACGGTGTGGCTGGCGGTGAGCGGGTTCTCGTCGTTCGTCTCGCTCGCGCCGGAGGACGGGCTGCACGTGCTGGAGTGGGGCACGCCCGCCGACGGCGGTGTGAAGCGCGCCAGCGTGCGCGTGCGGGTGCTGCCGCAGCCGCCCGTGCCGGCGCGTGAGGGCGAGGCGGCGCTCACGCACCAGGCCGCCGACGTGCTGGGCTCCGCGCCGTCGCCGCCGCCCACGATCGTGCGCCGCTATCGCGGCACGCCGTCCCCGCTCGTGCGCGACTCGGTGCGAGGCTGGCGCACGGGCCGGCTCGAACGCGTCTTCGCGGGCGACTTCGACCTCGTGCCCGCGGGCGAGACGGAAGCCAGCTAGCGCCGTCTCAGCGCAGGAGCAGCCGCGTTCCCACGATGGCGGCCGTGAGCGCGCCCGCGGCGAGCCACGCCGTACGGCGGCCGCCCCAACGTTCCGAAGTCGCGACCAGGCCCAGCGCGGCCAGGATCACGACGCACCATTCGGTGGGGTAGCGGTAACGCCAGTGCACCGCGATGCCCACGATGAGCGCGCCCTCGGCCGCCCAGACCATCGCCGGCAGCGCGGCGCGACCCCACCACGCGGGCAGCAGCAGCAATGGCAGCACGCACAGCATCGCGAACCGGTGCAGCCACACCTCGGAGCGCCGCTCGAGGATCGGTCCCGCGTAGTCCAAGCTGGCGCGCGCGATGCGCTTCGCATACGCGGCCGGGTCCTGGCGGATGATCTCATTGGTGGCGCGGCGGAAGTGCTCGTCGAGCGCGACCTCCCCCAGCTCGACATGCTCTCTCATGTATGTGAACGCCACGATGGGCTCGTTGTTGCTCTGCATGTTCCACGCCGCCAGGCCACCGCTCGTGAGCAGCGGCACGAACGCGTGCAGCCGCGCCTGGTTGCGGATCGGCCACGGCAGCCAGACCAGGAACGCGGTCACGGCGACCACGACCGCACCGCGAGGATTCCGCCGGAACAGAAGCCACAGCCCGACGGCTCCGAGGCAGCCGAGTGCCACGGGGCGTGTGAGCACGCCGATGCCGGCGACGAGGCCGGTGAGCGCCAGCAAACCCGTCTTGCCCCTTGCGTCGGCGCGCACGGCGAGCCACACGGTGAGGATGGTGACGAACTCGAAGAACGTCTCGCTCATGTACTGCCCGGCGTGGATCCAGCCCGCCGGCCACAGCAGGCGCATGGCGAACGCGGCCCATGCCGCCAGCGATCCGCCCCAGCTGCCCGCGAGCGAGCCCACGAGCACGGCGGCCATGCCGTTCAAGGCGCCCTGCAGCACCAGCACGCCCATCTCGCCGCCCAGCACCAGTCCCAGGGCGAGGAACACGCTGTAGCCCGGCGAGCGGAACGCGTAGAGCGGCAGTTCCGGGAACAGAACCTCGCGATAGACGAGCCCCTGCCCGGCGAGCAACGAGCGCGCGGTCGCCTCGAATGAGTGACTGTCGGCGTTCAGGTGCACGTCGGGGCGGAGCAGGACGTTGACGATCGCCCCCACGATCCCCGCGATCACGAGCAGCTGCCCGGGACGGAACGCCGGAAGCCAGGCGGGGGAGGCGAGTGTGGCGCTGCGACCGACGGTCGCGCTCATGCAGGGGCTCCGGGGGCTGCGGCCTCGAGGCCGCGGGACATGATGGCACCCGACTATCGGCGAGGAGCGTCACGCCCGCAATGGCGCCACCGTCCGCGGTCGCGGTAACATCCGCCGCCCATGGTCGCCCCCCGCAGTTCCGAGCCCGCGCCGAGAGCCTCCAAGGCTCCTGCGTCCCCGAAGCGCGCGTCGTCTGCGACGTCCCTGCCGATGTGGGCCGCTTTGTGCTTCCTCGCCTCGGGTGCGGCCGGGCTCCTCTACGAGATCGTGTGGTCCAAGCAGCTCGCCTACGTGCTCGGCAGCTCCCTGCATGCGGTAGCCGCCGTGGTGGCGTCCTTCCTCGGCGGGCTTGCACTCGGTGCGCGGGTGCTGGGCGTGCCGCTCGCGCGACGGGGCGATGGCGCGCGCATGTACGCGCGGCTCGAGTTGGGCGTGGCCGTGCTCGGACTGCTGCTGTTGCCTGCCCTGCGCGCCATGGATCCGCTCGTGGGCCAGCTGTATCGCTCAATGGGTGGCGAGACGCCCATGTTCGCGGTCGCGCGCCTGGGCCTGCTCGTGCTGGCGTTGCTGCCCCCGGCCGCGCTCATGGGCGCCACGCTTCCCGTGCTGGTGGCCCATGTCGAGCGGGACCTGGTCGGCGCCGGACTCGCGAGGCTCTATGCACTGAACACTCTCGGCGCAGTGGTCGGCTCGTTCGCGGCCGGTTTCCTGTTGCTGCCGAGCCTCGGGCTCACCGCCACCACGTTCGTGGCCGCAGGGCTCAACCTGGCCGTGGCCGCCGTGGCGTGGACGCGCGGGGGTGGCACCGCCCCTGCGGCCGCGACAGCCGAGCCCGTGGCCGCCGCGAGCCAAGTCCCAACCGCAGCGTTGCTCGCGACCGGCCCGCGACGCATCGTGGCCGCGATGTTCGCGCTCTCGGGCTTCGGGGCGCTGGCGTTCCAGATCGCATGGGTAAGGCTCTTCGGCCTCGTGTTCGGCTCGTCGGTCTACTCGTTCGCGGCGGTCCTCGCGGTCTACCTGCTGGGCATCGCCCTCGGTAGCGCGCTGGCCGGGCCGCGGCTGGCGAAGCTCGCCACACTCGGCGGATTCGGTGCGTTGCAACTGCTGCTCGCGGCCAGCGCCGCTGTCGCGTTGCAGGCGTTCCCGACGCTGCCGCAGCGCATGTTCGACATGGGTGCGAGTGCGGGCGCGGACTGGCGCGGGCTGTTGATTGCCGAGACCGGCACCGTCGCGTTGCTGATCGGCCTGCCGTGCCTCGTCCTCGGCGCGCTGTTCCCGGTCACCGTACGGCTGTTGCAGAGCCGCGATGGTGGTCACGCCACGGGCTCGGCCTACGCCGTCAACACCGCGGGCACGATCGCGGGCTCGCTCGCGGCCGGGTTCTGGCTCGTCCCCAGCTTCGGTGTGCAGGGCACGCACGTGGGCGCAACCGTGTTGGCGGGAGCACTGGGGCTGGTCGCATGCGCGATGGCACTGCAACGCCGCGAGCTGCGCGGGCTCTCGGCGCTCGTCGCCGGGCTGGGGCTCGTCGTGACCGGACTGCTGCTGGCGATCGCACCGCGTTGGGAGCCGCAGCTCATGTCGGCCGGCGTCTACCGACCGGTGCAGGCCGCGAGGGTGGGAGCGTTCGCGCCGGGTGCGTTCGATGCGGTGCGGCAGTCCACGTTCGCCGACCGCGTGCTCTATTACCGCGAGGGCATCAACGCCTCGGTCATCCTCGGCACCGACGAACGCGGCAAGGACCTGTGGCTCAAAGTGGGCGGCAAGGTGGACGCGAGCACGCTCGACATGGAGACCCAGGTGCTGCTGGGACTCCTGCCCGGCGCCCTCGCCGACTCGGGCTCGCGTGCACTCGTGATCGGCCACGGCTCCGGGGTGACGACGGCCTCGGTGCTGGCCGCCGGCATGGGACGCACCGAAGTGGTGGAGCTGGAGCCCGGTGTGGTGGCCGCCTCGCGCTGGTTCCACGCCAAGGGGGAAGACCCGCTCGACGACGCGCGCACGACGCTCATCCTCGGCGATGCGCGCACGCACCTGCTGCACTCGGCGGGCCGCTACGGGCTCATCGTCTCGGAGCCGTCCAATCCGTGGATCGCGGGCGTGAACAACCTGTTCACGGTGGACTTCTACCGCCGTGTGCGCGCGCGGCTCGAGCCCGACGGCGTGTTCTGCCAGTGGTTGCAGCTCTACGAGCTCTCGCCCGAGACATTCTCCACGCTGTTGCGCTCGTACCTCGAGGTGTTCCCCCAGGGCCAGCTGTTCTTCATCACGCGAAACGTGGACCTGCTGTTGGTGGCCGCACCCGCGGATCGCGCCTTCGACCTCGCTCGCCTGCGCACACCCGCAGCACGCCGCGAGTTGGACCGCGCTCGCATCCCCGACGCCGCCATGCTCGCCGCCTACTGGGCCGCACCGCTGGACTCACTGCGTGCCATCGCCGGTTCGGGGCCGTTGAACCTCGATGACCGCCCGGTCGTGGAATACCGCGCCCCGCGCGACCTCGTGGCCGTGGGGCGCACCGCGCTCGGCGGGCACCCGGACGTCGTCGGCCGAGTGCCGTTCGAACCGGCGATGCCCGCAGGACCGCTGTTCTCGAGCTGGAGTGCTGCCGAGTGGTACGGCCAACGCGCGCGCTGGCTGCTCGAGCAGGGCGACATGGCGCGCGCGAACCGCACCGCGGCGGCTGCGCGCGTGGCCGCGCCCGCGACCGCTCGCTCGCTCGACTCACTCATGGTGGCCGCCACGCGCCGCACGCGCGGGCGCGAGGCCTACGAGGAGGGCGTGCGCTTCCTGGGCGCGGGGCAGAAGGCCGAAGCGGGGCAGGCGTTCCAGCGCGCGGTCGAGGCCGACCCCGAGATGGGTGCAGCGTGGGTGCTGCTCTCGGAGCGCCGGCGCGTGGACGGCGATCTCGCGGGCGCTGCCGCCGCTATCCAGATGGCACGGCGCTCCACCGACACCGGTGTGCGCGGGGATGCCGAGATCATGGCGGGCCTCTTGGAGATGGCGAAGAAGGACATGAAGGCCGCTCTCGGTCGCTTCCAGGAAGCGCAGCGCATCGTGCCGCTCAACGCGCGTGCCTATCTGTACGAAGCCTCGGTGCACGCGCAGTCGGGCGACACGCCTGCCGCGATCGCGGCGCTTCGGCGTGGCCTCGCCGCCTCGCCCGGCTCGCCGGAGCTGGCGACTGCATTGGCGCAGCTGGGGCAGGTGCCGTGAGGCACGGCACGCCCACGTGACAATCGATTCGGCCTCTTCGAAGGCGCCGGGCGCCGAACCGGACCGGGGTGCTCGCAGCTTTGGGCCGGGCACCGTGAGCCGGGACGCACTGGTCTCGCTCGTGTATGCGGCTGCGGTGCGTTTGGGCACTGTGGGCCTCTCCATCGCGGCAGCGCGACGACTTGGCACCGCTGGCGCCGGCTCGCTCGGAGTGGCTCTGCAAGTCGTGGCACTCGCGAGTCTGGCCGCCACGTGCAACTTGCCTCAAGGGCTCACGCAGCTTCTGTCTCGCACGACGGACTCGGGCGCCCGCGCCCGTTTGCTCCGCGACTCGGCCTTGCTCGTCGGAGTGCTGGCCGTTCTCACTGGGCTCGCGCTCACGCTTGCCGCCGCTCGCCTTGCCCAAGAAGCGTATGGCGATCCATCGCTCACGCCGGTCCTCATGGCCTGCGGTCCGCTGACCGTGGCCGGCGCCGCGTATCTCTGGGTCGAGGGCGCATTTCAAGGGCTGCGGCGATTCACGTCGCTCGCGCGATGGGGCACCGGCATCGCTCTCGCCGATCTCTTGACCGGCGTGGTCGCCTCGGTTTGGGGTGTCGTCGCGATGCTCTCCGCAAGAACGATTCTGCGGTTCGCGGCGGTTGGTGTCGCGTTGGCGCGCGGACTCGGCCCGCTCCCAACCACCGGCCCAATCGGTACTCCCGCTGTGCGCGAGTCGGGGGTGTTCAGAACCGCACGCTCGCTGTTTGGATTCGCCGCGCCCACACTCGCGGCGGGTGCTGTTCTGCTCCTCGGGAACACTTTGCTTCGGCTCCAGTTGGTGCGGTCGCACGACATCGCGGCGGCAGGACACCTGCAGGCGGCTGACAGCATCGCGCAGGCGGTGACGCTCGTTCCGCTAGCGGCCGCCGCGGCGTTCATGCCCGCTGTGGCCGCAAGCTCCGGTCTGCATGACCGCGAACTCGCCGCGCCTCTGCAGCGGGCGATGAAGCAGGTAACGGGCTACAATCTCGCGCTGTCGCTGGCGGCTATCGGACTGGCTCCGTGGGTGATGGAGAACATCTTTGGTCGTGACTTCGGACCTTCGCGACCGGTGTTCGTGCTCCTCGTGTGCGCGTACACGGCGGTGGGCCCGAGTGCCCTCTTCGGGGCCTGGCTCATGGGGCGTGGGCGGCCCTGGACGATCCTTGTGGTCAACTCGCTCTGGGCCGCCACCATGCTCCTGTTGTTCCAGTTCGGGCTTGGCCAATTGGGAGCCGTCGGCGCCGCGCTCGCCTCAGCCATCGCGTACTGGCTGGCGCTAGCCTGCTATGCGCTCGTGGTGGCACCGTTCCACGAATTGCCCGGCTCGAGTCATCTGCCCGCCATTCTCGTGACGGTGTTCGCACTGAGCCTCGGGGCGGCGCTCCAACTCATACCGGGCGTTCCGCTTGCGGCGGCTGTTGCGGGCAACCTGATCCTGGCCGGATTGGTGTTCGCGCGCTGGGGAGTCCCAAGTCTCGCCGCGAGCCCATTGTTAGCCCGTCGCGCGCGATGAACGCCCGCCGCGAAGTTGCACCGCGGGAGTCGCCAGCCGCTCTGACCGTGCGGAGTGTGGCCCGGCCGGAGTGTCCCGCGTGCGGGTCGGCGGGGGTGCTTCGTCATGAGCGCCTCGTGGACCGCTGGTTCGGCATCGCGGGGGAATGGGCCATGCGTTCGTGTAGATCGAGCGAGTGTGGCGTGTGGTACCTGGATCCAGTGCCGCATCCGGACGACATTGCCCTCCTCTACCACCGCTACTACACGCACGGCGAGAGCGGGAGTCGAGGAGATGTCCTGGGCACGGGAATGCCGCGCCGAGTGCGACTCGCTTATCTCGATGGCGGCTACGGCTACCGCACTGGTCCCGCGTCCCGCGCATGGCTGGGTTGGGCGCTGGCCCTGGTGCCCGGGCGGCGCGAGCATCTCGACATGACCTTGCTCGGACTGCGCGCAGAGTGGCGTGGGCCACTCCTCGATGTGGGCTGCGGCACCGGCGAGATGCTTCGGTTGATGCAACTTCTCGGTTGGGACGCTGAGGGTCTCGACCCGGACCCGCGTGCCGTGGCCCTGGCGAACGAGTCGGGGCTCCGCGCGCGAGTCGGGACGCTGGAGAGCGCGGCGGTCCCCGTGCGGCACTATGCGGCCGTCACGTCGAGCCACGTCATCGAGCACGTTCCGGACCCCGGCCGGTTCCTGATGGATTGCTTGCGCGCGACGCGACCGGGAGGGCGGCTGGCACTCGTCACGCCGAACATCGCGAGCCTCGGCCATCGGTTGTTCGGAGCCCGCTGGAGGGGGCTCGAGCCTCCGCGGCACCTACAGTTGTTCGACGTCTGCTCTCTGGGAAGGCTGGCGCGAGCCGCCGGGTATCAGGACGTGCGTGTGACGACGACGCCCCGCCTCGCAGCCGTCATCGCACGGGAGACTCTTCGCCCCGAGGTCGCGGGTCTTGCAACCGCGCATCAGGCGGGCTGGCCCTTGCGCCTGTTCGCGAGTTCCTTCCAGATGGTAGAGCGCGCGGCGCAGTGGTGGGGCGCTGCGCAGGGCGAGGAGTTGTTCCTTACTGCCCGCGCTCCCGGAGGTGCGGCTTGAGTGGGGGGAAGTATCGGCCACCGGCGGTCGGGATCGTGGTGCTGCATTGGAATGCCTATGACGTCACGCGGCGCTGTCTCGAATCTCTGCGGATGAGGTCGTATCCGGCCGCCCGGGTATATCTCATGGACAACGGATCTACTGACGGTTCTGCGCGACAACTCGCCTCTGAGTTCGAGTCCGACGGCTTCCTCCTCATTGAGAATGGGGACAATCTCGGATTCTCGGCCGGGAATAATCCCGGGATCCGCCGAGCGCTCGCGGACGGCTGCGAGTTCGTGCTGCTGCTCAACAACGACGTCGTGTGCATCGAGGCGAACTTCCTCGATCATGGCGTGGCCTCTGCGCAGGAAGATCCGGCGATCGGAGTCGTCGGCGGGAAGCTCGTGAGGTGGCCCGAGACCACGAAGTTGTGGTCAGTGGGGGGCGAGGTGGGGTGGATGAACGAGCGGTTCCTCGGGCTCGACGAGACCGACCACGGTCAATACGACGCGCCAGCCGATCGAAGCTTCATCTCGGGCGCGATGATGCTCGTGAGGCGAGCCGTGTTCGAGCGCATCGGACTCCTGTCGGAGGCGTACTTCTTCGGCGGAGAGGACCGGGAGTTCGGCGTCCGCGCGCGGCGGGCAGGCTTTCGGCTCCGCTACGAACCGCAATTCCTGGCGGCGCACGAAGCCGGCAGCTCACACGAGGCGGTTCGGCCCGAGTGGGTTTACAACGACTCGCTCTCTCGCATCCTGTTCCGTCGTCGCAACCAGCTGCCCTGGAGCCATGCTCTGTGGCGCGCGGCCTACTTCCTCTACATCGAATGGCTATTTCCGCTGCGACACTTTGCCCGGCGCAAGGCATACCTCGCCGGCATCGACCCCGAAGAGCTGCGCCTCGTGTTGAGGGACGCGTGGCGCGACTCCAGAGACATCGAACGAACGACCGCCACCACTCTCGCCGAGTACCGCAAACGCCACGGGGCGACGCGGGGCGCACGATGAGTGGACCAGGTCCGACCGTGCGTCCGCGAGTGAACGCGACCTCGGGATATGTGGGGGCGCGATTCGCGAGCCTTCTGCTGGTGCCGGCGGCGCTGGCGATCCTGCTCGCGCCACTTCGCAGTCCGTTCAACTTGTACGACGAGGGGCTGGCCGTCCTGAATGGCGCAAGGGTCCTACAGGGTGAGCTGCCATACCGCGACTTCTGGACTATCTACCCGCCCGGGCAGTCCATTGCCCTCGCCGCGCTGTTCAAGACGTTCGGCGCCTCACTCCTGATCTCACGGCTCTACGACTTAAGCGCCGGACTCCTGATCGTGCTCGCGGTGTGGTCCACCGCCCGGAAGCTCGCCTCCTCGGCCCGCGCCGGGCTCGCTGCCGTGGTCGTGGCGCTCCTGATTGCGGCTGGCAGACTTCACGGGTCTGCCGTCCTCCCGTCCCTCGGCCTAGGGTTGCTCGGCGTGCGACTGGCGCTCGAGTACTGGTCGGACGGCCGTCGCCGTTGGCTGCTGGCAGCCGGAGTCCTGCTTGGCGCATCGAGTAGCTTTCGCTGGGACATCGGATTGTACGCTGTCGCGAGTGTCGTGTTGGCCTCGCTACTGCATTCCCATCGCACGCCAGCCGAGACAGAGAGCCGGGTCCGCGCAAGGTTGTGGTTCTCGGAGTGGGTGTCGATAGGCGGGCCTCTGGCGGTGGTCGTGCTCGCCTGCTACGGCCCAGAGTTGTTCTCGGGCTCGGGCTCGGAGATGTGGGACCAAGTCGTGAACTTCCCTGCCATGAGACTGCGTGAGCTGCGATGGAAGCCGCTTCCGTCCCCGCTCCCCACCTTTCTGCTTGGTATCGGGGCCCTCTCTTCCAAGGATCTGGCAGCCGACCTGCTCGGATGGCTGCAGTTCTACTTTCCCGTGGCCGTATACGGCGTGGCTTGGTGGCGCCAGCGGATCCGCCAGGCGCCGCCGGTGTCGAGCGAAGCAGTGGCTGCCGTTGGCATGCTGATGGTCACCCTGTTCGGGACGCTGCTCCTCGCACTCACGGTGAGCAGATACGACGACAAGCATGTCTTGCCGGCGTCGGTCATCGCGGCGCTTACTGCCGTGACGCTGTTGCCTCCGTCGCGTCGCACTGGCCTGAACGGGCCGGCACGTGCAGAAGCCACGCTACTGGTGGCGGGGACGCTGGCCGTCTTTGTTCTGCCGACCGCGAGGCAGCTGCTGTTGACCCTCGTGCACACGCCGCCCTGGGCAACTCATTCGCGGCTGGATCGTGGCAGCGGGGTCGAGTTGGCTAAGGGCCAGGAGGAGGCCGTGGAGTTCCTCCGCTCGCGTGCCGCACCCGAGGAGCCCATCTTCGTCGGCAACTCGCGGCACGACCTCGTCTTCGTGAATGATGTTGGCTTCTACTTCCTGGCCGCCCGTCGCTCGGCGACGCGGTACAGCGAGTTGCATCCTGGTGTCGCCACCACACTTCCCGTGCAGCGTGCGATCGTTGGTGAGCTCGAAGACCGGCGAGTGCGTTGGGTGGTCCTCGTGGACATGCCGGTGCCGCATGAGCCCAATGCGAGCGCCGTGAGCACAGGCGTGTCGTTCCTCGACGATCACTTGCGCCGACACTACGAGTCCGTCGCCAGGTTCGGCGACTATCGCGTGCTTCAGCGAGCCGATGCACGCGATGCGGACTCGGTGGATCGAACGCGTTCCAGCGTTCAGCCGGCAACCATCATCCGGTAGAGGTCTGTCGTTGCGATCGCCATTTCGCCAGGCGAGAACCGCTCGGTCGCCCGCCTCGCGCCTGCTTGACCCCAGGCGGCTCGAAGTGCTGGGTCTGCCGCCAGCTCCACGAGCGCATCCGCCAGACCTTTCACTTCCTCCGACTCACTGGCGGATCGCACGATGCGGCCCGTCACACCGTCCTCGACCAACTCGCTCACGCCGCCGTTGTCACTCGTGATCACCGGGAGACCCACTGCCATCGCTTCGAGCGCTGCGATTCCAAAGGTCTCCGTCACCGATGTGCTCATGAACAGGTGCCCACCCGCGAGCAGCTCGGGCACATCGAATGTTGCGCCTGGCCAGCGCACCCGCGCGGCAAGTCCGAGCGCGGCCACCTGGGCCTCGAGCTGCATGCGGAGGGGGCCGTCGCCGGCTAGCTCGAGCATGACGTTGGCGCCGCGCTTCACCGCGACCCCCATCGCCTCGAGCAGCAGATGGTGACGCTTCACCCACTCGAACCGGCCGATGGACACGATTCGCATCGGCTGTTCGAGGGCACCGGCGTCAGCGCGCTGAAGCGCAACCGTCTTGAGTAACAAAGGCGTCGAGCCCGCGACAAGCGTGAGCCGGGAAGCCCATGCGGGGAACCGGGCCCGCACGCGGGCTTCGGAATCTCGAGACAGGACGATCAGCCGATTGGCACGTCCCAGCGCCCATGACTCGAGCGCTACCCACATCGCCCGACGCGGTCCGGGCGGCAGGCTGCGCCACCGCAGTTCGTGAATGGTGCACACGAATCTCGGAATCCGCGCATGCTTCGCTACTATCGCGCCCCAGAACGCGGCGCGCGGTCCGTGCGCATGTAGCACGTCGCACTCGCCGCGAAGACGCCGGGCCAACGACCGCGCCTCGGCGAACGCAAGTTTGCGGCTCGGGGCGCCCAGTTCCGTCGTGATGCCTTCCTTGGCCAGCGCATCCACGAGCGGCCCCGGGCCGGGTACGAAGAGTCGGGTCCGGACTCGCGTCGGATCGAACGAGGGAAGCAGCGCGCGCAAATAGCTCTCGACTCCGCTGCGGCCCGCCGTCGCGACGACATGAGCCACCCGAAGCGGGGCTTCTTGTGTCACGCGCTCACTGGCCCCATGAGGCTCAAGAGGGGACGGGGTTGCGTCCAAGCTCACGCGCGTTCGGCCGTCGGCACGGCGGCGTGACCGCTCCGGACAAGCACAGCGGTCCAAAGTGCGAGCTGTGCGATGCTCACCATGCCCGTGAAGTTGTCGCCGGTGAGGTTCGCGACCAGGAGGCCGAGCAGGAATGGTGTGTGGTAGCGAGACATGTGGTGGGCTAGCGAACCGTGCGGGGCCACACGCCCGACCTCGCGTCCGAGCCGGAAGAGCCGCCAGAACACCACGCCAAGTACCAATAGCCCCAGAATGCCCATGCTGACCAGGATCTCGTAAAAGTAGTTCTCCACGGTGACCAGAACGAGCCTCAACTCGTTGTAGCCGGGGCTCACGAACCTGTAGCCAAGGTAGCCGACGCCGGTCAAGGGATGGTCGAGGAACACGTCCCACGCCACGCGCCAGACGTAGACGCGCTGGAAAAAGGACATGGCTTCGTAGCTGCCCCGGTCCACCGTGACTGTGCGGGTCATTCGCTCCCAGAAATTCTGGGGTAGCAGCGGCAGCATGGCGAGGATGGCAAGGGCCCAGCCCAGGATTCGAGATGGGCGAACCCCGCGAAGCGCAATCAGCCCGAACGTAAGCCACGCAAGCATGGCGGAGCGCGATTGTGTGAGCGCGAGCAGGAGGATCATCAACGCACCGAGCGCGATGTTCTTCCAGTCCGGACGCATGGAGTGCCGGACCAGGAGCACGACGCCGATCAATAGCGTTGCCGTCCCGGCCTCGTTCGGGCTTGCGAATGGCGCCTCGGGGTCGTTGAGGTAGAGCGTCATGCCAGCGCGCTTCAGGTCCCAGGCGGCGATTCCGATGATGTTCGCGACGGCGAGAGCTACTCCAGCAATGAACAGCGCACGCCAAGCGCGCTCGATTCTCTCCGGCGTGCGCAACCACCAGATGCAGAGCGGATACAGCATCAGGCCCTGGAACGCGCGGACCATGACGAGAGCCGAGTCGAGTGCTGCCGGCACGCCGGCGATGCGCGCGAGCTGGAGCAGCGACAGCACCGCAAGCATGTAGAAGAGCAGAACGGAATTTGTGAAGCGACGCTCTGCGAGTGTGAGTCGGTCGTGGACATGCCCGATCTCGGGGTGCGAGCGAGCGTCCAGTCTCGCTCGGCCGAGAGCGCTCGCCAGTAGGACGGGCAGCAGCAGGACATCGATGAGATTGATCGACCTCTGGCCACTCGCCCTGACCACAACGAGCAGGATCGTCGAGCCAAGCATCACGAGGAGTCCTGCGAAGGGCCAACGGGCGCCCGCGTAGAGGACCCCAACACCCGCCAGGACCGCGAGTGGCATCCACCACAACGCGGAGCGGTCACCGGCCGCTAGGCCCACCCACACCGCACCGACGACGATCAGCGTCGCGGTCAGCCACTGCCCGCGCTCGACCGGCCGAACAGCGCCGTCGGCGAGCACCGTGCTCATGCCTCGCGGTTCAGCGTGGCGGCGGTCCAAGCGGCGCAAGCCAGCACCGCCGCGAAGACTGCGCCGGCAACGATCAGCGAGCGCTTCGGCCGAACTCGCAACTCCGGCGTCGTGGCCGCGTCAAGGACGGTCACGGTCGGTGTGTCGCGAGTCTCCTGCATGCGTGCGTCCTCGTACTGACCTGTCATGATGAGCAGGAGCTTGCGCTGCACCTCGACATCGAGCGTGAGCCGCGCACCCTCCATCTTGACTTCGGGGAGCTTGCCCAACTCGCTATTAAGTGCGCTTAGCTGGCTGTTGATGCCACGCAACTCGGTGCTCCCGGGCGAGGAGTAGCTCGAGATATAAGCTCGCTGGGTCTCGAGGTTGAACTTCTGTACGAGGATGTCCGACACGCCGCTCACCTTTTCAGACTCCGCGCTCGAGACGACGCGATGCTCCCGCTCATAGGCCAGAAGTTTCTCTTCCGCGGCAACGAGTTGTCGCTGTACTTCGCCGACCCGCCCCTCGAGGAACATGCGCAGACGCTTGCCTCGCGTCTTGTACGTCTCCACATTGAAGCGATCCAGTTCGGCGACCAGGAAGTTCGTCACCTCCGAGGCGCGTCTGGAGTCTCGATCCTCGAAAGCGACAGCCAGCAGGCCGGCGGCGTTCACACGCACGTCGAGGTGGCTACGGAACTCCTTGAGAGTGCGATCCATGCCCTTGCGCCGGTACAGCTTCTCGTAGCCGAACCTTTGGATCGCCTGTTCGCCCAAGCGGCGGCTCTTGAGGATCTCGCCGAACACGTCCGAGGGGGTGCTGGTAGTGGCGAGCCCGAGGTTGTTCAGCGCGCTCGTCTGGATCATCCCGGAGAGCAATCCGAAGGCGGATTCGTTCGACTCGTCGGGAGGCAGCAGCGTGCTCTCAGCCCGATACCACGTCGGCAGCAGTAGCGAGATGCCGGCCGAGAGGACCGCGACGATCCCGATGATGCGCAGATAGAGGGGCAGCCGGGACCGGAACGCCGCGATGAAGCGCTCGCCGGTGAGCGGGGTGTCGGCTTGCAAACGGGACCTCGATCGATCGCGTGGTGAGAGGGTCCTTGGACGGTCCGGCCCGGTTCACCAAGCTCGAGCAGAGCGGCGGACCCGGCGCATGCCAGTATTGGCCATGGTGGACGAGGGACCGTAGGAGGTCACTTCCGCCCCGTCAAGAGTGAGCGCGACGGGATGCGCGCTCAGCGACGGACTCGGCGCAGCACCGAGTCGTAGGCGGAGGGCAGGCGGCGGGGTCGCCGGTCCGCCGTCCACCAGCGAGGCGTCTCGCTATAGATCCACACGTAGCGGTCGGCATGGTCGAGCGCCGCCTGCACCGCGATGCCGAAGCCGGACGGAGTGAAGTGATTGCGCGAGACGTCAGTCGTATCCCAGCCAAGGGTACGCCACTCGTGGTCGAGCCACAGGCCGAAGGACACCGACCGGTGACGCGCGTAGTGTTCGGGGTCGGCGGCAAGCCGCCGCACTCCACTGCGCATGCTGTCCGCCTGCGCCGCAAAGCGAGCGGGCTCCGTGTAGCCGTACGACAGCTCGTGGCCGTCCACGATGGTGGTGCCGCCCGCGGCAGCCGACACCATGCCATCGAGGAAGGGCGCGAGGAGCCCGTAGTCGGTCTTTGCGAGAAGGTCGGGGGCCCTATGAGTGTCGTAGAGCGGCAATGAGTACGCGGCAGTCATGAACACGGTAAGCCCCGGGTAGCCTCGTTGTAGCGCGCGCATCGCCTCGGCTCCGACCTCACGTGCTCGAGCCGCCAGATCATCCCATGAGCGCGAGTTGCGACGCGTGATCTCCAGGAAATTCCACAGCTTCCCCTCGTACTGCTCGATGTCGAACAGCACCCCGCGACATCCTCCATCACGGGCGAGTCGGGCCGCGATCTCGAGATTGGACATCACGGATGCGTGGTCCTCGAACCAGTCCAAGTCCCCGGGCGTCACGTTGACACGCAGGAAGTTCTCGCGGAATCGCCCGAATTTCGTGGTGCGGAGATCGGCACGGGCCGAGTCGAGATCGCAACCGCAGAACTGGCGACGACCCCACACCTTCCAAGCGAAGTTCCCCGAGTCGCCCGACGCGGTGCGGTAGTCCGCATGGAACACGCATCCATCGAACGGGCTCGCCTGAAGCTCCGCGATGTGCTCGCGCATGAACCGGGTGTTCGGTTCGTCCCAGCCGAACTCGATGAGCTGCTTATGCGGGGGCGCGCCGCCGGCGGCGATCGTGAAGGCCGCAACAAGGGTGGTGACGACCAGCCCGCCCGCGGCGTGTGCCGCCGGCCTCAATGGGCCTTTCCGTTCGAGGACAGCTGCGCGTAGAGCTCGGCCAGCTCCTGCACCATCCGCTGCGCCGAGAACTCGTCCACACGCGCGCGGCCGGCCGCTCCCATTCGGCGCGCGGTCTCGCGGTCGGCCGCGAACGCATGCAGCCGGTCGGCCATCGCCGCGGTGTCGCCCACCTCGACCAGCCAGCCGTTCTCGCCCGGCGTGATCGCGTCGGGTGCACCGTCCACGAGCGTGGCCACGATCGGCAGCCCTGCGGCCATCGCCTGCGGGAACACGCGCGGCAGTCCTTCCCAGCGCGAGGCGAGCGCGAACACGTCGAACGCGCGCAGCAGTTCGGGCACGTCGCGGCGCAGGCCGGCCAGGTGGACGCGATCCTCCAGGCCGTGCTGCACGACGGCCGCCTCCAACTCGCCCCGCTGCGGGCCGTCGCCCACGTAGACGAGCCTGGCCTCGGGCCACGCGTTCGCCACCGGCACGAACGCCGCCAACAGGTCGAGCGGCGCCTTCTGCTCGCCCAGCCGGCCGACGCTTCCGATCACGAACGACTCGCACGGCAGCCCCAGACGGCCGCGCGCCTGCTCGCGCGCGATCGGCACGTCCCGGTAGGCCGTGATCTCGATGCCCGAGCGGATGAGCCGGTACTGCTCGCGCCGGCCGATGCCCAGCGCCAGCCCGGCGTCGCGATTCGGCGTGCCCACCACGACGATGGCGGCCGAACAACGCGCGCACAGGCGCTCGAGCCAGACGTAGAGCCAGTAGATGTGCCACGGCTGGTGACGGTTGAAGCCCCAGCCGTGCGCCGTGTGAACGATCACCGGCACGCCCGCGAGCCAGGCGGCGGTGCGCCCGACGATCCCCGCCTTGGATGAATGCGTGTGGACGATGTCGTAGCGGCCGCGACGGATGGTCCGCCACAGCCGAATGGTCGCGAGCAGGTCGTGCCACGGGCTCAGCCGTCGCACCAGGTTCGGCTCGACGATCACCGGGATGCCCCGCGCGCGCGACTCGCTGTGCAGCTCGCCTTCCACGCCGGTCTCGGGCCCGGTGAGCAGCGTGCTGTCGAAGCGATGCGAGTCGATGAGCGCGCACGACAGCATCGTGTTCTCCTGCGCACCGCCCACGATCATGCGCGTGATGACGTGCAGCACACGCAGCCTCCGGCCGTTGCCGTTCGTCCCGGGCACTGCCGCGCGACCGTTCCCGATCATGCGGGAGCTCCGCTCACGGGAGCGAGACGCGAGGGGCGCAGTGGCCGGCCGAGTTCGCCGAGCCTCGCGGTGTCGGCGGAACCCAGCTGGCGCCACCACGACTCGAAGCAGAGCGCGGCCCACAGCGGACCGGACCGGTCCACGTGGCGCATGTGCTCGCCGTGCCAGCGTTGCAGGACCTTGGAGTCGAACAGCCCGCTGCCGGAGTTGGCGAAGGTGTCGCCCGCGAACTCGACGAGCGGCCCTCGCAGCCAGTCCTCGATCGGGACCGAGAAGCCGTGCTTGCGCCGCGTGGCGATCCCCGGCGGCAGCAGGCGCTCGGCGAGATGCCGGAGTACGCGCTTGCCGGTCGATCCCTCGAGCCGTGCATGCGCGGGAAGTGTGGCGGCGTGACGCACGAGTGCGTCATCCAGGTACGGCACTCGACCTTCCACTGATGCACCCATCGTGGTGCGGTCCTCCTTGAGCAGCAGGTCGTCGGGAAGGTACCAGAGGTGGTCGGCCGCGGCGGCAATGGAAGCGCGGCTCACGGGGAGCCCGCCCAGCTCGTCCGCCATCTCGAGGGCCAGCCGCTCCGCCACCCCGGCGGGATCCGCGTCGAGGGCCACCGCCTCGCGCCACCGAGCGGGCGGCGCGGGCTGCATGGTCGAGAGGTAGGCGTCCAGGAACTCGTCGCGGCCGCGTGCCTCGAGCAGCTTGCCCGCGAGGACCATCCGCTCGCCGGTGACCGTGCGCCGGTGGTGGTCCCGGTCGCCGAGCCAGCGCGCCCCCACGCGAGCCAGCGCGGGGGGCAGCCAGTCGAGATTCGACAGGAGCCCGGCCAGCCGGTGGCGCTGGTAGCCGCCGAACAGCTCGTCGCCACCGGTGCCCGAGAGCACCACCACGACGTGCTCGCTCGCTGCCCGCGCGACCAGGTAGGCCGGGACCGCGGCGGCATCCGCGCACGGTTCATCCAGGAGCGCGAACACGCGCGGCACCTCGCGCGCGAGGTCGAGGCTCACGGTGGACTCGTGATGGCGGGTGCCGAGGTGCTCGGCGACGCGCCGGGCATGGAGCCGTTCGTCATGATGTCCGCCGTCCTCGAACCCGATCGAGAACGTGCGCGTCTCGCGCCGGATCGCCTCGGGCAGGAGCGCGACCAGGAGGCTCGAGTCCACGCCGCCCGAGAGCAACACGCCGACCGGACGGTCCGAGAGCAGCATGGCCCGGGCCGAGTCGGCGAGCCGCTCGGCGACCTGGTCGGCCAGCTCGGCGAGCGGAGTTAGAGCAAGCGCAGGGTCGGGCACGAAGTCCGGCCAGGCCCAGTAGCGCTCCACGCGATGTCCCGCCGGGGTGACGACCATTCGGCAGCCGGGGCGGAGCTTGCGGATGGCCTTGAACACGGTGAGCTCGCCGGGCACGAAGCCCAGCGCCAGGAGGCGCCCGACTCCGTCGAGGTCCAGCTCGCGGGACACCGCGGGGTCACACAGAAGCGCCTTCATCTCCGAGGCGAACAGCAGCCGATCGCCGCAGCGCGTCCAGTAGAGCGGCTTCACACCCAGCGGATCGCGCGCCAGCAGCAACGTGCCATCGGCCGTGTCATGGATGGCGAGCGCGAACATGCCGCGCAGCCCTTCCACCGCCGCCACGCCCTTCTCGAGATAGAGGTGGGGCAGCAGCTCGGTGTCGCCATGCGTTCGCAGCGTGTGCCGGGTGGAGAGATCGGCGCGCAGCCGGGGCAGATCGTAGAGCTCGCCGTTCTGCATCGCCAACACCCGGCCGCTCGCGTCGGTCAATGGCTGGTGGCCGCGCTCCACGTCGAGGATGGACAGTCGCCGTACGCCGAACGTGACCCGGCCGGCCTGCTCCAGGCCCGCGTCGTCCGGGCCGCGGTACTCGATCGCGCGCAGCATCGCCGTCACCAGCGCTCGATCCTCGGCGAGCGCCTGCACGCCCAGTGGCTCATCTCCGAGTCGGTGGATCCCGGCGATGCCGCACATCAGACGGGCCCGCGGCGCGCGACACGCGCGTGCCGGGGATGGGGCGGAGGGGGGCCTCCGTGCATCCCGGCGGGGGACGAGCCGGTCGGCGGGAGCGCTCTGGGCACGGGTCGGGAGAGTCTGCGTCTCGTGAGGATGGAGCGCGGGCGCGGCCCGCGCGTCGTCGAACGGTGACCGTCGGGCAAACTATAACAGGAGTGGCCTTCGTTCCACCTTGGAGAGCACGTACGGACGCTCGTCCGCTCGACGATCCCGAGACGGCGAAACGCCACGTGAACGAGGTTTGACCCGGGTGCGGCCCCCCTCTAACTTGCCGTGCGGTCTCTGCACCCTCCGCCTGATTCACGGGCCCCCTTCTTCACGGACGCGAAAGGACCCCGCCTTGTTCACCCTTACTGTCGTGGGTACCGGCTACGTCGGACTCGTGTCCGGCGCCTGCCTGGCTGATTTCGGTAACAACGTCATCTGTGTGGATTCGGACGCCGGCAAGGTGGAACGCCTCAAGGCTCTCGAGCTTCCGTTCTTCGAGCCCGGACTGCCCGAGATGGTGCAGCGCAACGTCAACGAAGGCCGCCTGCACTTCACCACCGACCTGCCGTCGGCCGTGAAGGACTCCGCCGTCGTGTTCATCACCGTCGGCACGCCGCCGCGCAAGGACGGCAGCGCGGATACGAGCGCGATCTACGCGGTCGCCAAAGTGGTCGCGCAGAACCTCAACGGCTACACGCTGGTGGTGCAGAAGAGCACCGCCCCGGTCGGCACGGCGCGCGACCTGTACGGCTGGATGAAGAAGTTCGCCAAGCGCGGCGCCGACTACGACGTGGCCTCGAATCCCGAGTTCCTGCGCGAGGGCTCGGCCATCGAGACGTTCATGCGCCCGGACCGCGTGGTCATCGGCGCCGAGACGAAGAAGTCGCAGGAACTGCTGCGCAAGCTGCACGACCCGCTGTTCTTGATCGAGACGCCGATGGTGATGACCACGCTGGAGACCGCGGAGCTCATCAAGTACGCGTCGAACTGCTTCCTGGCCACGAAGATCTCGTTCATCAACGAGATCTCCAATGTGTGCGAGGCGCTGGGCGCCGACGTGCAGACGGTGGCGAAGGGGATCGGCATGGACCGGCGCATCGGCTCGAAGTTCCTGCACGCCGGGCCCGGCTACGGCGGCAGCTGCTTCCCCAAGGACACGCACGCGCTGGCCAGCTTCGCACGGGCGGCAGGCGAGAAGGTGGGCATCGTCGAGGCCGCGATCGAGGCCAACGAGCGCCAGATGGACCGCATGGTGGACAAGGTGGTGAAGGCCGTCGGAGCGCCGCGCGGCAAGAAGGTGGCCGTGCTGGGCCTGGCGTTCAAGCCCAACACGGACGACATGCGTGCCGCGCCGTCGCTCACCATCGTGCCGAGCCTGAAGAAGAAGGGGCTCAAGGTGGTCGCATTCGACCCCATCGCGATGCCCAAGGCCGAGCCGTTGTCCGAGCTCAAGGGCGTCGAGATGGCCGCCGACGCGTACGACGCCGCACGGGGCGCTCACGCACTGATCATCCTCACCGAATGGAACGAGTTCCGCACGCTCGACCTCGCCAAGCTCAAGCGCGTCATGAAGAAGCCGGTGCTCTTGGACCTGCGCAACATCTATTCGCCGGAAGAGGTCGAAGCCCAGGGTTGGACGCATGTCGGCGTCGGCAAGGGCCGTCCCGGCAAGCCGCT
>Ga0315912_10001705_pt1 | contig 25813 bp, 25 predicted proteins | sample VfabasoilMG_FD_204469 | JGI IMG/M metagenome (GOLD analysis project Ga0315912, IMG submission 204469) | Garden soil microbial communities collected in Santa Monica, California, United States - V. faba soil | ecosystem: Environmental > Terrestrial > Soil > Garden | place: USA: California... | reverse complement strand
GTTCACCGCCCGCGCGCCCGCTCCCGGCGCTCTGGACCGGTCAACTGGACCGGTCAACTGGACCGGTCAGCTGGACCGGTCGGCCCGTATCAGTCCTCTCGCGCCGTAACTTCGATCAGGTGATACCCGAACTGCGTCTTGATCGGACCCTGCACGGCATTGACGGGTGCGCTGAAGACGACCTTGTCGAACTCGGGCACCATCGCGCCCGGGCGGAAGGAGCCTAGGTCGCCGCCCTTGCGGCTGGACGGGCAAGTGGAGTGCTTGCGCGCGACTTCGGCGAAGTCGGCGCCGTTCTCGATGTCGGTCTTGAGGGCCGCGCAGGCGGACTCCGAGGCGACGAGGATGTGACGAGCGGATGCGCGAGCCATGGTGACCTCCCGGAAAAAAGGTCGGTCATATTACCAGAGCGGTTCCGCTGAAGAGGGCGCCCTCGCCGTCGATGCGGGCGAGGTGCGACATGAACTCGCCCGTGGCTTTGTCCCAGGTCCGTTCGAGTGCCGCCTCGCGACAATCCGTGCGTGACAGATGGAGCGCCCGCCGCGCCGCTTTGGCGAGATCCGCGTCGAGGCAGCCGCTGACGCCCTCGCGGACGACGTCGATCGGGCCGGTGACCGGAAATGCCGCAACCGGCGTGCCGCAGGCCATTGCCTCGAGCATCACGAGGCCGAAGGTATCGGTGAGGCTCGGAAAGACGAAGACGTCGGCGGCCGAGAGGTGCCGGGCGAGCTCGTCGCCGAACTTGTAGCCGACGAAATGCGCGGTGGGGTAGCGACCGCGGAGCTTCACGAGATCCGGACCGTCGCCGACGACGACCTTGCTGCCGGGCCAGTCGAGCGCCAGCATCGACTCGAGGTTCTTCTCGACGGCGACGCGGCCGGCGTAGATGGCGATCGGCCGCGGCAGGTCGAGACAGTCGCGGTTGAGCGGCCGGAAGAGCGTCGTGTCGACGCCGCGCGACCAGATCACGACATCGCCGAAACCCTGGGCGAGGAGCTCGCGGCGCACGTGCTCCGTCGGCACGAGTGTGCGCGCGGCGCGGTCGTGAAAGCGGCGGAGCCACGAATAGGTCCAGCCTTCGGGAATCGGCAGGCGCTTCCGCAGGTACTGCGGAAACTGCGTGTGATACGAGGTCGTGAAGTTGAGCCCGCGGCGCAGGCAGTAGCGCCGCGCTGCGCTGCCCAGCGGTCCCTCGGTCGCGATGTGGATCGCGTCGAGCCGGGCGCAATCGAGTCTGTTCACGAGCTGCCGGCCGGGCCAGACGGCGAGCCGGATCTCGGGGTAGGAGGGGCAGGGGAAGCTGCGGTAGTCGCCGGGATGAATAACCACCACCCGGTGACCGCGGGCCTCGAGCCCTTCGCGAGTCCGGCTCAGGGTCGTTACGACGCCGTTAACCTGGGGTCGCCATGCGTCGGTAACGATCGCAATATTCATTACACGGCAGGTTGCACTCCTTTCTTTATGTTCTTATGACAGGACCGGACATAAGTCCGCTAATCTGAAAGAAAAAGTTCAAGAATCTGCCATTGAAGCGCAATCCGGCGGGCGCATTGTCGGCCCATGGAATCGCGCGTCGCACACGCTTTTCAGCGCTTCGACCGGGCTGAGCTCCGATTCTGTCGCTATCTCAACCGGTCGAGCGGCTATGCCGCCATCCGCGGCTTCTTCGCCCTTGTCTCCCGGCTCGGCGACGGCTGGTTCTGGTATGCCCTGATTGTGGTGCTGCCCTTCCTCGAGGGCCGCTGGCTGCCCTCGATCCAGATGGCGGTCACGGGCGCCGCAGGCTACCTGGTCTACAGGCTCATCAAGGACCGGGCTGTCCGCGAGCGGCCGTTCATCACCCACCCGGCTATCAGCTGTGCCGCGGCACCGCTCGATCGCTACAGCTTCCCTTCAGGCCACACGCTGCATGCGGTCAGCTTCACCTGGATCGCCTCGAGCTACTACCCCGGTTTGGCTCTGCCGCTCACGGCCTTTGCCACGCTCGTCGCGCTGTCGCGCGTGATTCTCGGCCTCCACTACCCAACCGACGTCGCGGCGGGTGCGATCCTCGGCGGCCTGCTCGCCCTGACGAGTCTCGCGCTCGTCTAAAAAAACCGCTCGACGATCACGAGCGCCCAGACCAGCAGCGTCAGCATGAGGCTGACGAAGACTGCAGCCGATCCCAGGTCCTTCGCGCGCCCCGACAGCGTGTGATGGTCCGTGCCGACGCGGTCCACGGCCGACTCCACGGCCGAGTTCAGCAACTCGACGATCAGGACGAGCCAGCAGCTGCCGATCAGCAATGCGCGCTCGACGGCCGTCCGCCCGAGCCAGAAGGCCGTTGGTGTCATGACGACGACGGCGAGGCACTCGAGGCGAAAGGCTTCCTCGTTGCGCCAGGCCGCCTTGAGGCCCGCGAGCGAGTAAAGCGTGGCGTTGATGAGCCGCCTGAGACCGATGCTCGGCTTGTTCTCGGGATCGCGGGGTTGATAGGCCGAGGCCGCATTCGGCCCCTGCCGCTGTTCGACAGTCATCGGCGCATTCTAGGAGATCGCCTAGGCGGCGTCGCGGAGCGGCTCGGGGATTGCTGCGGCAGCCGGGGCTGCGGCGGATTGTCCCCAGTTGAGCAGGGATAGCTCGCCGGCCGGGCTCTCGACGAGCGCCGTGCAGCTCTCGACCCAGTCGCCATCGTTGCAGTAGACGAGACCGTCGCGCTCGATCAGCGCAGCGAGGTGGATATGGCCGCAGACGACGCCGTCCACCTGGGCCTCGCGTGCCCGGTTGAGGCACGCAGCCTGGAACCGTTCGACATAGCGGGCAGCGCGGCCGATGCGCATCTTGATTGCCTGGGCGAGAGACCAGTAGGGCCGGCGCAACAGCGCATTGACCGCATGACCGATGCGATTCAGACCGAGCAGCAGTCCGTAACCCGCGCCGCCGAGCAGGGCCATCAGGGCCGAGGAGCGGATGACGCTGTCGAAGCAGTCGCCGTGCAGCACCAGCAATCGCCGGCCGTCGGCCGTCTCGTGGACGATCTCGCGGTGCACCTCGACAGGGCCGAGCATGAGGTCCGTCATGACGCGGAAATCCTCGTCGTGATTGCCCGGCACATAGATGACGCGCGTCCCGGCGCGGGCCATGGCGAGAATTCGCTCGAGGGCGACCGTATGCGACTTCGGCCAGTAGAAGCTCCGGCGCATCCGGCGCAGGTCGATGATGTCGCCGACGAGGTAGAGCTGATCGCAGCGATTGCGCTCCAGGAAATCGAGCAGGATTTCGATGCGACAGGCCCGGGAGCCGAGGTGGATGTCGGAGAGCCAGATCGTGCGATGTCTTGCGGCTTGACTCATGCGCTCGCCTGAAGGTTTTCGCAGATGGCTCATACGGTAAGCCTCGGGCGTTACCGTTTTCTTGCACTTTATTGGCCAAGATATTGCAGCCAGTGAGGTTTCATAATCTCGATACGCTGCTGTCACGATGCCGTAGCAAATCCGTAGCAGGATCCCGCGATGCCCCTGCCTGAATCGCTGCCGCGCGTCCTGATGGTGTCGGACGTGTACTTCCCGCGCGTCAACGGCGTTTCCACCTCGATCCAGACTTTCCGGCGCGATCTCGCCAGCTTGGGCTGCGAGTCGCTGGTGATCGCGCCGGCCTATCCGGCCGAGCGCGCCGACGAGCCCGGCGTGCACCGCGTGCGCTCGCGCTACGTCCCGTTCGATCCCGAGGACCGGATGCTGCGGCGCGGCGACTTTTGGCGAGTGGCGGCGGGGCTGTCCGGCCGCTTCGACCTCGTGCACGTGCAGACGCCGTTCGTGGCCCATTACCTGGGCGCCGCCATCGCGCGACGGGCGCGGGTGCCTCTCGTCGTCAGCTACCACACCTATTTCGAGCACTATCTCTACCACTACCTGCCGTTCGTCCCGGCGGCCTGGCTCAAGTGGCTCGCGCGCAGCTTCTCGCGCTCGCAGCTCGCAGCCGTCGACCAGGTCATCTCGCCGTCGCCGCAAATGGCCGAGGCGCTCACGGCCTACGGGGTGAAAGCGCCGATCGAGATCCTGCCGACGGGCCTCGACATAGACCTCTTTCGCGGCGGAGACGGAGAACGATTTCGGCGAGCTCACGGGATTGTTCCGGGACGTCCCGTGATCCTCACCGTGGGCCGCGTCGCATTCGAAAAGAACCTGGCGTTCCTGATCGACGTGCTCGAGGAGGTGCGCCGCGGCGTCCCCGAGGTGCTGCTCGTCGTCGCGGGCGAGGGGCCGGCTCTCGAGTCGCTGCGCGCGGACGTCGCGCGCCGCGGCCTCGCCGGCAACGTGCTCTTCGTCGGCTACCTCGACCGCGCGACGGGCCTGCTCGACTGCTATCGCGGCGCCGACGTCTTCGTCTTTGCCTCGCGGACCGAGACCCAGGGCCTCGTCCTGCTCGAGTCGATGGCGGTCGGCACGCCCGTGGTCTCGACGGCCGTCATGGGCACTCGCGCCGTGCTCGATCGGGCGCCCGGAGCCGTCGTCGTCGAGGAGAACGTGATGGACTTCTCGGTCGCCGTCGCGGAACTGTTGCGCGATCCCGACCGGCGACGGAATCTCGGGAGCGCAGCCGCCAGGGACGTGGCGCTCCGCTGGTCGGGCCCTGAGATGGCCCGGCGGCTGTTATATCTCTACTGTCGGCTCGTCGCGACGGAGCCACCGCCAGTGGCAGAAAACGAGGCGCAGAGCCTTCCGGGAACCTGATTATTCTTGTTGTTTCTAAAGAGACAGTCCCCGGAGGGCTGCGCTACCGTTAACATCGTCAATTGCCTGTATCCAGGACCTTTCGCGATTGCCCGATTCAGGCCGTCGCCCCTAAGCGCAGAGTGCCAATGACCATGGAAAACAAATCGACCGATGCCGGTGATTTCGGCGCCCAGTTCATGAAGAACCGGAGGGAGCGGCGCAAGCGACGCGTGCTGATCTCCGTGGGCGTAATCGCCGTTCTTGGCGGCGCCTATTACTGGCAGACGCAACGGGCTGTCGAGATGGACACCGCCCAGGACCTGATCGTGACGATCGGCTACGGCGACATCGAGAATGCGATCCCGGCGGCCGGCACGCTGCAGCCGAAAGAGGTCGTGCCCGTCGGCGCGCGGGCCTCGGGGCAGCTCACCGATATCTACGTCGAGCTCGGTGACTACGTCGAAGAGGGGCAGCCGCTCGCGAAAATCGACGCGGAGGAGCAGGAACTCAGGGTCGAAAACAGCGAGCTGAGCCTCCAGAACCAGGAAAACCAGATAGCTCAGCGTGAGCTCGCCGTGAAAATCGCGGAAGCGAACTACGATCGCGCCCAGATGCTCCATGAGGCGGACGCGTTGAGCGACACGGAGCTCGAGAACGCCGAGAGCAGCCTGCTGAGCGCAAAGACCAACCTCGAAAATCTCACGATCTCGATCCAGCAGAGCCGGACCAGTCTCGAGCAGGAACAGGTCCAGCTCCAGTACACGGAGATCACGGCCCCACTCGCCGGCACAATCATCGACATCACGCAGAAGGAGGGCGCAACCCTCAACGCCTCGCAGACGGCGCCGACCGTCATGCAGATCGCCGATCTCCGGACGCTCACCGTCCAGACCGAAATCTCCGAGGCCGACATCGCACAGATCGATCTCGGCGTCGACGTCTACTTCACGACGCTGAGCAGCAGCGAGCGCCGCTGGTACAGCACCTTGCGTCAGAAGGATCCCATGCCGACGACGTCGAACAACGTCGTGCTCTACAAGGGCAGCTTCGACATCGACAATTCCGACGGCGAGCTCTATCCCGGCATGACGACGCAGGTGTTCTTCGTCACCTCGTCGGCGCGCAATGTCCTGACGGTTCCCCTGGGGGCGCTGACGTTCACGGGCGGTGCCGAGGGCGGCGCTCCGGGCGCGACGACGTCGGGCCGTGAGGGCGGTCGCAGCAGCGCAGGCGCGCCGAGCAGCGAGGAGATGGCCGCGCTCCGGGAGCAGTTCCAGCGCGGCGGGGGCAATGTCACGCCAGAGATGCGCGCCCAGTTCGAACAGATGCGCGCCAGTGGCGGCGGTGAAGGTTTTGGCGGTCGCGGCAATCGCGGCAATCGCGGAGCCGGCGGTGGATTCCCCGGCGGCGGATATCCGGGCGGTGGCGCACAGGGCGCAGTGGCCGCAGAGGGTGAGGGCGAAGTGGTTGAAGCACCGCCTCGGCTCGCTGCTGCGTACGCGCTCAATCAGCCGCGCAATGCCACGGTACAGGTTGTCCTCGAGGACGGCACGCGCGAGACGCGCGAAGTCGTCGTCGGCGCTTCCGACCGCGTCAACGCCGAGGTCATCTCCGGTCTCGTCGCGGGCGATCGCGTTCTCGCGGGCATTATCGAGGCGCGCGTCGAAGAGGAAGAAACACAGCAGAACAACAACAGCTGGCAAGGCCGCGGCGGCGGATTCCCCGGCGGCGGCGGCATGAGGTTCTTCTGAGCCATGAACGCGGCGGTTCTCGACGGTGGCGGTATCGCGGGTGCCGGCGCTCCAGGGCGCGATGAGGCTTCGTCCCTAGATCGCGACGTCGCGATTCCGCTCATCGACCTGCGCAAGGTCTGCCGCACCTTCGTCACCGACGGCGGCGTCGAGGTGCGGGCCCTCCGCGACATCGATCTCAAGATCTATCCCGGCGAATTCGTCGCAGTGATGGGACAGTCGGGCTCGGGCAAGTCCACGCTCATGAATATCCTGGGCTGCCTCGATCGTCCGACGAGCGGCCATTACTTCTTCGCCGGCCGCGACATCGAAAGCTTCGACTCCGACGGACTGGCCTGGCTCCGGCGCGAGGCCTTCGGCTTCATCTTCCAGAGCTACAACCTGCTTGCGACCGAAACGGCGGAAGAGAACGTCGCGGTGCCGGGCATCTACGCGGGCCTCACTGCGGCCGAACGGGAGCTCCGGGCGCAGTCCCTGCTGACCACGCTCGGTCTCGGCGAACGCATGGATCACCGGCCGAACCAGCTCTCGGGCGGTCAGCAGCAGCGCGTCTCGGTCGCGCGCGCCTTGATGAACGGCGGCAACATTATCCTCGCCGACGAGCCGACGGGCGCTCTCGATTCGAAGAGCGGCGTCGAAGTCATGGCCCTGCTCGAGGATCTGGCCCGCAAGGGACATACCGTCATACTGATCACGCATGACAGCAAGGTCGCGGACCACGCCGACCGGGTCATCGAGTTCAAGGACGGCATCATCATCAATGACTCCGGTCATGCCGTGGGTGCGGTCGATCCGGCCAAGAACAAGAAGCTGCGCGAGCTGTTCCTGAGCCGCAAGGCCGCATCGCTGCTCGGCGGCCTCGGCGAGGCGGTCCGCATGGCCATGAGCTCGCTGGTTGCGAACGCCTTCCGCACCTTCCTGACGCTGCTCGGCATCGTCATCGGCGTGGCCTCGGTCGTCGCGCTGCTCGCGATCGGCGAGGGCGTCCAGAGCGGCGTCTCCGACCGGATCTCAGGTATAGGCACCAACGTCCTGAACCTGCAGCGTCAGCGCGCCGAGAACCAGCGCCGCGACCTGCCGTCGCGTCTGAGCTTCGAGGACGCGGAAGCGATTCTCACGGGCGTGCCGAACGTCCTGTACTCGATGCCCAAGGTCGAGCAAAGCCAGACGATCCGCTGGGGGCGCCAGGATCATTCCGCGCGCGTGACGGCAACCACGGAAGTACTGCCGCTGGCCAAGGACTGGCCGCTCGCGCGCGGCGTGTTTTTCACCAGGGAGGACAGCGACAAATTCACGCCGGTCGCCGTGCTCGGCGCCACCGTCTACGAAACCCTCTTTACCGAAGGCCAGGATCCGCTCGGCGAGTGGATCATGCTGCGCAACATCCCGTTCCAGGTCATCGGCGTGCTGACGCGCAAGGGTGCGTCGGGCAATACGGACCAGGACGATGCCGTCTACGTGCCGCTGCGTGCGGGAGCGATGCGGCTCTTTGGCGAGGAATACGCCAACAACATCGAAGTCTATGTCGACGACATTTCGAAGGTCGCCCAGACCGAAGACGACCTCATGGCCTTCATGCGCGAGCGCCACGACGGCGTCGAGGACTTCCGCATCTTCAACGCGGCCGAGATGCTCGAGACGCTCGAGGCGGCGCAGGCGATGATTCGCCTGTTCCTCGGTGCCGTCGGCGGCATCACCCTGCTCGTGGGCGGCATCGGCGTCATGAATATCATGCTCGTGTCGGTTACCGAACGTACGCGCGAGATCGGCGTGCGCATGGCGACGGGCGCGCGGCAACGCGACATCATGGTGCAGTTCCTCGCCGAGGCGATTGTCGTATCGCTCGTCGGCGGTGTCATCGGCATCGGGCTCGGCTTCGGCGTGGGCTTGCTGATCAACGGCCTGCCCAATCTCGAAATAGAAGTGATCTTCAACGCGACGCCCGCTATAGTCGCGTTCAGTTGCGCGGCGGCGACCGGTCTGATTTTCGGCTTCATGCCGGCGCGCAAGGCGGCCAAGCTCGACCCCGTGGTGGCACTCGCAAATGAATAAGAAACTTCGCCTCTCCATTCTTGCCGTTTCCATTGCTGCTCTGGCCGCCTGCGCGCGCACGCCGGTGCCGGACATCGACGTAGCCGACGTGCCGGCCGAATGGGACGGGCCGCTCGTCGCGGACGCCTCGCTCTGGCCGAATATCGACTGGTGGAACAACTTCGGCAGCCCGGAGCTCACGGCCTTCATGGAGGAGGTCAAGCGCGAGAACCTCGACTTCCAGAACAACCTGCGCAGCCTGCGGGCAGCGGAAATCCAGCTCCGTCAGGCCGGCTTCGATCTCTGGCCGACGCCGAGCGTGTCGATCGGCACGGGCACGACGACCTCGACTCAGAGCCTGGCCGGCGGCGGTTCAGCCGGTGGCGGCTCGACCCAGGGCTTCAATCTGAGCGCCAGCGTGAGCTCGGGAAGCATCCTGAACAAGCCGCTCAACTACGAGCGCGCGCTGAACGACTACACCTCGCGCCAGGCGCAGATTTCGAGCACGGCGCTTTCGACGATGACCCTCGCGGCACGCACCTATTTCACGCTGCTGGCCGTGCGCGACAACCGGCGGGTCCTCGAGCAAAACCTCGTGACCGCGCGGGAGTCGTACCGCGTCACGCAGGCCGAGGTCGACGCCGGCCGCGCGGTTCCGATCAATGCGCTGAGTTCCAGTATCCAGGTGCAGAATTTCGAGAATCAGCTGTTGAATTCGCAGCAGTCGGAATACTCGACGCTGGCGTCGCTCGCGCTGCTCGTCGGCCGCGGCGTCGAGGGATTCAATCTCGAAGGCGAGTCGCTCGCCGATATCACGGTGCCGACCGTGCAGCCGGGGCTGCCGTCCGAGCTGCTGACGCGGCGGCCGGACCTCGTCCAGGCCGAGGTCAACTTGCGCAACGCCTCGATCAGCGTCGATACCGCGCGGCTCAGCTTTTTTCCGTCGATCTCGATGAATCTCAGCGGCAACGCGTCGAGCCCGGCATTGATCGGTGTCCTGTCCGATCCCGTGACGACCTCGGTGACCCTGGGCACCAATCTGACGATGGCGCTGCTCGACAACGGCACGCGCAAGCGCAATCTCGAGCAGCAGAGGCTGAACCTCGAGACGTCGCTGGCCAGCTACCGCACGACCATCATCCGGGCGTTCAATGAAATCAACATCCAGCTCAGGAATATCGAGCTGATCCAGGCTCAGGGCCTGGTGATCGCGCAGCAGCTCGTGCAGGCCGAGGAACAGGAGCGTTTGGCCCGCTTGCGTTACGACGTCGGCAATACCACCTTCCTCGAGTGGTCGAGTGCGCAGAGAGACCTGTTCAGCGCGCGCCAGTCCGTGCTCAGCAATCGTCAGCAAGAGCTCACCGCGATTCTCGACTTCTACACAGCCTTGGGTGGCGGTTGGGAAATGGGCACAGTCCTGCTGAATGACCCGGCCTACGCGGCCGCGAACTGATCTCGGCTGCGTCGGCTGAGCGCAGCTTGCCGGCGCCGATCAGCGACCAGCCCGTCGAAGTCATAGCCAAAGAGTTCGAGGTCGCGCGCCCAGTGCGCCGCGACCTTGGCCCTCGTCGCCGCGTCGTAGAATTCCCGATAATCCCTGCGTGTCAAGCGCCCGACCTCGGGCAGCGGTTTCAGAGCAACGTCGATTCCCGCGAAGATGCGTGAGGCATCCTCGGCGAGACGCTCGAAGCGGCCGACCTCATCGACGAGCAAACCCCCGTCACGGTCCACGAGATACGGAAACTGCAGGCGCTTGTTGCGCATGATCTCCCAGTCGACATAGTCGGCGAAGCCGTTCATGCGCACGACGATGTTGTGGTGCCGATGCCGCGGGCTCTGCAGCACGAGCTCGTAGAGCGAGACGAGCCAGCTGTAGGGGTTGCGCACGAATGCGATTCTCCAGAAGCTTTCGAATACCCCGCCCGGCAGCAGGTGGCGAACGTGCCGCGCCGTCTCGTGCACGCGGAAAGCCGTTCGGCCCAATGGCCGCGGGACGAACCAGAGGTAGCGGCTCATGAGCTTGTTGACTCGGGTCTGCGGCGCCCGCACGAAGAGCGCGTCGTCGAGCGCGGCAATGACGCTGCTCACGCCGGTGCGCGGCACGTGCAGGAGAATGAAGCGCTTGGAGGGAGAGATTCGCACGTCAGCGGTCCGTCCAGATCCACGGAATTATACGGGCCGCAGCGGCGAAAATATCGCCGTTTCGCGCTAGACTCCGGCCCATCGCAGGGCTGGGTTCTAAGGAGAGGGATATGAACCGCAAGTTCACGCTGGCCGTTGCCATTGGCGGCATCCTCATCGCCGGACGTCAGGGATTCGACGCCGCCGCCCAGGAATCGCACGACGAGCATGTCACTGCGTCCGGCGAGGTCGACCACGCCGCCGTGGCCGCGGCTGAAGCCGAAAAGACGATGCAGCGGCACGACTTCTCCGCGCCCGCCGCGACGGACTACGTGGCCCCGCGCACACCCTGGGGCGATCCCGACCTTCAGGGTACCTGGCCAATCAATCACCTGACGGGCGTTCCCCTGCAGCGCGATCCCGCACTCGGCGAGCGCCGCTATCTCAACGAGCAGGAGATGCAGGCGCGCACGGACCAGTACGGCGAGCGCAGCCAGCGTCTCGGCAACGAAGTCGCGGGCAACCAGCTCGGCATGGGTCACTGGGTCGAGTGGGGTCAGGTCAACAACATCGCCTCGCTGATCGTCGATCCGCCCGACGGCCGCTTGCCGGCGCTCACGGAGGAGGGCGAGCGCCGCCGCGCGCTCATGAAGAGCGGTTGGATGGAGACGATGCCCTTCGACCACTACCGCGATTTCGACAACTGGGACCGCTGCATCACGCGCGGCTTGCCGGCCTCGATGCTGCCGTCGTACTACAACGCCGGCATCCAGATCCTGCAGTCGCCGGGCTGGGTCGTATTGCGCATGGAGATGATCCACGAGGCCAGGCTCGTGCGACTCACGGGCGAGCCCATCGACCAGGACTCGCGCGCCTGGCTCGGCTACTCGATGGGTCGCTGGGAAGGCGACACGCTCGTCATCGAGACGCGCAATTTCAATGGCGAGGGCAGCTCCACGAACATTCACACGATCGGCTCGCCGCCGTTCAACAACACGCCGATCAGCCACGAGTACGTGCTGACCGAGCGCATCACGCCGACGGGCCCGGACTCCATGCTCTACAGCGCGACGGTGCACGATCCCGTGATCTGGACGGACGACTGGACCGTCGAGCTGCCCTGGCTGCGTGACGACGAATACCACATATATGAGTACGCCTGCGCCGAGGACAACCGGATGATCCGCGACTACATCAACTCGTCGCGCGCCGAGCGCGGGCTGATCCCCGTCGCCGGCGAATAGGCGCTGCGCCCGTGCGCGCGGGCTGGGCGCTCGGCGCAGCGGTGCTGGCGCTTCCACTGGGCGCCCGGGCTCAACTCGAGTTTCGCGAATACCCCGGATTCGAAGGCCGCACCGCCATGACGGAGCTGCCGGCCGACTACGACGTGCCGGCCGAGTTCGTCGTCGGGCGCCTCATGTACCCGGGAGGGGGTATCAGCTGGACCGTCGACTACCCCAAGGGCGACCGTACGCTCGCCGCATTGCTGCGGCGCTTCACGCGCATGGACGTCCGCTCCGTCGAACAGCCCGTCAGTCCCGAGGACGGCGATGACATCTATTACTGGCCCTTCCTGATTGCGGGTCTGGCCGGCAGCTGGCGCTTGAGCGACGAGGATGCCGCGACGCTCCGCGAATACCTTTTGCGCGGAGGCTTCATCTATTTCGACAGCTTCTTCGGCACAGGCCACTGGAACGGCTTCGAGGCGGGCATGAATCAGATCTTCCCCGACCGGCCGATCATCGACATTCCGCCCGATCATCCCGTGCTCCACATCGTCTACGACCTCTCGGAGCTGACGCATTCCCAGATTCCGAATTTCCAGTCGCTGCTCGGAGGCGGAGGCGGCTGGATGAGCGACGGCCGCGATCCGCACTGGCGCGGCGTCGAGGACGACGAGGGCCGACTCATGGTGCTCATCGGTTTCAACAACGATACGCCCGATGCCTGGCAATGGGCCGATGAGCCACGTTATCCCGCCGAGGCGGCCAACCTCGGGCTGCGGATCGGCGTGAACATCGCGACGTACCTGATGACGCATTAGCGCATCGCGATCGCAGCGGCTCACCTGAAGCGCCGGCCGCTAGAAATAGACGTGTGCCTCGACGAAGATCTCGTCGCGATTCGTTGCGGGCTGATTCGAGACGCCGTTGTAGGACCTGAACCCCACGCGCGTCTGCAAAAGCTGCAGCGGCGAATACTCCCAGAGCGCGCTGAAGCGCTCCTGCTCGTCGTCGCCGGTTGGATCGTCCGGGTCGAGCCATTCGTAACTGAACTTGAGATTGTGTCCCTTGCGGATTCGCCAGTTGCCCTCGATCAGGCTCGCGATCATGTCCTGGCTGCCCCCGGCAGGCAGCTTGTCGCTGATGAAGTCGAATTCGGCGAGCCACGAGACCGGGCCCGTATGCAAGCCCGCGAAGACGGCGAGCATCTCGCGGTCGCCGAGCGGATCCTCGCTCAGGTTGACGCTGGCGCCGACCCGCCATTCGGGCAGCACATAGCTCGCCGACAGGCTTGTCTGGCTCTCGCCGGGTGCGCTGCCGGCGCCTGCCGTGCCGTTCGTGAACGCCGCCTGCGCCGACCAGCGTGGCAGCTCGACGCCGAGCTCGACGCCGTCGTCGGGCGTGTCGAAGTTGATGCCGGAGCGCTGGCGCACGAAGCTCGTGTCGTCCTGGATGCGCAGCCCATAGGGCAGGAAAAACTGTCCCGCTTTGATCGTGTAGCGGCCTTCGGCGGGCGTGGCCATGATCCAGGTCTCGCGATTCAGCGAGCTGTCGGGCGCGAGCTGCTCGTCGACGTAGATCGTCAGCAGGTTCTGGATAGGGCGGATCTCGAGATAGGCGGTCGCCTTGGTCGTCCCCCACTCGGAGAAGCCCGGGCTGCCCGGTGTGTCGACGCTCACGTAGCCGCCGCGGTAGTCGCCGCCGATGCCGAGCCAGCGCGCGACCTCGCTGTTCCAGCCTTCGTCGTCGTCGTCCGCGAGGATCCGCTGCACGGCGAGGTTGCTGCGCGCGTAGGTCATACCGAACAGCGAGCGCTTGCCGCCGCCCGACGGATTCGTGTGGCAGGTCGCGCATTTGAGGCCCGCCTCGACGGCGAGATAGGGTTCGGCGGACGCGGAGATCGCAGTCAGACCGGAGCCGAAGGCGACGACCGCGGCAGCGCCGATGACGAGGAGTCGGCGCATGGCTACATCGTCGCCCCGTTCGTGATCCACAACCGGATCGCCGCGATCGTCGCGGCGTCGAGCGGCGCGCCGCCGGCGGGCATGCGGACGCCGACGGCCGCCGTGCCCTCGATCTTCTGCACCATATAGCTCTGGTTCGGATTGCCGGGCTCGACGCGGTCGAGCGTCCCGACCTGCACGCTCGGCGTATTGACGAGGCTCGCGAAGCTTGCGGCCGTGCTCGACAGATTGAAGCCCGGCGGCGCGCCCGGCGCCGGCGTCGCGCTGTGGCAGAACGAGCAGATCGGCGTGAAGACATTGTCCTGGATCGACTGCAGCGTCGGCTGGATTCCCGCGGCGACCGTGAACGTGGCGACGAAGTCGCCGCCGGCGGTCGCGTTGCCCGACGGGAAGGTCCCGGCGAATTCGCCGTCGAGCGCGTTGGCGCCGGTGTCGCGGATGACCGTCGCGCCGCTGCCCACGAGCGTCACCTGGTACGTGTCCTCGACAGGAGCAGCCGCGCCCATGTCGAACACCGCGGAACGCTGGTTCGCGAGCGGCACGGTGATGGAAACGGCCGTGATGGCGACCTCGTTGCCGCTGTTGAAATTGCCGTCGCCGCCGCTGCGCCGCACGCGGAAGGTTGTCGCGTCGACCGTGCTCGCGTTGAGATCGCGGTCGAAGGCGGCGGTAATCGTGGTCGCGGCCGGGGCGATCGAGGATCCCGGCAGGGGCGACAGCGTCGTGACGCGAATCGGATTCGTCGCCGCCGGCGTAGCCTGCGCGCCGTCGGTTATCCACTGGCGGATGACCTGGATGTCGGCCGCCGGCAGCGGGGTGCCATTGAGCGGCATGCGGCCGCCGACCGTCTGCGTGCCCTCGAGCTTGCGGATCAGGTAACTGTCGTTGGGCGCGCTCGCCTGGACGCGAAGCAGCGGCGGTTCCTGCGCGCTCGTGACGCCGACGAGCAGCGCGTAGCTGTTCGCGGCGTCGAGGCGAAGCCCGACAGGCGCCGTCGCGCCCGTGTGGCAGCCGATGCAGAAGCGGTTGAAGACGTTGGTCTGGATCGAGGCAAAGGTCGGCAGCAGAGGCGTGCCGCCGCCTCCGCCGCCGCCGCCACCGCCGGCCGGGGGATACTGGCTGTCCCCGCCGCCGCCTCCGCCGCATGCGGCCAGAGCTGAGGAGATGGACACCAACAAAATGCCCTTGGCTCTCGCGTGCGTACGCATAATTCTCCCGGACTTGGCAATGCCTTTGGTGACATCGGTGAGTTCCCACCGCTCTCCGCAGGGTTCAATCGCAAATCGCGCAGCGCGAATTGCGCTAGACTCCGGCCCGACCATGGAGCCGTCATGCCAGATCGTCGTGTAGACGCTGCGCAACGCGCCGCGGAGGATCGTGTCGACAGCGATCTGCTCGCGCGGATTGCCCGCGGCGATCGCCAGGCGCTGGCCCTGCTCTACGACCGCTACTACCATTCCCTGCTGCGCTTCATCCATCGCCTGACCGGCGATCTCGGCAGCGCGCAGGAAGGCGTCAACGACGTCATGCTCGTGGTCTGGGAAAGGGCGGGGGCGTTCGCCGGACGTTCGCGCGTCGGGACCTGGATCCTCGGCATCGCCTACCGCAAGGCGCTCAAGCACCGCTCTCGATTACATAAGTGGACCCAGCGCTTCAAGGCGGCCGACTGGGAGGAAGTCATTGAACCTCTGGCCGGCAACGAGGGACACAACGACGAGTTGGCCAACCGGGATCTGCTCTACCGCGCCTTCGCGAAGCTGACCCCGCGGCAACGGGCCGTCGTCGAGTTGACGTACTACTTCGGTTATTCCTACGAGGAGATCGCGCGAATCATCGGCTGCCCCGAAAACACGGTGAAGACACGGATGTTCCACGCCCGGGCCAAGTTGAAGGAGTGCCTGCAGCGCCTCGGCCAGCGGAGCGCCGATGACTGAGTCGCCTGGCACGCACCGCGAGATCCTCGATCTCCTGCCCTGGTACGTCAACGGGACGCTGCCGGAACACCATCGCGCGCGCCTCGAGGCGCACTTCCGCGAATGCCTGCCCTGTCATGCCGCGCTGCGCGAGGAACGGAAGCTCCACGGCCTGCTGCGAGACCAGGACGACCTGCCGCTCGGTCCGTCGCATGGCCTGAACGCGCTGCTCGACCGGTTAGACCGCGGGCAGCGGAGCGCCCGGCCTGCCGCAAGGCTTTCGCCGTGGATCGGTTACGGGCTCGCGGCCAGCCTCGGCGGCGGCATCGTCTGGCTCTGGCTCGCCGTCCTCCCGGTCGGCGGCGTGGGCGTGGGCGTGGGCGAGGGAGAGTTTGAGACCTTGTCAGCGACGCCGGCGGCCGCATCGACGCCGTCAGCGACAGCCGCGACTCCAACGCCGCAGATCGACATCGTCTTTGCGGCGACGCCGAGCGCAGGCGAGCTCGAGGCCTTCGGGCGGGAGCTCGGCGCTTCACTGGTCGGCGGCCCGAGCGAGATCGGCCGCTACACGTTTGCGCTCGACCGTACCGCTGCCGACATCGAGACGCTGCTCGAGTCGCTGCGCGGCGATCCCAGAATCCGATTTGCAGGCCGGAGCTACGCGGACACCAATGGTGGGGGGACGGTGACCGAGTCTCCCGGGGAGGCCCGCTGATGCTTCGCGTAGCTTTCGGCCTGCTGCTCGCACTGACGCTTGCCGCTTGCAGTCACCTCGCAGCAAACGATTCTGCGGGCAGCCTGTCGCGACAGATCCTCGTGACCGCGAAGCAGCCCACCGGAGCGGCATTCGCGCTCGCGGGCGATCCCACGACGGCCTATGCGCGTCGGCGTGGCTACGGACCCGCGCCCGAAATCGACCGGCTGCTGGATTCGATCGCCGCGGACTACGATCTGCGCCGCGTCGACGGCTGGCTGATCACGAGTCTCGGCATTTATTGCGAGGTCTACGAGCTCGCGCCGGAGCATGATCCCGCGGAGCTCATGGCGGAGGTGCGTGCAGATACCCGCATCGACTCGGTGCAGGCGATGAACGCCTTCGAAACCGAGGGCGTGCTTTACAACGATCCCTATGCGGGCCTGCAGCCCGCGCTCAGCGATCTCGCGATCGACGCCGCGCATGTGCGCGCCACGGGCCGGGGAGTTCGCGTCGCCATCATCGACTCCCTCGTCGACGATCGTCATCCCGATATCCGCGGGCGCGTCGCCGTGAGCCGCGATCTCGCCGGCTCGCACCGGCCCACGGGCCGCGCCGAGGTTCACGGCACGGCGACTGCCGGCATCATTGCCTCGACGGCGAACAACGCCGAGGGCATTGTCGGCGTCGCCCCGGAAGCCGAGATCGTGGCATTGCGCGCTTGCTGGACCGTCGACGAGAACACGGGCCGCGCGCGCTGCTCGAGCTTTTCGCTTGCTCAGGCGCTCAGTGCCGCACTCGAGCTCGGAGTCGATGTGATCAACTTGAGTCTCTCGGGGCCGCATGACCCCTTGCTCGAGCGGCTGATCGACGCCGCTCTCGCGCAGGGCGCAATCGTCGTCGCGGCCTGGCCGGACGACGATTCGGCGGGCGGCGATTTTCCGGCTTCGCATCCCGGCGTCATCGCGGCCGGCGCCTCTGGCCCGGTGAACTTCGGGCCGCCGGGGTTGCTGCGTGCGCCGGGGCGCGAAGTGCTGTCGACCGTGCCCGAGGCCGACTACGCGTTCTTCTCGGGCAATTCGATGTCCGCCGCGTTCGTTGCCGGCGTCGCGGCGCTGCTCGTCGAGCGAACGCCGGGCATCGATGCGGCTACCGTGACGACACTGCTCCGATCGAGCGGGACGGCCGACTCGATCAACGCCTGCCGCGCCGTCGCCGGCGACGACTGCCGCGCGCTCAGCGCGGCGACCTTGCCCCTGGCGCGAGCGCAAAGGTCGCGCTGAGCACCCAGCGGTCGTCTTCTCCGGTCGAGCCGTAGATGCTCCAGCCGTAATAGCTGTTGTCGTGATAGCGGAGGTCGAGCGCGAAGCGCCCGACGATCCGCGACAGGCCGGCGTCCCAGAATCCGTAGCGCGTGTTGAAGACCTCGGTAGCGCGGAACTCGCCGCCGTTCACGCCGAGCTCGAGGCTCGCGGCGATAGGCAGCGCGAAGCCGGCGCGATAGCGATAGCTCGTGCCGAAGACGCCGAGGTAGTCGTCGCTCGTGCCGAGCTCGAGAAACCAGCGGTCGCGAAACGCGAAATTCGCGCTCGCCTCGTTGTAGTCGTAGTCGACGGAAGCGCCAGGGTAGACATAGCGCGAAAGCTGGACGTTTGTCGCCCAGTCTGCGCGCCGCCATTCGTAACCGCCGTAGACGTTGACTTCGAGATCGCGCGGCTCGCGGAAATTCTTTTCGGCCGCGTACTCGACGTTGGCGAGATAGCCGCCGGCGAACCAGCCGGCCGCGCGCGAATAGTCGAGCGAGACCCGGGCTGCGGTGTCGCTGTCGGTCTGCGAGAGACCGTTATGGCGGTAGTCGGAGGCGAGGAGGAGGGCGAGGCGGAGGTTGCCCTAGGGGAGTTGCGATTCCGCGGAATCGCAGGCCAGGGCGAGCAGGAGAGCACTGAGGCCGATTCCGGATCGCCATCTCATTGTCAGACACGCAGCAACTCGACATGTCGACCGAGAATCGCGGCGAGCGGCTCGAGATCGTCGGGATCGGCTGTGGCGATGTCGTCGCCGTCCGCGGCGAGGAGCACCAGCGCCGCGTCGATCACGTCATCGGTGCCGGCACGGGCGAGAAGTTCACCGGCGGCTCGACCTAGTGCGGTGTCCAGAGCCCGGATCTCGATGCCCTCGAGCACCTTGGCGAGCAGCGCCTGCCGTGGTCCTGCCCCGCGCCAGGTTTGCCCGACGATTCCGCCGTGGGAAACCGGCACGCTCTCTTCGATCTGGGCTGCCTTGAGTCTTCGCCACATCGCGCGATCGCCGCGTTCGAGTGCGATGAGGGCTCCGCTATCGAGAACGAGCGTCACGCAGACTTCCGTCGCCGCGTCTTGGGCCGCGCCGGTCGCGTCCCGCCGCGGATCACTCTGGCGGTCTCGCGGTCGGCTCGCGCCTGATCGGCGAGCTCCTGAAGGGAGATGACTCCGTGTTTCTTCTCATACGCGGCCACGGCTTCCGCCAATGCCGCGAGGCGCTGTTCCCTGGCGATCTTTTCGGCGAGCGCTGCGTTGACCCAGGCGCTTAAGGATTCTGCGCGGCCTTCCGCCACGGCGTTGTTGCCAGCCTCGACGTAGCCCGGATCGACGGTGACCGTCAGGCGTTCTTTCCGAGTACTCATATGCCAATGCTAATGGCAGTAAGATACTTATACAATCGCCGCGAGTGCCCTGGCTCGCCGCCCGGCGTTGCCCGTCGCCAGCGGCAACGGTTGTTATCATCCAAGCGGTCGTTTGTGCTGGTCGAGGTCAGGTCAAGAATGGCGATAACGGAAACGTTCGGCAGATTCGTTCGGTCTGAACAGTCGAGCGGAATTGTACTTGTCGCATGCACGCTGATTGCCCTCGCATTCACCAACTCTCCTCTGGGCGCGAGCTACGTGAAGTTCTGGGAGTCAGGCTTTGGTGGGCTGACGTTGCTGCACTGGGTAAACGACGCCCTGATGGCTGTGTTCTTCCTGTTCATCGGACTTGAATTGGAACGTGAGCTGTACGTTGGCGAGCTGTCTGAACCCAGAAAGGCGCTGTTCCCGGCGTTCGCGGCAATTGGGGGAATGATTGCACCAGCACTGATTCACTACTCGTTGAACGCTGGCACGCCCACGCAATCCGGTTTCGGAATACCGATGGCGACCGACATTGCATTCGCTCTCGGGGTGCTCGCATTGCTTGGCAATCGAGTTCCTCCTGCGCTGAAAATATTCGTGGTTGCTTTTGCTGTAGCTGATGACCTTGGCGCGATTGTGGTCATTGCCGTGTTCTACACGTCGAAACTGTCAGCGGCCTATTTGGTCGGTGCGATAACTGTATGGTTTGCGCTGATTCTTCTGAATCGTGCCTTTCGGGTCATGTCCGTCGTCCCATACCTGCTGGGTGGCGCAGTGATGTGGATTCTAATGCTCAAGTCCGGTGTCCACCCGACGCTGGCCGGGGTCATGCTGGCTTTCGCCATCCCGTTTACCAACAAGAGTGGTCTCTCGCCTTCCCACCGCCTCGAACATGCCCTCCACAAGCCAGTCGCATTCGTGATCCTTCCAATCTTCGCCCTCGCGAATGCCGGAATCGTCATCGATGCTGATTGGAGTCAAAGCCTCGCGTCGATGAACAGCCTGGGAATTGTATTGGGGCTGCTCATCGGCAAGCCGCTAGGCGTAACCGCACTGTGCTTCGTGGCAACGTGGATGGGCTTCAGTCGTCTACCTTCCGAGTTGCGTTGGTCTGACATCATTGGAGCAGGCATCCTCGGGGGTATCGGTTTCACCATGTCGATCTTCATCACCAATCTTGCATTCGCCACCGACCCACACATCGTGAACGGTTCAAAAATGGCGATCCTTCTGGCTTCGGTGGCCGCAGGTGTTGTCGGGATTTTTTGGCTGCGTATCAGACGCCCGGCCCAGTGAGCGAATCGCCGCCGCGGTGCGCCTTATCTCGTCGAGGATGTGTTGCTCCTTCGACGATTTGCCATACGACTGTTTTAATTGGTGGTGATGGGTGGGATCGAACCACCGACCTGCGGGTTATGAATCCGCCGCTCTAACCATCTGAGCTACATCACCACGGTGGCGCGGGATTGTATCGCAGTGCCCGATAGGCGGCAGCCGTGGCAATTCCGAGCACCACCGCCGCCAGCACGGCCGCGACGAAGGGCAGGTCGACTCCGTTGTCCCGGAGCAACTCCGGCACCTCTGCGCCGATCTGCCACTCGGGCCGCCCCGTCAGCCACCAGCGCGTGAGCACGACGACGTCGCCGACCGAATGCAGCACGACGGCGGGCAGGATCGAATCCGTCGCCCAGGTCAGGCCGCCGTACACCGCGGCGACCGCGATGTAGTACGGCAGCATCAGCAGGACGTCGGCGGGATGGTTGCCGAAATGCAGCAGCCCGAAGAGCGTGCCGTTGGCGAGGATCGCAATCGCGAGCCCATGCTGACGCTCGATCATGCTCTGCATATAGCCGCGGAACGCAGCTTCCTCGGATACGCCGGCCACGACGGAGGACATTGCAATCAGCAGGAACATGGTCGCAGCGGGCATGCCCGGCGGCGCCGCGATCGGCGCGCCGGCCGGCAGTGCGACGAGGCGGGACGCGACGACGAGCAGGGCGACCAGTGTCGCGAAGCCCAGCAGTCCCGCCAGAAGGGCCTTGATCCATACGCTCAACGAGAGGCGTCGCGAGCGGAGATTCGCACGGCGTTCCGCGGCGCCGTCGGCCGGTCCCCAGGCACCGGAAATCACGCGCCAGTACGCGACGAGCCAGATCGCCGCCGGCAGCAAGGCCCAGGGGAGCAGGGTGCCCAGGCGCAGGTTGAGCCCCATGAGTCCGCTGATGGGCCCGAAGCCGGCCCAGGGCAGGTTGCCGGTCAGGAGAATCACCACGGCGACGGCCGCTGCCGCGATGATCGTCATGATTGCGTCGATGCCAGGCTGGCGCGGCTCGCGTTGCGCACCGCTACGAGGGTGGTGCCGATCGGCACGGCGGGCGTCAGCACAAACGGCTCGAGCACAGTGACGGTGCACCCGGTTGCCTCGACGCGCGCTGCGAGGTCGCGAATCGCCCGATCAGAGAGCGCCGCGACCGCAGCGCGATTGAGCAGCTCGTCGGCGATCCAGCACAGCGCGCCGTTGCCGCAGCCGATGTCCAGGATCGCTTCCAGATGGCCGCCGAACTGGCGCTGCCAGAAATCGCGCAGCACGCCGTCGTAGTTGTCGGGCATGACCGGGCCGAAGGGCGTCAGTGCAGCGCTCTTGAGCCAGAGTGTCCAGTCTTCGGGGCGCGAGGGGCTGTCTTTCGAACTGTCGATCATCAATGCGATGATGGGCACCTTGGGATTGCAGGAACTATGGCATGGATAGGCGTGTTCTCGCGGGGTTCCTTGCCGCGCTGTGGGGCCTGACATTCGCCGCAGCTGCGGTCGGCCAACCGTCCACACCGGCCGACATCGTGCCCCCGAACGACCCCGCTGCCGGGGTCTCGCGGCCGCGCATCGGCCTCGCGCTCTCGGGCGGCGGCGCCCGGGGTGGCGCGCACATCGGCGTGCTCAAGGCCCTGGCCGAGCAGCGGATTCCCATCGACTACATCGCCGGCACGAGCATGGGCGCCGTCATGGGCGGTCTCTATGCCTCGGGCCTCGACGAGAGCGAGATGGAGGCCGTGTCCACGGAGATCGACTGGGGCTGGGTCTTCACCGAGGATCCGCCACGCGATTACCGTTCCTTCCGCCGCAAGCGCGACGATGACCTCTTCCTCGTCAAGCAGCGCGCCGGGTTCAATCGAGGCTCACTCGAGCTGCCGCTCGGACTCATCCAGGGTCAGAACATCGATCTCTTCCTCGACCGCACGCTGCTGCCGGTTTCGCAGGTGGACGACTTCGACGAGCTCGCGATTCCCTACCGCGCCGTCGCCGCCGAGATCGCTTCGGGTGAGACCGTCGTGCTCAGTGAAGGCAGCCTCTCGCGCTCGGTCCGCGCGAGCCTCTCGATTCCGACGATCTTCGCGCCGATCCGCATCGACGACCGCCTGCTCGTCGACGGCGGCATCGCCCAGAACCTGCCCGTCCAGACGGTGCGGGACATGGGCGCGGAGGTCGTCATCGCGATCGACATCTCGACGCCGCTCGGGGGCGAGGACACGCTCACGTCCCTGCTGTCGGTCACGGGACAGCTCACGAGCCTCCTGATCGTGCGTCAGACGCAGGCGCAGATCGAGCTGCTCGGCGACCAGGACGTGCTGATCACGCCGGATCTCGGCGACATCGGCACCTCCGACTTCACGCGCATCGCCGAAACCTTCCCGTTGGGCTACGACACGACGATGGCGGCGGCCGACATGCTGCGGCCGCTCGCGCTGTCGCCGGAGGCCTACGCGGCGCACCGCGCGACGCGGCCGGATCCGCGGCAGGAAGCGCTGCCCGTGATCGATTTCGTCCGGCTCAATAACGATTCCGGCCTCGGCGACAACCTCATCCAGGAGCGCCTCAAGGACATCCCGACGGGAGTGCCGCTCGACGTCGACGCCCTCGAGTACGCGATCGCCGAGCTCTACGGCCTCGAGCTCTTCCAGAACGTCCGCTACGCGGTCGTCGAGGAGAACGGCAGGACGGGCCTCGAGGTCGGCGTCGAAGAGCGCTCCTGGGGGCCGGGCTATCTGCAGGGCGGCGTGCAGTACAGCTCCGCCGGCAATGACGAGACCCGCTTCGGCCTCTCGGTCAGCTACCTGCGCACTCAGATGAACGAGCGCGGCGCCGAGTGGCGCACGACATTTACCGTCGGCGACGAGCCCAAGCTCTATACGGAATGGCACCAACCGCTTGGGTTCAATGCCCGGGCGTTCCTGGCGGCCGACTACACGCATGAGGCGCGGCTCGTCAATCTTTATAGCGGCGGCAGCCAGATCGCGACGGTACAACCGACGGAGGACTCGATCAGCGTTGCAGCCGGCCGCGAGTTCGGCAACTGGGGCGAATTGCGGCTCGGGCTCATGCGCGGCCACGGCGAGACGGATCTGCTCACAGGCAGTCCGCTGATCCCGCTCGCCGAGGAGTACGACCGCGGCATGTTTTTCACGCGATTCATGGTCGACACGCTCGACAGTCTTTATTTTCCGACCGGCGGCACCCTGTTCCTGACCGAGTGGCGCGGCTCGCGCGAAGACCTCGGCGCCGAGGACAACTTCGACCAGTTCGTGAGCCGCATCATCTCGAGCAAGAGCTTCGGCAAAAACATCCTCAGCGCCTCGCTGCGCTACGACACGACGTCGGCCGACATCGCGCCGCCGCAGGACTTGTTCCGCATCGGCGGATTCTGGGATTTGTCGGGCTATGCGGAGAACGAGCTGTCGGGCCAGCACGTCGCGCGCCTGAGTGGATCCTATTACCGCAAGCTCGCGAGCGTCCGGCAGTCGGCGGCCTACGTCGGCATCTCCTACGAGACCGGCAACGCCTGGGCGAGCCGCGGCGAGATCTCGATGAACAGCGCGATCGACGCGGCCTCGATCTGGCTCGGAGCCGATACGCCGATCGGGCCGATCTATCTCGCCTACGGCAAAGCCGAGGACGGGCGGAACAGCATCTATTTCTTCATCGGCAGCACGTTCTAGAGAGGGGGAGAGGGCATGTTGAAGTATTCCGTTGCAGCGCTGGCTGCAGTCGCTGTGGCCGTCCCGGCGCTGGCACACCACGGTTTCGGCCGCTTCGATGGCAGCGCGATGATGGAGGCCGAAGGCACGCTGACCGGCATCGACTTCGTCAATCCGCATGCTTATATGTATTTCGACGCCATGCAGGCAGACGGCACCATCCTGCCGATGCGCTGCGAGATGCGCGCGGCCACGGTGCTGCGACGCTCGGGCTGGTCGGAGGAAATGTTCCAGCCGGGACTCCACGTCCGCATCGAGGGCAATCCGCATCGAGACGATCCGGCCTCGTGCTACATCGAGACGCTCGAGCTTGGCGAGCAGACATTCGAGCGCTATCAGCAGCTGTCCGATGCCGCGCCGGTCGTCACCGAGAACCGACCGGCACGACTCGCCTCGGGCGAGCTCAATCTCTCCGGCGACTGGGCGCAGGAGCAGTACCTGATCGCGCGTCCGCCTCCGCCGCCCCCGGGCGCCGCGCCCGGCGGTCGCCGCGGCGGTGGCGGCGGGCTCGTGCCGAAGAGCATGGTCGCCGGCATCGAGGCGGGCACGCTGTCGATGGCCGATGTGCCGCCTTCGGGTTGGGGCGGAGCACGCGTCACCTACACCGAAGCCGGCCAGGCAGCATCGGCAGTCGTTGCCGCGATCCCCGCGTCGGAGAACCTGCGCGCGAAGTGCGAGATCACGAGCATCCTCTTCGACTGGGTGTTCGACGGTCCGATCAACCGCATCACGCAGCGAACCGACGAGATCACGATCGAATACGGCCGCAATCTCGTGCGCACGATTCATATGAATATGGACGGGCACCCCGCGCAGATCGCACCGAGCCGCGCCGGACATTCGATCGGCCGCTGGGATGGCGACGTCCTCGTCGTCGATACCGTCGGCTTCGAGCCCGGCATCATCGGCGGAACGGTTCCGCACACCGCTGCGCTCCACGTCGTCGAGCGCTTCTCGCTCGACCAGGCAACGATGTCGCTGCGTCGCGATTACACGGCCGAGGATCCCAATTACTTCACGGACCAGTACGCCGGCTACGACATCGTCAAGCCGGCCGACGTGCCGTTCTTCTACGACACCTGCAAGGAGCTGACCTACGTCGACTACTCGCCGGAGGCTGCGGGCGAAGAATAGGCGCTGCCTGACTTTTCGATGCGCACAAGGATTTTAGTGGGGGCGCTCTGCGGCGTATTTGGGCTGCTGCTGCTGATCTTGCTCAAGAAATCCCCGGAGCCTGTCGTGGAGCCATCGGCAATCCCGGCCGCGGAGGCGCGCACAATCGATTCGGAGGCCGACCCGCTGGCCACGGCTGACGACTCAGCGATAGTTCCGGAAGCCGTTCCCGAAATTGCGTCCGGCGACGATCAGCCGGTTGCCGAGGAAGTTGCCAACGCCGGAGCATGTGCCGAAGTCGCCAAGCAATTTCCCGACGTGCACGTGACCTATGCGAACGATGAAATCAACGACGACAGGTGCGCGCTAACCTTGCAGTTTCTCGGGCCGACGGTCCCTGTATTACCCAATTTGGCCGGATATGAAATCCCTAACGTCCCGCGGTCGCCTCGTGTGGGACTGTTCGAGGAAGCCGACAACCCTGAATGGTCGCGGGCAATGGAAAGCAGGATTCTTCAGGAGATCCCCACCCTCCTGGACTTCCCGCTCATCACGGTGCATGCGGTCTGCAGATCTGAGACGTGCGGGTTGTTATTCGCCTATACCAATGACGTGTACGCGGGGGGTCGCCG